>Ga0272448_1000600_pt1 | contig 54641 bp, 47 predicted proteins | sample YNPCB0191_FD_202220 | JGI IMG/M metagenome (GOLD analysis project Ga0272448, IMG submission 202220) | Hot spring sediment microbial communities from Yellowstone National Park, WY, United States - YNP-CB-019-1 | ecosystem: Environmental > Aquatic > Thermal springs > Hot (42-90C) > Sediment... | reverse complement strand
TTTTATATAATACCGTTTTATTTTTCATTGGAATTCATTTCAGGTTGTTTTAGCGCGGCGGAGGACCACCGCCGCCGGCAGGCGGAGCCATGGTGGTTCTGGTGGTAACGCCGGTGGCGCGCTCTGTGATGGTCACATGGTCGCCTTCTTTCAAGCCGCTCAATATCTGCACGTACAGCTGATTCTGCTCGCCCAGGGTTACCTGTTTTTTCTCCGTCTTGCCGGTGCTGTCAACAACCAGATTAACAAATGAGCCTTCCTTGGTAGTGGTAACGGCAGTCACCGGGAGTAGCAGGGCATTTTCAATGCTTTTAACCGCTATATCTGCAGTAGCTGTTAAGCCTCCCTTCAGGTCCACGTCGGTGGGATCGAGCAGAACGGTTACATTGAACTTGACCACGCCGCCGGTGCTGGCCGTGCCGTAAGGAGAAATGAAGGATACCCTGCCGCCGAACGTCTTGTCCGGTATGGCATCGACTGAGATAGCAGCCTTCTGCCCGGTCTTTATCTTGAGGATATCGATCTCGTCAACCGTCCCGACAAATTTTATCTGGCTGGTATCTACCACCTGGATGGTTCCCTTGGATGAATAGTCCTGAGACGACAGCACATCGTTTTTCTTTACAGCCACACTGACGACGATGCCGTCTACCGGCGTCATGATGACGGTTTTGAGGAAATCGTCGCGCTTATTGCTGAGGTCAACCAGCTTGCTTTCCAGATCGACCTTATACTGGTTTTCATTTTTCAATGAGAGGCCGTGCTGAAGGACATAATCGTTGGTGCCCAGTATAGCATTGCACAGCTTCATATAATGCTCGGCAATGGTTAGATTGATGGCAAGGTCGGGCGATGAGACGCCGTCCTTCTCGATGCCTTTCAGTGCGGCATCGAGCTTATCGCTGGCGGCACCGTAGAGGTAGTTGGAGATATCCTTTCCGTAAACTTCGGTGTCGCTCCGCTCCTGGATGACGTTGACGTTGTTCATTACGGCACGACCGATGCGGTTAAGCTGTTCCATAAGGCTGTTGAAAATGGGCTGAGCCTCTTCTTTTTTGCCTCCGGTCGCGGCCTCAAGGAGGCTGATGATGCTGTCCTGCCCCTGCCTGATAAGGCTCATGGCGTTACGGATTTCATTGATCATATAGCCGGCAAAGGAGTTGTCCTGCTGTATCTGGAAGGCGGTGTAGCCAGGTATATCCTCGGGAACCGAAGACTGGACGTTGCCCAGTCCCGACGCCGGGTTGAGTACGGCATCTTCCAGTATCTTCAGACTGCATTCAAGGTCGGCCAAGGCTATTTTGAGCTGTAAGGCCGTCGCCGTGTAGTTCTCGGAAAGGAAAAGCGACTGTGCTGAGGCGATCTCTTCCACTGCCCAGTTGTAGGCCGTCATGGCCGTTGAGTTGGCGTAGTAGGCGGGATAGCCCACCGGCAGGCCCACGAACGGGCTGTCGGGTATGCTTTCGGAATTCTTCCAGTCCTGTGCAACGTAATCCCATTCCCAGTCCCAGCGCGGCTTTTTTAATATTTTCGGATTACCTCTATCATCTAATATCGGATTACCGTTAGTATCCTTGTATATTGCATAGAAAGTTGTCGGGAACTGCGGCAGGCGTGGTACGGTCTCGTACAGGTTGCTAAGGGTCTGCTGAACGCCGATGTTGGAGGACTTGATATCCAGCCTCTGGGCGGTATCGTCCAATCTCGCCAGAATGGCACCGGCTTTTACCCGGTCGCCTTCCTTCACATATACGTCTTTGACATCGCCCGGCGCACCGAAATGCAGGTTGAAGGCCTGCGGCATGTTCAGGTTGCCGTCCACCGACACTGTTATATCCAGCGTTCCGCGGGTTACCTGCACGGTGCGTGCCTGTGCGGCAGCGATGCGTGGCTGGGTCTGTCCGGTGGTTGTCTGGGACGGTGTACACCCTGCCAGCAGCCAGACTATGAGGCCTGAAATTATATATGCAAATATCTTTTGGGGGTTGACGTCGATCTTCATGCTATTTAGTTAAACGGATGGCCATATTAAAAGTTTCAATTAGATCAGGTTAACATTAAATTGTTAAGAAATTATTTTGATGACTTTCATCGGAGTTGAGCCGTCAATAATTATAGACTTGCGGGTTATTTAATGGAAATCAGGCTCCGACTGCAGGGAGTGTGAAGGTGAAGCGGCTTCCCTTTCCCGGCTCGCTCCAGGCTGTGATGGTGCCTTTGTGTGCTTCTACAAAGTATCTGGCGATTGTGAGCCCCAGACCGCTTCCACCCGTCAGCCGGGTACGGGATTTGTCCACGCGGTGGAAGCGTTCGAAAATAAACGGTAGCTCATCGGGTGGGATGCCCTCGCCGTTGTCGGCCACGCAAACGGCAATATGGTCGCCAACCTGTTCGGCACTCACCGTGATTGACCTTCCTGAAGGTGTGTGGGTGAGTGCATTGGTCAGCAGATTAAGCAGAACCTGCTTGATGCGCTGTCGATCGATAAACACTGCCGGCAGACCGTCGGGTAGCTCAACCGAGAGCTTTATGTCCTTAATGGAAGCCTTGGCCATAACGGCGGTGATGGCCTGTGTGATGATATTGCCAATATCCTCATTCTGGCAGTACAATTTTAGCTGTCCCGATTCAGCCAGACTCAATTCCTGCAGGTCTTCGATAAGTCTTGAGAGGAGCATAGTTTCGTCGTAGATGGTGTTGACCGTGTGCTCATCGGGCACAATAATGCCATCGCGGATGGCTTCGAGATAGCCGCGTACATTGGTAAGCGGGCTGCGGAGCTCGTGGGCGATATCAGCCACCAGGTCACGTCTGAGCTTTTCATCGCGCTCCAGATCGGCGGCCATACGGTTGAAGGTGGTTGCCAGTTCGCCGATTTCACTTTTTTCTTTAATGTTCACACGCTGGGAAAAATCCCCCTTGCCTAAACGTTGGGCGGCCAGTGTGAGTGACTTGACCGGTGCCAGTATACGCCGGGATAGAAAAATGGTTAGAATGATGGCCACAGCAACCGCCAGACAGGCGCCTGCCATAAAATACCGACCCATCTCGCTGGTAAGGATTTGCAGGGCTGTCAGACCGACGGGCGACTGCGTCAGAGGCGTTAGAAACAGATAGCCGACAACCTGCGATTGGCTGAGGTCTGGAAGAGGCGGCTCGGGTGGTGGACCGGGGAAGGCCTGGCCGGAAAAAATGAGTGTGGGTGCCGGAAGGGACATATTTTCTCTGGGCCTGACGGGTGCCGATTTCTGTGGTTCATTCGGCAGTGTGATCAGGCGACTGCTGAATTTATTCAGATCGAGCCGCGTGCCCGACGTGCCGTTTTCCGAGTCGGCGATAATCTTTCCATCTGTATCTGCCAGGATAATTCGGTAATTGAACTGCTCTGCTAATTTGGAGATCACCGGCAGAATGCCGTCCCAGCTCATATTGTTGTTGATATAATAGTCGCCGATAACGAAATGAATACGGCCGCTGACCATGTGCTCCACACGTTCATTATATTTCTGTATCTGAATGGTAGCAGCCTGCCACATGACGAAGAAAACCGCCCCGACGGTCAGCAGGATAACCAGTGTAAAGGAAAGTATCAGACGGAACTGCAGGGTATACTTCATTTCACTGCTCTGCCAGTTTGTAGCCTGCCCCGTACACCGTCTTTATATAAACAGGCCTTTTAGGATCTGGCTCCAGCTTACGTCTGAGGTTGAAGATGTGCACATCTATGGCGCGGTCAAAGCCTTCGAATTCGTAGCCGAAGACTTTGTCGATCAGTTCCATTCGATCAAACACACGCCCCGGTTCTTTGATCAGGGCAGCCAGTATTTTGAACTCAACTGCGGTGAGGTCGATCCGGCGGTTATTGAGGTACACCTCGCGCCTTTGGAAATTCATCACCAGATTGCCGTGTCTGATTTCGGATGGGCCCCGCTCTGACGGCAGGCGGCGGAAGACTGCCCTTACGCGTGCCGCAAGCTCGCCGGGGCTGAACGGCTTGGTAACATAATCATCGGCACCGCTGTCGAGTCCGTTTAGCTTATCCTCATCCTGTGTGCGGGCGGTCAGCATGATAATAGGCACATCAGACTCCTGCCGCAGAATCCGGCATATCTCCAGACCATCGATTCCGGGCAACATCAGGTCAAGCACCACGAGATGAGGATGGCTTTCCCTGAATTTATCCAGAGCTTCATTTCCTTCATAAGCGGTCACTACATTATATCCATCACGCTGGAGGTAAAGCTTAACCAGGTCAACCGTCCTGACATCATCATCTACAACAAGTATTGTTTTTTTTGACATTTCTTGTTCTTAATCCACCGCTAATATTTTACTCCGGCATATTGTTCAGGCAAATAATATCCTTTATTCGAGTATACCCGCGCCGCCGGAATAGGAGAAGGTGCTTCCTCCGGCTAAAGAAGCACCTTCTATAAAAAGAGGAGGCGCAGACTCTCACTGTATAACCTAACATACGATTATTAAGCAATTATTAAGCCCGTGCTTAAAAATAGCTTAACAATCTGCCAGTAAGATTGAGTTGAAATTTTTTGGAGGAATGTGGAATTGTATAAAAAAATCTCTCATCTATTTGTGTTTGCACTATTTGTGCTGGCCGTGATTGCAGTGATATCCCCGGCCTGCAGTGCCGCGCAGACAGCGGGTAATTCCGCCGGACAAGCGTCGCCGACAGCTGGTACACCGTCGGGGCAGGCATCGGAAAATTCCGTTCAACCGAAATCAGGACAGCGGGGGCAGGAACAAAATATGCAGGAAATGCGGTCTAAGCTGCTTTCCAGAGTAGCCGAGATACTGGGTGTTTCTACGGAATCACTGACTGCTGCCTATGAGGCGGGCGTTAAGAAGGTCATGGGCAACAGACAGGCACCGGCCGGGAGCAGTGCCGCGGGACAACCTCCACAGCCGCCTTCGGAAAATATGACCCCGCCATCAGGTGGCTGGGGTAATCAACAGCCCGATATGTCGTCCCTGTACAGCGAGATTGCACAGTCGCTAAATTTAACCGTGGACAGGGTAACTGCCGCATTCGATCAGGCACGAAAAGAATTAATACCTTCAAAAACACAGCAATAAACATGGTAAAACAGGTGGACTTATGAATCGCAATAGCTCGGTTTTCACGCTAAAGGGGTCAACGTGAGCAGTTTTCTGGTAATATCGGGATATTTTGCTATGAAGAGCAGCTCATCTTCCACCAGCGGTGTCTGGGCTTCCACATTGGCATATCTCACCAGCTCAAGTATCTTTCGGGCTTCGCTGGCACTGGAAAAAGTTACCTCCATTTTGCCCATTATATGGCTGAATCCCGATATACCCGTGTATTCGCCTGAACATATCATCCGACCGGTTTCCACAATTTCGGGTTCTCCCCGTCCCAGCTCCTCAAAGTTGTAAAGCTCGTAGTTCTCGGGGTCTTTCAGCACACCATCGGCGTGGATGCCGGATGCATGGGCAAAGGCATTAGCGCCCACTCCCGGCTGATTGATAGGTATGGGAACGCCGAATGCATAACTGGCATATTTTGCCAGCTTGTATGCTTTGTTTAATATTATCGGTCGTCCAAACTCGTATTGCCCGGCGAAACCTTTGGATTTCATAATGGCCAGCACGCAGCATAACAGGTCGGCATTGCCGGCCCGCTCACCGATGCCGTTGATTGTAGTATTGATGAAGGCATCCTGTCCGGCGTCTACAACGCCTCTGGCTCCGGCAATCGAGTTGGCTACCGCCATGCCCAGATCGCCATGACAGTGGATCTCAACCGGCATCTCCACCCTGCCAGCAATTTCGTGCACCGTTTTGTAAATTGTAAAAGGGTCGTCGTAGCCCAGCGTATCGCAGTAGCGAAATCTGTCTGCGCCAGCCTCTTTAGCCTCTCCGGCAAATGTGATCAGGAAATCCAGGTCGGTTCGGGATGCATCTTCGGCATTGACCCCCACAGATACGGCCCCCGCCTTTTTGGCCGCCACGGTAGCATTTACCATCTGCTCAACGATATCGGTCCGTGATTTTCGGCCTGAGAATTTGCCCTGTATCATCTGGTCGGAAGTCGAGAGGGAAATATTTAAATATTCGATCTGCGGCACCATCTCAAATGCCTTTTCCACATCCTCCACGGTAGCCCTTATCCAGCCGGATAGCCTGATGGGCTTGAGCACACCCATTTTTGCGAGTTCGAGATTGGCCTGGAGGTAGTTTGTTTCATGGTTTGTTGTGGGGAAGCCGAACTCGGATTGGTAAACGCCAAATTCGTTGAGGTACATGTTGATCATAGTTTTTTGCAGTTTGGACAGGCTCAGCCTTGCTGTCTGCACGCCATCTCTGTTGGTTACATCGATAAAATATATTTTGCCTTTCATAGAATAAATCCTCTGCGAAATAAATTAATTATAACATCGCAGATACAGGCGGGATAAATTATCTCCGGCTCGCCAGCAGTATGATCAATATTATGATCACTACTATGAAACCGCCTATGATGAACCAGATAAATACCGGTGTTCCCGTTACCGGTTCCGGAGAGGGAGAAGTCCCTGGTGAAGTTGTGAACATCGAGGCGGGACCGGTGATCGAGCGTCCGCCGGCGGTGGGGTTCAGTGCCACCGACCGGTAATAGTAGGTTTTTTGTGGCGCAAGACCGGTTATTACCGAGCTGAACGTACCCGGTCTATCCATCGACTGTACATCCGATGAATTGCCGAAGTCAGCCGTCGTTCCGTATTCAAACCATACTTGGACTTTGGGGGCATTTCCCAAATCATCAAGGATCCCGTTGAGAATGGCAGTGGTTGAAGTCACGCCGGTAGCCGGTGATGTAGAAACGGATAGCCGTGAAGTGGAGACTGTAGTGAAAGATTCAAGCCCGCCGTATATTTTGCCTCCATCGGGTGTTTCTGCTACCGCCTGGAACGCATAATCGGTACCCGCTGTCAGGTCTGTTAGCTGGTATGATACAGAGCCCGGTGATGTGAGTATCTGCGCAGGGGTGGTGGTGCTGGGCTGATTTCCTTTTCCGAAGTTAAAATAAACACGCAGGGTACGGATATTTCCCATTGTGCTGACATTTGCGTTCAGAGTGGCTGTGTTGCTGCTGACGCCTGAAGCAGGGTTTGTGTAAAGCGTAACCGGCAAAGGGGCTGTGGTTTGAAATGTGGTGTACGGGCCGTAGAAATTATTTCCGGCAGCAGATGCGGCCGAGCGGTAATAATAGGTTACGCCGGGACGGAGCCCGCGGATGCTGTAGCTGAAATTGCCCGGCGTGTCGAGTACCTGCTGTGGCGTAGAACTACCCAGGGTAGTGTCTGTTCCGTATTCGAACCATACGGTTACACGGCTGTTTATGCCCATGGATGCCAGAATTCCGTTCAGTGTAGCGGAATCGGGGCTGATATTGCTGGCTGTACCGGTGCTTACCTTTATTCCGGGTGCATAGGTTGTGGTGAATGAGCCGTTCAGTCCGTGGACGGTGGTACCACCGGATACAGTGGGTACTGCCATGGCACGGTAGTTGTATGCGGTGCCGGGATTTAGGTTTTGCAGGGTGAAACTAAAAGCCCCGGGTGCGTAAAGTGTCTGCATAGGAGTGGTCTGACCGTAGCCCAGCGTGGGGCCCCATTCAAACCAGACATAAGCATTGCGATATGAGCCCAGTGACTGCAGATAGCCAACAATGGTGGCCGAGGTGGCGGTTATGCTGATAGGTGCTCCCGTGTTTACGTCGAGTGCGGCGGCTCCGGGCGTAATGAAAAGCTCCTGACTGCCGTAAACTGCGGCTACACCGATGGTCGGGGGAAGTGCGACGACACGAAAATAATAACCTGTATTGGGGAGGAGGCCGCTGACCGGAATACTGAATGGGCCGGGATTAAAAAGCGTCTGCTGGCTGCTCTTTGCGCTGTACGATGCCGTGGTTCCATATTCAAACCACACGGTAACACCGGAGTATGGCCCCATGCTGTTGAGATAGCCGTGGAGCAGGGCGGTGCTTGAGGTAACATCTGAAGCTCCTCCGGTAGTTACGGAAATCGGCGCACGGGGTATGGTATGGATAGTGGTGAATTCTAAAGTTGATCCGTTCGATGTCTGCCCACCTATAAGATTGGTACCGGCTACCGCATTAAATTGATGGCGGGTGCCCGGTGCCAGACCTACGATCTGGTAACTGAAGGGTCCCGGTGTCCTCATGACCTGGGCAGGAGTATTGTGACCGTCCCATGAAAACCAGACTTCAACCTCGTTATATGGCCCCAGTGAAGTAAGAAATCCGTTGAGTACTGCAGATGACTCGGTTATGCCTGTGGCCGGGTATGTGGCAACCTCCAGATTACCGCCCTGCGGCAGAATGATCGCATTCTTTCCATATTCCGGTAAGTTATTGATGGCCTGTAAAGGGGAAGATGAAAAAAACAGAAGCCAGGCTAGGATAAGCGTAATGGTCGTCCTTCGTAACATCTAATCCTCCGACAAATGCTTTGAATTGTCCAATATATTAACATTATAGGCCGTCAATTTAACAGTCAGCATATTTTTAGTGATATTTAGTGCCATTACTGTAGATTTAACGCCGGTTTGTAAATTGTACTCAATTTTCAGCAGGTGCTAAAATTGGCGGAGTATGGATTTAGATAAACAGGATTATTGAAAGGATTATAAATGGGTAAAATTGATAAACGGATATTTATCTTCATGAAATATTTAGTGCCCCTCCTGGTGGGTGCATTGTTAATTCCTCTGGCGGGTTGTAGTTCGACGCCGGGAGCTTATGCCAGTAATAAGGAGGCGGCTCAGCTAAATGAGCGTGGAATAACAATGTATGAACAGGGTGCCTATGATAAAGCTGTATTGAATTTCGATAGGGCACTGGAAAAGGATCCCTCCAATCCCGCCATATATTTCAATAAGGGGCAGGCCCTGGATGCAATGAAAAAATATGAGCAGGCAATAGAAAGTTATGATAAAGCTATTGAGCTCGACGGTAAGTTTGCTGATGCATGGTGCAGCAAGGGATTATCGTATTATGAGCTGGGGAAATATGATAAAGCCCTGGAAAGTGTGGAGAAGGCTATTTCCATAGATGGTAATAATGCCAGAGCCTGGTCGATCAAAGGGCTCATCTATATAGATCAGATGAAGTATGCCGAAGCGGCTGCTTCTCTGGATAAGGCAACCAGCCTGGACCCTCAGAATACTGAGTATTGGTCACGCAAGGCTTATGCACAGATCAAAGCACAGAGGTATGATGATGCGCTTAGATCTGCCGATAAGGCGATAGCTCTTGACCATAACAGTGCGCTTGCCTGGGGATATAAAGCCAAAGCTCTGCATGAACTGAGACGCTACGATGAGGCACTGGTAGCCTTTGATAAGGCACTCGGTCTCGATCCCAAAAACCCCGCGCTGTGGTATTCAAAGGGATTAACGCTCGAAACGTTGAAAAGAGACGATGAAGCCAGGAAATGCTATGACAGAGCCAGAGCGCTGGGATATACTTTTTGAGCGTTATCGTCCGGAACCGGATATGGTTTACACTGTTAATAAAGGAGATGATTGTTAAAAAATCGGAGGGCATATGTCAGAGGACGACGAACCCGGTCTTATAAATGTAAAAAATCAAACTGAAAACAACAGGGATACAGATGCTGGCAGGGAAGAGGGATTAAAGAAGAAACCGGATATAGAAATCAGGGAGATGGAAGTCGATGATATACCGGCTGTATTCCATCTGGGAGAAAGGGTTTTTACGGCCGATAAAACACCTACACTGTACCGTACATGGGATGAATATGAAGTGGTTTCCATGTTCAACTCCGATACCGATTATTGCCTGGTGGCAGAGATAGATGGAAACATTGTAGGTTTTGCATTGGGCAATGTGGTATCGAAGAGAAAGTCGGCCTGGAAATACGGTTACCTGGTATGGCTGGTGGCGGCACCGGAATATCAACGCATGGGTGTTGCGAGCAAGCTGTTTAATAAATTTTCGGAAAAAATGATGGAAGAAGGTGTGCGGATTTTTATCATCGATACTGAAGCTGATAATCTGCCCGCACTGCATTTTTTCCGGGCGAAGGGTTTCGGCAGCCCCCAGCAGCATATTTACATGACGTATAATCCGTCCACCAGTGATCAGCAGAAAGAGAAAAAAAGAGGATTAAAAGGAAAAAAGAATGGGAACAACCACCGACAGGAAGAGTGAGATACAGCCTGTCAGGTTGAAAAAACTCCTGCAGGAACTGGTCGATATTTACAGCCCCTCGGGTAAAGAAGAGGAGATACTGGAATACTGCGTTAACTATCTCGGTGAGATCGGCTTGAATGTTATACGACAACCTGTAGATGAGAACAGATATAACATCGTCGTTTTACCTCCCCACAGGGATGAGGTGGATGTATGTTTTGTCGGTCATCTGGATACCGTCACCGCCCACGATCTTGATGATTTCGGCTTTTACGAGGAGGAGGATAGATCCTGCGGGCTGGGCAGTTCGGACATGAAGGCCGGCTGTGCCGCTATGATCGAGGCGTTTAACGTCCTTTCGGAAAGAAAGGAACGTTTTCCGTCGGTGGGTCTGGCGCTGGTAGTTGGTGAGGAAGAGGAAAGTGATGGTGCTAAAACGCTGGTGCGGGAGTACCGTTTTCCCTGGGCTGTTGTTGGTGAGCCGACCAATTTGGCTCCGTGTTTGGGACATTACGGGTATCTTGAGGTACTTCTCCGCACACGTGGAAAAAAAGCTCATTCTTCCATGCCGGAGCTAGGGCAGAATGCTATCGAAAGCATGCTTAAATTACTACTAAGAGTTACAAGCTATGCTACTCAGGCAGACAGCGGTCTGGTATATAATATCCGTGAACTTTCAGGCTTTCCGGGCGGATTTGTTGTGCCGGATACCTGCGAGGCCTGGCTGGATCTGCATCTGCCGCCGGATTACCGGATGGATGTTCTCAAAGCTGAGCTCGAGCAACTGGTTGAGGAAGCCGATAAAACGATACAGGGTCTGGATGCGTATATACGCTTCGAAAACACCCATCCCGGCTACCGTATTTCACAGGAAAGACCCCTGGTGAGAAAACTTCGGGAGGTCTATAAGGACATGCATATTGCATGGGACACACAGGATTTCCGCAGTCATTCAGACGGCAACGTTCTGTGGGGAGCCGGTGTCGATCCTATTATCCTCGGACCTGGAAGGCTGGAAACGGCCCATACACCCGAAGAGTCTGTTGTGTTTAATCAGGTGGTGCAGGCCGCCCAGCTGTATCTGAATTTCGCACTTTCTATTTGATCGATATTCAGCCCCGCATCAATCTTTTGCTGATCAAGGGCGGTACCACAGCAAGCAGTGCTGCCGCTGCCAGATATACCAAAAGGTACATGTAATTCATCCATGGATCGCCGGTTGCCAGTCTGGCAATAAGCGAAAACGGTGATGGATTGAGAAAATAGCTAAGGCTGAAAAGCAGCAGTATCAAAAGTGAATAGATAAACTGCGATCTTTCACGGTCACGAAAATTCAGTGCAACGATTAAAGCCAGCGTGGAGATAATGGCGGTTATCAGCGTTGCAAGAAGTAAAATGGTAACGGGATTGTGGATGATAAACCCGTTGGCACCGAGCAGTATCAACCACAGGATGCCCTGTAAAAGGCCCACTACCAGAGCGGCAATTATTTTGGCCGAGGTTATCCGGTTAAGTGAAATAGGCGTGGATAGTAGCGTATCCAGTGTCTTGTTCTCAATTTCTTCACAGATAGAGTCGATAACCATGCTGCCTGCAATAAATGCGGGGAAAAGCATTAATACGGGCAGAATGATGGTGTAAAAAAATTCATTGGTAGTGAAAGGCTTGCCGGTCACATCTTGATACCGTACAAATACACCCTGTTGCTGTCTCAAAAAATCTTCATAGCGTTCCAGCGGCTCTTTGAGCAACATCAAAACCAGTGTTGCCTGAGCGTCCATATCGGGTAAGACTATCTTCATCTCATTTGGATTGCTGTCGGCATCGGGTATAAATACGATGGTATCTAATTTGCCTGCCTTAAAGGCTGACTCCGCCTTGTCAGGTTCGTTAAAAACGAAAACTCTGTGATTGCTGCTCTCAAGAAAGTTGACAAAGCGGCTTCTCGAATCTCCCAGCACGCCCACGTTAAGGCTGACCCTTGCATTGTGACCGATCGAAGATGGATCATAATAAACCATGATTCCAAGCAGTATGACCGAAGAAAATGACGCAATGAAAAACTGGATAAGTATAGCAAAGAGTATTGTCTTTTCTTTACGTAACGACTTTATTTCACGTATAACTATGGAAAAGAAACTCTTCATCTAAGTACCCCCAGCAGAGAAAGGTTATATGCACCGTGTATCAGCGAACCAGCCAGCAATGCCAGCGGATAGCCTCTGATACCTGTCCGGTATGTGACCAGGCAGACTGTAAGGGTGCAGACTGCATGGGCTATCAGCGGTAGCCATAACAGATTTCCGGCAAAGATAGCTGTGGTAAATACGGACTCGGATATCACTTTAAGCGACATGAACAGCAGTAACTTTTCCCCTGCAAAGAAGGAGAAGGCAGAAACTACCGCCAGCCAGATAACAGCGGTCCATTTGCGTACCAGCCCGCGTTCGATAGAGACGACCACCGTCAGTGATTTGGCGATTTCTTCAATCAATACGCAGATGAAAATACATAGGCCGAGTGCCAGAGGTCTGGGCAAATTTATGCAGACGGTTATAGTTGCCAGCTCGAGTATAAAGACAACCGGAATTAACAGGAGACTGAATACTGCCACGGAAGCAGCAATGCGGTGTTTGTCCATGGCCAGGAAGACCGCTTCACGGATTTTGATATAAAGCGGACGGAAGCTCAGCAGGTATTCTTCATTAAATACACGTGTACCTAATGTAATTGCCAGCACAAAAATGAGCGTCATGGGGACTGCTGAAAGTAGGTATTGATAGACAGTAATCGGGATTCCGCGGTACATCTGCACTGCCAGGGTTAAGGGAGATATATAGCTGAGGTCGCTTATGCCTACGAACATGGCGGGAAACACCAGATAAGCGGTGATTCCGGTTACCGCAACCAGCGAGAAAAAAGTCTGATCACGATAACTTCGGTACTGGAGTGCAACACCCAGATATATGGAAAAAATGAACAGGATAACAGGCAGAAAAATAGCCAATGATAGAAGGAGATTACCCTTGAGAATTAAAGTGATGAAAATCACGATCAGAAGCGAATAGCCGATGTACGGAAGCATCTTTCCGATAATAACCTGGAACGGGGTAACCGGAGCGGAAAGCAGCACGTTGATTTTACGTGCCATTTTTTCTTCGATAAAGCTGCCCGTAAAGAAGATGCTGATAAAGAAGATGGGCAATATGTAGGCAAATGCCAGCAATACCTGGGCAAGAGGTATCGGCGGGTTCATCAGGGAAGGTATAACGACCTGCTTATCGCCGGCAAATTGGGCTTTAAATTGCGGCAATATATTTCCACTTTGAAGGTCTGCCAGTTGACGGCTAATCTGTTCATCTGTCGGACTGGGTCTTACAGCCTGGGTTATACTGTTTTCCCTCTCATGTTCAGCCGGGTTGAGAGGCTGGACAGCGGATGCACCCGGCTGTCCATTTTGTTCCCTTACACGGGACGAGCTCTCCAGTATGTCAGCCAGCGTTAAAGACGCAGATCGGTTACCCGCTGCTGCAGATGTTTTAAGATAGTTCAATTCAACTCTGAGAGGGAAAGCCCGATTGAGCGGATATTCTATTCCTATACGTTCCAGTTCGCTTTTTAGCAGATGTGATTTTACCGCACCTACTGCGTATTGGGAGCGGTCGTCCTGACGGGAGAACAATGCGGTGCCAGTTAAATATACATCTAATTGTCCATCGTTCAGCAGGCGGATTCCTTCGCGCGGGTCAGCTCTGATTATATTGAACCGGGGATCATCCAGGCGTGGAGCAGAAGGGGAAACGCCAATAATATACAGGTCTTTTACCATCACCGCCCCCTGCCTTAGAATGAAGAAAGAGATAACAGCCACCATGACCAGTAAAATTATTACGGCTGCCAGCATTTTGGTGTTGAAGCGAGCACGCAGGCGTAATATTTCACGACCTGCTATAATCAACACGGTACGCATGAATACCATATTTTATACCCGATTGGATGGATATGTTAACAGAAATCATCAAACTGAGCAGGGTGTGCAAAGCATACAGCGGTTTATATGCTGTTGACAGTCTCGATCTTGAAGTACACTCAGGCGAAATAGTCGGGATTATCGGACATAATGGTGCGGGCAAAACCACTACCCTCAAGATGATTGTCGGACTGATAGAACCGACGTCCGGTTCTTTATATGTGATGGGGGAAGATATACAGAAAAATGGACTTAAGATAAAACAGAAGCTGGGCTATCTGCCCGAGGAAAATGCACTTTATGAGAATATGACTGCCCTCGAATATCTGGCTTTTTTTGCCGATATTTACGGCATACCCCGAAAAAAAGCTTTTGAGCGGGGGCAGTTTTTGCTGGATTCACTGAGATTGGATGCGGGTAAAAAATTAATCGGCGAAATGTCAAAAGGAATGAAGCGTAAGGTATCGATTGCACGTACCTTAATCCATGACCCTGAATTACTGGTTCTGGATGAGCCGAACACAGGCCTTGACCCGCTGACCTCCTTTTTCATTATAGATTATCTGAAAAAGCTGAGAGCTCAGGGTAAAACCATCATCCTCAGTGCTCATAATCTCTTCCACGTTGAATATATCTGTGACCGTGTTGCTATTATTAAGAAAGGAAAGCTTGTTGTTTTTGATAGCATGGATAATATACGCAGGACCTTGGGAAGGCGCGAATACGAAATAGTATTTGGCGCCTCGGAGGGTCTGGAATATCCTAGTAAGGACAACAACTACTGTGTAAAAACCTCTGATATTGAGGAAATGGCATCCCTACTGGGGAAAATATCGGAAAACAACTGGGCGCTTATCGATCTATCGATCAGGCAGTCTGCTCTGGAAGATATTTATTTGGATATAATGCAGGACGAAAGATAGGTATCAGCCGGAGAAAAGAAAGGTGGCCATTTCATCCAGTCTTTCCAGCCCTTTGATTTCGTGTGCCAGCATGGGAAGTTCGGTGATATTTATACAGGCATACTTCTTTTTAAGAAGCTTTACATATTTTTTTTGCTGTTCCGCACGCTCCTCCAAAAAAGGTGAGTTGCGGTCTCTGATTAAATTATTGATTATGAGGTTATCGACTTTAAAATTGTATTCCTTCAATTCTGTAAATATGCTGTCGAGCTGATTTACCGCCAGTGCTTCCGCAATGGTCACTATATTAAACTCAACATTCTGCTGAAGGAACTCGATATCATTTCTCGATAATATCTCCCATCGTTTGATGATCTTCAGCAATGATTCCCCGGTGCTTGCTCCTATCTTAAGCCTTGAGTAAATGCGCGGTGCCATGCGCAGATGCTCAACCAGCATTGCAGGGGTTTTCAGCAGAGCCAACGTCTGCCCTAGTGGAGCGGTATCCCAGATAAATATATCGTATATCTTCTGATCGCTCAATTCGCGTATATAATCCACCATGAACTCTTCTGCCAGACCCGGCAGTATGGAGGCAATAAACGAGCTGAAATCCGAATAATTGAGGTCTACGAATGAAGAGAAAACCTGGTATACATCCTTCCCGAATTTAGCATCCCACATCTGACGGGCTTCTTCGATGCCGATCTCCTGAAAGTAGAGATTTTGACCGACACTGACCTGGCCCGCATGCTGCGTGCTGTCAAAGATATGGGCAAGGGAAGGAGTGGCATCAGTCGATATTACCAGCGTTTTGAACCCATGAAGTGATGCGTATAATGCTGAGGCTGCTGCGCAGGTAGTTTTCCCCACGCCGCCCTTTCCTGCGAAGACTGTTACCGGAGAACTGAGTTGAAGTGCCATGTGCCAATTTTAATCTATCAGATATACGACTGTAAAAATAAGCGTAAATCGGAATATTTGTGTGTTAATCAATGTTGTTGACATATAGATGTTAAATGGGCTACAGTATCGTTAACGCACTTCTCATTAACGAAGTTTCCATCAATGATGCTGGAGGATAAATGAGCGACAGGGTAACGATGCCGGAGTTGATATCTAAAACCACCTTTCTATGTGGTATGCAGTGCCCTAAATATCTGTGGATGATATTCCACGAACCGGAAAGTATTCCCCGGCCTGATGAATCGATGCAGTTTATTTTTGATCAGGGGAGAAAGGTGGGCGAACTGGCGAAAAGGCTTTTTCCGGGAGGAGTGGACATACCCATTGATGATATTGCTATCAGCACACAGCTGACACGGGAACAGTTAAAATGCGACCGTCCCATTTTTGAAGCAAGTATACTGTCAGATAGGGTATATTGCCGGCCGGATATACTGGTACCGAATGCAAACGGAAGCTGGGATATTATAGAAGTTAAGAGCTCTACCGGCATTAAAGATGTAAATATTGTGGATGTTGCTTTTCAAAAGTATTGCTGTGAAAGTATCGGATTATCCATCAGGAATTGCAGTCTGGCTTGCGTAAACAGTAACTATGTTAGACATGGAGATATAGATCCGTCTCAGTTCTTTGTTATCGAGGATATTTCCCCCAGGGTGGATAAAATCAGAGGCGATATAGAGGCGAAGGTCGTTGAATACTTCGATATTATAGCCAAATCGGAATGCCCGAGGGTGGATATAGGCCCTTACTGTTCAAAACCGTTTGTATGTCCTTTAAAGGAGAAATGCTGGTCTTTCCTACCCACCTATAGTGTGTTCGATCTTTACTGGGCGGGCGAAAAATGCTTCGATCTTTTTAGCCGCAAAATCATCGATATGCTGGATATACCTCGGGACTATCCTCTCAGCGGTAAACAGAAAATTCAGCTGGAATCCCTGAAGACAAATATGCCTCATATCAATAAAGCTGGGCTAAAGGAATTTATCGGAAATCTGGAATATCCTCTATATTTTGTAGATTTCGAAACATTTTCTACCGTGGTGCCGCCTTATGAAGGTACACGCCCCAATCAACCAATACCTTTCCAGTTTTCAGTGGATATTTTGGCTGAGGATGATGGTCCGGTAGAACATCACGGCTTCCTGTCTGAAATTAAAGATGATCCCCGTATGAGATTTATAGCTGAACTGGAAGCATGTTTGGGCGATAAAGGAAGTATCGTGGTCTACCATGCACCCTTTGAGCAAAAAGTCCTTCTGGAACTGGCCGGGATCTTTCCCCAGTATCGTAATTGGGTCTCCCGAGTCCTCTCCCGAGTGGTTGATCTGCTTAAGCCATTTGTAAGCTTTCACTACTACCATCCGGATCAGCATGGGAAAATCTCCCTCAAAAGAGTGTTGCCTCTCCTGACGGGTATGGAATATAAAGGGATGGCTATTGAGAACGGCATGCAGGCGGCTGTGGCTTATTTGAACAGCATGGACGAAGAAGTCGAAGAAGAACAGCGGCAAAGAATCAGACGTGAGCTCGAGCTTTACTGCGGACTCGATACGATGGGTATGATCGAGATTCTTAAGAGATTAAAAGCTGCCGTCAATTAGCCTGCAGTTGGAATGCATTCGCTATATGCTCGTTATGTCATCAACGGTCAGATCCGGCATATCATCATGCATGAGCAGGAAGAGGTCTAATTTATAGTCGATTTTCTTATTGGGATCGTAAATGGGGAAGGTGCCGAAATCCGGTGCCATCCGAACAACCTGACGATAAGCGGTGATTACTACAGCCTTAGCCTTTGCGTCACCCGTTTGAGAGAATTTCTCTAAATAGTAAAGGCCGATATAATACCATGCCGGAAATACATTTGGGTTGGCCTTTAAAACTCGGTTAAAAATAGCGAAAGCTTCTGAGATCCGATCAAGACAATACAGGCATATGCCCTTATTAGTAAGTGCCAGTATGTTGTCTGGCTTAATTGCCAGTGCACGGTCGAAACACTCGATGGCTTTGCTGTTATCGTCAAGCTTATAATGGCACAGGCCTTTTTTGAAAATATCGTCGAAGGTGATATCTGCGGCATGTTCCTGAAGCAGCACGTTGCAGTATTGGAGTGATTTGTCGAATTCTTCACGTTCAAAATGGTCGTCGATTAACTGTCGTAGATCATCGATTTTCACACTAATCTCCTTGGATTAATTGCATTCGGTCTAATAATTATATATTAAAAGCCGGTTGACCGTGACCGGCACTACCTTGTGGATTTCATGGCTACCGCTATTTTCCCGCGCCTGTAAATTAAAGGTAACGCACATAACTCAGTCGATTCTTTTCTGAATTATCTTCCACGATTTTGTTATAAGGAAGCTCTCGTCCATATTATTTATCATGGTAATGAATTTGCTCAGGGGTACAGAAAATGATATTTCAGCCTCATTAACAAAAGGACGCGCAGAAACATCAAACATGCCTATAATTGCCCGAGGGCGATCTGCCGCAGTCTCAAGAAATGGATAGTGCACAATAGTAGAACATCCCGAACCGAAGGGTGCGATAACTCCGTTGGGCTCTGCCTGATCGAAATTGGAAAGTGTGAACAGGCCGGAAAGCACATCCGGTCTGGCGAAAAAAATTACTACTGAAGGGGTATCGTCTTCTGAGAGATGATCCCAGCGCTTGAATACGATGTAGCGACCTGGTGCTTTGATAGGCTGCTGGTACTCCATGGCACTTCTGACCAGCTCGGGCGATTTTTTATATCGCTCTCCTTGCAGTTTTCCTGTTATCCCACAGGATAAAAAATACTCAAAATCCGGCATGATCTTCTGGCTGAATCCCAGGTACCTCTTTCCGCCGGGGCAACCTATCCCGTCTGCATCAAAGCAAAGGGATTTTCCCTGCCGCACCCCTTTTAAAGCAGCGATTACACACCTGTGAACCGAACCGGGCCTTACTTTCTCTGCCGCAACTTCCTCATCGGTGTAATAAAAAGTTATGGGTAATTCTGCATTGTTAAAGTATTTCTTCCATCTGGATAGAAATTTATCTTTTATGTCGGCTTTCATGATAAAACCTCCTTTTTAGCTAAAATACCGGTTGTTTTGCAACGATGGACATCTGGCGCGCCTGGAGGGATTCGAACCCACGACCCCCGGTTCCGAAGACCGATGCTCTGGTCCGCTGAGCTACAGGCGCACATACGTGGAATATATGTTGGAAGATGGCTATGGTGGGGTGAGTGGAGGGATTCGAACCCTCGCTCTCCAGGGCCACAACCTGGCGCCTTTGGCCTCTGGGCTACACTCACCATATGCAACGGCGAATATTATAACGTAAGGGGCATGGTTTTTGCTAATAAACCGTGTTTGTTGGACTGTAATTCGAGGAGCAATCTGTTTATATTAACGGCGATAGTGGATGATTACCTGAACGAGAAGCCCGAAGAGTAAAACGGAGATCAGCACGATAAGTAGAGCTTCGGTTGAATTGTGGTTGTCGGGCTGTAAGATACCCAGAAGCGGCGTTCTGGAATTGCCGGAAGGGGCTGGCTGCATTTCACCCCCTTCACCGGAGGTTGATGCATGCTCTACAACCGGAAAGCCAGGGCTGACATTGAAAATAAGCGTATGTGACCATGGGCTTCGGATTACCTGACCTGTAGCCGCACGCCTGACTCTTATATGCCAGTAATAGGTTCTTCCGGCTTCGGGCAGAAGACCGGCATCAATGAAGTAGGCTGGATACAGGAGGTCAGCGGGCGTGTAAAACGGGTTATTTGATGGTGCGGCTTTGCTAATTGGGAGATCGAACCATTTATCCTTACCGATTTCGACCTCGTAAGCATCGGCCAGTGATAACTGCTCCCATTTCAGATCCACCTGGGCATTACGACCAGTCACCGGATCACAGCCTATTAGGCTACCTCCTTTTGGCGAAATCAGCCATGGACCGTTATTGGTCAGTGTATCTTTAAAAGCCCATAACATGCCTTCGCCGGCGGAAGGATTATATCCGCGGGCATCGATAGCCCATATTGTATCGCTGTGGCATACCAGTGCCGATGGCTCCAACCTGAAAATGACACCTGCTGGGATACCGACAGTTAGGCTGTCCCAGCTCACTCCGTTTTTTGGTATGCCCGCCCGCGCATATAGAGTCCGGTCGACTCCATTGTTTTTGGAACTGTATGCGGCATAAAGTGTATCTCGAGGACGGAAAATGATTCCATAATAGCTGCCATTAGGCGGACTCATATCATCCCATCGATCGCTTGTACCTATTGCCCAGCGGTATAGCCCGCCGGAATCCTCGGCCAGATAGATAATGCGGTTATCTTTAAAGTCATCGTCAAATGCGGGGTGCTTGTTGCCGTATCCATAGGTCGGCTGAGTAATTACCTGCCACTGATAGCCTCCATCTGTTGAATATGCCACTGGAGCGGTCTGCCCCAGTGCGGCACCTGTAATTACATTATTGTTAAGCATATAAATACTATGAGCCGGGTTGATCCCTGTATCAACGAATTTACCCCATTGCCAGCCAGAAGGATTGCGGGATCCTCTGCGTATGAGGCCGTCGGCTTGCAATACAATCAATGTGTTGCTGTCGGATGATGCAAAATCCTGCAGTATGGCACCTGGCAAGCAATCATCCCATGTCTGCCCGCTGTCCCGTGATTGTAATAAGCGGTTTTCTCCACCGTTGCCCAGGAAGATAACGGAGCCGTTCTTTAAATCCGGAGAAAGTCGGAGCAGTGGGGCGGAGTTATCCTGACAGAGTATACGTTCCCATCCTTCCCCGGCTATCGGGGTAGTACTCCGCCATGTGCTGTCCAGTCCGTTATTATTGACGGTGGACAGGTACAGTTTGCTTCCGTCACCGGATGCCTCTACGGCCTTGAGGCTGCTGATTTGTGTATCAATTAATCCAAGCTGGTTCCAGGAAATTCCCCCATCACGGCTGATGGAGAAGGATGATTCATCCAGAGGTGCAGTTACCCATGAAATATCTGCAGGATTAGCCCATTTTTGGGGCGTATCACGGTTTCCCGTTCCTGTACCGCAGATGGCTGATCGGCCTCTATTAAGCCATGCCAGCTTTACATTGGCATATCCAGAAATGTAACCACCTGTAGGTGATTTGAGTGGCTTTGTCCAGCACGGGTATTGCAAAAGAGCCTCAGACGTCAGCCAGACGGACGCCATGCCGTTTGCAGAATCGGCTAGTACAGAACCAACCAGGAGTTTTCCTGAGGTGGTAGTCCCGGTATAAGCAATAGAGCTGATACGGGGGTTGTTCTGATGTGCAGGGATTTTCAGCCGTGTTACAACGGTATCATTGAGCCGGTAAACGTCATCAAGAGGCTGTGAGGTGCCAAATGAAAGATTATTTGAATCGTAAGCCGTAAAAATGAGCCGGTGGGAATGATCTCCCCCGTTAAAATCTGAAGGTAATGCCAGATATCCTGTTATGATTTTGCTCTCGCCGCTGTTTGTTCCTCCTGTCTGATCTGGGCTGCATAACTCGACAGGCCAGCCAGATACGGTGTTTAAGAAGCTTGAATTCGATGCAAAATCGCGTTGAACAAGGTTTATATATGTACGTTGGATGGATGATGCCATGACAATAATGGTTCCATCTTCAATGTAGGCGGGTGAGAGGGCAAGCGTTATGACATCACCGCCGGTAAATCCCTGTGCTTTCCATCCGGATAGCCCCGGATAGCGCAAAACGTATATCTCTCCATTCCCGACACCATCAGCCGGCAGGCGGCTACCTGCTACAATGTCTCTGACCCTCCTGTTGGAGTTGCTGTACGAAGGCGATATTGCAATACTGCCGATCTGTTCTCCAGCTCCCAGTATCCAGGGTATTGGGCCGCAGTAGTTCCAGTTGGTACCGCCATCTTCTGAAACGTATATTTCTCGCCTGGGCGAACTGTCTGAACCCATACATACTGCAGCAATGAATTCCGGATCATCCGGTGCTATTGCAATGTCCGTGATGGGAAATACAGGTGCAGGCGTGGTCTGTGCAAGCCATCTGGATAAACGCATGCTCCAGGATACGCCGCTATCAGTGCTTTTCCAGATACCTGCCCTGGTAACGGGCATTGGGCTGGCGTTGGGTATATCCAGAGCATAGACTGTGTCTCCTTCCAGCGAAGTAGCCAGTCCGTTGATCTCACATGGTGTGATAATATCATTTCTCTGGGGAAAACTTCCAGGCGTATTTATCTTTCCCCATCTGAGAACACAGGTTGATGGTATATCATTAGCCTGTACAGCACCATTGTAAGCTGGCAAAATTGATGGAATCGACTCAGCTATTGTGATGGCGATTATTAGTAGCCAGCCAGTTATCTTTCCTGAAAAAGAACAGGTTCTGCCCATACAGCACTTCCCCTGCCCAGATTTTTATTGGATTCAACCCTGAGTATGAACTCCGCTTCTTTTCCAGCGAATTTGGAAAGATCGACTTCATAACTTACCAGTTTTTTTATGTGATCGACGTTTATAGGCTGGAGGAATACTATTCCATCGCCACACTTCATACCGAATATAAACTTTACGCTGGTATCGTCAGAACAATCTGCAGTAAGGCCGACTTTTGCAGTGAATTTGCTCTTATAAGGTATATAGAAGGGCTTCAGTTTTATAGTGGAATCCTGAGGAATGCCAAAACGTGCCTGTATCCATTTTCCGCTTGCTGCCGGAGGAACCATCAGCAGGGCACTGGCAACAGGTCCGCTTTCCACTTGAGCGGTTCCGACCGCAGCCCATCCGGTTTTATAGTCCCTGTTCATGGGTACACCCAGCATCCCATCGTTATTTTCAAATATTGCATGAGATGCATACCGCAAAAGATTGAGATTTAAAAGCGGACCAAAATTGTGATCGAGGCAGTTATTTTCTAAAGATGCTTCCGCGCAGGATGGAGGTTGATTAAGGCAGATTCTCATATTAACCGCATCGGTAGTTCCTTCCTGTAGGGCTGAACCTGTAATAGAACCGAAGCGCGGTGAAAAATGATAGCCCGCAAATGATTCCACCCTTTCCTCTCCCGGTTCAAGGGGGGAAATATAATCCTTAGATTCAGGGATATCGTTCTTATATAAAGTAGATGTGCAGGGACAGGAAACCACAGTGCCCTTATTCTTAACACGATAAAACAGGATATTGCCGGTGTTCCAAAAATCTATAATCTCAAGATCGGGCTTTTCCCTAATTTGAGGAATGACTTTTAAAATTAAGCTGCTGGTTGATGCCCCGCTGCGATTGACGGCAAACAGAGTGTAGGTTGTTTCACTGACAGGGCTGACTTTGATATTGCCGTGCGACTCTGTTGGGCCGAGAGCCGGTTCAAGGGCGACACGGGTGGCTCCAGAGACATCCCAGCTCAAAGTAGATGACTGCCCCTCGACTATTGCGGAAGGATCGACCTGGAAAAAGTTAATCCTTGGAATGGGCACCGAGCCATCTTTTTCCACGTAAAATGGAGCGGTTGAACCGGCTTTACCGTCTATCAGCAGTTCGACAACATATTTACCGACGTTAAATCCGTGGACAGGGGAATCAAGGGTAAACCCTATATAGCAGTCGCAGTCGCTAAAAACTTTATCTGAATGGAGGAGTATGTTGTTGTTGTCTTTCCCCTCATTACTGCCGATGTATTTCCAGTTGGCGGTTACTTCTACGTTTTTATGGACATTACTCAGTCTGGCCGAACAGCATATTTTCTGGCAGTCGATGTAGAAATGGTCGACATTATCCACCGGTCTGAAATCATTTATCAGCCCGGTGCTGATGGTGGGAGTAGAAATATAAGGTGACAAGATATCGTTACAGGAGGCCGATGTTGCAGTAATAAAAATGATGATCGCAAGATGCGAAATAAGTATGTTTATGCGATTAGTCATAACGTAATACGAAATAATAGGCGTTGCTATGTTTTATGTCAAGGCTCTCTTAATGGTGCGCGATTTAAGTATCCGACAGGAGGTCATCGGTCTGTGAAACATCGATAATCTTACTAAAATATGGATGTGGATCCCGGTCTTTGATACCGGCAAACCTTCTGGCTGCGGATAAATATCTTTTACGATCGGCTTCTCTGAGTATGGCCATTTTCTGCATAGCAAGAGATCCTTCCCCGTGAATTGTGGCTGAGGCAACTTCCGGCATGGTTAGGTCTCTGACAAGGTTAACGGCTCGGATGCGCTCTTCTGCCGGTGCCCCCTCCCTTCCCGTGAAATAGGGTTCCAGTTTGTTATGAAGATGTGGATGCTGGAAATCTATATACGACGGCATGGTGGCCAGTAATCCACCTGCTATATCGTGGACCAGCTGTACAGAATGATGCCAGTAACTGGCAAAGGTGTATTTAGCCAGGTTAGATAAAAGCGGGTTAGGAAACACATAGCCGCTGTCGGAGTCTGTAATGCAGTTCATGATGGCAGCATATGTCAGAGCATCGGTTGATTCACTGTAATAGACCAGCTGGGCCAGTTTTTCGCGTATATGCGGGTATTTCTCAAGGCCGTTTTGCTCGGCAATGAGAAAGGCGCTTCCAACAAGGCTTTCTAACTCTACGATTTTACGGCTATCACTGCTCAAACGATGAATGGCGGCGAATAGCCTGGCGGCATGCCCTGCATGTTGATATTCACCCAGCATAAAAATCCTTTCAATCGCGATGAATACATTGTCGAATATAACTGTTGAATCAGCACTGTATACCTTTGAAAGCCATGGGTGATCGAGGCTGTTTTTTCCTTCTACAAGGTCCGAATGCGGCAGAACAAGGCTAATTCCAGCAGCGTTGATCGGAACTGCGAAAGCAACCGCTCTATCGCTGTCTTCTTCCTGGAGGCTGTGGGCAGGCATGATTATAATCTCGTGAACATAGGGGGCAAAAGTGATATGAGCCATTACACCGCTCACAGTAATGCCCTGGTTAGATCTGTCAACCACCTTAATTGAAAAATCTTGGTGCACTGGGCGAGGGATATTTTCAGTCCTCCGACCTGCCACGAACATACCACAGGCCAGCCCCAGATCTTTATGTTTACATGTTTCCCTGAAAGAACAGAGTCGTGCGGCGTAATCAGTACCTGATTCAGCATCTATCCTTTTACAAACCGCAGCCAGCGCATGGAGAGCGTCTATGCCGGTAACATGGGTAGCTCCCGGGAAACCATAGCAGTTGCGTGCGAGTAGCTGAATGATATCACGCTTTCTTAATAGATCATTGGTGGTGCGCGGTATCCTGTAAATGGAGTGGCAGGCTTCTCCATTTTCATCGATTTCCACCAGCATATTACGAAACTGCTGGTCGTAGGCCATGATGTATTCAAGCAAGGCAAGACGTAATCCCGCTTTGAGTGCAGCGTGTTTAGTATGGGTGATATCTTCTATTTTTTGGCCGTCTGCATATATCAGACGTCCGTCTTTTAGGCTACGGATATATTCTTCAGCAGTTTTTATACCCATACAAGTTTTAATCGGGTTTCCTGGTAATAATTGTGATTACAAAGGTTTTGTTCTATATGCGGGTGCACCGAGCATTTCGCCACCGTCGACGACGATCGTTTGGCCGGTGACGTATTTAGAAAGGTCAGATGCCAGGAATAGGGCTACTCCTGCTACATCATCGGGCTCGCCCAACCGCAGCATAGCCATGTTGTTGGCAGCTTCTCGGCCTTTTTCGGGGTCTTTCCAGAGAGCTTCGGCCAGTCTTGTTTTGATAAGACCGGGGGCAATAGCATTTACACGGATATTATGCTGGCCCCATTCTTTGGCCATGAGCTGTGTGAGCATTATAACGGCTGCTTTGGTAGTTTGATAAATACCGAGCTCTCCAGGCCTGATCCCCCCGACCGAGGATATGTTTATAATAGTACCTGTCTCCTGTTTCCGCATGACACGTGCAACCATTTGAGATAGGAAGAACAGCCCCTTAAGGTTCACATTCATGGTTATATCCCATGCCCATTCTTCGGCATCCATTAACGGGCCGTAATAAGGATTGGTACCGGCATTATTCATCAGTATATCGATGCGCCCGAATTCCGACATGACACGATTTACCAGATTTTTTGAGTCTTCTATTTTAGCCACGTGTGAAGCTATTGCTAAACATTTTCCGCCCCTACTTCTAATTTTATCTGCCGCCTGATCCAGATCGGCCTGCTTGCGGCTGGCAAGAACCACTGTTGCGCCGGCCTCAGCAAACGCAGTTGCGCTTTCCAGCCCGATGCCTCTGCTTGCTCCTGTAACAATGGCTACTTTGCCCGATAGTGAGATATTTTTGTAATCCATAACTTTAAGACCTCCTTGATTACCACAAAATATTTGTATGTGTGAACGACAGAACGCTCGCTCAATCATAATAATATTCCTCTGTACATTTGTAAATATTCCTATAAGAATGCATGAATTTATTGAATTATTTACAAATGGTTTTGAGTGTGTTTATAATTGAGCAACAGCAGGAGAGCACAGTAAAAACGAGTATATGCGAGGTAAGTGCAATGGGGGCTAATTATAAAATAATGTATCGTGTCCAGTGCAGAACCTGCGGTGCCTTATTTACCTTGCCACGCATTATCGACCACATTCCCAGACATCCACCGCTGGGATCGCGCATCAGACCGGATGTGCCATGGGATCCGTGTTCGGGATCGGGAGTTCAGGGAAAGTTGATCGAGTCAGTTTATCAAGAGGTTCCGCCGGATGAGCTTGCCAAGGAAGAGAAATGAAGCCCGTCAATTCGTTATTTTTGGATGGAAAAATTTAATATCAGTCTGTGAATATTGCCAAATGAGAATAAAACAGTTTCTGACGTTGTTTTAACAGGAAGAAAAGTATGGGGATTTTGATGAAAAGAAGTCGGTCCCAGTCTTTTTGATTGAGACAAAATAAGTGACGTTTATTAATCGTTCTTCTGCTGAATTCACAGCATTTAAATATATACCGACACCTCTCGGCCCCGTAATCACGGCGGCTATAGATGAGGGTGTTTGTTTAATAGAATTTTACGATCAAAAGACATCGCAAAACAGTATCAGTAAGCTGCAGCAGGAATTCGGCGGCAGGCTATTACCTGCATCGAATGACATACTCGAGAGCTTGAGTTTGGAAATAAAAGATTATTTTGATGGAAGGCTACGTCGATTTAACACGTCTCTTGCTCTGCATGGTACATCCTTCCAATTGCGTGTCTGGGATGAGCTATGCCGAATACCTTTTGGCGAAACCGCTTCCTATCAGGAAATAGCACGGAGAATAGGGAATCCACGGGCTGTTCGGCCGGTAGCGCGGGCCGTGAGCATGAACCGGATAAATATAATAATCCCATGTCATCGTGTGATTGGAAAAGGCGGTGAACTGAGGGGCTATGGCGGTGGATTATGGCGCAAACGGTTGCTTCTCGAACTCGAGCGTACAGGACGATTACACGGACAAGGTTGAAAATGTTATATCCATATATCTGTAATCACTATCTGGATCTAAATTTTTTAAAATAAGTCCTTGTCATATAAGAAATCCATGTCCAGTGGGTGATAATGTGTGTGCTGAAAAATATAATCAGTCCTACAGCCAGCCATTGATGTATATTAATCCATATATTTCGAGGGAATATGATTATTTTTTCGGCAGTGCTACCCTCTGGCAGTGCCAGCCACAGGATAAAACCCGAGATAATCACCAGTAACAATATAAGCCCTTCAATCACGTCCAAAATATAATGCATGGAAGCCTTTTTCATAAAAGTCTCCTATTATTAAGATAGCGTGGTTAGTTGATATTGAAAATCTTTGGGAAATATATTCGTCCATTACAATAGCTTCTAATTGAAAATTCAATAACGTTATTATATTTATATTTGCAATAACCATTTTACCCGGGAATGCGTTTTATTATAGATGAAATTTAAATTAGACTATGTACATAATAATATTTTAAGACGTTATTAATTATGACAGAGATTCTGGTAGTTGACGACGAACCTAATATCCGGGAACTTGTAAAGATATATCTGGAAAAAGAAGGTTATAAAATTCATCTCGTTGGAACCGGGGAGCAGGCTATTGCAGAGTTGGAAAAAAGCAGACCGGCAATGGTGATTCTTGATATTATGTTGCCGGATATCGATGGTTTTGCGATTTGCAAAGAGATCCGCAAACACGGAGAGATACCCGTAATAATGCTTACCGCACGCAAAGATGATGTCGATAAGATACTGGGATTGGAACTCGGAGCGGATGATTATCTGACGAAGCCATTTAATCCGCGTGAACTGGTCGCCAGGGTTAAAGCTATATTCAGAAGATGCAGTTCAATGAGGAGAGGAGGTCCGGTAATAGAAGTGGGCAATCTACGTATCGATTTGCCACGGCGGGAGGTTTGGATCGACGAACATCAGGTGAAACTACGTAACAAGGAGTTCGATTTACTGGCTGCACTGGCTCAAAATCGCGGGATTGTATTAACCCGTGAGAGATTGCTGGAAATGGTTTGGGATACAGATGATTACGGCGAGACCAGAACTGTCGATATTCATATAATGCACATAAGGGAAAAAATATCTCAGGCCAGCATAAATATCGAGACTGTTCGGGGGATGGGCTATAAGCTGGTAGAAAAACGAGAACTGGATATAAGTTCGCGTGAAAATATAAATCACACTGGCACTGAGCAGGCGGAAATATAAAATGGGACTCCGTGGGCGACTGATATTATCCTTCGTATTGATTGTAATTCTGTGCATTACTATAATAGCTGTTTCCTTATCCACCCAGATAAGCGGCATGATGGAAAGGTTAGCAGAGGTCAGGCTGGCGGATATATCGTCGCCTCTATTTGCTCAAACCAGATTTTTGCTGAGAGGATCCAATACATTCGACCAGGTTTGGCAGAACATGCAGGAGCAGGCGGATGCAATGGGGATAACCATTTTTTTATGCGACCGTGACGGTAATGTGATAAGACAGACTTCTCAGACAGATAGTATTTGCTTCCCTCCGGCAGAGCTTTTAAGCAGGAGAACCATGGGTATGGGAAGAGCCATGAGTGGAAAATTTATAGGTAATGATAACAGGGTATATTTATATCGTGTTTTTTCGGTATCGGGCATCAGCAAGATTAGAGAAATCGGGGCTGATTGGATGGTGATTACAACCACCACTGCCGGGACGTTGAGTATATTGTCCGAGCTGGCAAGGCCGCTGTTGATTGCCGGTATACTCGCACTGGTATTATCGGTGATAATTGCTCTATTTTTAGCACGATCGATATATGCTCCTATAAAGCAGCTAACTACCGCTACATCGGAGATAGCTGCTGGTAAATATGATCAGCAGGTTTCAGTATCAGGACCCGTGGAACTTAAGGCACTGGCTGCCAACTTTAACAACATGACACTGCGTATAAAAGAGTCACAGCAAACATTGCGTGACTTTGTTGCTGATGTTTCACATGAGTTGCGTACACCGCTGACCTCTATAATAGGATTTGCCCAGGCAATAAGGGACGGCATCGCTGAATCTCGCGAAGCAGTTATAAAGGCTGCCAGAATAATTGAAGATGAATCACGCCGGTTAACGCGCCTTGTGAATAATCTCCTGGATTTATCTAAGCTGGAGTCTGGACAGCTCGAAATGAAGAAAGAGACAGTCGATTTGAACGGACTAATCGCTCAATGCCGGGAAATATTCAGTCTGAGGGCAGAAGAAAAGGAGATTTCACTTATCATGGATGTCGAACCGCTGTCGTACGTGGAAGGTGATATAGACCGTCTTGAACAGGTACTGGCTAATCTTCTTGATAATGCAATCAAATTCACACCGCAGGGCGGCAGCATAACCATTAAAACCAGACAGGTCTCGCCCGATAGAGTGGAGATGTCTGTTACCGATACCGGGCCAGGATTGAAGAAGGAACAGCTTTCTAATTTATTTAAAAGATTTTATCGAGAGGGTAGCAATCTGTCGGGTACTGGCCTCGGTTTGGCGATATCTCGTCAGATTGTTCAAGCCCACGGCGGCGAATTATTTGCCGATAGCGAAGTGGGTAAGGGGTCACAATTTGTCATTAGAATACCCTGTATACAAAGTAAAGAGGCGAATAAAACGAATTAAATTAATGGATTTTCTGGAGCCCTTAATCTACTATTATAGCGCTGGGGCAGGTGGATATGAGGTTACAGTTATTGCAGAGCGGGCTCCGGGCTTTACAGATTTTTCTTCCATGCTCAATAAACAGCATATGGCCGCGGTATATATCTCCGGGGTTTATCAATCTCTCAAGTTCAATATGGGCTGAATCGGCAGAAATGTTAGCGGGTAATAAACCCAGCCTTTTTGTCACTCTCAGGACATGGGTATCCACTGGGAAGGCGGGCATACCTAATGAAAAAAGCAGCACGCAACTGGCAGTTTTCATGCCTACGCCGGGTAATTGCATAAGCCATGACCTGGCATCATTTACGGATAGCTGATTTAAAAATTGTAAATCGAAACTATGGTTCTTTTCCAATATGGTAGTAAGTGCACTTTTGATATAAACTGCTTTAATATCTGCCAGCCCACCGCATCTGATAGTATCGGCTATTTGAGATAAATCTGCAGAAGCTACTTTTCTCCAGTTTCTAAATCTACCGATTAACGACGCATAAGCACGGTGTGAATTGATGTCGGACGTGTTCTGAGAAAGTATAGTTTGTACAAGTTCACCCACCGGGTCTAATTTTTTGTGCCAGATTTTGTCGCCATAAGAGGCTATGAGTAGTCGTATTATTTCCCTTATCCGGTGCACAATCTTTCCACAATTGCAGTGTAAATTTCAATTCCTTTTAAAAAACTGTCAACTCCGATCTTTTCATCGATTCCATGAACCGTTCCCATTAGTTCGAAAGGGATAACAGTGGGGCAAAAACCATATGAAATTACATCCCTCACTCTGAAAAAACGGGAATCAGTAGTACCCAGCATTAAGTAGGGTGCAGTAATGGCATCAGGGTAATATTCCTGCATAATCGTTTCGATAGTTTGGTAGCTGACAGTTTGGATTGTAGAAGCATTACCATTGCCGCTGGTGATTAGCTCTATTTGCAATTCATCATCCGCTAAAGTTTCAATTAGATAGTTCAGCCATTCATCCATATCCTGCCCGGGTAATATCCTTGTATCCAGCAGGGCTTCAGCGTACGAGGGAATAACATTTATTTTATCTCCTGCTTTGATCGAGTTCAGGCTGATAGTGTTGGAGAGCATGGCTTTTACCTGTGGGCGAGATATTAATCCGCTTTTCTTAAGTATTTTTAACAATGCCTCTTCGGTATTTTCTGTAAGATACGGTTTAAGCGGTTCCAGTACTGTAGCCATTTTTTTAAAATATTCTGCTACAATGGGTGTTACCCTGTAAGGCTGATCGCAGCTGAGCAACCGGTTTACATCTTTGACCAGGTGCTCAAGTGGGTTCTGGTTGTGGGGGGTGGACCCATGGCCTGGTATGCCTTTTCTCTTTAATTTAAGCCAGCACGGCCCTTTTTCACCGGGCGAAATCAACGCAACCAGACGATCAGGTATTAGCTCGCTGAGTATATAACTGCCTTCATTTAATACTAGAGAAGCTTCGAAGTCAGCAGGATATTCACGGAGCAAAAATTCTACACCTCGATTAGCGCCTGATTCCTCATCGGCAGTAGCTAAAAAAACTATGTCACGGTTAAGCTTAACCTTGCGTTTCTTAATGTTGAGAAGTGTCATAAGCTGGATTATCCCGAGGGATTTGGTATCGAGCGCACCGCGACCGCAAATATAGCCATCTATGATTTCACCGCCAAACGGGTCGAATGTCCATTCTTCTTTATTGGCGCCAATAACATCCATGTGGTGTAATAATATGATCGGTTTTTCATTACCGGAGCCTTTCAAAACGGCACGAATAGAAACCCTTCCCGGTTCGGACTGGTATGTTTTAAATTCCACACTTTCCCTGTTGAATATTTCGGAAAAAAAAGCTGCCGCAAGATATTCATTTCCCGGCGGGTTAGTAGTATCTATACGTATATATCTGCCAAGCAGGTCAAGCGGCAGTCTATTCATAGTTGTTTGTAATTCACAGTATTAATTTTAGAATTATACTCTATTTTTCCGATTTTTATGAGTTACGCAGGGTGCTCTGGACACTGTAGATAATCATTAAATGGCTAAAGTTATCGAAGATTGCATTGTTGATGCTATAATTATCAGGCGCTAAGCATGGAGGTAAATAAGATGCATCAATTTGCCAGAATGGATGAGATAAAAGTATTTTGTGGCAATGCCCATCCAACTCTTGCCGATGCTGTCTGCCAGTATATGGGAATACCCCTAGGGAAAATTGAGGTATTTGAATTCAGCAATGAGAACATATTTGTTCGAATACTGGAGAATGTGAGGGAGAGGGACGTTTTTATTATCCAGCCCATATGCTCGCCGGTAAATAAAAACCTGGTAGAGCTGTTGATAATGCTTGATGCATTTAAAAGGGCATCTGCTGAGCGTATTACGGCTGTCGTGCCTTATTATGGTTATGCAAGGACTGATAAAAAAGATCAGCCTCGTGTTCCCATCACGGCAAGGCTGATAGCAGACTTGCTTACTACAGCTGGAGCCAATCGTTTACTGACTGTGGATCTGCATGCGGCTCAGATTCAAGGTTTCTTTAATATACCGGTTGATGAGTTAACCGCGCTTTTTCTATTGAGTGATTACTGGAAACAGAAGAATTTGAAAAATGTTGTGGTGGTAGCTACGGATATAGGCATTACTAAACGTGCCAGAGATCTGGCTGAAAAGCTGGATGCCCCCCTGGCTATAATTGAAAAGCGTCGTGTGGGAAATGAGGATACAACCGAGATTTTAAATATAATAGGTGAAGTCAGCGGCAAACGGGCTATAACTGTTGATGACGAAATAGACACCGCCGGTTCGCTGGTAAATGCTGCTGATACATTGCTCAAGCATGGAGCAAAGGAAGTATATGCATGTTGCACACATCCTGTATTTTCCGGTCCGGCTATCGAACGCATTAATAAATCGCCGGTTAAAGAAGTGGTGGTAACAGATACGATTCCCGTTAACGGCGCTAAAAAATTAGATAAGATCACAGTCCTATCGATAGCCCCTCTACTGGGCGAGGCAATTCACCGCATCCACACAGGACTGTCGATAGGTGCCATGTTCGAAGGGTAGTTCACATTATGTCAGGATGGCTAGAAAAATTATTTGATTCGAATGAGAAGGAGATAAAGCGTCTTAGGCCTTTAGTAGATAAGATCAACTCGCTTGAGCCGGATTTTCAAAAACTTTCTGCTGAGTCGTTAAAGTACAAGACAATCGAATTTAAGCAGAGACTGGCAAAGGGTGAGACGCTTGACGACATTCTGCCGGAAGCGTTTGCTGCTGTCCGTGAGGCAGCACGGAGAACTATTGGCCTGCGTCACTTCGATGTGCAGTTGATGGGCGGGATTGTTCTTCACCAGGGTAAAATTGCTGAAATGAAGACAGGCGAAGGAAAAACGCTGGTTGCGACATTGCCGTTATATTTAAATTCTCTGGAAGGGAAGGGTAGCCATCTGGTTACAGTAAATGACTATCTTGCACGGCGGGACGCTTACTGGATGGGACCTGTCTACCATGCGCTTGGTGTGAGTGTCGCAAGCATTTTTCCACCTCAGAGTTCGGCAGAATATCTACCGGCGTTTATATATGATCCGGAATATATTGATGAGAAGGATAAGCGCTGGCCACATTTTCGTCCCATAACAAGGCGGGAAGCTTACTATGCCGATATTACATATGGGACAAATAATGAATTTGGCTTTGACTACTTAAGGGATAACATGGCCGTTGACCTCTCACAGAAAGTTCAACGACCTCTTCATTATGCGATCGTTGATGAGGTTGATAATATATTAATAGATGAAGCCCGTACCCCGCTGATAATTAGCGGGCCTGCTGAAGAAGCAACTGAAAAATACTATACATTTGCTAGGTTGGCTGCACAGCTAACGCCGGATGACTACAAAATAGAGGAACGGGAAAGGCAGGTTTATCTGACCGAATCAGGTATCAACCGTATGGAAAATATGCTGAGGCGGGAGGGCCTGTTGAAATCCCCCAATCTTTATGATCCTTCTAATTATGGTCTTAGCCCTTATATTGAAAATGCACTCAAGGCACAGGTTCTATTTCGCAGAGATCGTGATTATGTGGTAAAGAACGGTGAAGTTATTATTGTCGATGAGTTTACCGGCCGTTTGATGTTTGGTCGTCGCTATTCCGAGGGCCTACATCAAGCAATTGAGGCTAAAGAGAAAGTTAAAATACAGAAAGAAAGTGTCACGCTTGCAACAATCACCTTTCAGAATTTATTCCGGTTATACAACAAGCTGGCTGGCATGACGGGTACCGCAGCTACAGAAGCCGAAGAAATGTACAAAATATACAAACTGGACGTTGTGGTCATACCCACCAACCGGCCAATGATACGCAAAGATTTAAGCGATGTCATCTATAAGGATGAGAAGTCAAAATTCAAAGCTATTGCAGCAGAGGTTGAAAGGCTGTATAAAGGGGGGAGGCCTGTATTAATAGGTACGGTTTCCATCGAAAAATCAGAGATATTGAGCGATCTCTTGAAACGTCGCGGTGTGCCTCATCAGGTGTTGAATGCTAAATACCATGAACGCGAGGCAGAGATAATAAAGCAGGCAGGCAGGTTAGGTGCAGTGACGGTTGCTACTAATATGGCAGGACGGGGTGTGGATATCATACTCGGTGGTAAACCGCCCGAGCGGGATGAGTTTGAAAATGAAAAAGAATTTTTAAAGAAACTAGATGAATGGCAGAAAGAACATGAAAAGGTCGTAGCATTGGGAGGGCTGACTGTAATTGGGACGGAGCGCCACGAAGCTCGAAGGATAGATAATCAGCTACGTGGTCGAGCCGGCAGGCAGGGTGATCCGGGCACTTCTCAATTTTATGTATCGCTTGAAGACGATATCGTTGTGAGATTCGGTGGCGATCGTATAAAATCGATTATGGAATGGGCTGGCATGGATGAGGATACACCGATTCAACACCCTATGATCAGCAGGGCTATAGAAAATGCTCAGGTGAAGGTAGAAGCATATCATTTCGATATACGTAAACACCTGGTTGATTATGATAATGTGGTAAACAGGCACAGGGAAGTGATTTACCGTGAAAGGGATAAAATACTACATGGCGCCGATTTAAAATCCAATATACTGGAGATGATTGAGGAAGAGATAGGTCAACTTGTTCATGATTATTACAGCAGATCTGGATTTGAAGGGCCGGATTATACGGGGTTGATACGTGAGATATCTGAGATGTTCCCATGGCCTGCAGACTTAGAAGAAAAAAGATTGAACGGGATAAAACCTGACCAACTGGCTGAAAAACTGGTTGATTATGCCCATCAACTGTATGAGAAAAAGGAGGCTGAGGTCGGACCGGATGATATGCGGCTGATTGAGAGGCTGCTTATGCTGAGGATCATAGACGAACACTGGAAAGAGCATCTAACGGCAATGGATCATCTTCGACAAAGTGTGGGACTGCAATCGGTACGGCAGATAGACCCTCTGGTTGTATATAAAAAAGAGGGTGGTGCCTATTTTGACAGTTTGATGGCAGGGATCAAGCACGATATTACACATATGATATTTAAAGTTAATCTTGAAAAGCGCGAGGTTCAGAAGCCCCAGAAAGTAGCTGTACCGACAGGTCATAAGATTGGGCGAAATGACCCCTGCCCGTGTGGTTCAGGGAAAAAATACAAACACTGCTGCGGCAGATAATCAGGTAAGTGTAACTATCAGGGCTTTACCACTACTTTGATCGCCTGATCGGTCCTGAACTGCATGTCGAAAGCATCGTTGATTTCATCCAAAGGAAACGAATGTGTGATAAGGCTTTTGAAATCAATTATACCGTTATTAACGGCTGAAGATGAGGCTGCATAATCTCCACCGGTGAATCCGTTTATAGTCAGGCATTTATCTGTTAGTGTAACGGGATTGAAAGAAAAAGCTTCGGTAAATACTCCCACCTGCAGTAGTAGCCCGTCTATCCGCAGTGTTTTCAAACAGGTGAAGAAAGGTTTTCTCAGGCCCGTGCACTCGACAGCGATATCCAGACCGTTACCATCGGTCTCTTCCATTATTCGACCTGCAGTATCTTCCACCGACGCGTCTATGAGCACATCGGCTCCTAGCTTTTCCGCCGCCACAAGTCGCCTGCGGGACATCTCACTGACTATTATTTTTGATACGCCTTTTAATTTAAAAGCCACCAGGCATGCCAGACCTATAATTCCCGCTCCAAAAATAGCCACCACGTCGGATCTGGTTGGATTGGCCCGTTCAGCACCCAGAAAACCGACTCCGAAAGGCTCGATCAAAGCACCTTCTTCATAACTTGTTCTGTACGATAATTTAAAGACTGTTTTGCCCGGAATGGCAAGCGGCACGGAAACATATTCGGCATAGGCACCCGGTATATCGATACCACCTGATAGCTGATTAGGGCATTTCTCATAACGGCCGTTTCTACATGCAGAACAGTTGAAGCAAGGTTGATAGCATATCGCTGCTACCCGATCGCCTTTGTTTAAGTTTTGAACCGACTTGCCGGTTTCCACAACCTCTCCACTGAATTCATGCCCCATAATCATTCCCGGATGCATCCGTTTACCACCTAGCCTGTAAAAGTGCAGGTCGGATCCGCATATCCCGCAAGCGCGAACTCTGATTATAATGCCGTTGGGTGTGCAAACAGGTTTGTCAACTTCCTGAATTCGTGTGTCATTGGGCCCGTAATAAACTGCTGCTTTCATAGCTGACTCCTATATTTGATGTGCTTAATGTAATAATTTCCATCACCGCTGTCAAAATTATCGGTCAGGCCTTGCTATAATATATCTGATGAAAAATACTGATATTGCAACCATTTTTGAGAACATAGCTGATCTTCTTGAATTAAAAAACGAAAATAAGTTCAAGATCCGTGCATATGCCCGCGCTGCTCAGGTTATCCGTCATTTACCCGAGGAAATGGAAATTATGGTTGAGGAGGGTAAAGATTTAAAAGATATCCCAGGCATCGGTGAAGCTATCGCGACTAAATCAATGGAGCTCATTACCACGGGGAAACTTCGTTATTATGAAGAATTGAAGTCGCAGTTTCCTGAAGGAATTATCAATCTTCTCGATATACCTGGCATAGGACCCAAAACAGCCTATCGCCTGGCTACAGAGCTTGGTATTAATTCCGTCGATCAGCTGGAAGAAGCGATAAAAGACGGAAGGGTGGCCTCATTAGAACGTATGGGTGAAAAAACTGCCACAAATATTTTACATTCCATCGAAGCTTTCAGACGTAAAGATAAACGCATACCGCTGGGCGAAGCACTGCCTGTAGTTGAAAATATCTTAGATGCTTTACGAAGGGTTCCCGGTGTGGGAGCGCTCAGCCCGGCAGGTAGCCTGCGCAGATTCAAGGAAACGGTTGGCGATATAGATCTAATGGGCACGGCCGATGATCCGGAAAAGGTTATCAAGGCATTTGTTACCCTGCCACAGGTAAGGCAAATTTTAGCACAGGGCCAGACTAAAGCGAGTGTTATTTTGCCCAAAGGATTACAGGCTGATCTGAGGATGGTTGAGCATGAGGACTTTGGCTCATTGCTTCAGCATTTTACGGGTAGTAAAGAGCATAACATCGCCTTACGAACACGCTATCAGAAACAGGGATTGAGCCTCAGTGAATACGGTATAACCGATATGAAAACCGGTGTTATTCACAGGTTTTCAAACGAGCAAGATTTTTATGCTTTTTTGGGGCTTCAATATATACCTCCGGAGATCAGAGAAGATATGGGTGAGATTGACCTGGCTGAGAAGCAGGCTATTCCCCGTCTGGTAGAGGAAAAAGATATCAGAGGAGATATGCATACGCATACTCTATTCAGTGATGGAGCGGATTCCATTGAAGATATGGCCAGGGCTGCTATGGCGCTGGGTTATGAATATCTGGCAATTACCGACCATTCCAGTGTTCGGAATGTATCTGCCGATAATAAGATCGAGCGGATTAAAAAGCAGAATGAAACGATCAAACGGCTGAACGGAACATACAGGGGATTTCGACTGCTCAGCGGTGCAGAAGTTGATATCAGAGCCGATGGTAGCATTGATTTGCCAGATGAAATTATGGCGGAACTTGATATTGTAGTAGGTGCTGTACATTCGTCATTTAAGCAGACCAAGAAACAGATGACCGACCGCATCATTGGGGCAATACAGAACCCTAATATCGATATCATTGCCCACCCTACCTGTCGCAAGATTGGAGAACGCGAGCCGGTAGAAATTGACCTTGAAGCCATGTTTCAGGCCGCACTTAAATACGGCAAGGCTCTAGAAATTAATGCCATGCCAGATCGGCTGGACCTGAAAGATATATATGCATATCGAGCACGTGAGCTGGGAGTGGCGCTGGTTATCGGAAGTGATGCACACGCATGTGAACATCTTAAGCTGATGAAATTTGGGATAGGCGTGGCCCGCCGTGCATGGTGTCGGCCTGAAGATATACTGAATACACGTTCGCTTGCCGCATTAATGGAATTTCTGGAAAGGAGATAGTCTATGATCAGTTCAGAAAATTATGGAGAAGTGCTACAGATAAAGATGTGCCGGTACTCCGATTTTCCTCCTGCGACATGGGTTTGTGCCTATCTCGTAGATGGATTACTTATTGATACAGGGCCGGCATATACTGCCCTGGAGCTTACCGATTTTTTTAGATGACATGTGGCAAATTATTGATGATTTAAGAAAAGTGCGTTCGCTTGATCCAGAAGTTATGTTCCCCGCGCCGACACACATTGTTAAATCGCCGGTCGAAAAGCTGGATAACCTTATAGTATATCTGGAGGAGCTGGGTGGAAAAATTGTTAAACTTTATCAAACGGGAATGACTGCTGACCGGATAAGAGACCAGATATTCGGTGCTGAAAACATAATTGCCGAGGCTACACAGCAACAGTTTTCCTCATTAAATATGGTTAAATCATTTCTGAGAAAATATGCAGATTGAATCAGATTATTTTGAAATCACAGGACGATTGGCTACCATTGAGAGTGATGAGGAGGCCATCCGCCATTTAAAGATGGCGGTTAAAGGGGGCACTAACTGGTTTATAGCTTTGTTGGAAGCCATAAGACTGTGGCGGAGCTCGACTGAAATTTATAAGGGTGATCTTTATAATTATCTAATTGGAGGCGAAGCATTTGACTGGTTGCGATTGGCTGAAAGGCTTTGCGATGAAATAAAGGAATCCGTGCCTGAAAACGATCTGATCAATTTGCTATTCTTTGATAGACCTCCGATCAAATTTAACCGCGGGCAGTTCAAACAAATAGTAGGATCTCATAAATATCGAGCCTATCTCAACTATCTCTACGGCGTACTTGCAGAAGAAGCTTTGATACTGGCAACGATATATGAAGTGAGGAAGTGTAGCATAGTAATACTCAGACCTGATAACGAAATGGATATTGCCTTCAGACGTATTTATGGCTCGGGTTATTTAGAGTTATATGAAAAATTTAGAAGGGAAAATAAGTATCCCCGGCGAAAATCTATGACGCTCCTTCAGCTTAAGGAATTCACCTATTGGCTTTTTAAATACCGGATTAACCATAATGAAAAAACGCGTGTCGCCAGCGATACAAAAAAAGCCCTTTCGCTACTCAACGACGGATGGTTACAGCGTGTAATTTAATCTAGTTGAAGCAGTTCTGCCTGGAGGCGTTTATATTTACTGCTGTATTCCATCAATCTTGCCTTCTCTTTTTCAATCACACTCGGTGGCGCTTTGGAGATAAATTGAACGTCCTGTAGCCGTTCAGATAGGCGGGATATCTCGCGATCCAGAGTGTCTAATTCTCTGCGCAGCCGTGCCTTTTCAAGTGATATGTCGATCATGCCAGATAGAGGAATTACTACTTCAGCATCTCTCAACACCGATACTACGGCTTTAGCACTCTGCTTATTGCGATAAGAACGTGGAAGTATTTTAAGCGGCTTTGTTTTGGCCAGCATCTCTATTATCGATGACTTGTCCTGAATTTCAGAATACAGATTTTCGCAATAAACGAAAGATTCTATCCATTTGCCCGCATCAACCTTGTATTCAGCACGGGCATTACGTATGGTACGGACTATATCCATTAAGGTTTCTATAGTATGCTCTGATTTTTCGTCGATAAGACTTTCATCGGCAACTGGATATCTGGCTATGATCAAAGCTGATGGCGGTAGCATCTTTTGCTGCATACGTTGCTTCAAGCTTTGCCATAATTCTTCGGTAATAAAGGGCATAAAGGGGTGCAGAAGTCTTAGACACGTCTCGAGTACATATACCAGCACGGGTAGAGGGGAGCTGTAACCGTTCAACCTCGATTTACATATCTCAATATACCAGTCGCAGTACTCGCCCCAGAAGAAATCGTGTATCTGTTTTTCTGCATCTCCAAACTGGAATCCCTCGAGTAATCCGTTTACCTCATGAATGAGATGATTAAGGCGGGATATAATCCACCGGTCTTCCGTTTCCAGTAAATAGTTAGAAATATTTATAAATATATCGTCTTTTAAAGGTTCTGTCTCGAGTGCTCTCATGACAAACCGCCCTGCATTCCATATTTTATTGGCGAAGTTCCTTCCCGCTTCAAGACGATGCTGGCCCATATTGATATCGTTTCCCGGAGCCGTGCCTGTAGTCAATGCAAATCGAAGGGCGTCGCATCCATACTGTTCGATAGCATCTAAAGGATTTAGAACATTGCCCTTCATTTTGCTCATTTTCTCGCCTTTTTCGTCGCGGATTAATCCGTGAAGAAATACGGTGTGGAACGGGATATTACCCGTGTTCTCGATCCCCAGCATGATCATTCGAGCCACCCAGAAAAAGAGGATATCATAGCCTGTTTCCATAACCGACGTTGGGTAAAAATACCTGAAATCTTCCGTATCATCCGGCCATCCCAGTGTGGAATGGGGCCATAGCCCTGAGCTAAACCAGGTATCGAGTACGTCAGGGTCTTGTTCTAGATCTTTGCTGTGGCATCTGGGGCAAACAGAAGGAATATCAACGGCGACTATTGTTTCATTGCAGTTTTTACAGTACCACACGGGTATGCGGTGGCCCCACCAGAGTTGACGGCTTATGCACCAATCCCGGATATTTTCCATCCAGTTAAGGTAAATCTTTGTGAAACGATCGGGTATAATCCTGATTGTGCCATCCTGCACAGCCCTGATGGCGGGTTCGGCCAGCGGTGCGATTTTGACAAACCACTGTTTGCTGACAACAGGTTCTATCACTGTGGAACAGCGGAAGCAATGTGGTACTGAGTGCATATAAGGCTCTATTTTTTCCATAAGGCCAGCCTGTTGGAAATCTTCAACTATGCGTTTGCGGGCTTCAAAGCGATCGAGTCCCGTATAAGGTCCGGCGTTTTCATTAAGTGTGGCATCCGGATTGAGAATATGGATTACGGGCAGGTCGTGCCTTTGTGATATTTCAAAGTCCACAGGATCGTGGGCGGGTGTCACCTTAACCATGCCTGTGCCGAATTCTTTATCAATGGCATCGTCTGCTATAATGGGAATTGCGCGGTTTATGAACGGCAGTATCACGCGTTTGCCAATTACACCGGCATACCGATCATCGGTCGGGTTCACAGCTACTGCTGCATCTCCCAGATAAGTTTCAGGTCGGGTGGTAGCCACTGTGATGGAACCACTGCCATCCTCGAATGGATATTTCATATGCCAGAGGTTGCTGGAAATGTCTTTATTTTGTACCTCAAGATCAGAAAGAGCTGTGCGGCAGCGTGGACACCAGTTGGTTATACGTTCACCCCGATATATGAGGCCTTTGTTATAAAGGTTGACAAAGGTTGTTTTTACTGCTTTGACCGGCCCTTCATCCAGGGTAAATCTCTCGCGTGACCAATCACAGGAAGCTCCTAAACGCTGATGTTGTATTGTGATTGCCTGGCGGGACTTATTAGCCCATTGCCAAACGCGTATGAGAAATTCCTCTCTTCCCATACGGTGACGGTCCAACCCTTCCCTTGATATTTCCTTTTCGACTACTACCTGTGTGGCAATACCTGCATGATCCACACCGGGTAACCATAGGGTCGGATCTCCCAGCATACGATGCCAGCGAATCATTATGTCTTCCAGAGTTGCCGTAAGTGCATGACCTACATGCAGTTCACCTGTGACATTTGGAGGTGGCATAATGATAGTAAAAGGCTTCTTTGCCCAATCTATTTTCGGTTTAAAGTAATCCCCCCCCATCCAAAATTTGTAAATCCTCTCTTCTACCTGTTTGGACTCGTAAGCTTTAGGTATCTCTGTCATGAATAACCCCGCTGTTGTATTAAGGTTTAATATTATATCGCATTCTGGTAGAAATCGGGCAAAGATATTGCCACAGTATCCGATATTTGATAATTACTAAATTTAGCAGGCTAACAATTATTCGACCAATCAATATTCGATAAAACCAGAATAACAGGGATATTTATTATATGTGAATCGTTTTTATCCGGATCGGGTCGATTTTTTCTTAATCAGGTCTGAGACCTTACTGAGTAGAAAGTTGGCCACTTCGCTCTTGGGCAACAGAGGCAAAGATTCGGCTTTGCCTTTGCTGTCAATGATTGTGACACGATTGGTATCCGAGCCAAAACCGCTGCCTTTTTCCGTGACATTATTGGCAACGATTAGATCCAATCCCTTAAGTTTGACTTTGTTTACAGCATTTTTAAGGATGTCATCGGTCTCCGCTGCGAAGCCGACCTTGATGAAATCACCCTTTACACTGGCCAGAATATCAGGTGTTTTTTCCAGTTCTATAGTAAGGTTATGCAGGCTTTCCCGCTTTATTTTACTGTTTGAGCTTTTAATTGGACGAAAGTCAGCTGGGGCAGCAGCCATGATCAGGGCATCAGCTGTTTTGACCGCTTTAGTTACAGCGTTAAGCATTTCTTCGGTTGTATTTACATCCACTATTTTTATTCCCGCAGGCCTGGGTAATGAGACCGGCGCACTTATGAGGACAACCTCGGCACCGCGGTTGCGGGCCGCCTCGGCTATAGCATAGCCCATTTTGCCTGACGATCTATTGGTTAAAGTCCTTACCGGGTCCAGAGGCTCGGCTGTACCACCTGCAGTTACAACTATTTTTCTTCCGGCCAGATCTCCGGTGCGGCCTAATACTTGCAGCGTGATATCGAAAATCTCATTGAGATCTATCAGTCTTCCTAGCCCGTGCTTACCGGAAGCTAACCTGCCATAGACAGGACCGATAAATGTAAATCCGCGTTTCTTCAATTTCTCTACATTTTGCTGAGTTACCTCATTAGCCCACATGTTGTCATTCATAGCCGGTGCTATTATAACCGGCGCTTTTGTTGCAAGAACTGTGCAGGTCAGCATATCATCTGCTATACCACATGCGATTTTGGCGATAATATTGGCTGTCGCAGGTGCAATCAGAATGACATCAGCTGCTTCGGCCAATGCCACATGCTCGACACTGAATTCTGACGAAAGATCCCACATCGTCGTAACAACAGGACGTCCTGTTACATTTCGAAATGTCAGCGGGGTAATGAACTCCGTGGCTGACCGAGTCATGATTACATCGACTCTAAATCCTGCCTTTGTAAATAGGGTTGCCAGTTCGGCCGCTTTAAAGGCAGCTATGCTGCCGGTTACCCCCAGCACAATCGTTTTTTGTTTTAGTGGCATACTCGTACTCCTTTAAGCACGGTTCATTTCATAGATGATCTGTAACCCGATAAGAGTTAAATCGGGATTGATTATATCGATGATATTTGTTGCCTGAGCGATGATATTGGCGAATCCGCCGGCTGCGATTACCTTGGCCTTTTCGTCAAGCTCAGACTGGATGCGGTTGACCAGACCTTCAATTAATCCGACGTAACCAAATACAACACCGGATTGCATGGCGGCTATGGTATTTCTACCGATGGCTTTTTTTGGCAAGTTAAGCTCAATTCTGGGCAGGACTGCAGTTCTGGTAAACAACGCTTCGGTTGAAATATATATACCGGGAGCTATTGCGCCGCCGATATAATCGCCATTTTTAGAAACTACATCGATTGTTGTTGCCGTACCCATATCAATCACTATAAGCGGACCACCACCATAAAGGTGATGTGCGGCTACTGCGTTGACAATTCGATCGGCACCGACTTCACGCGGATTATCCATGTCGATCCTTACACCCGTTTTTACACCCGCCTCTACAATTAAAGGTGCCTTCTTGAGAAAGTGCTTGCATACTTCCTCGAAAATGATCAAAAGCGGTGGCACCACACTGCAGATTACCACATCTTTTATCTGCGATCCGGTTATATCTTTACGTTCCATTAGGGATAACATCAGGTTGGCATATTCATCCGGCGTACGATGTATGGCTGTCGAAACGCGCCAGGTGGTGATGAGCTTTTTGCCCTGAAAAACGCCAAAAGTAACGGTTGTATTTCCTATATCAATCGCTAACAGCATGCTATCAATGTACACATTATTGCATAAACATAAATATTATTGTAATTCGCATGGTGGGTCATCCTTTTAATTTTTTTATTACCTTCGGCAATAGAGGTAGAAGATCGCTTGCAAGCATACCGGCATTTCCCATTTCGAAAACCGCCATATCGCCAGCCGCAGCATGCAGATAGACTCCCAACGATGCAGCATCGAAGAGGGACATCCCCTGTCCTGCAAGCCCTGCGATAGCACCTGCCAGCACGTCTCCGGTACCTGCTGTTGCCAGGCCTGCATTAGCAGCTGTGCTTATTCGGGCCCTACCTCTTGGTTCGGCGACAATAGTAAATGCACCCTTTAATACTACAACCTTGCGCCAGTCCATTGCTGCCCTTCGACAGATGTCAAGCCTGTTGGACTGAACTTCTTCGATCGTATTGCCTGTAAGCCTTGCCATTTCCCCGGGATGCGGCGTTAAAATGGTTTCGGCTGGTAATCTGTCCCACCAGCATTCAATTTCCGATAGTATATTTAAGGCATCGGCATCAATAACCAGTAATGGAGGATTTTCAGGCAATTTGAACAGTATGTTTTTCACAAATTCCTTGGTATGGCTATGGTGGCCAATACCGCAGCCGATCAGCATAACTCTGTAATAAGGCAAAATACTCTGGATGGTATTGCTGGCCTTCTCTGACGGTGTCCCGTATTCAGTCTCCGGCAACGGTGCGTATGTTATTTCAGTTAGTTTGGAAGCTAAAATTGGCTGGAGGCTTTTGACTGTTGCAAGTGTTATTATACCCGCACCCACGCGCGCAGCACCCATACAGGCTAAATAAGCGGCACCTATATAATTCTCCGAACCGACGATTGCCAGAATCCTGCCAAATGTGCCTTTATTGGCACCTGCAGGGCGCGCAGGCAGAACCGATTTTGCCCATATATCCGTTATCAGTTCTGTTTTTACAGGTTTGCTCAATGCTTGCGGGATACCTATATCGGCAATAATTACCTTGCCTGTGCGGTCTGCTCCCGGGAAATTATAGAGTCCTACTTTGGGTAGACCGAGAGTCACAGTAAGATCTACGCTCGGACAACTATGATCCACTGCACCAGTATCAGGATTCAGGCCTGTAGGTATATCGACAGCAACCAGGATTAATTCCGGGCGTTTTATTTTCTCTTGGTTGATTCTACCGAGAACTTCCTTGAAAGTACCTTCTATTGGCCTAGCACGACCGGTACCCAGTATACCGTCGATTACAACCTCGGCTTCGCTCAACATGTTTTTAAGCTTAGTGTATTTAACATCTTTATCAGCACTGGCTATTTCGATCTGACGTTGCTTAATCAGGCTGAGATTTTTGTCCCCATTATCACGATTACTTAGTAAGTATATATTTATATCTGCTCCCCAGTCGTGCAAATAGCGGGCGGCTACCAGGGCATCTCCGCCATTATTGCCTGGTCCCACCATGACAAGGATTCGTTTTCCAGCGATATAATTGATGAAATCTCGGGTTGCTTCAGCTACTGCCTTGCCTGCATTTTCCATAAGAAACTCTGTGCTGATTCCGGCTTCATCAGCCTTACGATCGATTTCTTTCATTTGCTCTGCCGTTACAACTTTCATATATAGCTCCTTTAAAATTGTGGAAAGTTAGGGGCGAACAGTTGTAGTTTCCTGCACATATCTTGCCAGTGGGTGCCACGCCAGTATATACGGTGGCAATTGGGACATTCCATATATTGATCTTGTTTTTCCAGGACACGCGGCGGCACTTCATCTTTAATCTGTTCTTTTTCTCTATTTATCAGGATCGAGTTACATTCTATACAACGCGTGAAGGGGTGCAGCGATTTATCGAGATCGAGAACTCGTATTACTGTTTTCATTTGTTGTTCGGGATCATCACCGGAAACGAGCACTACCTTTACCCGGCCGCCGGATACGGCGCGCCTTTTCATAAATTCGCTGTCCTTGGTGATGATGATACGTCCCTGTGCAATCGCCTTTTTCACCATAAGTCCGTCATCCAACTCATTAAAAAGTATTGCATCGTATCCCATCATACGCATCCAACGCACCAGCTTTCCTACGTTGATATCAATGATAAACTTCTGTTCCACTGCCTCAATTTTATGTTCTTATCAGTCAGCTCGCAAGGGATTAAAATCAGTATTTATATCGTAGTAATCGATTTTTTCAGTTCTTTTCAGGTAGTTTACTACTATATAGGTTATTGGTGTAACTAAAGATTCGTAAAGTGTTTTAATTAACCAGTGCCAGAATATCATGATTGATAAAACGTCGCCGGGAAGTGTCCCCCAAAAACCGATTGATAGGACGATTATCGAATCCACCCCCTCACCGACAATTGTTGAACCTATGGTGCGTGTCCATAACCATCGTCCTCCGGTCATGACCTTCATCTTGGCCAGTACATAGGAATTAGCAAACTCGCCAGCCAGATAGGCGAGGAAAGAAGCGATGAGAAAACGCGGAGTGTTGCCCAAAATCCGCTCATAAGCTGCCTGCGCCTCAAATACAGGTGCCGGCGGTAACATTCCCACCACCCAGATTGCCGCTACCAGTAATAAATTGCAGAAGAAACCTAACCAGATAACTCTGCGGGCCTGCCGGTAGCCGTAAACTTCTGTCAGGATATCGCCGAAAATGTAGCTGAGAGGAAAAATGATTATTGCTGCCGGCAGAGTAATGCCGAGTATATAGATCTGTTTAACAATTAAGATATTAGCAGCCAGTATGCTGGTCACAAATAGCGCCGTAATAAGTACAAACCTGTATGTATAAGTCAAATTATATACTCCGGCAGGGCATTTTATTTAATAGTGTGATTAGCTTGATTGTATTTTACGATCAAATCCATTTTTTGCGATGAAAATACCAGAGCATGGAAAAACTTAGAATGAGCATAAAGCCGATTATTGAAATAAAAGGTATTAAATCGCCCTCGATTCCACCACCCGGAAGATGGATGTTCATCCCATATATACTGGCTATTAGTGTCGGTGGTGCCATCATAGCCATTACTATGGTCAGTACGCGCATAATTTCCTGTATTCGATGTGAGGTGAGCCAGTTACTGGTATCAGCCAGGCCATCAACCACCTCCTTACAATCCTCCAGCCCATCCCAGATCTTGCGAATATGGTCAGCAATATCGCCAAAATAAATGTCTTGATCCTCTTTAAAGAAGGGATACTTACATCTTTCTAGCTCTTCTAAAACACCAATCTGTGGATGTATGATGCGGCGGAATGAAATCAGATCACGCCTTATGTAAGAAATCTCTCTTACCGTTTCAGGAACTGTACGTGTAAAAATCAGATCTTCTATCTTATCTATATTCTCGCTGATTTTATCGAGAATGGGGAAGCAATAATAAACCAGATGATCCAATATCTGATAAAACAGGAAGCTTGCGCTTCTACCCATATTTTTACGTCTGATATCCTCGTCAAGCAGGCATTCATTGAACAGCCTGGCAAGGGGTTTAAGATCGCCCTTGTTCACCGTTACAACGTAATTTTCGCCTATGAATATATTTATCTCGCATGGAGTTGTGACACGATTGGCTTTGTTATATACCGGAAAATGTAGAACTATAAAAAGGTAGCTATCGTAGTCGTCTATTTTAGGCCTCTGGATTTTGCTTAGAACGTCGTCCAGCGCAAGCGTATGGAAACGGAAATTTTCAGCAAGGAACTTGACCTCTTTTTCTGAAGGTCTGTTTATATAATACCAGGTAAGCTTGTCATTGCAGCATACCTGCTCAATATTGCACTCATTGTTTGCAGGAATTGCGGTTACCATGGTTTCAGTTCATTATCTTAATTTAGCATTCGAATATTTATTTTACAATTAGAAAATTATAACCCCTATCAGACTTTTAAGAAAGGTCTTTGTATAAACACTATGCCGATTAAATATTTTAATACTCGTATACTTTTGAACAAAGTAAATAAGGGCTTCAATATTGAAGCCCTTATTTGTATAAAAAGTATTTCGATTAATACATACGTTTGTCGATAATCTTTTTTGCCTTCCGATCGATCGACCCCGATTTAACGTACTCTATATCGTCAAACCTGACTTTGCATATGCCCTGAAAATCTTTTCTTAGCTTCTCCAGCCAGGCCTCTTCGTCCTTTGGCTTTTTCGGGAGTTCAACCTGAAGAAGCATATAGTCCCTATTTTCCTTTCGTGTTACGATTAATTGATAGCATTCGATTTCGGGATACTTGGCCATAACCTCATCAGTCTGTCTGGGATGAACAAACATCGCCCTGACCCTGACCGCGTCGCCACAACGGCCCATAATTTTTGGTAACCTTGGAGTGGTGCGACCGCACTCGCACTGTTCAGTCACCATCATGGAAAGATCCCCGGTCCCGAAGCGAATCAGCGGATATACTTCATCAAATGGGGTTACCACAATTTCGCCTATCTCGCCGGGTGGCAATACCTTACCACTGCCTGGATCAACTATTTCAACGATAACATCGGTGTTAACATGCATGCCCGCATTCTTTTCGCATGACGATGAGATATTGCCGATATCAGCTGTAGCATAGTTATCTCCACCCATGCAGAAGATGCCGTATTTTTCAGTGAACATTTTTCTCAGGGGTTCACCACCCATCTCGCCGGTAACCATGGCAAACTTAAGGTTAAAATCTTTCTTAAAGTCGTAGCCCATTTCTTCAGCTTTTTTAATGATGGCGGCTAAGAATGTAGGGGTGCCCACAAAGCCGCTCACTTTCAAATCATGCATGACCTGAACCTGCAGTTCCGTATTGCCCGTGCCGGCAGGGAAAACAGTGAAACCCATTTGTCGCAGCATGCGGTCCACCAGCAGACCAGCAGGTGTAATATGATATGACCAAGTATTCATCACTATCTGACCCTTTCCCATGCCGGGTGTACCGGGGAACGATTTTATCTTACGCTGGGGATCATAGATAGGGCCAGGCGACTGGTAAACATGATCCACTTCACTTAAAGGTACAGCAAGATAACCTCCAAACGGCGGGTTTTCCTTTTGCAACTTTATCAGGTCGTCTTTACGTAAGATGGGGATTTTTTGAAGGTCTTCTTTGGCTTTAATATCTTGAGGATTAACTCCTGCCTTATCCAAACGTTCTTTGAAGCCGGGAGCTTTCTCGTATGCATAGGCAATTAGCTTTTGAAGCTTTTCATTCATCTTTTTCTCGCGTTCAGGAGTTGGCAGCCATTCCAGACTATTATCATGCGGGAAAAGATCGGCTTTTTCTTCTGCCATATTATCACGCTCCGTATTTTTTTCTGAATTATATACTATCGGGTATAAAATCAAAAGTTGGTCTTAAGATAACTTTAAACAAGTTCTGACTTGTCACAGATTTTTCAAAAGGTTATATTGGTAACAGTATAAGGGGTAGGAAAATGAGTACTTTGTCCATCGGTAAAATCAGAGGCTTGCAACAGATATCGTCGGATAGGGGCATCTTTATCATGTGTGCAATGGATCACCGTTCGGGGTTGATCTCGATGATGGAAGATGTCAGGCATGATATGCCGGATTATCATGAACTGGTGCAGACGAAAATCGATATGTGCGCAACGTTGGGTTCATATTGCACCGGTGTATTACTGGATCCTGAATACGGAGCCGCTCAGTGTATAGCAAGTTCTGCTCTCAGGGGAAGTACAGGGTTGCTGGTCAGCATAGAAGCATCAGGATATGAAAAAGATCCGAGGGGACGATTGACCTTGCTATTAAAAGACTGGGGTGTAGAAAAAATAAAGCGTATGGGTGCCTCAGCTGTCAAAATGCTGGTTTATTACCGTCCCGATATCAAAGAATTGGCCTCAAAACAATTGAAAACTATTGAAAAAGTTGCAAATAAATGCATAAAGTACGATATTCCCTTTTTGGTTGAACCCAAAACTTACCGCAGGGAAGATGAAAATATAGATTCGGCCGAATTTGCATATCGTTTGCCTGAACTGGTAATTGAAACAGCCAGGCAGATCACTGAGTTACCCATCGATGTACTCAAGTGCGAATTCCCGGTTGATATGAGATATGAGAAGAACGAAGCTAAAATGGCTGAGTATTGCCGTGAACTCGATATAGTGTCAAAGGTTCCATGGGTTTTGCTAAGCGCCGGAGTTGATTATGATATGTTCAAAAAACAGGTCTTCATTGCCTGTCACGCCGGCGCATCGGGTTTCCTAGGTGGCAGGGCTATATGGCAGGAGGGCTTGAATATCTCGGAAAGAGACAAGAGAATACAGTTTTTTAAAGATACTGCCGCAAAGAGACTGCAGGAGCTATCTAACATAGCCGGGCGCAGCGCCAGACCGTGGTATGAAAAGTTGGGATTGCCGGCGTCTACTTTGATAATGACCGGGCCTGACTGGTACCACAATTATTAATTATTAAAAGAAAAATCATGGCGAATTTTTAAGGGAAAGTATGCGTAAAACCAAAATAGTTTGTACTATCGGGCCTGCCAGCATTTCTCCATCTATTCTTAGACAGTTGATGCTTGCCGGTATGAATGTGGCGAGAATTAATGCTTCGCATGGCACAATTGAAGAGCATACAGAATACATAACAAATATCAGGAATGTGGCAGGGAAGCTAAAACTCCCGTTGGCAATCCTTCTTGATCTTCCGGGACCAAAGGAAAGGACAGGTAAAACCAGAAAGGGCGGAGTAAGACTGCGTGAAGGCGCCGAGTTTACGCTAACTACCCGTAATGTTCCTGGAGATGAAACGCAGGTATCTGTAGATATGATTGATTTGCCCAAGCATGTGCGTCTAGGCCAGTATATATTTTTAGATGATGGTTTAATCAGACTGGAGGTAATTTCTATAAGCCATGACAGTGTTAAATGCCGTGTCATAAATGGCGGAAGGCTGAACGATAATAAAGGCATTACCATACCTGGTATCACACGGAAGATTGAGTCGGTTACGCGGGAGGATTGGGTACACCTTGAAGCGGGAATAAAGAACGGGATTGATTTTGTGGGGCTTTCATTTGTATATACAGCCGATGAGATACGCAAGGTAAAGAAATTTGTTGAACAACAAGGCTCGTCAGCTCAGATTATTGCTAAAATCGAAAGACCTGAGGCCCTTGAGAATTTCGATGAGATACTCGATGTTACAGATGGCGTCATGGTAGCACGAGGAGATCTGGGTGTACAAATCCCCATTCAAAGGGTGCCGATAGTACAAAAAGATCTGATACACAAGTGCAACCGTGTGGGGAAACCTGTTATTGTGGCCACACAGATGCTCGAATCCATGGTAGATTCTCCCATTCCTACCCGCGCTGAAGTTACCGATATAGCAAATGCTATTTTTGACGGTACAGATGCCATCATGTTATCGGAGGAAACCGCCGTCGGACATTATCCGGTTGAAGCAGTTAAAATAATGCACCTTATAGCTCTGGAAGCTGAAGGAGCCCTGCCATACGAAGAAATGTTTACCAGCAGGGGCAAGGATCTGCAGCCGCTTACGGATGACGCCATAAGCTATGCAGCCTGCCATGTCGCTCACCAGCTTCAAGCTAAAGCGGTTATCGCTTATACGGCATCCGGAAGTACTGCCAGACGCGTCTCCAAATATCGTCCACGCACGCCTATTATTGCTGTAACGCCCAATGAAATAGTTCAGAGACAACTCTCTCTATCGTGGGGAGTAACATCCATCAAAGTTCCCGAGCCCAGGATCCTATCTAATATGTTCAGTGCGGCTGCCGGTGCGGTTTTTAAGGCTGGTATAGCTTCCAGTGGTGATCTGGTTGTAGTTACCGCCGGTATTCCAATCGGAAAACCGGGAACTACAAACATGCTAAAAGTGGAGAAAATTTAACGGATGATTGCGACGGTTACGCTGAACCCTTCTCTTGATCGGCATGTTGAAGTTGAGAACCTTATTCTGGATGATACCAATCGTTGGATAAGTTTCAGGAGGCAGCCCGGTGGTAAGGGCATAAATGTATCAAGAGTGGTGCGTGAACTGGGAGGCGAAACGATAGCTTATGGTTTTATCGGCGGGCACGCCGGTGATGATATGAAAAATCTCCTTAAAGAGGAAAATGTACCTTGCGACTTTGTCCGAATAAAGGCGGAGATACGGAGCAATTTCATTATTACCGATCTAAAAACCCATCGGCAAACGCGTATTTCAGCTCCTGGGCCTCAGGTTACCGCTGGAGAGCTTAGAAAGCTGGTAGATAAGATAACAAACATCAGGCCTAAACCCGACTTTATGGTTTTTGCCGGGAGTGTGCCGCCGGGAGTGCCTTATTATATTTATAGAGAACTGATAGAAAAAATAAAAGCACTGGGTATTAAGACTGTACTGGATACCGCAGATATGTGGTTAATTGAAGGTGTTAGGGCAAAACCGGATATTATTAAACCCAATGTTAGAGAAGCACAGACGATGCTGGGCATGGAGCTTAAGACCGAAGAAGATATAATCTACGGTGCCAAGACGATTGTTAGTAATGGGGTTGGCATCGTGGCCATATCCCGGGGGAAAGATGGCATGATTATAGCTGGCAGGAATTCTGTCCTGAAAGTGGTTCCACCGGATGTGGAGGTCATGAGCACAGTGGGTGCGGGTGATTCTGCCGTGGCGGGCTTAGTGCTTAAGCTTTGTCAGGGAGGTAACCTGGAAGAAGCATCCAGACTAGCTGTAGCTGCAGGGACTGCTGCAACGCTTACATCCGGCACCGAGCTGTGCCATAAAGAAGATGTTGACAGATTGCTACCTCTAATCAAAGTGGAAAAGCTTCCATTTTGATTGGATAACAGGCGGAATGGTTCTCAATTTTATATAGACATTTATAGGAAGCACAAACAAGGTCTACCAACGATGGATCAGGGTTGAGTAAATGCCTGACAGCTCCCTTTGGAGCAGTGCCCCCAGCCTGGCCATAGCTGTTGGAGATAGTTGCTGGTTTTGGGGACGTAACCGTTATCGTTTGTGCTGGTAACTGATAGAGGATACATTTCTACTTCGATCCTATCGCCGTTTGAATTTGGCAAAGTCGTGCTCGGTTCTGCCGTTCGTTCCGGGAGAGCGGGGTCAGTCGAAGGCGTTCCGGTTAAACCTGAGATAGTGATTTGGGGCTGAGTGGTCGGCAGAGGTTTACTCTGTATCAAAGCTGGTTGTGGGACAGAACTTGAGGTTGTCCTGCTCAATTTGTTTGCATCTGAGTTGGTGGGATTGATTAAAATCATATAAATCACACCGATAACAAAAACTCCAGCTAAAACAATTGCCCAGATCATCTTATTGGTAGGCCGGTTATGGTCACCACTGAATGTGTTATAGGCTGTATAGGAATTAGTTTCTAATCCACGGACCTCTGGCCAGTTCAACAGGCTTAAGCAATTAGGGCAGTACATGTACCTGTTATCTACCCATGCACCGCAACGGGGGCAATTATAGAACAGCTGCCGGTAGCAATGTATACATGCCGGAGCACCTACCGAATTATAAGTTCCACAATTATTACAGCGAAAATATGAATGCATCACATTATTAAATTAAATTTATAACGACCCTATCATTATAGACACATTATTGCTGATAATACAAAAATCGCAGATATACTGTCGAATAAGCTACCAATGGATTATAGCAATAAGCTGCATAATTCCGAGAGGTCACAAAGTGCGATAGGGTTACCCGTTTTATATTCGCGATCCAGGTGGAAGGCTTTTATGCCCACACTGGAAGGTTCGTTGAAATCGAATTGCAGATTATCTCCTACATGCACAATCTGCTTCGGATCAACACCGAGTTTTCTGCACATAATGCGATAAAAATCGGCGGTCTTGATTTGTTTAAAATCTGATACTGATGAGAAGATGGCGGTAAAATAGTGTTC
>Ga0272448_1000599_pt1 | contig 54669 bp, 40 predicted proteins | sample YNPCB0191_FD_202220 | JGI IMG/M metagenome (GOLD analysis project Ga0272448, IMG submission 202220) | Hot spring sediment microbial communities from Yellowstone National Park, WY, United States - YNP-CB-019-1 | ecosystem: Environmental > Aquatic > Thermal springs > Hot (42-90C) > Sediment... | reverse complement strand
TCGGTGTCTCCTGGGGGTGGGATTGTTGTTCAACCAAGCCATACCCCAGGACACCACCGACCAAACCTAAATCAACTTAACTAAAACGATTTTTTTCCTCACCACCCAAATGGCTAAACTTCAGGGTCGAAGGATCATTAAATCCATCAAGTCCTGAAAGGACGACCGAAGATTAACAGGCAATTATTCGGTCGTCCTTCCAGGACTTGTGCCTTTCTACCATCCGCCAACCCAGCACTGGAAGTGCTGGGCTATTATCGTGCTGTCCCTACCGGGACGCTCGCTTGCACGATAGCTGAGAAGTTTTTTGATCGGCTGCACCAACGAATCCTGAAATCCTTTAATCCTTAAATCATGGTTCAGACGAAGGAGCCACCCCTGTCACGGCGAAATGTGAAAGGAAAATTAATAATTTTTGTGCTCTTTGTGCCCTTTTGCGGCTATCAACCATCGATAATATAAGGCGGTGTACCGATGAAAGCAGCAGTGTTTGTAGAGCGGAACAAGCCGTTCGAAGTGCGGGAGTATCCGCTGTTGGAGCCGGGGGCCGGCATGGCGAGCCTGCGGCTGGAGACGTCGGGGCTGTGTGGCACGGATATGCATATCTGGGAGGGGGCGCTCGCCTTCCAGGGGCCGTTGATCATCGGTCATGAATTCCTCGGGCGGGTACACGCGCTGGGGACCGGCGAGCATGTCGACTGCCTGGGTGAGCCGTTGCAGGTCGGTGATCGTGCCGCGGTGAATGTCATCGAAGCCTGTGGGGAGTGCCCGCTGTGCACCTCCGGCGGCGCGGCCTCCTGCATTCACCTGGGCGAAACGCTGACCTACCTTCGCTCGCCGGAAGAGGCGCCACATTTTCACGGCGGGTTCGCCGAAGCATCAATGGCACCGATCCGCTTTCTGCATAAACTGCCGGCCTCGCTGCCTTCCGATGTCGCGGCCTCATTCCTCTGTGCCGGCCCGACGGTGGTGCGCGGCGTGGCCTATGCCGGTGGTTTTCGCACGGGTGAGCCGGTGATCGTGCAGGGCGCCGGGCCGGTGGGGCTGTTCGCGGTGCTCTATGCGAAGGCGCTCGGCGCCGGGCCGGTGATTATGATCGGGTCCGGCTCGCATCCCCTGCGCCTCGACCTGGCGCGTGAACTCGGGGCGGACGCCGTGCTGGATATCCGCACCACCAGTACCGAGGAGCGGAAAGATATGGTGATGTCGATGACCGGCGGGCTGGGCGCCGAATGCATTATCGAAGCCACCGGCAATCCGTCGGCGGTGAGCGAAGGGTTAACCCTGCTGCGCCTGCGCGGGCGGTATGTCTGGGCGGGGCAATATTCCGATCGTGGTCCCATCGCCTTCCCCACTCACCTGGTCACCTTCAACGCGCTGCAGATCTTCGGCAGTGCGCAATACACCGCGATGGACCGCGCCGAGTTCTTCGAATTTCTCACCCGTGTGCCGGAGAAGTGGGATGCCATCCGCCGGGTGGTCACCGACCGCTTCACCATTGACCAGGTGAACGAGGCCTTTGCGCGCGCACAAAGCGGGTCGGCGATCAAGATCCTCTTTGTGGAGGGGTAGTATATGTATACCAGGTGGCTTGCCGCGGAGGATGTTTGCGGATATACGCTGGCGTTGCAGGACGCGCGCTGGTGGAATGTCGCCTATCACGCCAGTGCGGTCTGGCGGGCGGCATCGTTCCGCGAGACGGAAGGACAGCCGATGACCTTGCGCCGCGCGGCGGCGTTGAACGCCGTGCTGGCGCAGAGCGATCTGCCCATCCTCCCCGGCGAGTTACTGCTCGGTACCGGCACCACGCGCTATGTGGAACACGGCGACCCGGCAGCGCTGGAGGAAGCATACCAGTACCTGGAGCCCATCGGCGGCCGCTACTTCACCACCAGCTTCGACCATGCCGCACCGGACTACCCGACGCTGCTGGAGGTTGGCATCCGCGGCCTGGCGGAGCGCGCGCAGGCAGCGCTGTTGCAGGTGCGCGAGACGAAGCAGCGGCTCTTTCTCTGCTCGGTGCTGATGGCGCTGGACGGCGCCTCGCAGCATATCCTGCGCTGGGCGGAGGCCGCGGATGTACAGGCGGGCGAGTGCCCGGAGTGGGCCGATCTGCTCACCGAGCAGGCGGCCATGCTGCGCCGGTTGGCGCACGAGCCGCCGCAGACGCTCTGGGAAGCCGTGCAGCTCATCTTCCTCTTCCACTGCATCTACCAGCTCGATGACCGCAATGCCATGGCCTTAGGACGGCTGGATCAGTACCTGTACCCGTTCTACCAGGCCGATCTCGCTGCCGGACATATCGATGATGCGCAGGCGCAAGTGCTATTCGACCATCTCATCGCCAAGCTGGCACACCGGGGGGAGATTCAGAATATCTGCCTCGGCGGGGTGGATGCCGAGGGGCATGATGCCGTCAATGCCCTCAGCTTCATGTGCCTGGAGGCGGTGCAGTGCATCGGGCAGCCGGGGGGCAACGTGACGGTGCGCATCAGCAAGGAGACGCCGGACGCCTTCCTGCACAAATGCGGCGAAGTCATCCGCACCGGCATCGGCTTCCCCGCCGTGTTCAACGATGAAGTGCAGATCCCCGCGCTGCTGGCCCAGGGCTACCCGCTGGAAGATGCGCGCAACTACTGCTTCGTCGGCTGCATCGAGATCTACATCCCCGGCAAGCACGCACCATGGTCGGACAGCCGTCTTAACCTGCTGCGCAATGTGAACCTGGTGCTGTGGGACGGCTGGGACAGCATCAGCGATACGCAGATGGGACCGCATACCGGTGAACCACAGAGCTGGGAGGAGTTCTATGCGGCGTATCGGACGCAACTGCGTGAAGATGTGCGTCGGCATGTCGCAGAATTGAACGCGTGCAAGCAGCAGGCCGAGGACCGCGCCTTTGAGCTGACCAGCCCGCTGATGAGCGCACTCTTCGCAGACTGCCTGGAGCGCGGGCTGGACCTCTGCGATGGTGGCGCGCATTACCCCGCCAACCACGGCATCGCCGCTATGGGCATCGGCAGCACCGCCGATGCGCTGATGGCGGTGAAGCGCTTTGTCTACGACCAGCCGCGCTTCACGCTCAACGAGCTAAGGCAGATGCTGGAGGTTAATTTTGACGGCTATGCCGAGGAGCGCCGCCTGCTGCTGAAAGGCGCGCCCAAGTACGGGAACGACGACGACGAGGTGGATGCGCTGGCCGTGCAGGTGGCCACCGATTTCGCCGAGGAAACGCTGACGCACCGCACCCCGCGCGGCGGGCAGTACTGGGGCCTGATGGCAGCGAACGTGAACAACGTCTACGCGGGCCGCGAAGTGGGTGCCACCCCGGATGGCCGCCTGGCGATGCAGCCATTGAGCGACGCCGCCTCCCCGACCTTTGGCCGCGACGCAAACGGCCCCACCGCGGTGGTGCGCTCCATCGCCAAGCTCGACTACAAACTCGTCCCCGGCGGCAACGTGGTGAACATCAAATTCCACCCCACCGCCCTCGCCGGCGAAACCGGCCTGGCCGCGCTCACCGCCCTTATCCGCACCTGCTTCGCGCTGGGCGGCATCCAGCTCCAATTCAACACGACCGACCGCGACCTGCTCCGCCAGGCGATAGACCACCCGGAAGACTACCGCAACCTGGTCGTCCGCGTCTCCGGCTTCTCCGCCTACTTCACCGGCCTAGAACGCGCCGTGCAGGAGGATATCCTGGAGCGCACGGAGCATGTGCAGGTTTGAGTATTCAACAGGGATGAACATCGGCTTTCAATAGTATCGTTTTAACGAATGAACCACGAAGACACGAAGAACACGAAGAGATTATTATACTCCTGCAGGATGGGGGCTCACGGGGTAAGCGTATGGCATGGATTTGCTCGCCGGTAAGACCGATTTGTCCGACATGTCTGACGCGTCTGACTCGTCCGACGTGTCCGACGAACGCGAAGCACAATACATTCCCTTTGTGTCCTTTGGGTCTTTGTGGTGAAATAAAAATGATACTCCTGGCAGCCGATGTCCATCCCTGTTAAAGACGCCCCCAATCTGCTACACTTAACCCATGTCAGATGAGAAAAAACATGTAATTGTGGTCGGCGCGGGGGCGTCTGGATTGATAGCAGCCGGTACAGCGGCGGGGCGCGGGCTGCAGGTGACGCTGCTGGAGCGGAACGAGAAGGTGGGGCGCAAGCTGTCGTTGTCCGGCAAGGGGCGCTGCAACCTGACCAATGAGACCGATATCGACGGGCTGATGGCGAATATCCCCGGCAACCCGAAGTTCCTCCGCTCGGCGTTGTACCATTTCGGCCCGCGGGAGACCATTGCCTTCTTCGCCGCGCAGGGCGTGCCGTTGAAGACGGAACGGGGCGGGCGCGTCTTTCCCGAGTCCGATGACGCGGAGGACGTGGTGCGCGCGCTGGCGCAGTTCTGCCACAGGAATAAGGTGCAGGTGAAGACCGGCATCACCGTGCGGCGGCTGCTGGCGACGGACGGCCACATCACCGGCGTGATGACGGACGAAAACGCCTACCTCCCTGCCGATGCTGTCATCCTCGCTACCGGCGGCGCCTCCTACCCCGGCACCGGCTCGAAAGGCGACGGTTATCGCATGGCGGCAGAGTTGGGGCATACGGTGCTGCCCATTCGCCCCTCGCTGGTGCCGCTGGAGACGGAAGAAGGCTGGCCGGCGGAGGCGCAGGGGCTCTCATTGCGCAATGTCACGCTCACCGCCTTCTCGCCGGAGGGGAAGAAGCTCTATAGCGAATTGGGAGAGATGCTGTTGACGCACTTCGGCGTCTCCGGCCCGCTGGTGCTCACGGCCAGCCGCCATGTCGGCGATAAGCCGGGGAGCAGGCTGGAGATCGATTTGAAGCCGGGGCTGGATGACGCGGCGCTGGACGCGCGGGTGCTGCGCGATTTCGCCGAGTTCTCCCGCCGGGAGTATGCCAACGCCTTGAGCGAACTACTCCCGCGCACGCTCATCCCGGTCATCGTGCACCTGTCACGCATCCCGCCGCACACTCCCGTACACCAGATCACCCGCGAGCAGCGCCAGACGCTGGTACACCTGCTCAAACACCTCCCCCTCACTGTGAAGAAAGCCCGCTCCTTCGCCGAAGCGGTGGTGACGGTGGGCGGCGTGAGCACGAAGGAGATCGACCCGCGCACCATGCAGTCAAAGCTGGTGCCCGGCCTCTACTTCACCGGCGAAGTGATCGACGTCGACGCCTACACCGGCGGCTTCAACCTGCAAATCGCCTGGTCAACCGGGCGGCTGGCGGGGGAGCAGGTGCTATTGTCGTGATGGATAGCCACAAAAAACACAAAAGCCACAAAATATTTCACTCGAATAGTCGCGATCAGAAATATATGGCAACCTGGAATGTGCTTTCACACCTGGTGGAGAACCAATAAGAATGAGATTGCCGTTGCCATAACATTTCAAACAGTATAGCCTATGGCACTGGCAGCGTTGTTTCGCATTTAATTTTTGTGCCTTTTGTGTTTTTTGTGGCGATAAAGCATGGATACCAGACCCGTGAACGATGAACTGCAGCAACAACCGCATGAGAATCCCCCCCATAAACAGGTTCCGCTCACCCGGCTGGCGGGGATTGCGCTGTATATCGGGATTGCCGGATATGGCGGGGGGCCGGCGATTATCGGGCTGATGCAGCAGTTCTTCGTTGAGCGTTGCAAATGGGTGAGTGAAGAGGATTTCTTCACCGGGTTGAGCCTGAGTCAGCTCTTGCCGGGGGCCAATGCCTTGAGCGTGATGGAGTTTCTCGGGTACCAGGTGCGCGGATCGCTGGGAGCGCTCATCGCGCCGGTCTTCTTCCTCTTCCCGGCCTTCGTGCTGATGACCGTGCTGAGCGCCGTCTATTTCCGCTTTGGGCAGTTGCCGCTCGTGCAGGCACTGTTCACCGGCCTCGCTGCCGCGGTGGTGGCCCTGGTGGCGAATGCGATGGTGGTGCTGGGGCGCACGGCGATCAAAGATAAAAATGCCGTGCTCATTGCCGCCATCGCCTTTCTCACCGTCCTCCTGCTCAACACCATCCATTTCCCCATGCCCATCCTCGTTGTGGTGGTGGTCAGCGCATTCCTGGGGCTGCTGTTAAACAAGCCAGTGGCACCGGCGGATGCCCAGCCCGAACCAACACCGCATGCCCGCTCACCCTGGTGGTTCTGGCCGATGTGGATTGCGGCGTGTGCCGCCATTGCAATCATCATCGTCGTGACATACCGCACGCAAGGCACGCAGCTCTTCCTGGCGCTTTTTCGCGTCGGCCTCTTCACCTTCGGCGGCGGGTTCTCCTCGATCCCGCTCTACCAGCATGAGGCGGTCGAACTACACCACTGGGTCACGCAGAAGGAATTCCTCGCCGGCATCGCGCTGGGGCAAATTACCCCCGGCCCGGTGCTGATCACCGGCACCTTCATCGGCTACAGAGTGCTCGGCATCTGGGGCGCACTGCTCGGTACCATCGCCGTCTTCCTCCCCGGTGCGCTGGGCATGTTCTTCCTGGCGCACCAGCACGAGCGCCTGCAGCAGCTCACCTGGCTGCAGTCCATGGTGCGCGGCGTGGTGGCGGGCTTCATCGGCGTGATCTTCAACATTACCCTGCAATTCGCGTATGCGTCCATCTTTCCCGACTGGGTGTTCAACTGGCGCGCTGCGCTGATCACCGCAGTCGCCTTATACGTGCTGCTGGTCGCGAAGAAAGACCCATTGTGGGTGATTCTCGGCACAGTGGTGGTGTCGCCGTTTTTGTTCCGGTGATTGTCTGAACCTTGATTGACAGGATTTAAGGATTGAAGGATTCGTACAAGGAACCCTGGGATCACATTTTGGCCACAGGAAGCGATCTGTGTATCTTGAAATCCTTTAATCCTCAAATCATGGTTCAGACAACCGCATTTTGGAGATATCATAACCACATGAGCGATTTCGAGCAGGCGGATAGTGCGGTTGCACCGGTGGAAGTGCCCTCGCCGGCGTCATCGCACTCGCCTCTCGCTCGCTATTTCGTGCTCGTTGCATTGGCCGTCTCCGCCTGGGTCGTGCTTTATCTCCACCTCAAGCCGTTCGCTGATTCGGTTACCTTCCGCCTATTGCATCTGCCGAAAGGGGCGGCGGTGCAGGCATCGCCGGGGGATCTCTGCTCGTGCGGCATCCCGTATGCAGCCATCTCCGGGGCGACGCGCTTGAGTGCGGCGGTTTGGTTCTACTGTTATGAAGTGCCGAAGGTGCTGCTGCTGTTGACGCTCATCGTCTTCGCGGTCGGCATCGTGCGCTCGTTCTTCACCCCGGAGCGCACGCGGGCGATCCTCGCCGGGAAGCACGAGGCGGCCGGCAATGTGCTGGCCGGGTTGCTGGGCACGGTGACGCCATTCTGCTCCTGCTCGGCGGTGCCGCTGTTCATCGGGTTCGTCACCGCCGGCGTGCCGCTGGGCGTCACTTTCTCTTTCCTCATCGCCGCGCCGATGGTCAATGAAGTCGCGCTGGTGCTGCTCTTCGGGCTGTTCGGCTGGAAGGTCGCCGCGCTCTACCTGGGCACCGGCCTGGGCGTTGCCATCCTCGCCGGCTGGGTCATTGGGCGTCTGCGCCTGGAGTCTCAGGTCGAGGAGTGGGTCTATCAGGTGCAGGCAGGGGAGGGGAGCAAAGCGGCATCCCTGGACATGGCCGGGCGCATCCGCTACGGCTGGGAGGCGGTGGGAGAGATCCTCGGCAAGGTGTGGCCCTATCTCCTCGCGGGCATTGCGGTGGGCGCGGGCATCCACGGCTACGTGCCGACCGGCTTTATGGCAGCGATCATGGGCAGCCACGCCTGGTGGTCGGTGCCGCTGGCAGTGGCCGCCGGCATCCCGATGTACTCGAACGCCGCCGGCATCATCCCCATCGTGCAGGCGCTGCTGGAAAAAGGCGCCGCGTTGGGCACCGTGCTCGCCTTCATGATGTCGGTCATCGGCCTCTCCCTGCCCGAAGCCGTCATCCTCCGCAACGTCCTCAAACCCCGCCTCATCGCCACCTTCATCGGCGTGGTGGGCGTCGGGATATTGCTGGTGGGGTATCTGTTCAATATCGTTTTGTCTGAACCATGATTGAAAGGATTAAAGGATTTCAGGATTCACATGCGCAGCTGATTGGATAATGTCTCAGCCGATGTGCAATAAAGTAAACTTGAGATCAGCGTGCGGTGTATTCGCTATGGAAGGCGATATCAGCGCTGGATGTGTGCCTGAATCCTAAAATCCTTTAATCCTTAAATCATGGTTCAGACTTCCCCTCACGAATCTTAATCAGTGCGTCGATGGGGAATTCGTAGCTGCGGCCGCAGAAGTCGCAGGTGACGTGTACCGGTTCACACGCGACGACCATCTCGTCCAGGTCTTCCACGCTCAAGGCGCGCAGAGCGGTGTGTGATTTGCTGCGCGTGCAGCCGCAGAAGAAGCGTGGGGCGAGGGAGTCGATCACCTGCCAGTCGAAGCCGTCCAGCAGCACGCCGAGCACTTTTTGCGGATCGCGCAGGGAGAGGATGAGATCGCTGGGGCGCGGCGCATGGCGGATGTTGTGCTCCAGGTGGTCGATTACCTCTGCCGGCGCGCCGGGCAGCGGCTGGATGATGTACCCGCCCGCCGCAGCCACCGAGTTATCGGTCTCCACCAGCACGCCCAGGCCGACCGCGGAGGGTTGCTGGTCGGAGGTGAGGAAGTAATAGGCGATGTCATCGCCGATCTCGCCGGTCTGCAGGTCGACGCGCCCGACATACGGCTCCTGCATTCCCAGGTCGCGGACGACGTACAGCGTGCCTTTACCCGTTGCCCCGCCCACGTCGAGCTTGCCGTTGCGCAGCGGGAGGTGGACCTGCGGATGATGCACATAGCCACGCACTTTGCCGTCCGGCGTCGCCTGCGCGAAGATCCCGCCCAGCGGGCCGTCGCCGTCCACCCGAATGGAGATGCGCTCGCCTTCCTTGATCGTGCCCGCCATCATCACCGCGGCACTCAACACCCGTCCCATCGCCGCCGTCGCGGTGGGCCAGCTCTCCTGAATCCGCCGCGCGCGCTCACAGAGATTGGTCGAGTTAATCGCAAACGCGCGAATCGCCCCATCCGCGGTGACCGCGCGAATCATCAAATCGGATTGTCGTGGCATATTGATACCTTTCGAGGTAGCATTGTACTGTGCGGGGCGCGGTGTGTCTACAGAATGGGCTTGCAGTCAGGCCAATTCATGCTCACACTCAAAACGCTCATCAAAACACCGGTATCGGAATTCGGTTTTGACCATGAGCATGAGTAAGAGCATGAGCATGATTTCATTCCAAGGCGTTAACCCATTGCCATTGCTCACGCGTCCCTGTTACTATAAGGCACGCATGATGACTGAACGAACCGATACACCCGATCTGTTGGGCGCGCTGGAGTGTTTGTTGTTCATGGCCGACCGCCCGTTGGCGTTGGGAGAGATGGCCGACTTGCTGGACATCACCCCACCGGCGGTGCGCCAGTTGCTGGAACAACTGGAAACGCGCTATGTGGGGCTGCGCGTGGTGGAGATTGCCGGCGGCTATGAGGTGACGACGAAGCCGGAATATGCGCCGTACGTCTCGCGCCTGCATCAGCCGCCGAAAGTGCGTCTCTCGCCTGCCGCGCTGGAAACGCTGGCCATTGTCGCCTATCGCCAACCAGTGACGCGCCCGGAGATCGAGATGCTCCGCGGGGTGAAGACCGACGGCGTGGTGTCGACGCTGCTGGAGCATGACCTGATCTGCGAGCGCGGACATAAAAACGCCCCGGGCAAGCCGGTGCTCTACGGCACGACCGACAAGTTCCTGAAGCTCTTTGGCCTCGCCAGCCTCAGCGCCCTGCCGGATATTTCGAGCTTCGCCGAACAGATCCCGCCGGGCTTGCAAGGATTTACCGAGGAATAGAGGGAGTGCTGTGCTCATCCCTCACCCCCGGCCCCTCTCCCAGGGGTAGAGGGGAGTGCGTTATTCATAATTGCAATTGGTTATATGTATGGCTCTCCCCCCTCTACCCCTGGGAGAGGGGCCGGGGGTGAGGGACGACAGTAGGAAAGGATTACCATGATGTCCCCCCATTTTCTTGATCCCGCTGCGTTGCGGAGCGTGCGCGCGTTGCTCGATATGGCGTTGAGCGAAGATATCGGCACCGGGGATATCACCTCGGCGACGACGATCCCCGCCGGCACCTCGGCGCATGCCGTACTGCTGGCCAAGGCGGACGGTGTGCTGGCCGGGATGCCCATTGTGGCCGAAGTGATGGCCATGGTCGACCCGGGCCTGGTGGTGCATCCGCTGCTGGCGGACGGCACGCCGATCACCCGCGGCGAGCACCTGGCGGAGATCAGCGGTCCGGCGCGCAGCCTGCTCACCGCGGAGCGCACCGCGCTGAATTTCCTGCAGCGCATGTCCGGCATCGCCACCACCACCGCGAAGTATGTGGAGGCAGTGGCCGGCACGGCAGCGCGCATTGTGGATACGCGGAAAACGGTGCCGGGGCATCGCGTGCTGGACAAATACGCCGTCCGCGTCGGTGGCGGGCATAATCACCGCTTCAACCTGTCTGACGGCGTGCTGATCAAGGACAACCATATCGCCGCGCTGGGCGGGGTGGCGGAGGCGGTGCGCGCCGCGCGCGAGCGGGCGCCGCACACGCTGAAGATCGAGGTGGAAGCCGTCAACCGCGAGATGGTGCAGCATGCGCTGGACGCCGGAGCGGACATCATCCTGCTGGACAATATGACGCTGGAGGAGATGCGCGCCTGCGTCGAGCTCGTCGCGGGACATGCCCTGACGGAAGCCTCCGGCGGCGTCACGCTGGACTCCGTACGCGCCATCGCCGAATGCGGCGTCGACCTGATCTCCGTCGGCGCGCTGACGCACTCCGTGAAAGCACTGGATATTTCGCTGGAGTTCGAAGCGTAGGTCAATTGTAAGATTTAATAGCCGCAAAAGAGCACAAAGAGCACAAAAGGGGCCTTGGGAAAGGATTGGCTGCAGAGTGCATGAATGAGCTGGTCGGAGTTTCTGCAGGACTTCACCGTCATCACGCCAAAGTATTACATCTCCCATCGGAGATTATCTTTTGTGTTCTTTGTGCCCTTTTGTGGCTAGTAATAATGTAAAAGCGAGGAAGCCCATATGCCGCAGATTCAAACCGATATACTCATCCCCGCGCCGATGGCGACGGTGTATCCGATCGCCAAGGATATCGAGCGCTTTCCGGAGTTCTTTCCGGATGTCGAATCCGTCACCATCCTTGAGCGGACCGAGAACGGGTTCATCTCCGAGTGGGTCGGGGTGGTGGAGAAATTGAACCGCAAGCTGAAATGGCGTGAGCTGGACGAATGGGACGACGCCACCCACACCTGCCGGTTCCGCGCCGTTGGCGGCGACTGGGATAAATATGACGGGGTGTGGACTTTCGAAGAGCGGGACGGCAGCACCTACATGCACATGGCGCTGGATTGCGATATCAATGTGCCGCTCATCGGCGCGATTATTAAAACCCTCATCGGCAAGCTGGCCAAGGCGAATATCGACAATATGTTCGATGGGATTCGCCGGCGCGCACTCGGCGAGATCTAATCCACGATGCTACCATTCCGCCTTCAGGTGATGCGCCTGTTGCTGCTGGTGATCTTCAGCGTCTTCCTGGGCGCGCTGGTCTATTACCAGGTGCTGCATGGTGCGGAGCTGCGCCAGGCCTCGGAGGAAAACCACCTGCGCTGGGTGCGCTCGCCGGCCCCGCGCGGGCTGATCCTCGACCGCAACGGGCGCATGCTGGCCACCAATGCCGAGGCGCTCGCCGCCTGGCTGATCCCCGGCGAAGTGCCGCGCAAAATACGCCCGCGCGCGGGGGAAGCCGCACCGCCCGGTTGGCCGGAACTGATCGACGAGCTGGTGCGTCTCGGCATCTATCCCGACCACGACACCGCCGATGACGCGTTGGGCGAGTATCGCCGTCACCCCTCCTACCTTCCCGTGCGCCTGTGCAGCAACCTGGATATCGCCATGGTCTCGCGTATCGAAGAGGACCTGGCCTTCCTGCCCGGCGTCTACCTCAAGCCGGAGCCGGTGCGCCGGTACCCGGATGGCACGCTGGCGGCGCATCTGCTCGGTTACCTGCGCGAGATCGATGCAAAAGCGCTGGCCGAGCGGGAGGATGCCGGCTATCGCGGCGGCGACCTCATCGGGAAGGCCGGGCTGGAGAGCTCGTTCGAGGAGGCGCTGCGTGGGGCAGAAGGCGGCGAGCAGGTGGAGGTGGATGCGCACAACCGGGTGCTCCGCACACTGCAGACCGTGGCGCCGCAGCCGGGCGCGACGCTGACGCTCACGCTGGATTGCAATATCCAGCGCGCGGCGGAGCAGGCGCTGGCCGGACACATGGGCGCGGTGGTGGCGCTCGACCCGCATACCGGGGACATCCTCGCCCTGGCCAGCGCGCCGGCCTATGACCCGAACCAGATGTCCGGGCACATTTCCCGGCAGATGCAGGCGTGGTTGCTGGGGGAGCAGCGCCCGGAGCTGAACCGTGTGACCTCGGGGCTGTACCCACCCGGCTCGGTCTTTAAAATCGTCACTGCCGCCACCGCGCTGGAGAAAGGACTGGTGCCTGAAGGCGCGACCTTCTACTGCGACGGCTCGTACCACGGCATTCGCTGTTGGAATCATGCCGGCCACGGCTCGCTCAATTTGACCGAGGCGCTGGCGCAATCGTGCAACGTGGCCTTCATGAAGATGGCAGAGAAGTGCGACATCATCCCGCTGTCGGATATGGCCCACCGCTTCGGCCTGGGACAAACCACCGGACTGGCCGAACTGCCGGAGAAGGGCGGCGTGGTGCCCAATCCCACGTGGGCGCATCAACGTTTTCACCGCCGCTGGGAGTTCGGTGAGACGCTGCAGGTGGGCATCGGGCAATCCGCGCTGGAGATCACCCCGCTGCAGAGCGCGCGCATCATCGCCGCCATCGCCAACGGCGGGAGCCTGGTCACCCCCCGCGTGGTCGCCAGTGTCGGCAACCAATCCCAGCCCGAGCGTGCGCTGGTGCCGCTGAATTTACAGCCGGAGACATTGCGCCGCATCACCGCGGGATTGAAAGCGGTGGTCGGGGAGGGCACCGCCCATCACATGGATGCCGGCCTGCATGTCGCCGGGAAGACCGGCACCGCGCAAAATCCCCGCGGGGCCGACCATGCCTGGTTTGTCGGCTTCGCCCCCACCGAGGCACCCAAAATCGCCATCGCCGTGCTGGTGGAGCACGGCGGCCATGGCGGCGTCACTGCCGCCCCCATTGCCGAGAAGGTGATCCGCGCGGCACTGGAAGGACCGCAAGCCGCGACAGCAGCGCCTTGATGTTTCGCCACCGAGTCGTAGCAACACAGAGTGTGTGGGAGTATGGGAGTTTGGGGGTGTGGGAGTGCCCGAGAATGGAGACGGCACGGGAGTTAAGATCGATTAGTTCGGTGAAGGGCACAAGTAATATGGAATAGTATATGCTTACCCCCCGTCTTTTTCCCATTTCCTTTTGACAATTAGCCCTTCTGCGGAGTATGCTAATATAACCTATCCGCGGGTAAATTGTGGGCGGACCATCCGGCAACCCGTGGTAACCAACCGAAAGGAGCTCTCGCAATATGCTGCACGGTCTACGGATTCGATCCATCGCTCGCGCGGGGTGGGTCTGCACGCTGGTTCTCGGGTTAGGCTTAGCGGCCTGCTCATTTGCCGAGGTTGATCGTCCGAAAATCCCGGTGACGATCACCGGTGATGCCAAATTAGTCGATGCCTATAAAGTCAGCCCGTGGGATTATAAATCGCTGGATCTCTCCGGTTCCATTGGAGCGCTCGGGGTGGGAACCATGGGGAAATACGTTGCATCCGGCGACATGTTGAGCTTCACCGGACGAACCTTCATCCGCACCACCGACCCCAAAGCCGGCATCCAGGTAATCGAGCTGTCCAAAGAGCAGCCGTTCCGTTCGCCATTTTCGGTGTCGATCTATGCGAAAGATTTCGTCTTCCCGCGTGTTTATCGCCTGAATGCCACCGAGCCAAAGCTCCTCTACAGCGTGCTCGAGCAACTGGCGACAGAGTCGAAAGGGCCCGTTGCCGTGTTGGGATGGGTGGATATGCCGGAGGTGGATGGCACCGCGTTAAAGCGCGCGCCGCTGGCCGATGCGGAACTGGGCGCCGACAAAAACAATTACGCGGAAACGCTGCAAGTGCATGACGCGCATGTCGTCTTCTTCGCCGTGGTCGTGCCGCCGATGAAACTGCCGTCGAAAGCCGCCATCGCACTCACGGAAACCGCATTCGGTACGCTGCCGGAAAAAGGCGCCGCCCCCACCACGCTCATCCACGTGCACGCTGCACTGGTGCAGGAAGCCGCGCCGATCAATTACGAAACCAGCCCGCTCATCATCGAGAAGATGCACGAAGTAACCGTGAAGGATATCCTGCAGATCGAAGGCGCCTCCTCCATCCAGAAAGGCTCCCTCCTCGTGTATCGCATGAATAGCCCCTATCCGAATAAGTACGAGATGCTCTCGAAGTAAATAGCTGGCCAGTGTAGCACGAGAGAGTTTTTGCTGAAGGGATTATCCCGCCCATCATGGTATGAGGCAGGGGTGATCCCTTCAGCGGTTCATACCCGGCGAATTGATCGCTTATGTTATGGGCTGGGAACGCCACCGCGGGGGTTCTCTACCTCCAATTACGCGCGTGGCAGCAGGAGGACCAAACGAAAACGGGGAAGCCGAACCGGCTTCCCCGTTTTCATTCCTCATTGGTTCGTCAATTTACGACAGGGCTGAGTTGACCCACTCGAGCAGCGCGCCGTCGCGCATGCTGAGGATGCGGGCGGCCAGCACGTTCACCGCGCCCAGCAGGCTCTCGTTGGCCCGGTAGGGGCGATCCATCAGGCGCAGTTCCTGCAGCGCCGAGGGCGGGCAGTTGTCATGAACGACCTGGCGGATGATTTCCATGTCGCTCTCGCTCCACTGCTCATCGCCCTGGATGACCAGCAGTTCCGGACGGATGGCGGTGACCGTGCCGCTGACGGTATTCGCCAGGGCGTTGATCATCGTCTCGCGCACAGCCGGGTTGGTGTGCGATTCGCGCAGCACGGTTTCCAGGCAGCCGATATGCCCGCAGGCACAGCGGTTGTTATTGCTGTCCACGGGGATGTGCCCGATGCCGCCGGCGTACCCGGGGTTCGAGGACGAGCCGCGCAGCAGGTGGCCGTCATCCATCAGCCCCATCACCACGCGATTGTTGTGGCGCATGCTGACGGCGACGAGGGTGTGCACGTTCTCGGGGCGCTCTGACCAGATGGCGCGCGCGAGTGCATCGACTTCGTTCTCCAGCACGACCGGGAGACCCAACTCGGCGGAGAGTTCTTCGCCCAGCTTCTGTTCTTTCCAGTCCGGGATGTCGAGGAAGTTGGTGACGGTCTGCCCATCGCGAGAGACGGAACCGGGGAGCACGATCCCCACACCAGCCCAGCGCGGGCCCGGCGTGGACATAGCCAGGCGGATATTTTCCAACAATGCTTGCTGGATGCCATCCTGGGTCCAGGAGGTCAGCTCAACAGTCCGTGGCTCGGCAATGGGATTCCCGGAGAGGTTGGTCGCCTGCAGGGTAATTCCCGTCTGATGTACCTCAACCGCCAGCAACCGGCAGAAATCCCAGTTGAAGGTGATGGGGATGCGCGGGCGGCCAGGCTTGCCACTCACGGGCCGGCCTAACCGAATTAATCCCACACGGCGCAACTGGGCAACCTGCTGCACCACGACCGGATGGCTTAATCCTGTCCGTTCACGCAAGTCCGCTTGACTCAACGGCATATCATGCAACAATACAGCCAAAACTCGCCAGGTAGCTGGCATATACGGATCAGTGTCCCAGAGAGGTGGTTCGATTCTCATCTCTTATTCAACCTTTCCCTCAATAGTATCAATAAATGTAGGTATTGAGAGCACGCAAAAGCCAAAGAGTACCCTGGCCAAGGCACCGCTCTACGTTGCCTCGCCCAGCCTCTTTGCATCAAATTGAGTTATTATCCAACCCGGAGCCGAGGAGCAGCCTTGTCACTCCTATATTATTATACAGTGCAATTGAACCTAAACATGTTCCGGGTCCACTTCATCGGTGACTTTGCCATCAAAATCACCGGCGAATTCGTTGTAGAGCCCTTGCCGTACCGGTCACGCGGCCTCGACTGTTGCGAGGAACGGACTTTCCCGGGCAAAGGCTTCGGCGGCGACGATCTCCTCGGCCGCCTGTGTTTCCATCTCCGCCACCTGTGCGGCGGTCATCTCGCCGTGCGCAATCAGCCAGGTGGTGAATTGGGTGATCGGGTCGCGGAGCGCCCATTGCGCTTCTTCCTCACGCGTGCGGTAGATGCACAGATCGCCGCGGGAGTGCCCGAGCTTGCGGTAAGTTTTCGCCTCGAGCAACGTGGGCCCGTCGCCGCAGCGCGCCCGCGCCACCGCGTCGGCCACCGCAGCGCGGACGGCCAGCACATCATTCCCCTCGACGACCGCGCCGGGGATACCGTATCCGGCTGCGCGGTCGGCGATATTGGCCACGCTGACCATACTGGCAGCCGGGCTGGACATGGCATAACCGTTGTTTTCACAGAGAAACACCACCGGCAGTTTCCAGATGGCCGCCATGTTCAGACACTCATGAAACGTGCCCTGGTTGCTCGCACCATCGCCGAAGAAGGCGAGCGCCACCTGGCCGCTGTTCCGGTAGCGGGCCGAGAAGGCCGCGCCGGTGGCAATGGCGAGCATGCCGCCCGTAATCCCATTCATGCCGAGAAAGCCGATGGAGAAATCCGCCATATGCTGCGTGCCGCCACGACCCTGTGAATAGCCGGTGGCTTTGCCGAACAGTTCTGCCATCATGCGCCGAGGCTCGCCTCCCTTGGCGAGAAAATGGCCGTGGCCGCGATGTGAACTGGTCACATAATCCGTGTTTGCAAGGGTTGCGATGGCCCCAACCGCGACGGCTTCCTGGCCGACGGCGAGATGTGAGGTGCCTTTCAGTTCGCCCGCTGCAAAGAGGGCATTCACGCGCTCTTCGAACTTGCGAATCAACAACATACAGTGCAACAGGTCGCTATAACCACGCAACAGACGAGACATCAGTCGTACTCCTACCGATTAGACACGGCATTTATCATAATGTTTCGTATCAGAAGTCAGAATTTGCTTTTTGTAAAACTTTCATGACGATTATCGCGGATAAGTGCGTGGTCCATGGTCGCCCATCGGCGCCGATGAGGGAGGGATGTGGGGGGGAATCGGTGTGAACAGGCTGGAAAACGCATGAATAAGACGACCTAAAAAGAAAGTGACCCAGAGAAATTCAATGACCACCAGCATAATAAACAGGCACCAGGTCAGCGGCAGCCGAAGCGTCGCATCATGCTTCTCCGGGCTATACGCGAATACCAGGGACAAACCGCCGATGATGACGAAGGAAACGGTGGCATCACGCAGTTGTCGACACCACTGCCGTTCCTGGATGAATGTTTGCATCGCCCAGATCAGGATGGTCCCTAGACAGAGCACGGCCAGATTAACGGTAACCCAGTTATACAAAAGGTGCATCAGATTGTCCGGCATGTCGGTGACTCCTCGGGAAGAGATCTCTCCCTATCCTAATAAGGGTTTACACAATAACTACCCGATTAGATATTCCATGAAACAGGTTTATTCTAACTGCAGGGGGTTGGCCCGTCAAGGATTTAGGGAGGTGAATATAAAGATATACCGGGGAGCACTGTCTTGAGGAGGGTGGGAGTGGGGCCGCATGCGATGGCACAATCCAGGCATCCTGTCTCAGGTGAGATCATGATGATCTACAATATCCATGAGTTAATAATATTGGTTAAGCATATGCAGACGTCACGGCCACATTTGACTCCCACCCCATTATTCAGCACTTCTCCAGGGGGACAGCCCTTTTCTCCATATTTCAATGCGCGTCGCTATTGACGTGTGGTGACACTTTTTATTAATATATGAGGCTGTGTGTGTCCAGAAGCGTAAATGAACGCTCCGGGTTCACCTCAACACGGATAATCTTACGCTCCACGAGGAGGAGTGCGCGGTGACAACCGAGCAATTCGAACAACAACTTCACGCCGAAGCGCCGGCAGTTCATTATCTGAGCGATTCTGTCGCAGATTTTTTGTTAAATCGCGGCCATGCAGCAAAGATTGGTGAAATTGTCAGCCAGGTGGGGAAGCGTATCGGCGCCAGTGCGAAGCTCATTCGGCAGACGTTGTCCACGGATATGCAATTCGTGGGCGAAGAGCGTCGCTGGAATCTCTCGCTTCGCACGTCGTTCCATCGCCCTATCGAAGGAGCGCTGCAACATACCCTGCGCCTTTTCGGGAAACCGTTGACTGTTGCCGCCTTCAGCAATGAAATGGCGGTGCTGAATGCACGGGCGCCCGAATATTTTCAAACCATGCTGCCGGACTTCATGGAGAACCGGCCGCAAACGTATTTCCAGACCCCCGATGGCCGCTGGGGGTTGAACGAGTGGCTGCTGGATATCAGCATTCCGGGTGAGGAAGATCTGCTCCAGCGCAACTTCTTCATGGCGGTGGACGAAGTGCGCCCGCTGCTTGAAGAGGTGCGCCAGGTAAAACTGGACCCCGAGCAGAGCTACCCGGAGTTGGCCCGCACCTTGCTGGAAGCCATGGGACGACCACTTTCGACGAAGGTGATGTCGTATGCCATCTGGAAGCTGCAAGACGACGAATTCCAGCCGCTGGAATTTTATCTTGAACTGCTGGAAGATCCGGATTTCCATCTGCTCTCCGGTGGCGAGTGGGTGCATGCCGCGCAACTGCCGGTGATGACCGCCTCGCTGCAGAAGCTTTCCGCCATGGCGGATGTGGCGCTGGAGGAAGAGGAAACCTGGGAAGGCCCGTACGTGGTCTCGCCGGAGGACAAGAGCGAGGTCTTCGACTTCCTGGTGGAACATGGTCGCCCGCAGAAGCTGACGGATATCATCGAGGCGGTGTTCGAGTACGGCAAAGCCTCGCCGCGCTTCCCCTCGGTATTTGAGGGATTGATGGCGGCGATGCAGGAAGATCCGCGCTATCAGGCTGTGGGCAAACAGACCTGGGCGCTGCCCTCGCTGGTCCCGCAGGAAGTGCTGCAGGTGCCGGAAAGCCTGCTGCCGGAAACGCTCGACCCGTCCTTGCTGCCCGATCCCGAGGCGGATGCGGAACTCGAGGACGAAGGGTTGGAGAACAACCTCGCCCTGTGGGTACACGACCCGCGCTACGAGGACTTCGGCGGCGAGCATGAAGTCGAGCTGTCGCCCGATCTCATGAATGACGAGGCGACGCTGGACGAGACCCGTGTTCCGCTGTTGTATAACCACCGGAAGATGGGCACGCTCAAGCTGCGCCAGGCCGATATGGCCTTCTTCCCAACGGAAACCCCGCTGGCCTGCGTCACCATCGAAGGCGAGAAGTTCGGGCAGTTCCAGATCTGGATCAATAACGACGAGTTGTTGATCCATGGGCTGGCGGACTGGTATCAGGCGCGGCAGATCCCCGTCGGCGCGATGTTGAGCATCCGCCGGCTGGATGAGCCGGACGAATACCTGCTCTCCTGGGACGGCGAAACCGATGATTTGATCGCCATCTCCGATGAGCGGATTGCCGAACTGCTCAACCTGCGCGAGCGCGCGGAGGAAGAGAACTGGACGGTCTACGAGATCATGCGCAACGTGCTGGCCGGGCATCCGGACGGCGCCCACTTCCTCACCCACTGGGCGGAGGTCAATGTGGTGCGCCGCACCCCGAAGCGCGTGGTGGCTTCCAATCTGAGCAGCTACCATTGCTTCGTGCTCATCTCCGGCTCCGAGCGCTGGCGGCTCGATGAACGCAAAGTCGACCAGGGTCGCAAAAAGACCAAGAAGAAATTCATCATCGAGTAACCCGCACACACATCACGGGGGCGGTCGCATGACCGCCCCCGGCGTATTCCACCCGAGCAACCGGACCGTTTTCTACTCCACGTCAACGCAAAGTCGAGCATCTTTCTTAATCTTCCGTCCGCTCTCCCTGTTTAACCACGGGGGAAAATTGCGATACTGAGAATACGATTCAGGTGTCGGTTGAGCACAAACTGTGCAGAAGGATAGCGTATATGATCAGTCCTTTGGGCGTGTTGGGAGCCATCATTGTCTTCGGCGCCATTATTTTCTTCCATGAACTCGGGCACTTCATCATTGCCAAATTAAGCCGCATGGCGGTATATGAGTTCTCCATGGGCTTCGGTCCGGCGCTCTTCAGCCGGGAATATAAAGATACCCTGTATGCGATTCGTATCATTCCACTGGGCGGATATGTGCGTATTGCCGGCATGGAACCGGATGAAGACCCGGATGTAGAGAATGGCTTTAATTCCAAGCCGTTCGTCGCGAAATTCGGCACCATCCTCGCCGGAGTCATGATGAATTTCATCCTTGCCCTGTTGCTGTTTGTCATTATCGGGGCAGGTATCGGCTATCGTCAGCCAGGAGCGAAGACATTAATTGGCGGCCTTATGCCCAATGCGCCTGCGGCGCAAGCCGGCCTAAAGCCCGGCGATGCCATCGTCGCTGTGGACGGCATTCGCAATCCATCGGTTGAGAAAGCCAGCGAGCTCATTCGCAATGGCCAGGTGCCGGCACAACTCGTCATCGAACGCGATGGCAAAGAGATTCCCTTCACCGTCAAGCAATACAAAATTGATTATCCTGAACGGGATGGGGCGATTTTTTATAGGATCGTGAAAAAGAATGGGATCGGCATCGTCTTAAGTACTGATTCCGGGCCGGTCAAGCGGTTAGGGATCGGCGAATCTGTTGTGCACGGCTTTACCAGTGTCATTGCCATGATCGTCGATGCCTTCAGGCAAGTGATGTCCATGATCACCGGTAGAATCCCGTTCCGCATGATCAGCGGACCGCCGGGCATCATCATTGCTGCGTATTCGGTTTCAAAGGATGCCTTCAGCTCGCTGCAAATGTTCGCTGGTTTGTTAGGCTTCATCGCATTCATTTCAGTGTTCGTCGGCTTTTTCAACCTGCTGCCGATTCCCGCACTGGATGGGAGTCGATTGTTCTTCCTGGTTGTCGATGCCGTGTGCAGCCTCTTTGGCCGCAGGATCGATCCGAAGAAAGAAGCGATGGTGCATATGGTTGGGCTGGTCGTGTTGCTTGGCTTTATTGTAATCGTCTCGGTATTCGACGTCATCAAAGCCGTAACGCATAAGATGTAGAGAGATTTATGAACGCATTCCCCCAACCACGTAAACAAACTCGACCTATTCAAGTCGGGGCGCTGACCATCGGGGGCGGCGCCCCTATTTCCATACAGTCAATGACCAAAACCCCCACCGCGGATGTCGAGGCGACGGTGGCGCAGATTCATGCGCTGGAAGAGGCCGGCTGCGATCTCGTGCGTGTGGCGGTGCCGGATGCACGTGCTGCGGAAGCGCTGGGCGCCATCAAACGGCAGATTCGCATCCCGCTGGCGGCGGACATCCATTTCAACTATCTCCTGGCGCTCACCGCCATCGAACAGGGCGTGGATAAGCTGCGGCTGAACCCCGGCAACCTGCGCAACCCCGAGCACGTGCGCCTGGTGGTCACGGCCGCGAAAGCACGGGGCATCCCCATCCGCGTGGGGGTGAACAACGGCTCCATCGACCCCGAACTGCGCGCGCAATTCCCCTTTACCCACCAGGGCAACGCCCGCGCGCTGGTGGAGAGCGCACTCGGGCATGTGCGCCTGCTGGAGGAACTGGACTTCACCGCGATCGTGATCTCGCTCAAGGCTTCCGATGTGCTCACCACCGTCTACGCGTACCGGATGATGGCCGAAGAACGCGACTATCCGCTGCACGTCGGCGTAACGGAAGCGGGCTTGCCGCCGGAAGGCATCATCAAATCGTCCATCGGCATCGGGCAACTGCTCGGTGAAGGCATCGGCGACACCATCCGCGTGTCGCTCACCGCCGACCCGGTGCAGGAAGTGGTGGCGGGGTGGGAGATCCTACGCACATTGGAACTGCGCGAAGGCGGCATTACCCTGACGGCCTGCCCCACCTGCGGGCGGTGTGATGTCGATTTTGACCCCATCATCCGGCAGGTGAAAACGCGCCTGGCGCCGGTGGATCGCCGCCTGCGCGCCGAAGGCCGCTCCCTGCACGTCGCGGTGATGGGCTGCGAGGTGAATGGCCCCGGCGAAGCGCGCGATGCCGACGTCGGTATCGCCTCCGGCCTCCACGCCGGCATCCTCTTCCGCAACGGCACGGTCATCGGCAAAGTGCCCGAGGCGGAAATGGTCGATGCGTTGATCCGCACGGTCGAAGAGATGGCACAGTAGCAAGCCAAAGTAAAAAGGAAAAGGGTAAATAGAAAAGAATCATTGGAGGAAGGCAAGGGGTCTGTTTTGCTGCCGACCAATGGGGATGCATCGGTTTTGGGGACTGACATCGAAACTCCGGTGCTTGGGTGTGCTGCTGGTTTCAGAAAATGAAATGGTTGTTAAGAAAGAGGGAGTTTCGGTGTCTGTCCCCAAAACCCTATTGTAATTTCCGGGTGTATAAACGACCGTATTTCGGGGACAGACACCGAAACTCCCTCTCAGTAATAGGCTTTGTCGTATTAGAGAGCGGGTTGCTGATATGAGCGGTGGAGTTTCGATGTCAGTCCCCGAAATACTCCCCTTGACTCACTCACACAATGATGGAACGGGGGTCTACATGAAGCGCATCTTCTGGTATTGGGTCATCTCATCGGTCACGCTGATCGTTGCCGCCATGCTGCTGAGCCCGCACGTCAAAATACTGAGCTGGGTGAACATCCTCTGGATCGCGCCGCTGCTGGGGTTGGTGAATGCCATTGTGGGGGTCATCGCCGGCATCATCAAACTGCTCGCCTTTCCGGTGAACTTCTGCACCCTGGGGTTATTTGGCTTCATCGTCTCATTTCTGCTGTACAGCCTCGCCATCTACTGGCTGATGCATCCGCCCAGCGGGTCGCTGTCGAATTCGATCTCCGTCGACAGCCTGCCCTGGGCCATGGCCCTCGCCGTGCTGATGGCCATCGTCAGCTCGATACTGAGCATGTTTACGCCGAAAGGGAATGAACGGTAGGCATGCAGTCTGCGTATTGTGCCTGATGTGCCGGATACACAAGTGACCAAAAGGGGCTGTCGCCTGTTCTTGCACGCAGATTCCACTCGCGATAAGATGGGTACGGCGGGATTCCAGGAATCCCGCCGTACCCATCGATACTAATGGACTGAATGATTTGTAATAAGTGATCGAATTACCGGACTAATCACTTATTACTAATCACTCGATCACTTTCGAGGTGAGAGCATGAAAGCACTGGTTTATACTGCCCCCGAACAATACTCGGTTACCGAAGTGCCCACGCCGGTACCGCACGGCACGGAAGTGCTCATCCGCGTGCGCGCCTGTGGGTTGTGCAAAACTGATGTGCATATTCACCATGGCCACTTCTTCTCCGCGTTTCCCCTCATTCCCGGCCATGAGTTCGCCGGGGAGGTGGCGGCGGTGGGAGCAGAGGTGACCCGCGTGGCAGTTGGCGACCGGGTGACGGCGGACAATGAGCGCCAGTGCGGGCATTGCTACTATTGTCGTCGCGGGGAGCCGCTGTTCTGCGAGCATCTCTATGCACAAGGCGTGAATGCGCCGGGCGGTTTTGCAGAATACGTACTGGTGGAGGAACAACAGGTCTATGCGCTGGCTCCCGGGATCAGTTTCCATGAAGCGGCGCTGATCGAGCCGACAGCCTGCGCGGTGCACGGCATCGATGTCATTCAACCGCAGGCGGGTGATGAGGTGCTGCAGTTCGGCGCCGGCCCGACCGGATTGATTCTGGCGCAACTGCTGCGCAACAGCGGCGCCGCCACGCTGATGATGGCGGACCTGTCCCCGGTGAAACTGGGGCTGGCCGTACGTTATGCGGATGCCGAAGTGGTGCAGGTGCAGCGCAATGACCCGACCGCGCATATCAACACGATCAAATCGCTTTACCCGCGCGGCTTCGACATCGTCGTTGACGCCACCGGCGTCGCCCGCGTGGTCGAAAGCCTGCCGCAGTTCACCAAATACGGCGCGAAGGTGGTCTATTATGGCGTCTGCCCGGAAGAAGACCGCATCGCGATCAGCCCGTATGAAGTCTTCCGCCGCGAGTTGAAGATCCTCGGCTCTTTCTCCCAGGCGCACACCTTCGAGCGCGCCACCCGCCTGGTGAACACCGGCGTGGTGAAGGTGAAAGAGATGGTCTCACACATCTTCCCGCTGGAAGGCTGGGGCGAGGCCTTACGCATGGTGACGGAAGGCACCGAGCAGGTAAAGATCGTCATCGAGCCGTAATTTTTATAATTTTCACCGCGGAGTCGCTGAGACGCAGAGAACACGCTGAGAGGGATATTTGCCCTCGTGGAAGCAAAGTTTGGTCTGGTAGCGAAAGCTGCGCCGGTTTCGGGGACTGACATCGAAACTCCGGTTCTCGTGGATGCAGTCCGCGCCTAATTTAGTAGAGCGTGAGAGGCATACGGAGTTTCGGTGTCTGTCCCCGAAACCCTATAAGAGCACCTGTACCCTATTCCAACCGCAACCCGTGAGAACAACTGTCCCCGCATGCATATGACCGGTTGCATAATCGTGGCGACAGCCCCAGGTCTAGAAGATCAACTCCTCCCCAAATTCCGCCCGCGCATCCGCGACTATTTGCTCCGCCGTGGTCAGATAATCGCCGTAGGGGCACAATTGGATCGCCTGCACCAGCAGGTCGTGGTCGCGCGTCACGGCGGCGCGGGCGGCCATTTCGAAGGTCACCTGATGCCGGCGCACGACTTCGGCAATGACTTCCGGCAGCGGTGCGGCGGCGAGCGGCGTCACCCCGTGTTCATCGAGGTGACATTCCAAGTCCGGCACCGCCCACGCCGGCAGATTGCTGACGGTATCGCCGTTGACATAATTGATGGAGAAGCGCTGTTCGGTGGTGTCGCCGGCCAGCGCATCCAGCCAGGAGATCGGCACTTCGCGATCTTCCGGCAAGCAGAGTTCGACCTCCTCGCCGTTCGCGTACGCGGCCAGCGTCGCGCGGAAATCGGATTGATAGCTCCCTGGCCGTGGCGGCGCACCTTCGCCGGGCGGCATCCACTCGCCGCTCACCGTGGGGAAGATATCTGCCGGATGGCCGCCCGGACAGAGGTAGCCGATGGCGTTGAGCAGATTGATCTCCATGGTGGTGCGTCCCCAACAGCCCAGGTCAAGGTAGCCCAGCGCACGTGCCTGTTCGCGCACCAGCGGATAAGCATCTTGCCCATCGAGCCGAACCTCCGTGAGGAAGGTGCAGTGGTTGGTGCCGCCAATGTGGAAATCCAGCCGCTCCGGCGCCACCGCCAGAAACTGCGCCAGGATATCCCGCGTCCACCGTAAGGCTCCGCAGAAGCCGAGGATGCGCCGGGGAGCTACGCCGGCCTTGCCGGCCACCATGCACATCGCGGGGAGGGGGTTGGAGCAGTTGATGAGCCAGGCCTGCGGGGCATACCGCGCCATCGCCTGCGCCAGCGCGATCATCGGCGGCGCCTGGGTCGCCACATAGAGCATTGCCCCGGGGCCGGCGGTGTAGCAACTCTGGTGTGAGCCATAGCGCGCCGCAATCGCGTTCAGTTTCGCTTCCACCTGCAGCCCGCGGTTACAGTAGCAGGTGAACACGACGTCGGCGCCGGGCAGTGCTTCCTCGAGCGTTGCCGCCGCTGAAAGATGCAAACCGATGCCCGGATAGCGCCGGGCGATCATCCGGTTGCATAGGTCGGCCATCTGTTGTGCACGCGCATGCGCGATATCGACCAGCACCACCTCCGCATTGGCGGCACTGGCGGACCCGCCCATCTTCCAGACATTCTCCGGCGTCCACTGCGCGCTGGCACCACCGAAAATGACGATACGCTGGTATTGTCGAACCATGGGTCTTACTCTCTCATTAAGCTTGAATGGAACCTCTTTCGCCTATCTCAAGGCCAATCCTTTCGAACCGCGTTAAATCACCGGAAGAGCGTACTACGGTAAAATGAGTTGGTAGAATAATTGACATAATTTGCCGGACAAGGAACATAATCACTCGACAAGAGCCGCTCCCCGCGCAATAATAAGGATAGCGTACGAGGAGTAACTGCCTCGCAGATCCCTCGCATCCCCCGGCGATGGGATGCGGAGTCGACATTCAAGCGTGGAATCCTCGAAAGGAGAGCTAAGATGGATCATCTTGATCCTGTGGGTGGTCGTGGTCCGCTGGTATGCCCCAAAACCGGGAAGCCAATTCAGTCCCCCCAAATGCTTCGCAAGGCAAAGTGGCTATTTCCCATTGCGGGGCTCATATCGCTTCTCTGGTTCCTCATTCGCGTTGTCCCGAAGCCGAGTCGGGCAGAATATCCCTGCCAACGCGCGGCCGCGCCGCTTGCTTCCGCTTTCGTTGTCTGGCTGTTGGGCTGGGGCGCAGTGAGTACCCTTCGGACGGGGATACGGCGGCTGCAGCAAGCCCGCTTCGTGTTAGCCGGCGTGATGATTATGCTGGGGATCGGCATCATTATTTTCACGGCGATGAACGGACCGCTCCAATGGGCAGGGGCTTTCACGCCGACCGATCCGGTCAATACCCCGATAGGGGTAGCCAAAGGGATCCATCCCGGTCGTGTCTCCTGGGTGCGCGATGTCAATGCCGTCCAGGGTGAGGTCTTGTGGGATAACTCCGCCGGGTATTACTGGGATGATGCGCATAACAATCAACCGGTGATCGATGCCATGATGGGCAAAACCGTTCGTTGGCTTACCGGAGAAACAAGCGATCCATCTGCCTGGGATGCGTTATTCCGCTATTACAATAACAACCATGGCAAAGGCAATATCGGGTATCAACCCGGCGAGAAAATCGTCATCAAAGTCAATTTGAATAATGCGATCAACTGGAATTACCCAGGAGTGACCAACGACAAATTCGCTGTAAATGATCCCGCGATGTATGCGCTGGTGAATGATCAGGATAATGAGTCGGATGTAACCCCACAAGCAGTCGTGGCCTTGTTACGCCAATTGATCAACCAGGGAGGGGTACCGCCCTCTGACATTTATATCTATGATTCCATCCGGTACTGGACATACAAATACTGGCGTGTGTTCTACTACCCGGATATTCCATTCGGCAATTCGTTGCCCGATGAGAGCGCCGGGCCAGCGGTACACCATGATCATGAGTTTGACGGGGTACATTTTGTCGATTGCATCGGATTGCAAGGGCGAGAGAAAATTCAGTTGACGGCAACACCGCAGATCAATTATAGCATCCATGATGGAACGGTCGATTATCTGCCGACGATTGTCACCCAGGCCGACTACATGATCAATTTTGCCACGCTGAAGAAAACGTCTATCGGCATCACGTGCTGTAATAAGAACCACTACGGTTCACTCGGCGTTTCTCCCGAGCACGTGCACCATCTCGGTTGGGATAATAATTCCTGGCCGCCTGTGACGCAGATGGGCACGTATAGCTGCTTCACCGATTATTTTGCGCACAAGGACCTGGGCGGCAAAACTTTCCTGTATCTGCTGGATGGCCTGTGGGCCGGCTGGTATTCCTTTGGCGCGCAATCCATGCCGCATAAATGGCAATCCTTGAACAATGATTGGCCGAAGAGCTTTTTGGCCTCCCAGGATGGGGTCGCGATTGATTCGGTAGCACTGGACTTCCTGCGCACTGAGAGTCCCGGCGATGATGGCGGAGCGTACAGTGGGATCGCTCCTGGGGCGGATGACTATCTCCATGAAGCGGCGCTGGCCGACCATCCGCCGTCAGGCACGGTGTATCAACCGGATGGCATCCCGGTAACGCAGAGCCTTGGTGTACACGAGCATTGGAATAATGGTACTAATCGGCAATACTCGCGCAACCTGGGCACCGGCAACGGCATCGAACTGATCTCCTGCCAGCCGGCGGTGCCCTCCGTCCTCCAGATCGGCTCGGCGAGCGCGAACTATGGTGGCACGGGCACGGTGACCGTGCCGATTACGATGGTGGCGCAGGGAACGGAAAGCGCGGTGGGCTTCAGCCTGCAGTATGATACGAATCTCTTGAGCAACCCCGTCGTTGCGCTCGGTTCCAGTGACGCCGCCGGCACGCTGAATGTCAATACCAGTCAGACTGCCCTGGGCAAACTGGGCATCGCAATAGCACAGACGGTGGGAGGAGGGGGATCCATGCCCTCCTTCGCCGCCGGCACCGATCAGATTGCCACGGTCACCTTTACGGTGAAAAGCGTCAGCGACCTGACGTTCACCACGGTGAATTTCACCACCCAACCCATCAATCCGGAAGTGGTGGATGCGGCGGCCAATGACCTGGATGTGACGCTGAACGCGGGCACGGTGATGATCCCTTATGGCTATGAGGCCGATGTGATGCCGCGGCCCTCCGGGAAGAATACGGGCACGATTACCATTCAGAACTGGGTGCAGGTCGGCCGATTTGCCGCTGGGCTGGATACCACCACCACCCCCGGCGAGTTCCAGCGGGCTGATTGTGCCCCGCGCGGCACCTGCGGTGATGGCAAGCTCACCATGGCGGACTGGGTGCAGGCCGGGCGCTATGCCATTGGCCTCGATCCCGTGGCACGGGCAGATGGCCCGTGGACCACGCTCGGGACCGGCGTCGCCGGCGTCGCCACGGCACCGGCAGCGGCCTCAGCCTATGCCCCCCGCAGCGCAGTCTCCCTGCAGCCGGCGGCGATGACCTCGGGGCGCGCCGGTCTCGTCTATGTGCTGCTGAATGCGCAGGGGAACGAGAGCGCATTGGGCTTCACGCTGAACTTTGACCCGAAACTGCTCCGCTTCACCGGCGCGCGCCTGGGCAGCGGAGCCGGTAATGCACTGCTGAACGTGAATACCGCGAACGCCGGGACGGGGGCGGTCGGCATCGGCCTCGCCTTCCCGCTGACGCGGGCACTGGAAAAGGGGAAGAAGCTGCTGGTGGCCTTGAGCTTCGTTCCCACCAGCACCCGCACGCTGTCGACGAAACTGCGCTTCAGCGACCAGGTGATCACCCGCGAACTGGCCAATGCCAATGCCGCGGATATCCCGGTGAGCTTCACCGGCGGCTCGGTCATGATCCTCGGCAAACGGTAACCGGGTGCCTTGCAAATAATGCGGGGTGCTACTTGCAGTACCCCGCATTATTTGCCTCCCTTTCGGACCGAGTTCAATGTCACCGAAAGAGCATGCTACGGTCAAATGAGTTGGTAGAATAATTGACGAAATTTGCCGGACAAGGAAAACAATCACTCGACAAGAGCCGCTCTCCGTGCAATAATAAGTATGGCGTACGAGGAGTAACAACCTCGCAGATCCCTCGCGTCCCCCGGCGATGGGATGTAGAGTCGACATTCAAACGTGGAATCCTCGAAAGGAGAGCAGAGATGGATCGTCTTGATCCTGTGGGTGGTCGTGGTCCGCTGGTGTGTCCCAAAACCGGGAAACCGATTCAGTCCCCCTCGATGCTTCGCTGGGCGAAATGGCTGTTTCCATTTGCCGGACTCATTTCTCTCATCTGGTTCCTGGTGCGGGTATTGCCCAAGCCGAGTCGCGCCTCCTATCCCTGTCAGCGCGTCGCGGCGCCCATGGCCTCCAGCTTTGTCATCTGGCTAATGGGCATAGGCGGGTGTGCGCTGGCCTTCCGCAATGCTCGGCAGAAGCTGAAGACCGCCCAGTTCGTGCTCTCCGGCCTGCTGCTCGTCGTCGGTGTGCTCGCCAGCCTGGTGGCCGTGGTCGGTGGACCGGGCCGCTTTGCGCATGCCAATTCCAACATCCCCTATTCCTATCAGCCCTCCTGGGTCCGCACCGATCCGGTGAATACCCCGATGGGGGTGGCCAGAGGGATCCATCCCGGACGCGTCGCCTGGGTACAGGATTTTAATTCCACCAGCGGCGATATCGCCTGGGACAACACCATCGATGGCTCGAACCCCAGCGGATATTTCTGGGATGAAAACCATTGCCATCAGGCCGTCGTAAACGATATGGTCGGCAAAGCGGTCCGCTGGATGACCGGGGAGACTACCGAAGCCGCGGCCTGGGATGCCATCTTCCGCTATTTCAACCGCAACCACGGCAAGGGTGATATCGGCTATCAGCCCGGTGAAAAGATTGCCATTAAGCTCAATGCCTCTTCGGCGTTCCCTGCTACCTGGCCGGGTTATAGCTCGGATCCCGAGCGCAGTTATATGATGACGAATCCGGATGATCCGGCAAATGCGGCCATCTACCATCTCTTCAACAACGAATCGAACCCGACCCCGCAGATGACCATCGCCCTCTTGCACCAGCTCGTCGATGTCGCCGGCGTGCCGCAGGAAGACATCTATGTCGGCGATCCCATCCGCTTCTGGCTTGATCCGTTCTACAACCGCTGCCATGCCGCCTACCCCAACGTCCACTACATGGACCCGCTGGGACAGACTGGCCGTGAGCGCGTGCAACTCACCTCCCAGTCGGTGCTCTTCTATAGCGGGCCGGCATCGGCGGTCACGGATCAGATGTCGAAATTCATCTACGATTCGGATTACTTCATCAATCTGGCGCTCCTCAAACGCAGCGGACCCATCGGCGGCACCTTCTGCGGCAAGAATACCTTCGGTGTCATGGGACGCAGCCCGGAGCATCTCCATGATTGGCTGCATGGCCCGGATGGCTGGGCGACCGGCATGGGGACGTACCATGTGCTGGTGGATCATATGGGCACCAAGCAGTTGGGCGGCAAGACGCTCCTCTACATGCTGGACGGGCTCTTCGGTGGCTGGTGGTCGAATGGCGCCTGGTCTATGCCGGTGAAGTGGGATTCGCTGGGCGGCAAGTGGCCCTCCGGTGTCTTTGTCTCACAGGACCCAGTGGCTATCGACTCGGTGGGCCTGGATGTGTTGCACAGCGAAACGACCGACCTCGCCGATTGTGCGGATAACTATATGCATGAAGCGGCGCTGGCCAATAACCCGCCCTCCGGCACCTTCTATGATCCGGACAAGACCGGTGTGCGCTTACCGAGCCTGGGGGTACATGAGCACTGGAATGATGACGTACACAAACAGTACTCACGCAACCTGGGCACCGGCAACGGCATCGAACTGATCACCAGCCAGCCCGCGGTGCCCTCCGTCCTCCAGATCGGCTCGGCGAGCGCGAACTATGGTGGCGCGGGCACGGTGACCGTGCCGATTACGATGGTGGCGCAGGGAACGGAAAGCGCGGTGGGCTTCAGCCTGCAGTATGATACGAACCTCCTGAGCAACCCGGTGGTTGCACTCGGTTCCAGTGACGCGGCCGGCACGCTGAATGTGAACACCAGTCAGACTGCCCTGGGGAAACTGGGCATCGCGATTGCGCAGACGGTGGGGGGAGGGGGACCCATGCCCACCTTCGCCGCCGGCACCGATCAGATTGCCACGGTCACCTTTACGGTGAAAAGCGTCAGCGATCTGACGTTCACCACGGTGAATTTCACCACCCAACCCATCAATCCGGAAGTGGTGGATATGAACGCCAATGTCCTGGACATGAATCTGAACTCGGGCACCGTGATGATCCCCTATGGCTATGAGGCCGATGTGACGCCGCGGCCCTCCGGGAAGAATACGGGCTCCATTGCCATTCAGAACTGGGTGCAGGTCGGCCGTTTCGCGGCCGGGCTGGATACCACCACTACTCTCGGTGAGTTCCAGCGCGCCGATTGTGCCCCGCGCGGCACCTGCGGTGATGGCAAGCTCACCATGGCGGACTGGGTGCAGGCCGGACGGTATGCTATCGGCCTGGATCCCGTGACGCGGGCAGATGGCCCGTGGACCACGCTCGGGTCAGGCGTCGCCCGTGTTGCCACGGCACAGGCGGCAGCCTCGGCCTATGCAGTCCGCAGCACGGTCTCCCTGCAGCCGGCGGTGATGACCTCGGGACGAACCGGTACGGTCTATCTCTTGCTGAATGGACAGGGGATCGAAAGCGCGCTGGGCTTCACGTTGAACTTTGATCCGACATTGCTCCGCTTCACCGGCGCACGCCTGGGCAGTGGGGCCAGCGGTGCGCAGATGAACGTGAATACCCTAAAGGCCGCGAACGGGGCGGTCGGCATCGGCCTCGCCTTCCCGTTGACGCGGACACTGACAAAAGGGAAGAAGATGCTACTTGAGTTGAGCTTCGTTCCCACCAGCGCCAGAACGGTGTCGACGAAACTGAGCTTCAGCGACCAGGTGGTCGCCCGTGAACTGGTCGATGCCAACGCCACGGATATCCCGGTGAACTTCACCGGTGGATCGGTCATGATCCTCGGCAAACGGTAACTGGTTGCCTTGAAAATAATACGGGGGTGCTGCTTGCGGCACCCCCGTATTATTTGCCTCCCCTCCCTCCATGGGCGTTCCGATTAGCGCACGGTATTTCGTACTCGTAACCCCGTCGACCGTATTTTGTTAGCGTACGCAAAAGCGTACGAGTAAGCGTAAGACAACTATTGCTGCTACATAACACCTCTGGGGGAAGCGGAGCCTGCATGTATGTATTATCCTCGATTATTCACCCCTGAACCCGCTGGCGAAGAGAGGGAAATCCTGCTATGATGTCGAAGGACATTTTACTATTTCCCTTTATCTGTGGTGATGGAAAGGAGCTCTTATGCCGATCCTGTGGGAACCGATCAAAGGTGAAACGATTGAAGAAGGCCGTGTGCGACCGTACGGTTCGACGATGTATCGTTCCAAAGTCCCCGGCGGATGGCTGATCCGCGATAGCGCGAGCACATTTTTCATGCCCGATCCGAATCACGAGTGGGAGAGCGTCCAGTGTGACGATGCTTCCACGGGCGTACGCAGCACGGTGACAATGGGGTATTAACCCGGAAAGCCTCACCTTCCGAGTTGATGTCTGACCCTATTTCCATCAGCTTCCCCCCGGCGTATGGCATTTGCCATACGCACAGATAAATTTGTGCCAACCCAAAGTGCATGCCCGGAACACGCGAATCTTCTATCCGGGTATGAAAGGAAAATTTGATGACATATCGTGAGCTATTTCGACAGATCATGCATTATGGGGAATTCGACCGCATGCCCGTCTTGCACTGGACCGGCTGGGAAGAAACGAATGAGCGCTGGTATGCGGAGGGCCTTCCGCGCGACGTGAGCCAGCATGAGTTCTTCAATGCCCAGCCGTTCTGGGGGTGTATCTGGACGCATTTAAATCTGTATCCCGCCTTTGAGACCCAGGTGCTGGAGGAAACCGAGGATTACCGCATCTTTCGCGATGGTGATGGAGTGGTGTGCAAGGACTGGAAGCATAAAAGCTGCATCCCGCACTATATCGATTTTACCCTGAAGGACGCATCGGGGTGGGAAGAGTATAAAAAGCGCCTGCAACCGGACCCCGCGCGCATTCCATCCAACCTCGACCAGCGCATCGCCGAATTGGAGGCGTCCGGACTCCCGATCGAATTTGAGACGGCCTCGATGATGGGGTGGATCCGCAACTGGATGGGCGTGGAGAACATGTCCTACCTGATGTATGATGATCCTGATGTCTACGCCGATATGGTGATGACGCTGGCGGACCTCACCTGCTGGATGATCGACCAGGTGCTGCCGAAGGTGAAGGTCGATTACGCGCACGGTTGGGAAGATATCTGCGGCCGCAGCGGTCCGCTGGTGAGCCCGGAGATCTTTAAAAAATGCGTTGCACCGGGCTACCGGAAGATCCGCAGCAAACTGGAAGAGTATGGCGTTACGCTGTTGGGCGTCGACTCCGACGGCGATGTCACCGAGTTGATCGGCCCCTGGCTCGAAGCGGGCGTGAATGTGCAATTCCCGATTGAAGTCGGCGCCTGGAAGGGTGATGCGCGCAAGTTCCGGCAGATGTACGGGAAGGAATTGCGTATCTTCGGCAACTTCGACAAGCTGACCCTGGAGCAAAGCCACGAGGCCGTGCTGGCGGAGATCGAACGCCTGAAACCGCTGATGAAAGACGGCGGCTACATCATGGTGCCCGACCACCTGATCACCCCCGGCGTCGCGCTGGACGACTACCGCTGGTATCTCGACCAGGTACGCGAGTTGCGGATTTAGTCTCAGCAAGCACCAGTTTTGGGGACTGACATCGAAACTCCAGTGAACGAGTATCCAACCGATCGCGAGGTATGGTGAACGTTCGAGAGCCAGAGGGAGTTTCGGTGTCTGTCCCCAAAACTCTATTATAGGTTCGGTTTCATAAGTGACCGAATTTCTCATAGGGTTTCGGGGACAGTTCCCCTTACGAGTCGCGGCTGGCAGGGATGCCATATCGTCCGGCTCCCGATAACGGCACTCTGGTACCGAGAACAGTGGTAGGCCGCGCCCACCGTGGCGCGCTGGTGGAAGCTTCCGCTCCGTGATCGCCAGCTCGAACCCGGTGATGGTGTTGTCGCCCACGGCGCGGAGGCTTCCCTCCGCGCGCCACGGTGGGCGCGGCCTACCTCCGTTCACGTAACCAGCGACTCTCGAATGTCAACAATCACATTTTTCTTACAAGACACCGAAACCGATGCACCTCACCGATTAAAGCCAATTTACTCCCCGAGCGGTCGCCTGCCCGCCCATCTGTGATATCATAAGCGGCAAATCGCCAGGAAGCACAAGGAGTTGCCCATGAACCGCGTATCGTCACTGATCAATGAACAGTCACATAACCGCTATCTCACCCCGCTGTTCTGGCAGCACGGGGAAGCGGAAGCGGTGTTGCGCGAGGAGATACAACGCATGCACGTTGCGGGAATGGCCGGTTTCATCGTCGAGGCGCGCCCGCATCCGGATTACCTCGGGCCGCGCTGGTGGCAAGATATGGGCATCCTGCTCGACGAAGCGAAGCGGGTGGGCATGACGGTCTGGTTCTTCGATGATGGCCAGTATCCCAGCGGTACGGCTTGCGGGCGCATCCGCGACCAGTATCCGCAGTACCTGAAAGTCTATCTGCGCGAGCAGCATATTGATCCCATCGGACCGCTGACGGGAAGCTCGTTTTATGTCGGTGCCTGGGTGGCGGAGGAAGAGCAGTTAGTCCGCGTGGTCGCGGCGCGACGGGTGGATGGCGAGGATCTGCTCGACGGCGAGACGCTGGTCGACCTGACGGAACGTGTCGTGGATGGGGTGCTGTATTGGGACGTCCCGGACGGCGCCTGGCGGGTGTTCATTTTCGTCCGCACACGCGAGGGTGGGGAAGCGCATACGCGGGATTACTTGAATCCGCTGGAAGCTGAGCCGGTGCGCGCGTATCTCGATCTCGTCTACGAGGAGCATTACCGGCATTTCGGCGACGAATTCGGCACCACCATCGGCGGTTTTTTCTCTGATGAGCCACGCTTCGGCAATGCCGCGACATATGAGGGGCGGCTGGGGCATTACCCGATGGTGCTGCCGTTCGCGGACAGTCTGCTCACCCAATTGAGTGCGGAGATCGGCGATGATTTCGCGCGCTTCCTCCCCTGCCTCTGGTATGCCGCCGGCGACGAGTTGACCGCCCGCATCCGCTACGCCTACATGAACGTCGTCAGCCGCCTCTACGGGGAGAATTTCACACAACAGATCGGCGACTGGTGCCGGGCACATGGGGTGCGGCTCATCGGGCACGTGGTAGAAGACAACTTCGCGCATGCACGCCTGGGCTATGGCAGCGGGCATTTCTTCCGCGCGATCGCCGGGCAGGACGCTTCAGGGTTCGATTATGTATACCAGGTGTGGCCGGAATACATGGACGGGCGCTACTCCACGCCGTTCGGCTACCTCTATACGGATGTCTTTCACTGGGGGCTGGGGAAGATGGCGTCCTCCGCGGGGCACCTCGACCCGAAGAAGGCCGGTACCACTGTCTGTGAGCTGTTCGGCGCCTACGGCTGGCAGGAAGGGTTGAAACTGATGAAGTGGGTGACCGACCACGCGTGCGTGCGTGGCGCCAACTTCCTCATCCCCCATGCCTTCTCCCCGCGGGAGTTTCCCGACCCGGACTGCCCGCCGCACTTCTACGCGCGCGGGCACAACCCGGAATGGCGCTACTTCCACCGCTGGGCGCAATACGCCAACCGCGTCTGCCACCTGCTCTCCGGTGGCACGCATGTGGCGCCGGTGGCCGTGCTCTATCACGCAGAAGCCGAATGGGCCGGCCAGTACGAACCGTTCGAGCCGGTGGTAAAGACGCTGGCCCTCCACCAGATCGATTGCGACGTATTGCCCACCGACACGCTGCTCACGGCACCCATCGTCGATGGCGCCTTGCAGGTCAATAACGAGCGCTACCGGGCGTTGATCGTGCCGTATGCGGAATTCCTGCCTGCGGCCCTTCTTGAGCGCCTGCCGGAAATGGCGGATGCGGGGCTCCGGGTGATGATGATGGAGAATTACCCGAGCGGAAGCAGCGACAGGCCGGTTGATGAAGAGGTGATTATCGACCTCTGGGTGCATCGCGGCATCTGGCTCCTGTCGCACGATCTCCTGCCGATCCTGTTGTCCGCGGAAGGTCTTTACGATATCAAGCTGCCGGACGAGGAAAAGTACCTGCGCTATTATCATTACGAACACCCCGGCGAATCGATCTATTTCTTCACGAATGAAAGCCGGGCAACCGCCGTTGACACCACCGTCACCTTTTGGGAAACGCGCGTGCCGGTGGGCTATGATGCCATGGAGAACACGGCCTACCCCTTGCCGCATACGTTTGCAGATGGACAGGTACATGTCGACCTGCACCTGGAGCCCTATACCTCGCTCTTTGTCATTTTCGCCGATGAGAATATCCCGGTAAACGGGCGATACCCCCGCCCCGACCTCCTTTCCAGCAGTATGCCTATTGATAGCACCTGGGCTGTCTCGACCGCAACCGCAGAACAATACCCGGACTTCCAGCCGGAAGCGAAGGTCACCGGACCTGGCAACGTCGCCCGCCCCGGGCTGCTGCCCACCTTCTCCGGCACCATCCGCTATGAAACCAGCTTCGACGGCCCGCCCGATGCGAAGGAAATCTGGCTCGACCTGGGCGAAGTATACGAGGTAGCCGAAGTCTTCGTGAATGAACAACCGGCAGGCGTGCGCATCTGCCCCCCGTACCGGTTCAACGTGACCGATGCCCTCATCGCCGGGGAAAACGGGCTACGCATTGAGGTGACGAATACACTGGCCAAGCAGCAGGGTGGCAATACCTTTGACCGGGCGATGCCGCAGGAGCCATCGGGGCTGGTTGGACCGGTGCGGTTGGTGTTTGAAGGGGAAATAGGAGTCGGTCAAGCCTGAAAGGCTGTCATTCGATAGCCCAGGGTTCCGCTTCCACCTTCGCCTTCCTGGCTACGGCGGACAAGGCGCTTCACCCTGGGCTATCGAATGTCAGCCTTTCAGGCTTCACAAGTGAGCCGTACCGTCACAATCTTATTCGGCATCATCTGAACGGCCACTTTGCCATCGGTCATCGGGAGTTCGGCTTCATTATCCTCCAGCAAATTGCACAGGCAGGCGCTGTGGTAGGTGTCGGGCACATGGAGCGTCACCGTTTCCGGCTGGCCGGCATATTCGACCAGGCGCAGGATGGTGCCCTGGCCGTTTTCCGCCGCTTTCACGGCTGTCAACTGGGTATGTGCTGCCTCCAGCTTCCAATTCGGAAGTACGCTGGTGAGGCGGCCCGGGCGGGTGGTGAAGCCGGCGTTGAAGAGGGTGGCTTGCATCATCACGTCGTTCGTGCGCCAGTCGCCGTTGCCCAGGTAGAGGGCGTGGCGGAAGCGGTGGCTGCCGTGGTCGGTGATGGTGGTGTGGTTGTGCGCCACGAACATCTGCGGCTGCAGGATGCCGCCAGGGCTGGCGGGGCTGCGCAGCAGGCTCACCAGCACCGTGCCGTCCTCGATGCGATAGCTGGGCGTGCCCTGGTTGAGCACCGCATAGGTATAGGCGTCGGTTTGCACGCCGGCCCAATGGATCGCCGGCCAGTCGCCGTCCGGATCAACGAAATCCCACGAGTCGGCGTCATACCGGGCGCGTTCCAGCACGCCGTAGGGGATCTCGTAGACACCCTGGTTCGCCCGCGTGACGGTGGGGAAGGCCAGGCGCAGGCGGCGGTTGTAGGTGAACCAGTCGACCGCGGTCTCTACCTCCAGCCAGGGGCTGTGTGCGCGCAGGCGGAAGGTTTGCTCCCACCTCAGGTGCAATACCATGGGGTCGAACAGCCCGAAGACGCCGATGGAGGGGTGCTGTCCGCCGTAGGTGACGGCAATGCTCTCCCCCTGTTGCTCGACGCGTTGTAGTTGCGTATACTGGCTCATCCGCTCGCGGGTGCGGTCCAGCGTGCGTGTTGACCACGGATCGCCCTCATCATGTTCCAGCACCAGCTCGCCGAAGAACCAGTCGGCGGTATCGGCGACCGGGCCGATGCCGTCAGCCTGGACGCCGGTGATGCCGTGCTCACCAAGCGTCAAGGCAAACGGCCCGCACTGCACCTCGGTCGTCTCCAGGCATTGCCCCTGCGCAGGAGCGGGGGCCAGCCGCACTGATTGGGCATTGAGGGCCGGCACCTGCGGGCTCTGGAAGGTGACACGAGTCTCGTTCTCCCCGGCGGTGACCTCGTAGACCGGCAACATGGCGCCATCGCAGGTCACGGTCGCCCCCTCCCATGCGCCGGGCATGCGCACCGTCACCGGGGCGGACAGGGCAACCCCCTGATGGTTGAAGAGCGTGACCATATCCGGCTGTGGGTCCAGCAACGGCGTCAGCGTCTTACCGGCGATCCCGGCAATGTCGTCTCGCATGGCCGTGTGCAAATCGAGCAATTCATCATACGCGTCGTCGCACATCGAAGAGGTGATGGCATCATGGAAGCCGCAGAAGGTGAGGTTGCGCCACACGCCGCGCAGCGCCTCCGCCTGCACGCCGCCGTCCACCAGTGCATCCCAGGTCTCCGCTGCCAGCAGCGCGTACTCCAGCGCCCGGTGCCCCTGTTTGACCTTGATGCGGCCGGCATAGACGCCGGTGATGCACGGGTTGTTCTCCACTTTAGCGCTGACCAATGCCACAGGCGGATTGTCGAGCTGCGCCAGTTCTTCGGCGATATATGGCTCAAGGTCGTGGTAGGTGGCCTGCACCGCCTCGAAGTCCTGCTGTTCCGCATTGAAGCGTTCCACCTCCTCCGCCACATGCAAGCCGGGGAGGTTTTCCTCGTTGCCGATAAGGAAGATCACCGCGCGAGCATCCCAGCGCTGTGATGGCCGATAGACGAAATCAGAGCGCCGTCCCACCACATACCCCCGCTGCTCGCAGTCTGGGCACCCCTGGCCTTTACAAGCGGGACAGGGGTGCATGGAGCCGGCGCCGGGCACGCACGCCCAGGCGTAGGGGATGGTATAGGCGGGATGGAGGTAGAGGATCGTCGAGCCATCGAGCCCGCGCCAGTACGGAGCATCGGGGGTGTTGTAATCCATATGGGCGATCCAGCGATACCCGCATTGCCGGAAGATCTGCGGCAGTTGTGCGCTGGTGCCGAAGGCATCGCGATAATACCCGGTGACGGGACGCTGCCCCAGCACCTGCTCGGTCCACAGCGTGCCCAGCACCAGGTTGCGCGCCAGCAGTTCGCCATGCACCAGGTTAGTGTCAATGATGTTCTCCCCGGCGCCGAGTTGCTCGAATCTTCCTTCGCTGAGCAGCCGGCTGAGCGGTTCCCGCGCCTCGGGATGCGTTTCCAGGTAGTGCCGCGTCGTCCAGGTGGTCTCGGTCATGAACTTGTTGCGCGGGTCGGCGCTGGTCAGCAGCATGTCGTCCATCCACGCCGTCTGCAGGGCGCGATAGCTGATGAAGCGTGTTCCCCGATCATAGAAGTCCCGGTCCCAGCACCGGCGCCAGGTGGGGTCAAAATGGCTATGTCGGATGACGAAGCAGCGCTGGCGGGTCGCCATCTCGGAGGATGTGTCGAGCATATCTCACCTCGGGAATGGAAGTTGCCTGTCGAATAGTATTCGCTACGTTCTTTCATCCACCTTGTTGCCCTATAATATGCAGGTATACTGCGAACGAGAGGAAAGCAACGCCAGCCGTTTATACTGCTCCACCGGCGCGTCGTTTTCCTGCATCAGGTGTACGGTATGCGCAATCATCCGCGCTTCGATCTCCGGATCGGCGATCGGATGCTCCTGCTTGGGATCAGTCTGCAGATCGAAGAGCATCGTGCCGAACTGATGTGGATTCACCCAGGTGCGTCCGGCGATCTGCATGGTGCGGCATCCCTTGGTGAAGGGGAAGGGCTCGGCGAGGCGGATGTCCTGCAGTTCATCGACCTCGAAGGTGTGATGCATGTGCGTCGGCATGAGGGTGTATTCGTACAGCGGGCCGTTGGCCTCGTCTTCCGGCGCGCGCATGTAGACATAGCGGCCGTCCGTGCAGTTGACATGCCCGCCGAAGACGCCGTAGAGCGCCGCCTCGCGCACCGGGGCATCAACGGCGACGGTTTCGCGGAGGGGAACCCCCTGCATATCGCGCGGGCGCTCCACCCCGAAGTACTCCAGCAGCGTGGCGGGCAGATCGATGGTCTGCACCAGGCTCTGCCGCCGTTCGTTGCGGGCGCCGCAGCGTGGGTCCCAGATGAAGAGGGGCGTATGGGCGATTTCGTTGTAAAACGGCATGGCGCACTTTGCCCACCAGTCATGCTCTCCGAGCAGGAAGCCATGGTCGGTGTTCACGATGAGCAGCGTGTCCTCCCAGAGGTTCAGGGTATCCATCAGGTCGAGGACACGGCCCAGGTAGTGGTCGCACATGCTGTGCAGCGCGGCGGATTCGTAGCGGCAGTGCTGCACCTGTTCCGGTGTCTCTGTCACGCGCCGGTAATCGGGCCAGTCGAAGTGCGGGCCAGCGTAGTCGTGCGGATACAGGTCGCGGAAGCGCTGCTGGCTGAAGTACGGTTCGTGCGGGTCAAAGGTCTCAATGTGCAGAAACCAGTTGTCCTCGGCATGGTTCGCCTGCAGGAAATCCATCCCGGCGGAGAATGTCTGTGCTTGCGGATACTGGTCATCGCGCCCAGCCCAGCGGCGATTGCGCCAATCCTGCCGGGCCCAGGCATCATCGCGCCCGGTTGGCAGCGTCTCGGGCAATGGGAAGTCGCGCAGGTCCGCCTGCCACGGGTCGCCTTCCTGCCCGCGGAAGGCTTCCCAGGTGCTGTAGCGGGTATGGTAGTTGCATCCGCCCTCTTCCCAGTAGTGGTAATGGTCGCTGGCCAGGTGGGTGTGGATGCCGTGCCGCTTCAACAGTTCCGGCATGGAATCGTCGAACGGCTCGATCGGCCCCCAGCCACGGTGCAGAAAGTTGTAGCGCCCGGTATGAATCTCCCGCCGCGCCGGCATGCACGGCATGCTGCCCACATAACTGTTATCAAACGTCACCGTGTGCTCGGTCAGCCGCTGGAAATTGGGAGTATGCACCCAGTCGCACCCATACGGCTCGAGCATGCGCCGGTTGAGCGAATCGAACATGACCATGATGGCTTTCATCGGGGTTGCTCCTTCGAAAAATGCCCAAGGTTTCCTCACCAATCAATGATCGGCGACAGCAGATACGCGCGCAGCTTGCCGTCATGCATCCCTTGCCCAATGATCTGCCCTCCGTCATTGATGCCGGTAGCGTCGTCGAGGGTCCAGTGCGCGCTGTCGTCGATGAGGGTATTCAGATCGGCGATCTTTTGCTCAAGCCAGCGCACGGCGTGGTTGCCGGATTGGCCGACGATGATGTTGCCGTTATTGAGCGCATTCGCCTTGCTGCTTTGCCCTGGCGTGAGTGGAGAGAGCGCGATGATCTTTCCGTCTTTCCAGTAGCAGGCATGGGTCGATGAATTCAGCTTCTCCTTGGCCAAGCGTGGTATGGCTTCCTTACTCGTGTAGCCGACGACATCGCCACCCGCGTTGATCTGCGTGGCAAAGCTGTTGGGGTGGTCCGGCAAGGTGCCCAGATCCTGCACCGGTCGCGTTGTATCAGCTTGCCAGAGGCAGGCGTGGACGGGCAGGTCTACGGCTTTCTCCTGATTCACCGTGGTGGCGCCGGCAATCTGCCCGTGTGCGTTGATGCTCTTCGCCCAGCACCCGTTGCCGCCGGCGCGCGTGCTGAGCGGGTCAAGCACGATGAGCTTGCCATCCGCCCAGAGGAAGCCGCGATACGCATGCGCGCCTACGATCTGCGTGCTGTCATTGATGCCCAACGCCATGAAGGACTCGCTGTCTTTGCCGAGGGCTTCCAACTCGCCATGGCGATATAGAAAGGCCGTGGCGCCGATCAGCCCGCTCATCACTACCGGTTGAAAGTTGCCAGATGCACCCACCACGTCCCCTTGCGTGTTGATCCCGTAGGCGACACTGAAATTGAAATCCCCCCAGCTCAGCGGCGGCAGCATCCCGAGCACTTCGGCTTTGCCGTTCGTCCAGCGGACGGCAGCGCGTCGGTGCATCGAGGGATTGGCGACCGCTCCGACCACCTGCCCTGCGGCATTGATGGCATATGCTTCGCTCACCGTCATCCCCGCAGGCAACTTCAGTTCGGTAATGTGATATATCGCCGCCCCCTGTGCCAGGGTAGCCGGCAAGAGCAGGCAGCAAACGGCGGCAAAGCATACCATGACAAAATTGACAAAACACGCGAGATTGCAGATACGCATGTTCGTTATCCTCACTCAGGCAGGTTGACCACACAGAGCGCCATCACGGGGACGGGCAGCGGGGTGACGTGGAGCAGGCGCGAACCATTGAACTCCAGCAGGCGTGCGTTGAGCCAATCGCCGGCATAGCGGTGGCCGCTGGCCGGGTCGATGACCTGCGCGCGTGTCTGCGCCGGCGCAGGTTGCGGCTTGCCCAGCTTGTGCGCCGCCATATCCACCGGCCAGCACTGCCAGTGCGCGGCATCGAGCAGCACCGGCGTGCCATCCGCGGCGGGGACACAGGCGGCGGTGAATTTCACGGTCTCGGCGGTAGCCGTCACCTCGCCACGCTTGAGATCGAGGAAGGCCAGCTTGCCGGGTAAGGAGACGAGCAGCGTGTTGTTGTCGGGCGCCAGCGCAATGCCGTTCACGATATCGGATACGTGCAGCTCGCGGCGCGGGTGGCGGGTGGCCAGGTCGAGCTCGATGACCTTCGACCCGAAAAACGAGCCCACCCAGAGCGTTGACTCATCCGGCGACAGCGCCAGGCTGATGGGATATGCCTCCAGCCCCAGGTCGATTTCGCCCGCCGGGCGCAGCAAGGGGAGGGAGATAATCTGAATACGCCCGGCCCCCTCGCAGGCGACGTACAACTCCTTGCGCCCGCGTGCATACGCCAGCGCGGCGGGATGGTGGGCGGTGGGCAACACGGCCAGCACCTGCCCATCCGGGCGGCACACCAGCACGCGGTTGTCGCCATAGGCGGCGGCACAAAGCACGGTGCCTTTCAGCGGTGCGGAGGGCGTTTTAGGCTCAACGCGCGTCAACGCCGGCGCGGGCGGCATCGCCTGCTGTGCGCGATAACAGGCCAGGTCACGGTCATCGCCGGTGCGCGCGATCTCCGTCTCGGTCATCCCCAGCGCACGCAGCAGCGCTACGGCATACATGCGCCCGCCTTCTTCATTCGGGTGCCACTGGTTGCCCATCAGCGTGAAGCGCGGGATGCTGGTGCTGGTGAAGGCGCCGTAGACATCGGCAAAGGGGGCCTGGTACTTGTGCGCCAGGATGCGCATCCCCTGTGCATTCAGCGCCATTGTGCGGTCGATGCCAGTGGCACGATCAGTGGCATGCATGCTGAAGAAGGGTTCGCCCAGTGCCTCGACATACGGCGTCATGCCGGAAGGAGATGCGCACACCACACGCACGCCGTGTGCCTGCAGGCGCTGGATCATCTCTTCGTTCAGGCGGAGAAAGTCTTCCGGGGAGAGCTGCATGGCATCATTGACGCCAAAGGTGAGCACTGCCCAGTCCGGCGCAAGCGGCAGCACATCCTTATCAAGCCGCTCCACTCCCTCCAGCGTGCGATTCAGGCTAATGCCCGCGTTGTAGACGGTGATATCGCTGCCGGGGAAGGCCTGGTTGATGATGCGTGTGAAATGACGGGCGTACCCATTCTCTTCGGTGATGGAGTCGCCGTAGAGCACCACTACGTCATGCCCGCGCAGGCGGCAGTGATCGGAGAGCGGCGGATGGGCGATCTTCGCCGGCGCGCTCGTTGGGCGCCAGGCCAGGCGCTGGATTTCTGCATGGTGTTTCACAAACGCCTCGGTAGCGCGGTTCATCAACCGCAGACGTTGGTCGGGGGCAAAGCGCAGTTCCAGCGTGTGGGCGCCGGGTGCCAGTTGGATAGGCGGCTGCACATGTTCGCTCCATCCGTCCTCCGGCAGTACCTGGTGTGTGCGCAACATCAACTGCGGCGCCCCGCCGTCTACCAGCCAGGAGAAGCGTGATTGCCCGATCGACCCAGGCCCGCGCCCTCCCGTCAGCACCAGTCGATACCACCTCGTGCCGCCTTCGGGGATGGTGAAGGCATATCGGATGAAGAAGTACTCCGCCCCGGCCGGCGCCGCCGCTTCCGTATCGAACACCAGCGCGTTTCCTTGCAGATATTTCGTCAGCACAGGGATGTTCGTTGCCGCACAGTCGCGCAGGGAGAGGTTCACCTCACCCTGCGACTCCGCCGTCCAGCCAGGCAGCAAGGCGGCAAAGAGCAATACCAGGGAAAGGACGAGATACATCGGCGACTCCCTATAATTGATTTTATAAGGCACCGGCAGTATTTCGGGGACTGACATCGAAACTCCAGCCTTGTTCCGGCAAGCCGTCTTCTCTACTGGTAAAGCCTTTAAATACCAGGGAGTTTCGGTGTCTGTCCCCGAAATACGGTCGTTTATATAGCCGGAAATTATAATAGGGTTTTGGGGACAGACACCGAAACTCCCGAACTCCATTGCCATTCACAAGTTTTGGGAACCGATAGCATGCTCAATGACTGGAGTTTCGATGTCAGTCCCCAAAACCGGTGCAAAACATGTTACTTATACCGTCCGAACTCCCGCGTGGCCTCATACATCGCCTGCATATTCTCCAGCGGTACGCGGGGCGGGAGGTTGTTCGCTTCCTTCATGATGAATTTGCCGCCGCGCATGATGCCGCTCTGCAGGATGCGTTTCGTCTCCTCGCGCACCTGCTCCGCGGTGCCGTTGAGCAGCAGGCCGATGTGCACGCCGCCGTTGATGTGTACATTTTCGCCGATCTCATCGCGCAGCGTAGCGAAATTGATGGGGAAGCCGGTGTCGAAATGGTTGATATTCAGCTCCTGAATGAGCGTGGGGAAGTGGCGCTGCACGTCGCCGCAGATGTGCATCATGTGCGGCCCGCCGCCATAGAGCTCATCGAGCAGGCGCTTGTGATACGGCAGCACATATTCGCGATAGGTGTCGGTGGAGATGAGCTGGATGACATCATCTGCGAAGCCGCCGCACTGCGGTTTCGCCTCCAACCCCAGGTAGGCGCGCCAGGCCTTGACCTTGGTGATGGTCGCCTCAACAATGAGGGTCATCAACTGGTGGTAATAGTCGGGGTCGAGCAGCATGTCGGTGAGAATCTCCTCACCACGCACATCCATCGCCACCGTCAGCGGGCCATCGGTCGAAAGGCCGGTCCACGGCAACTGCACACGCACCGGGCGGTCGTAGAACTCGTAATCAATCGCACGCGCCAGGAAATATTCATAATACTCCTTCACCGTGGCGTAGATGCCGGAGAACGGGTCGGGGATGCCGCGGTCAAGGATTTCGTTTTTTCGGTCGCCGGTGTAGCGCGGCGTTGTGGCGATGACCTGTCCCTGCGGATAGTGGATGTCACAGCCCAGCCAGCCGGCCTCGGTGACGTTACAGAACTCGACGAAGGTGTCCCACTGCTCGGGGATGCCCATCTCGACGTCATGCACGATGTTGTGCAGCAGGTAGTGCTTGTATTTGAGCACCACCTGGAACATCAACTCCGGATCAGTGCTGAACGCTTCCCAGGTGATCCCCTCGGTATTCAGCGCCGGATCGAGGATCCAGATGCGCGGGCCGATGGTGAAATTGCCGACCGGCACGCGGATCGGATCGCCAAGCAGGTAGGCATCCCACACCTGCCGGACTTCTTCATTATGTTTCACGAAATCGATGGTTTGCATGTCGAAGGGATTCGACGCGTGCATGCCGTTTCCCTTCTGTTGCCGGCTAGCCAAGTGACTTAATGCATTGCCATTCCCGCTTCGCGTTCTCCCACCGCCGGGTCTGGCGATAGAGCGTGAGCAGCGCATAATGCACGGCCTTCGCCTGCGGATGCCGGTTGAGCACCTGCTGGTATTCGACGACCGCCTGGTCGTAAATGTCATGCATGCGGTAATAGGAGGCGAGCAGCAGATGGGCGGTGACCATGTCATCGCGCGGCGTGAATGTCATGCAGTCCTGGCGGAACGCGTTCACCAACGCGCGATCCGCAGCGGAGAGGTAGGCAAAGGTAGCTACCCCGCGGGCAATCTCCCGCTCTCCATGCAACGCGCAGATGACCAGGGAGTAGTCGTCTCCCGGCTGCAACGGCAATTTGGTGCGCGGATAGGCGAAGGCGCAAGTGCTCACCGCCATCTGCCACCAGTATGTTTTCCGCTTCAGTTGCGGCAAGCTTGCCTTGCGTAATGCCGAAGTCTCCATTTTCGGCAACAGCACCAGCCAGTAGCGGTTGGCATCCTTCACCGGGATCCACTGGAAACGGGGGTGGTCCGTCAGGAGATTCGCGCCGTCCATCCCGATCAGGGGGACATCGGGAAGCCCCTGGGAGTGCCTGGCGGAAACCAACCGCGCCTCTCCCGGCACCGGTGAGGGATTGGCACGGCCTTCGGCGCTGTCATGCAACAATCTCCCTAATAAGTCACCGCAATCCAGCGAGGGGGGGCGGGACGGCTCGCTTTCGCCCCGACCGCAATTCCACACCCTTCGGGATGCAGCACGGCGAACGTGCCGGCCGTTAACACTTCCAGATGATTATCACGGAAAATGAGTACCGCACTCGCGGATGGCCCGGTTTGCAGGCAATCGCCCTCCCGCAATTCCTCGAGCAATGTCGCGCCTCGCCACCCTGTACCATGTACCGAGTGGAACTGCACGTTGCCGGTATAATTCGTGAGTATTGCGACCGAATTCGCCGCATACGCCGGTAATCCACATAGCAGCGCCATACCGCAAAAACACCACAACGCGATCTGTCCGAATCGAGGTAATCGCATGCCGAACATCTCCATATGTACTAGCTGTTTTTGTTACCGTTCAGCATCTTATCGCATGGTTCAGGGTCATCATGTACACCTTTTTACGCGTAATCGACAGGTTGTGTCGTTGAATGTACATAAAGGGGTTTGCCGCAGATCTTTTGCATCTGCGCACGGCAGGGTGGGGAGGAACCGCTGATGAACAGGAAGGAGAAGATAAATTGAGGTGTAGTTGATGTGTGAGATCGACAACGCTGTGCTGAAACCGTGTTTGTTATCCCTTCTTCAGCAGCGCCGTATGGCATCCAGCAATTTGGGGACATCCGACGGCATGTATGTCTTGCTGTTGGGCGATAGCGAGCGTTTCTGTGAATTGCTGGGCAGAGACATGCCCCTTGGGTTCCGCCACCAAGCAGCAGGCGCCGGGCTTCAGCACTTTGCCCACCTCGGCGAAGAAGTTTACCGTGTCGGGAATCTCGTGCACCACGGCGAAGGCCAGCGCGAAGTCAATCTTCCCGGCGAATTCGTCCAGGCAGAGGGAGGCGGCGTCACAGGTACGCGTGACGATACGCTCGTCCAGGTGTGCCGCCTGCGCGCGCTTCCGCAGCGCGTGCAACATCGCCGCCTGCACATCCACGCAGACCACCTTGCCCGTCGCCCCGACCATCCGCGCCATCGGCAGCGTGAAATACCCCATCCCCGGCCCCACATCCAGCACTGTCATCCCGTTGCTGACAAACGGCGAGAGGATTTTCTCCGGGTTATGCCAGAAGCGCCGGAGCGGATTGACCAAAAAGTACCCGACCCAGGGAGGGCAGACGCGTTCAGCCATGGTTCACTCCTCCATAAAAATCATGCTCTTACTCATGCTCAAATACTTACTCATCTCGGCCCCATTACCGATTGACAGATAAAGATATCTCGCATATAGTAGCAATATCTGCGAAAATTTCGCAGATATGTCCATTTTCTGATTGGTGAACACCATGTTAATCCAATTTCGCGTCGGCAACTATCGCTCGTTCAAAGATCCCGTGACGCTGAGCATGGAAGCGACGAAACTGGTCTCCCAGCGCAAAGCCCTCGACGACAATACCATCTTCCCTGCCGGTGACAAGTTGCGCCTGCTCACCAGCGCAGCCATCTATGGCGCCAATGCCAGTGGCAAGAGTAACCTGGCCAAGGCCATGCGCTTCATGAAGCATTTTATCGAGAACTCAGTCCAGCCGCAAGCCGCAAAACGCATCGAGGTGGAACCGTTCGCCTTGAACGACGCCACGCTGAACGAGCCATCATTCTTCGAAATCATCTTTCGCCAGGAGAGTGTGATTTACCGGTATGGGTTTGAAGCGACTCCCGAACGGGTGACGGCGGAGTGGCTGTACGCTACGCTGCATGTGAAAGAAGTGTGCTTGTTCGAGCGAGAAGGTGATGAGATCCAATGCTCAACGCGCTACTTCAAGGAAGGCATTGGGCTGGAGGATAAAACACGCAGTAATGTGTTGTTCCTTTCAGTTGCTGCTGCGTTCAACGGCCAGCGATCACAACAAATATTTCAGTGGCTCGACAACCTGATGATTACTTCTGGCCTCGAAGATGCCAGTTTATGTGAATATACATTGAAATACTTACAGGATAGAGCTGTATCGCATAATATCGTTGCTTTCATAAAAAATTTGGATCTGGATATCGAAGATGTAACAGTTGATGAGCAGGAGCCGTGTAGAAGGCAAGCTGAAGATGGGCAGGGAGCCGATATCGTGTTCAAAGTTTCTGAGAGTTCTATCAGTTATCAGGTCCCTGGTCGTACCAAGCGTATCTCGACAACACAATCCGAGACTGTTCTGGCTGAGCAGTACAAAGGGATCAGTACAACGCATCGACGGTATGATGCACAAGGCAATCCCTCCGGACTTGATCTCTTCACATTGGAACGGCATGAATCAGAAGGCACCAGACGGCTTTTCGCGCTGTCCGGCCCTATTATAGATGCCCTTCGCTATGGCAAGGTACTGATCATCGATGAGTTCGATGCCCGTTTACATCCACTCATATCCTATGAACTCATAAACTACTTCAATTCGAAAGAGACCAACCCCAACCATGCGCAACTCATTTTTATGACGCACGACACTAATCTGCTGGACAAAGACCGCCTGCGGCGCGATCAGATCTGGTTCACGGAGAAAGATAAATACGGCGCGACGTCGCTGTATTCGCTGGCGGAATTCAAAGTACGCAATGATGCATCGTACGAACGTGATTATATCGCCGGCAAATACGGTGCCATTCCCTTCCTGGGCGGCGCCTGCCGGTTGACCGAGGCAAGAAATGGCGAAGAAGTCGAAGCACAGCGCGAATCCGCTGGATAAACGGCGGCCTGTCGAGAGCCGTGAAATGTATAAACGCTTCCTCATCGTATGCGAAGGGGAGAAAACGGAACCCAATTACTTCCTGCGCTATCGCGAACTGCTGCGGCGCTTGTGCGAAGTGGAAGTCGTCGGTACGGGGTACAACACGGTATCACTGGTCAACGAGGCGATGAGATTAGCTGGGGAACGGAAACTTGATCCCGACAAGGATGATGAGATATGGTGTGTCTTTGACCGCGATTCATTCACCAAGCAGGAATTCAACGGCGCCATCGAACTCGCGAGCAACAACAAACTGTTCGTTGCATATTCCAACCAGGCTTTCGAGCTCTGGTACTTGCTGCACTTCAACTACGAAGACACCGCCTACTCACGGCAAACCTACCAAAAGCGGTTGAGCAAACTGCTGGGGAAGAAATATGAAAAGAACAGCACGATGATGTTCTTCGACTTACTGGAGAAGCAGGAGGATGCCATCCGCAACGCATACCGACTGCATGACTCGCATACGGCACACCTTCCGCCAGCCGATAAGGATCCATCCACAACGGTGCACTTGCTGGTGGAATCGCTGAATAGGAACCGGAAACCGCGTTGACTTAGGCGGTCGGCGCACCCTGCTTGGATGCGCCGACCAATTCTTTCCTCTTGACTTTTTCCTTTTTACTTATTCGCCGGCATCTTCACCGGCACCGGCTGCGCCGCCAGCAGGCTGGCGAGCAGGTCGCCGGCGCCTTCCGGCACCAGGGTGAGGGCGGCGTCGCCCTCGGTGATCTTTTGCGTTTCCAGAATTTCGAACATCGCCTGGCAGACTTCCGGGTCGCGGGCGATTTCCGCCAGCGCTTTGCCGACCACGGCGGGGCGCACGGCGGAGGCTTTGGCGAATTCCACCGCGGCTTCCCGTTCGGCGGTGCTGGTGATGATGTTCACCTGGTTGGCGCCGTCCTGCTTGATGGCGGAGGTCACCTGGCGCAGGCGGTTGACCACCTTGCTCTCGATCTGCCGAATCATCTCCGCGTCGCGAAAATGCACTTTGCGGATGTAGACCGAGCCCAGCATATACCCCCATTCATGGGAGAGCGGCGACACCTCGTCGCGCACCGTCTGGCTCATCGTGTGGCGGTCGACCAGCATCTTCTCCAGCGGCAGGTTGCTGAGGCAGCGCATGGTGGAACTGCTCACATTGGCGGCCAGCGAGCCGCGCGGGTCAGTATTTTTGAACAGATACGACACCGGGTCGCTGACATACATCTCGTACCAGATGCCGATACCCATCGGCGCGCCTTCCTCGGAGTTCACCGGCTGGCTGCGCAGGTAGAGCTGATCCAAGCGCATGTCGACTTTATAACAGGTGCTGATCAGCGCCGTCGGACCCAGCTTCGGCCAGAGCCAGTAGAAGCCCGGTTCAGTGAGGGTGGCCACCACTTTGCCGAAGAGCATGTAGACGTGGCACTGGCGCTCTTCCACGATGGCATACACCTTGAGTGCGCGGAGAATGCCGCCCAGGATGGGGATGACGATAAAGGAGGCGATGAAGGTGATCAACGCCGCGACCAGCGTATCATGGCTCATGATTTCACCTCTTTGATGACGCGCTGCGCCTTACCGAGCAGCGAGAGTTTCACGTTGCGCACGTAGATGGGCAGCGCATCCGCGTCGACCACCTTCAGCGCCGTAAGCTGGTCGGCCAACCGCTGCAGCGGTTCCACCTCGGCCTGCGCCTTCAGCGTCTCGATCTCCACCGCGCGCTTCGACTGCACGATCTTCTGGTCAGCAGAGGCCTGCGCCAGGCTGATGTCCGAAGATACCTGGTTATGCGCGGTGTTGATGGCTGCCAGCGCCGATTCCACCTCGACCGGGGGATCGATGCTGGTGATGAGCGAGGCGTCGAGCACAATGCCGTAGCGCGCCGCAGAAGAGCGACATTCCCGGTCCATGTGCTCGTTGATGTCACGCAAATTCTTGCGCAGGTCGTTGATGGAGATCCCCTGCACGGTGCTGGCGTCCATGCGCGCATCGGCAGATGCCTGGGCGGTGGGATCTGTCGGCGCCTCGAAGTTGGCAATACGCTCGCGCAACACGGAGACGAAATAGCCCATCACGTGGGCGATGGGATTCTTGATGTCGAAGAGATACGCATACAGGTTGCGTTCGGATACCCGGTAGCGGATCTGTCCGGTAAGCCCGGTGTTCAACTGGTCTTTAGTGACTGCCTCCAGGATGGTGCCGCCCTGGTTGGCAGACGGCGAGGAGGGGTCATAGGCCATGTTGATCGTCTGCGTGGCGATGGAGACTTTATACACCTTCTCCCAGGGCCACTTGAAATAAGGCCCGCCGGGCGGGATGACGCGCACCTGTGGGCAGGCATAGCGCTGCTTCTCCTCTTCACTGAGGGATTCGGAGATCGGGTCTTGCAGCGTGGTTGCATTGCCGACCCGCTGCGCCCGTCCAAACGAGGTTTTCACCGCGCGCTGATTCTGATCGACGGAGAATAACCCGAGCACACAACGCACCGCGAACCAGGCGATAACGCCGAGAATGACGCCGGTAAGGATCTCGGGAGTCATGGATGCACCTCCTGTTCAAAGAATCGTGTCCGCCGGTCCACATGGGCTCTCACCAGGCAGACACCATCGCAGATAATTCCACCTTTCTAGTAGGATTCCTGCTGCCGATCTCTATCATGGCGAGGGAAGTGTGGGAGTATATGGATGGGCAGGTAAAGAGAAGACCGGCTTGAGAGGTTTATTTGTCCATCGCTTTTGCCGGGAAGTTTACTTCAAATCCGCACCGTTAATACTCCCCACTCCCAAACACCCCTCAGCGAACCTCCGCGTCTCCGCGACTCTGCGGTGAAATAAAAAATATAATACTCCTTGCCATCCCGGGCGTTACTTCGTATGATGTGCATGCGGTGAAGTGTACTCTTCACCGGCATCCAAATATTGTTCGGGAGAGTTTATGAGTTACCAGATCGGCAAGGCCGCGTTGAACATGCAGTGGACCGAGCGCGTGGCGCGGACGGAATACAACGATAACTGGGAGATCGTGCGCCATCTCACCGGGAAAGACCCGCTGACAGACAGTAGCGCCTGGAAAGCGTTCAACGATGCCATCCACCTCGACTTCCTGTGGTCCGTGAACGACGGGCCGGTGAGTTTGAGCCAGCGTGGCCGTGTCACCGATATGGGGCATGCCGTCTATAATGCCGACGGTTCGGATTACCGTGAAATGTCCGCCTCCCCGTTTACCACCGTGAACGAAGTGCTGGAATTCAACGCCGTGAAAGAATTCGGCCTGTTGGATTACCGCGGACTGGTCGAGTATTACGAGAAATGGTACCGCGACAGCCAGGCGGCGAATGACCAGGTGGTCAGCGGCGGCTACTATAATACCATCGTCTCCGGCGCCATCCAGATCTTCGGGTGGGAGATGCTGCTGGAGGCGGCCGGGGAGGATCCGGAGCGCTTCGGCGAGGATGTACTCGGCTCGATCTTCGAATTGTCGCTGCATCACTACAAAGCCTGGGCCGACACCTCCATCGAAGTGTTCATGTGCCATGACGACATGGTGTGGACTGCCGGCCCGTTCATCAGCCCCGACTTCTATCGCAAATACATCTTCCCGCGCTATAAGGAACTCTGGCGCCCGTTGCACGAAGCCGGCAAACGCGTCATTTACTGCTCCGACGGCACCTTCGATATGTTCCTTGACGACCTGGCGGAGGCCGGCGCCGACGGCTTCTGTTTTGAGCCGACGAACGATCTCGAGATGCTGGTGCGCAAATACGGGCAGACGCATGTGTTGATGGGCGGTGCGGATTGCCGCACGCTCTCCTTCGGCACGAAAGAAGATATCGAGAAGGAGCTCCGCTGGGTGTTCGACATGGCGCGCGCCTGCCCCGGCTTCGTCTTCGCCACCGGCAACCACCTCCCGGCGAATATCCCGCTGGAGAATGCGCTGTATTATTTCGAGCTGATCGAACAACTCGGTGTCCGGACGGGGATTCCGGCGTAATTTTGTGTGGGAGTATTTGGCAGCGTAGATTTGATGTGAACCTTTTCCGGCGACCGTTGCTCATCTGGATTATGCGAGCGAATCAACAGGTGGTGAAGACCTGTCGAGGGGTTTGCCCCTTTGGGTTTCGTGGTATCTACCAATGAGAAACAGCCTGGCTGTTTGACGAGTCAGCGCGGCTGCCGATAGTCCGATCACTAATCACTCGTATTTCGCGTAGGGGGCGTGTATGCGTGTTTTCCTGTCAGTCATCAATGTCAGCATCGCCGCCCTCCTCTCCCTGGCGCTTATCGGCTGTGGAGGTGGAGGTGGGGGCGGCACCCCCGATAGCGGCACACCGCCAAGCAAATACGGCGATTACACGATCGATACCACGGCGAAAACCGTATCCTACACGCAACCTGTCACTGCGCCCAAGCAGGTGAGCTATATGTGGGCGGATTTTACCAATGGCACCACATCGTTCAGCCAGGTGCCGTTTATTCAGCAATCCAATGGGACCTGGGTGTTGGATCTTTCGTCGAATAACCAGTATATCCCGACCACGGCTACCGGCAGCTTCCAGATGACGGTCTACGCCATTGTCACCGACCAGCATAATAATGGTTCACTGCAGACCATTGGCAAAACGCGCCCGGTCACACTGAACGGCGGGTCCGATCCCGGCGGTGGCGGCGGTCCTCCCCCGCCACCGTTCTGAAAATCTTTCTCTTACTCATGCTCTTACTCTTACTCCAGATAAGATTTATAATTCACTTTGGAGAAAGAGAAAGAGAAAGAGAAAGAGAAAGAGAAAGAGAAAGAGTTAAGACCCGAGGAAGAGGAGCATCCGGTGGGTTGTGCAGGAATATCACCAGCCGGACAGCGGAAGCGAAAATCTATGCGACGGGTTGTGGAAT
>Ga0272448_1000598_pt1 | contig 54686 bp, 50 predicted proteins | sample YNPCB0191_FD_202220 | JGI IMG/M metagenome (GOLD analysis project Ga0272448, IMG submission 202220) | Hot spring sediment microbial communities from Yellowstone National Park, WY, United States - YNP-CB-019-1 | ecosystem: Environmental > Aquatic > Thermal springs > Hot (42-90C) > Sediment... | reverse complement strand
GTCTATGGCAATGCCGGCCTGATAAGCCAGAGTGCTTAATAGTTCTAAATCTTCTTCGGTATACGCGTCTCCGGAAACTTTAGAACCTAAAACAATAATTCCTATCAGTTTTTTACTGCTCATCAAGGGCAAACACAAAGAAGCTTCAATGTGCTTCATATTGTTCTCTAACTCTAGAAATCCTTTTCTTTCTTCTTCGGTTTGGGAATACCTTGCTAATAAAGTTAATTCTTCTTTAACTAACGGTCTTCGGGTTCTTTTTAGGTGTTTTGTCAGAAAGTTGTCCTGAACCAAACTGATGCCGTTTCTTTCGTTAAAACCGATTACTTTGGCGATTCTGTACTTTATCTCTTCCTTGTTTTTATCAATCAATAGAATTCCGGCTCTGTCTAACTGCATTGTCTGCTTTACTGTATCAACAATAAGGTTTATTATTTCGTCCAAATCATTAAGATAATTCAGCTTCTGGCTTAAATTGTTGATTGTTTCTTGATAGTTATACAAACTGAAAAACAGATATTTATTGGCAAAAACCAGCAGTTTTTTGTTCAACCAATAAAGAACAAAAACAAATAAAGGAGCGATGATTACTCCTGCGATATAGGCTGCTGAAGTATAAACTCCTCCGAAGGCTTTGTTGTAAAACCAGATTACCAGATAAAATATCCCGTAGGTAAAACCCGCTGCTCCAAGATAAAGAAACATTTTTCTGGCAACCACCCTAATGTCCATTAGACGGTATTTTACAATGGCGTAAGTGACACATAATATATAAAAAGAAACGGCGATATTGCCAAAGGGTGGAATTGGTATTCTGTACCAAAGAAAATAATTAGTTATACCGCCGGTGTATCCTATAATAGTTCCAAGGGTTATGTATTTAAGTTGCGATTTCAAAATACCTTGGGATTTTTTATAGAAATGCAATAAAACAAAAACAGAATAATAAGCGTAAAAAATCCAAAAAGGTAAATAAAGGTTGTATGCGGTTCCTGCTATTGGCCAGAATTTAAAATTTAAAAGCGGTTCAACATGACTGACAAAATAGGGAGTAAAATTTACCAAAAAGAAGACAAAAAATAAGAGATAACTAAAAAATAAAAACTTCTTCTTTTTGTTTAAAATTTCTACTAAAGCGTAAACAAATTGCAGATAAGCTAGTGGTATAAAAATAGCGCCAGCCATTAATACTCTACTCCAGAATAAAGCAGTTTCGCTATCGGTAGCAACCTGCCAGAAATAATAACCAAAGCTCCAAAAAGCCACAAAAAAACAGAAAATAAAAAAACTAAGGTTTTTAATTTTTCTGCTTTTATAAATTACAAAAATACCCAAAGCAACGCTGGTTATAAAATTGATTAAAGCTACTGCGGCGTAAAAATTCATATTTTTCTCAAATTAAAATAAAAGCCCGAGATTTTGCTTTTTGTATTATAGCATTTTTCTCGGGCTTATGCACTATCTTTTTGAGCAATGGCAAGGCCGTGAATCTTAAGCGGCTCGTAGATGAGCCGACAATCGCTGAAACCGGCTTTAACAATCACTTCTGCCAATTCCTCGGGGGTGCGATAAATCATTGACCAGTTAACTACCCAATGAACAAAATACATCTCCAAATTAGAAGCAATATTACAAGTGATAAAAACACCCTTGGGTTCCAGAGATTCCCTGATTTTAGTTGCCAAACGAATGGCTTTTTGTTGTGGAATGTAATCCAACAATCCCACCATTTCAATCACCTGCGGCTTGAAGTCACGGGAAATCTTAACTACCCGCGAAACACTGGCTCTAACCGGTTCAATTTGGTCTGAAACACTATGCTTTCTCGCTAAACCCATAGCGTAATCTAAAGCGCTTTGGTCAATATCAAGCAAAACAACTCTAACTATTATTCCTTTGGTTTTAAGTTCAGCCAATACTTCAATTACTGCTTGAGCAGAACCAGAAGCCAAAGAAATAAGTCGAACCTCTTTGTGGTTGCTGAATCGTAGAATTGCCCGCCTGAGTTCCTGTTTTACCAACTTGAAACGGTTGCGAAGAGCTTGACAATTCATCATTCCTTCCCAGAAATTATCAACCAAAATTCCAGGACTTATTAAGTGGTCAAAATTGTAGTTGTAAATTTCGTCCAATGCCTGCCAAGAAGCCGCGTTTTCTTTGACCTTTCTGGGAGACAACCCCAATCCATCAAACCAGAAACTATTGATTCTCGGAACAGGCCTATTAAACAACTTGCAAATGGCTTTTTTAGCCATCACATAAACAGTAAGCAGCCACATCAACGGCAAAGCCAAAATATACAACCAACGCCGCTTTTCGTAAACCGCCAACCTAATTGGCTGGTTAATGGAAGTTGTTTTAGCTTCCGTTTCCAGAACCTCTGGAACAGCGGCAATTTCAATCATGGGTGCCGCCTGCGTGTTCATTTCCGACCTCCTTTTTTATTTACTTTCACTTTTCAAAGCTGAGAACCGTTCTCAGCGTGCTGATTATATAATATATAATCTGTTCTATTTAGTCAAGTAAAAACAACTTTTAGAAAAACAATTTAAGAATGGTTTAAATTTTTCTTGCTGGTGCTGTATTTTTAAGATGGTGCGCCGATGAGAAAAACTCAATAATTTGGAGGTCGCCTCGCTTTGCTCAGGGGTCTCAAAAGAATCAATCTTTACTGAAATGTGCCCCAGTTTGGACGACTAATTTAAACATCGCGAATTTTTCGGGCAGTTTGTTTGCTCGCTCGCCCCGCTTTCAGCGGGCGGTGGAGCGAACGAACGGCTCGGACGCAAAAAATTATTTTTCCCCAGCCCTTTTTTAATTTTTTGCGTCCTCGCCGAAAATTTTTATCATTTTTTATTTTTAAAAGTTTGACTAAACTAGATAAAGTTTCACTCTTAACCACCAATCTTAAGAAAATATCAATTTTATGGTATAGTAAATAAATTGGCATTGATTCCAAATTATTATCTTATGAAGAATTACACAAAAAAAACAATAGAATTCTATAATCAGCATATTGAAAAATATATCAAGAGCGGTGCTGTAGTTTTGAAAGATAAAATTAATAAGTTTGCTATTTTGATTTCCGGAAATAAAATTCTTGATGTTGCGTGTGGTCCGGGGCATGATACAGATTATTTAACTAAGAAAGGGTTTGATTGTTTGGGAATTGATTTATCAGAAAAAATGATAAGATTTGCAAAGAAAAATTATCAAGGAAAATTTAGAGTAATGGATTTTTTTCATTTAGATTTTAAAAGGGGGTCGTTTAACGGAATATGGTGTTCTTCCGCCCTTGTTCATGTTGATAAAGATGATCTAGTTAAACTCCTTAAAAATTTTAAAAAACTACTTAGAAAAAATGGTATTTTGGGCATAATAACACCGGGGAAACAAAAAAGAATACAAAGGAAAAAAGATACTAGGATATTTACTATGTTCGATAAAAAAGAATTGGAGGAATATCTAAAAGCAGTTAATTTTGAGATAGTACAATCGCAAACATTTTTCTTTAAAAAGATGAAGTGGCTTTTTATAATTTCAAAAAAAGCTGATTAAATGAAAAATGATAAAAAAAGTGGAGGATAGAATTCTATCCTCCACTTGTCTTCGTCAATTGCGATTGATCGAAGACTTGGTGGAAATAATCAGACGCTCGCGTCTGATTTCCCGCTTCGGCGAAACCTTGGGCTTCGTGCCGGTTCGCATTCTTATCACCCCCTTTCTTTGACCCTTGGTCAGGATTGAGGCTTGTATCGCTGGCCATCAAAAATCGTGATATCTTCGTAGCCAGCTTTAATTGCGACACGATGCGGTACGTCTTTTTGAATGAAAAATGTATCCCCCTTTTTTAGCGTTCGTTTGCGTTTGTTCGGAATCCACAACGACATTTCTCCGTTAAGGACAATGCCCCATTGAGATAGATTATTGACGTGGAACTCACTAGAAACCGTGCTCTGTTTGAACTGCATAAAGGCTATCTGCCAGCCATTTTCCGCCTGGATTAACCAAGTTGTACAATCCTGGTCGTCAAAAATTGTCGCCTTATCTCGACACAAAGCTTTGACCAATTCGGAAAAAGCGTTTTGAAAAATAGCCATTTTTATTCCTCCTCGACTCTTAAATCAGAATTTTCAATAACTTTTTTGAATTGGTTATAAAGCGGATGCATACATATTCCACAAATCTCAGGATCAATGTCTTCGTACTTACCATTGATCAAAGCGGCATTCGCTCTACAACCTAATCCACATTCAGCAAGTTGATGGCAATCCCGACAACGATCATCGAGCATATCTGAGATTTTCAGATCTTTGTAGTATCTCATTGAGTCGCTTTCCCAGATAGCCCGGAGAGATTGTTGCCGGATATTTCCAACAAGATACTGGGGGGTAACTAGAAGACTACATGCGCCGATACCACCGTCTGGCATTAACACAATGCGATCTCTGAAATAATCGCAGACATAATCACCTTTTTTGTAGGATCGCCTGATGCATTTACCTTCGATATATCGGAACACATGTCCCAATTCCATTTCAAACGGTTTACCATCAGCTAACCATATTTGCAAAAGGGTTAGCATAATTGAGAGTTCTTTGTCCGGTGAAATTCCGAATGTTTGGAAGTTTGTTTTCCAATTTCCTTCCAAAAATGGACCGCTTACTCTCCACCGGTATATTCCAAGACTTTTTACAAGCTCATAGAGTTTTCTAATCTGCTCTTCGTTTTCGAGAAATACATTTAAACTGGTATTTCCGAAAACTTTTATTCCCCGACTAACGAGCATCCCAATAGTTTCAATTGCCTTATCAAAACTTCCATTGCTCGCACCAAATTGGTCATGATCTTCAGGGGCGGAACCATTTATACTTACAAAAAATGGCACCTCTTGAAGGTCATTCATCTGGTCAAGGAAACTATCTAATACCATTGTTCCGTTAGTAAAGATGCCTTCGATTTTCATCTCATTCCTATCCATCTCGCGTAGAATATCTATTAAATCTTCCCTTACAAATGGCTCTCCCCCAGTTATACTGAAAGAGGCAACATTTAGTTCCTTAGCTTGCCTAATCAGTCCGGCTATTTCAGTAAAACTTAGTTCATTCCATTTTTGGCTTGCCATATAGCAATGTTTGCAATTTTGGTTGCATCTGCCGGTAATATGAAACATCACTCTTCCCAAAAAGTTTTTTCCATCGTATGGCTTAGGAAAGGAACGTGGAGTTTTTCTGGGAACATTTAATATTTCCACAGCACCTAATTGTTGTAAGTATTTCAAATAAGGCGTTGGATCAACTCCAACAACGGCTCTTATCTCCGAAACGGTGTGTTGGCCATCAGCTAGCATTAGAATTCTGTGAACTCGCTGAGAGATGTCAAATCTCTCCTCAAAAATTCCTCTTCGGAAATCAAAAAGTATAAACTTTTCAGAACTTCCTCTTATGGTCCAGTTGTCTTTCATAACTACGTATTTGTCTTTGGGGGTCATTTTCGTACTCCTTTCGGTTGTTCGTTTTTCAAGGTTCAAGCTGAGAATTACTCTCAGCGTGCTAATTTCAATTTAATACCTTCGCCCCCCCCTGTCAAGCCTTTTGTATCCTTCTTTTAAAAATAAAAAATGATAAAAATTTTCGCGCGAGGACGCAAAAAATTAAAAAAGGGATGGGGAAAAATAATTTTTTGCGTCCTCGCCGATTATTCTTTCATTTCCGCCGTCCCGTAGGAGACGGCGGTTTTGCCAGCCCGGCCGCGAATGCGGCCGGGCTGGCTCTCATTTCTTTTTCAGATTTTACCCCTTGGATTTATGGATTAAATTTGGTAAGATGAAAGTAAAAGTTTAAGGGGTTTCTATTTGGGACACTTTACAAATAAATAAAATTGGAGTAAAATAAAAAATATGGCTTTAACAAAAAACGAAAAAACAGAAATAATAAAAGAAGTAAGTCCTGACGAAAAGAATACCGGATCTGCTGATGTGCAGATTGCTTTGTTGTCTAAACAAATAGATAAATTGGTCTCTCACCTTAAAAAGCATCCAAAAGATATCCATTCAAGAAGGGGGCTAGTGGCAATGATTATAAAAAGGAAAAAATTATTAAACTATCTGAAAAAAACATCTGAAAAAAGATATTCAACTGTTATTAAAAAGTTAGGAATGAAAAAGTAGGCTTATGCAACCAAAACCAAAAGAACAACGCGTAGAGGTTTTAATAGATGCCCAAAACTTATACCACTCGGCAAAAAACCTCTACCATGCCAGAGTAAATTTTCAAGAAGTTTTGAAACAAGCAGTGGCTGGTAGGAAGTTTGTCAGGGCTTTTGGTTATGTGGTAAGAACAAAAACTGGCGAAGAAGCGCCTTTTTTTGATGCACTATTAAAAATTGGCATTGAAACAAGGGTGAGAGATTTGCAAGAGTTTTATGGCGGAGCCAAGAAGGCCGACTGGGATGTGGGCATTGTAATTGATGCAATAAGAACCGCCCCTAGCGTCGATGTGATTGTCCTAATCTCCGGCGATGGCGATTTCATTCCGTTAGTTGAATATTTAAAAAATCAGGGAAAAAGAGTGGAAGTAATGGCTTTTGGCAAAACAACTTCTTCAAAATTAAAAGAGGTGGCGGATGAATTCATTGATATGGATAATTATTTGACAAAATTTTTATTAAAAAAATAGTAACAGCGGTGGTGGCAAATACGGATGTCAGCCGATTGTTTCAAAATATTATCTTTGAAACAGCCGGGTGAAAATTCGGCTTGCTACAACCGCCTAAAAAATGGCAGTAAAAGACACTTTCGAAATAAAAATTGGCGAGAAGCCAATTATAGTCAAAACTACTGATTGGGCAGAACAGGCTTCGGGCTCCTGCCTAGTCCAGTGCGGAGAAACAGAGGTTTTGGTAACCGCCGTTGTCTCGCCGTCCTCAAAAGAAAATCAGGACTTTTTTCCTTTAACGGTAGAATACGAAGAAAGATTTTATGCGGCAGGGAAAATTTATGGTTCAAGATTTATTCGCCGAGAAGCGCGACCAACAGATGAGGCAATTTTAACCTCAAGAATGATTGATAGGGCTATCCGACCCTTGTTTCCTAAGGATTTTAAAAAAGAAGTTCAGGTTATTATCACCTGCCTTTCTTGGGATGGAGAAATTGACCCTGATATTTTAGGATTAATTGGCGCATCTTTTGCTTTAACAATTTCCAATATTCCATGGACAGGCCCCTTGGGCGCAATCAGGGTGGGTAAGGTAAATGGAAGATTTGTTCTTAATCCTACCTATCAACAAAGAGAATTTGCCACTATGGATTTAACTCTATCTGCTATTGAGTCTGAATCAGAGGGGGGTTCTGACATTTTAGTTAATATGATTGAAATGGGAGCAAAGGAGGTTTCCGAGGAAGACGTATTAATGGCTTATGAAATATCTAAAAAGGAAATAAAAAAAATTATTGATTTTCAGATCAAGGCTCGACAAAAAATTGGAAAACCAAAAGACAAGTTTAGTCCTTCGATTGAATCTGATATAGAAAATGAAATAAGAGAGTTACTGGGAAATAAATTGGAAAAAGCTATTGAAAAATCGCCCGCTGGAGAAAAAAATCTCGGGGCAGTAGACGCGCTAAAAGAAGAGGTAATAAAATACCTAACAGAAAAATATCCCGGGCAGGGAAAAGAAAAACAGGTTTTAGATTTTTTTGAAAAAGAAGTCGAACGAATAATTGTTAAAAATATTATAGAAAATAACAAAAGGCCGGACGGAAGAAAGCCTGACGAAATCCGGCCAATGGCTTGCGAAGCAGGAGTTTTGCCTCGAACTCACGGCTCAGGAATTTTTTATAGAGGTCTTACAAGGGTACTTTCAATTTTAACCCTAGGTGGACCGGGAGACACCCAAATACTTGAAGGAATGGAGATTGTGGCAAAAAAAAGATTTTTGCACCATTATAACTTTCCGCCCTTCTGTTCTGGCGAAGTGGCTCCTGTTAGAGGACCAAAAAGAAGGGAAATTGGCCATGGTGCGTTAGTAGAAAAAGCGCTGCTACCGGTTATTCCCGATGCAGAAAAATTTCCTTACACAATCAGAATTGTTTCTGAAGTTCTTTCTTCTAATGGTTCTACTTCACAAGCCTCTATTTGTTCTTCGACAATTGCTCTAATGGATGCCGGTGTACCAATTAAAGAGCCTGTAGCGGGAATATCAATTGGTTTGGTGAAGGATGAAAAAAGCAAAAAATATAAGGTTTTAACCGACATTCAAGGGCCGGAAGATCATTATGGTGATATGGATTTTAAGGTGGCCGGCACTAAAAACGGAATTACAGCTATCCAAATGGATATTAAAATAAATGGCATTGATAAAAAAATAATGGAAGAGGCCTTAATGCGCGCTCGCGAGGCAAGATTAAAAATACTTGATATAATAAAAAAAGAAATTCCAGAACCCAGAAAGTCCTTATCGCCTTATGCCCCCAAAATTATTACCATTACGGTAAATCCTTCTAAAATTGGTGAAATTATAGGGCCAAAGGGAAGTATAATAAACAAAATTATTGAAGAGTGCGGAGTAGCTATTAATATAGAAGACAACGGGTTGGTTTTTGTCACCGGAGAAAATCAAGAAGGATTAGACAGGGCGGTAAATTGGATTAAAGGAATTGCTAAAGAGGTAGTGCCGGGAGAAACTTTTATAGGAACCGTAAGAAAAATAACAGAGTTCGGCGCTTTTGTCGATATTTTGCCGGGACAATCCGGGTTGGTCCATATTTCAAAATTTGTTCCCTACCGAATAGAAAAAGTTTCTGATATTATTAAAGAGGGAGATAAAATCCCGGTAAAAGTGATTGGCATTGACGAACAGGGCAGAATAAATTTATCTGCTATTGACGCTGGTTTTCGAGCCGAGAATAAATCCAACCACAAAGCAAATAACCGAGGAAATAATAATGGGTTTTCAAATAATAGAAAATAAATAATTTTATTTATGACTGACCCAACAATAATTACAACAGATGAACAAATCCAGGTTAAAGAATTTTTGAAAAGGGCCGAAATCAGAACAATGAGAAAAGACCTTCAGGCTCTAAGAGAGGCTGATGCCCTTAAAGAAAGAGATAAAATCGCTAAAATAAAAACCTTAGAAGAACAATTAGAAGAGAAAAAAAAGATTCAGGCGGCCAAACTGGCGGAAAGGGAAAAGTTGGCGCAGCTAAAAGAGGTTCTATTAAAAAATGCGGAAGAAGAAAAAATGGTAGAAGAAGATTTGAAAAATTATGCCACCGAGGCAGAACGCCAACAAATATTTGTGCTGGAATCTCAAAGGTTTGATTTTGAAAAACAAGTTGACAAAATTGATAAAGAAAGGGAGCCTGAATTAAAATTAGAAAAAAATAAATTATTATTGCAAGAGCAAAATCAGCAGGCTAAGTTAAATTCTATTTTGGAAGAAGAAAAAAAATTAGAAACCGAAAAAAGATTTATTGAGGAAAAAGAACAAACAACCACCATTGTCTCTCAAAAAAGAACGCTAGAGCAATCAAGGTGGGATTTAGATAAAAAAATACAAGACACAGAGAGAAAAAGATGGGGGGTAGAAAAAGAAATAAATGAGCTGGAGAAAAGAATAAAAATAATAGACTCCTCTTTGGAGGATTTGGTGGCAGAAAGAAATGACTTGCAAAGCAAAATTTTGGGTATAAATAAGTCGTTAAGAGAAATCTATTCTAACATTATCACAAGGGAGGAAGAAAAAAGAAGGGGTTTGGAAAAAGAACGGTTGGCGAAAAAGGAGGAGCTGGCAAGAATCCGGGCGGCAGAAAAAGAAAGAATACAAAGGCAACAGTGGACGCATGCGGGTTCAACGCCGTCACTTTCTGTCCACCAGAAAACCTCGCCCCTTGAAGTACCTATCCCGCCAAAGAAAAGCAGGGCGAGTTTATTTGAAAAAGAAGAGGAAGAAAGAAGAAAATTTGTCCAAGATGTTGAACAAGCAGCTAGCAAGGAAAAAGACGGTATGCAACAAAAAAGCATTATAAAATAAGTTAAATAAAAAATTTTATGGATAAAAAAACAATTGAAAAATTAAAAGAAAAATTAGAACTAGAAAAAAAGACTTTAGAAAAAGAACTAGAAGGTTTCGCAAAAAAAGACGATTCTCCCAAGGGCGATTGGGAAACAAGATATCCTAACCGAGAAAACGGAAGCATGGAAGAGGAGGCAGATGAGGTTCAGGAATATGGAAATATGTTACCAGTAGAATACAGTCTGGAATTAAAACTAAGAGATGTAGAAAGTGCTTTAGAAAAAATCAAGAAAAATAAATACGGCGTCTGCGAAAAGTGTGGAAAGGAAATTGAAGAAAAAAGATTGTTGGCTTGTCCAGAAGCAAGGATTTGCTCAAGTTGTTATCAAAAATAAACTAAATAAACCCGACTTGGGTTTATTTTTTTATATTATTATGCCTTCAAAAATCTTTTCGGGGGCTATAAGTGGATTAGAAGCACAGTTGGTGGAGGTTGAAATAGATTTATCATATGGATTACGCTCCTTTTCTATTGTCGGGCTTCCAGATAAGGCGGTAAAAGAATCAGAAGATAGGGTTGATTCGGCAATAAAAAGCGCCAAATTATTATCCCCCCACTCAAGAACATTCAGGGTTCTGGTAAATTTAGCTCCCGCCAATTTAAAAAAAGAGGGTTCTCTATATGATTTACCAATCGCTTTGGCTTTTTTAATCGCCTCTAAGCAAACAACATTTAACCCATCAGATAAGATGTTTTTAGGTGAACTTTCTTTAGATGGGAAATTAAGACCAATAAAGGGCGCCTTGTCTTTTGCCGTTTTGGCAAAAAAACTGGGCATAAAAGAAATAATTTTGCCAGTTCAAAACTCCAAAGAAGCTGCTTTGGTTGATAGAATAAAGGTTGTTGGCGTTGAGTCGCTAACCGAAACCATAGCTTATTTGGAACACCGAAAAGAAATTGCGCCAACAACAGTTGATAAAGAGCTTTTATTATCAAAATCTAACACTGAAATTGATATCGGGTGGATAAAGGGACAGGAATACGCTAAAAGGGCGTTGGAAATTACAGCCGCAGGCGCTCATAATTTATTTATGTTTGGTCCGCCCGGGGGAGGAAAATCTCTTTTAGCAAAGGCAATACCCTCTATTCTCCCTAAACTAAATTTTAATGAAGCCCTAGAGGTTACTAAAATTTATAGTATAGCCGGTCTTTTATCTGAAAACCAATCGTTAATAACCGCCCGACCATTCCGTTCGCCCCACCACGTTTCTTCTGATGTAGCTTTGGTTGGGGGAGGAAATCCTGTAAAAATTGGAGAAATAACCTTGGCTCATCGGGGAGTTTTATTTTTAGATGAATTTCCAGAGTTTCACAGAGATGTTTTGGAGTCTTTAAGGCAACCATTAGAAGACGGTAAAATTACCATTACCAGGGCAAATTATAATTTTATCTTTCCCGCCCGATTTATGCTCATAGCTGCTTCAAACCCCTGCCCTTGTGGCTATCTAAACGACCCAGAAAGAGCCTGCACCTGCACTCCGTCACAGGTTTCCATGTATCGAAGAAAACTGTCAGGACCTTTAATGGACAGGATAGATTTGTTTATTGAGGTGCCGGCTGTAAAATACGAGAAATTAACAGACGATTCAGTTGAAAACCAAAGCGAGGCAATCAGAAAAAAAATTGAAATGGCCAGAAATATCCAGAAAGAAAGATTTGCCCACGATAAAATTTTAACAAACTCTGAAATGAACATTCCTCAAATTAAAAAATATTGCGAACACGACGAAAAATCACAAGAACTTCTAAAAAAATATGTGGACTCTGGCAAGTTATCGGCCAGAGGATATCATCGCACATTAAAGGTTGCCAGAACAATTGCTGATTTGGCTGGTTCTGAAAAAATAGGGTATGAGCACGTCGCTGAAGCGTTAATGTATAGAGTCAGAGAATAATTCTTCAAAAAAAACAAAAAACAGGCCAAGATCCTGCTTTTTTTATTATAATTTTATTTATTGTAGCTAATTAACGCGCCTTTTTGATAAACCGATAAAGGATTTCTTGCGCCAATAACTTCAAAATGTAAATGACAACCAGTAGATATGCCCGCCCCAGCCATACCCGGCGCCCCACCCATAAAACCAATATTTTGACCGGTATAAACACTATCCCCCGTCCCAACGAGCAGAGACATTAAATGGCCGTAATAAGTAACTGTTCCATTGCTGTGTCTGATTGTTATATAATTGCCCATTCCTTTGTTCCATCCGTTATTTCCAACGGCTCTTTGGACAACACCGGCTGCTGCAGCATAAATAGGCGTCCCGCACTTATTGGCAATATCAATGGCATTATAAAAGTGAAGTCCCTGACTAATTATCCCTTGGGTGGGAAAAATAAAGAAGTTATCAGCCACCGCATTTTGAACAGAAATAGGGGGTCTAGATTTTGGCATTATACCGTCGGGAATAATAAGAATGTCTCCTATATATATATCATTTTGGCTGGTTAAATCATTATAAGAAATTATACTATCTGCCTCTGCTTTATATGTTTTAGAAATGGCTGAAATGGTATCTCCTGGTTTTACAATATGTAAAACACCGTCTGTGGGCAAAATGGTTAAAGTCTGTCCTACCTTTATTGAAGAAGAAACGGTTAGGTCGTTGGCCCAAAGCAGGGTATTAAGAGATATCCTGTGAGCGTCTGCAATTGACTGAAGCGTGTCTCCCGGTTGTACAACATAATCAATAATTTCTTTTTTGTTTTGATCGCTTGAACCAAAAATGTCTCCCAAAACCTTGGCTGTTACAACATAGGGGGTTGCTACTCGGCCGAGCGTATTGTCTTGTATAATTTTTAAGTCCGGTGTTTCTAGGGGGGTGGTAGTTTTAGGACTTGAAAATAAAGACTCTACACTTTGTTTGTTTGCTTGGTGAAAATATGAACCAAAGAAGACTATTCTATTGTTTTTTAAGCTGGTTGTTCTTGACGAATCTCCGCAAGCAACATATATTCCAAAAAATAAAATTAAAATAAACAGCCCAAAATAAAAACTCGGATGTTTATATAATCCTCTTATTTTTTCCCCTAACCACCTTCTTTTTCCTTCTATACTTATTAAAATTTTGCTTATTATTCCTAACAAACTGTTTTTAATAATATCATTAAAAAGAGCCCTAGTCAAATATTTATCCACCGGCATTTAATTGTCTTTTTAATTCGATTATAATAAACTTAATGAACTTAGCTTCTCCAAAAATAATAAAAGAACTCCTTTCAAAATATAAAACCAGGGCATTTAAAGGTTGGGGGCAAAATTTTTTGGTAAACAGGGGTATTTTAAAAAAAATTATTGATTCAGCCGACTTAAACCCCAATGATGTTGTTTTAGAGGTTGGCCCCGGCTTGGGGATATTAACCCAAGGGTTAGCGAAAAAGGTAAAAATGGTAATTGCGGTAGAAAAGGATAAAAAATTGTGCGAAATTCTTAAAAGTGTTTTAAGCGATATAGGCGCTAAAAACGTTAAAATTATAAACGCCGATATTTTAAAATTAAAAATCAAAGAATTGATAAGGGGCTGTAAGCCAGAAGTTGAAAGCTACAAAGTCGTGGCCAATATTCCCTATTATCTCACTTCAAGGTTGATTAGGAGCTTATTAGAACTGCCAACGCCACCTGCCTGTCTTATCTTAACAATTCAAAAAGAAGTCGCCCAAAGAATTTGTGCTAAACCTCCACGCATGAATCTTTTGGCTGTTTGCGTCCAGTTCTATGCAGAAACAAAAATAATTTCTTATATCTCAAAAAATTGTTTTTGGCCGACACCTAAAGTTGATTCGGCAATAATAAAAATTACGCCTCGTAAAACCCCACTGCCGGTATTAGCAGAAAATTTTTTTAAAGTGGTGAAAGCGGGTTTTTCACATCCAAGAAAGCAAATTGTCGGCAATTTATCAAACGGATTAAAAATCAACAAAGAAAAAATATCTGCTTGTCTTATTAAAAATAAAATAGATCCTAGCCAGCGCGCTGAAACACTGTCTATTAAAGATTGGAAAAATCTTTCTGTTTTATTAAAATAATATAAAAAAGGACTGAAAAAATATTTTGTTTTAAGGATAAATGCTTTGTCTTTATTGTTGTTCAGAATTATGCCCCCACGTATGAATTATTGACGACTTAACTTGCTTAAAACTTTAAACGGTGTAAAATAAATTAAAAAGATAATAATCTTCAAAAATAAAATATGGAAATAGAAGGAGGAAAACAGTTTGAAAAAGGAAAAGAGGGAGGAAATCCGGACAATTTGGTGGAGGGTGCTATTTCGGCAAAAGAAATAATAGAAACCGGGGTTGATGGCCCTTCTCCTGCTTTTCTAAAAAATGCTAAAGAATTTTTCAGGAAAAAACTTGAAGAGGGAAAAGACTGGTTAAAAGAGGAAACTAAGGTAACCCCCAAAGGGTTAGGAGAAGCTACTATAACGGTTCTAGGGTTTGGGATGACTACAGCTTCACGTATAGTGGTGGCAATCTATAAATTTATAAAAACAGCCATAGAAAAAAAGGGTAATATAGGTTTTGTAAAAGGTTATAAAATAGGAAAAGGGATTTTTCACCCAACACCAGAGGAAAAAAAGGGGGGAAAGGAAAAAGAGGAAAAAGAGGGGGAATAATTTTTATAATTTTAAAAATTAAATGTTCCAAAAACAATTAAAAAAACTATCAAAACAGCAAATAGATTTTGGTTTAAGAATTTTTGATTTAATAATTACGAGAGTTCTAAAAAGGGCTTATTTAAATCTTGATGAAAACGCCAGAAAAGATATAGAAAAAGCTTTTGTTTCGGGCAGTGACGAAGAAAAAGAGGGCGCTGTTAAAAAATATATTCCCAACTTTGAAAAACTTTTTGAAGAAGAGGCAAAAAAAATTGAGGAGGAGCTCAAGTTAGAAATAGCAAAACAAATCTAAAAATTTTAATTAACTTAATTTATGAATTTCCTCTCAAAAATTCTAAAAGTGGGAAAAATGTCGGTTGTTGGTTTTTTGGTAGTTACTTTTGTCTGCTCTACAATTCTTTTTGTTCCCCGGGTAGCAGTAGCGGATAATCCTACTCCCCCGACTAATACAAATCAGAATATGTTGCAGACCGACCTTCCCCCACTTATCGGCCAAGCATTTCCTATCAACAGCCTACCACCTCCTACTTCTATAGCTCCTACTCCTGCAAGGCCGAATCAGCCAGCAGGAAACTCGTGCCCTGGGGCGTGGGTAAAATCGGGGACCACACTTGGAATTTCTTTTAAAGCTTGGGGCGCTGCAATAGTTGATGTTATTTTTCTCGACGGACCAAGAGCGCTTGCTAAATTGTCCAATGATATTTTCACATGGGCTATAACAAATATTATGGAAAAGCCCATAACGCGCGCATCGCAAGGGGGTGCAGGAGCGGCTTTTGTGGCTGGCTGGAAATCAGTAAGGGATTTGGCTAATATGCTTATTGTTTTGGGGTTTGTTATTGTTGGTTTGGCAACCACCTTAAGAATCAGGGAATACGAAGCGAAAAAAGCCCTTTTCCCTCTAATAATAGTTGCTCTCTTGGTTAATTTTTCTCTATTGTTTTGTGGATTAATTATTGATGCTGGCAACATTACAACAAAATCTTTATTAGAGAATAAGACGGATGCACTAGGTCAAAACTTTGTAGAAGAGATAAGCAAAAAGGAGGGCAACACTCTGTGTGAGGCAAGTCGGAACGATGACTTGCAAAAATATACGACAACAGCTATAATGTTTGGTGTGGCTTATTTGATAATAACGGCGTGTTTTGTGTATCTTTTTCTTATAATCCTGGTTAGATATGCTATTTTAGGAATTTTATTTATGCTGTCTCCTTTGGCTTTTGCTTTTTGGGCGTTTCCTTTCCCCAAGGCAAGGGAATTGTTCCAAAAGTGGTGGGAAAGTTTTTTAAAGTGGACTTTTGTTGGCGTGTGTGTTGCTTTCTTTCTCTGGCTTGCTAACAAAATATTAAAGCAATATGACGTAAAGGAGGCCAAAGATATAACGCTTGCGATAGAAAATCTTGGTGTGGTGATATTGACATTAGTCACCGGAGTAGTAATGACTGTAAAACAGATGGGAATTGCATCTTTGGCTAGCAAGGCGGCAATCGGGATAGTAAGTGGTGGTGTGGGAATGATGGCTGGCGCTGTAGGTGGAGGCGCCTCATTCTTGGCAAATAAATTAGGTTTGTCTAGAGCAGCCAGTCGGGCGAAAAACTATATGGGTGGGAAGTTAGAAAAATGGGGCTTGCGTCAGCCCGGAACTACTGCTGGTAAAGCAGCTAAAGACATTGAAGAGAGAGAAAAGAACGTTGCCAACCTAAGTACTGACCAACAAGTTGACTTGGCTAAAAGAAATAGGCCCATCAGTTTAGACGCTGCACGAAACAAAGTGGCAGCAATTCAACATTTGGCAAAGTCTGGTAACTTAAGCAAATTGGGAAGTACCGAAGACCAGAAAAGAGCCTTGGATTATCTTGAAAACTATCAAAGAGATAGAGGGATGCTTGGAAAAAACGAAATGTCAGAGGCAAGAAAAATAGCCATGAAGCAAAATCCTAATTTGGCACCAACTCCGGAAAAGATGAAAGAATCTATCCAAAAACAAACACCTTCTGAACTTGCAAAAAATTTATCAGTAGAATCCTTCACTCCTCAAGTTATAGGAGCAATGGATGAAAAACAGATGCTTTATCTACACCAGAAAGGATCACAAGCTAAAAGAAAAGCAATAGCAGATTTGGTTAGAACGCCAGATGGTAGGGCAAAAATAAATGCCTATGTTGCATCTTTGCCTACAGAAAAAGAAAAGAAGAAGTTTGGCAACAATATTTATAAGGCCAAAGAAATTTTCTCTCCTACAAAAGCTACAAAAGGGGGTACCTTAGGTTACAAAAATAAATATATAAATTTATTAAAAGCAAAAAAACAAAAAAAATAAATCATGGAAGATACTAACAATAAAAAACAAAGAGTTGTTTTCCCCACTAATACATTCCAAATTGTTTCTGAAATTTTGCAAAAATATAATCTACAGGAAACAGATGATGAAATTTTAAAAAAAATAGAAAAAAACGAAAGTTTTAATGGTGAAATAATAACTGGTGTTGTTGAAAAAGTAGTTTTAGGAGAAATGCCTAAAAAAGAAATGCCTGTTTTATTACAAAAAGAATTAAATATACCAAAAGATTCTGCCCAAAATTTATCACTGGATATAGAAAATAGGCTTTTGCTATCAACTGAAAAAGTCGACGAGGAAGAAGAGGAAATTGAAGAAATAAAAGAGAAAATAAGCGAAGAAAAAAAACAAATAGAAGATATCTTTCCTAAAATTAAGCCAACGACAGAAGAAAAATTAGAAACTGCGACTGTAGCTTCGCCAAAAATTGGAATATTAAAAGAAACCGTAGCTACAACACCAATAAAAAAAGAGGAAAAAATAATTAAAACTAAGAAACTAATTACAAAAAAACCCACGTCCCAAAAAGAACAAACAAAAGGGCCTGATCCTTATAGAGAACCGATTGAGTAAAAAATGTAATAAAAAAGAGGGGGCAAGTTGCGAAAGCAACTGCCCCCTTTGTCTTGCCTCTTCATCCGGCAAAACATGAACTACTTCTAGGCTTTTCCCTCATCCTCATCCTCATCCTCATCCTCCTCTTCGTCATTATCGTAGCTTCTGCCTTGGTCCTCGCCGGAAGCGAAGTCCTTAATAAACCTCTCGGACTGAGCATCGCTCAACTCTTCCGGTTCTTCGCCCTTGCCACTGGGCCTCTTCTTGCCTCGCTTTTTGCCGCCCTTACTCTGATTTTCACTCTCTCGAACAGGACTCTTGACTGCAGCCGCGATCTCCCTGATAATCCCGCCAAGACCGAGCAGGTCATGACCGACATCTGTGCGCGCTCCGCCTATGTCGATAATAGTCCTGCTTGCCTTGTTACGTTCAACTTGAATCAGCTTGAATACCTCATCTGCCGACAAGTCGGGATGATCCTTCCGAAGTTGAGCGGCCCGTTTGGAGATATTATCTATCTCAATTACGTCGGCTTCCTGTTCTCTCCTTTCTTTCTCTGCCAGTTCAGCAGCTTTGGCGACTTCACCCTCGACTTGGATTTCGTCAACTGAAAAACCTAGAATTGTAATTCCAAGGCTCTCGTCTGGAAAATTCCCTCGAGCTCCACGGAGCTGGTTAACCTCCATTCTCCTGGCTTCTACTTGTTGCTCCAGTTTTTGCTTTTTCTCTGGTGAATAGCCGTCAAATTCCTGCTGTAGGCCATTCCAATTATAACTCCCATCATCACTCATAGTCGCCCACTTGTTCCTTATGTCAAACTTTGTAGGGGGTGACTTGGGCTTGTTGAAGAACCTCATCCAGACGCATGTCGGGATATCGCTATCAACTGGCGTCAAAGCGCCACCTTGATCGGTTTTGCCCAGCAAAGCTCTTGCCAGCACTATATGAGCATCATCCCTTAGTGCTAATGCCTCTTTCCAATCTGATGGACCTTCCTGGTTTGAGGTTGCCCACGTTTTCACGCGGTCTTCGATCCTTTCTCTGAGGATCTTCCTTACCCCTTCCGGCCCCCCTGAATTCAGGTAGGTTATGAAGGAGTCGGGCCTGCCCTGTATCCCCGGGGTCCAAATCACGGCTTCCGAAGTGGAAATTACCGCGTTATCCGGAGTCCGGACTTTTTGGGGTCCAAATTCATAAGTCTTCTTTTCAACATTAATAAGAATTAAGTTGAAAATAAACGGATGAAATGGAACCCACTTCCAGCCTTCGTTAAATATAACATTCTGCCTTTTACCAAGAAACAACAACACGGCTTTGTATGGCGGATTGGCTGGCACTTTTTGAAGGCCGTTACGGACAAAGCACGTTGCCAATACCACAAAGGCCAAAATTCCCAACCAAGACCCTGCCAATGATGCCAGTGTTATTGAAATCCACGCAATCAGGGCTATCGTGACAAGTGTGATAAGGGTGATAAGGATAATCATAACTCCTCCTTTCGTTTTGAACATTTCCAACAGCGGCTTAGGGATATCCTTTACCTGCAAAACTGTTTTTCAATGTTCAATATATTTTTATTATAACATTTTATATTTATTGTGTCAATGGCTAACCTGTCTTGCACTATCTTGCGCCTATTGTTGCACTTTTTGAATGTGATATAATAAAAATGTGATATAATAAAACAATTAAAGGCAAAAATAGTATTTTAAACTTAAAAAATCGTCAATTTTAAATTTTGATTTTTAAATTTTATTTTTATCATGGAGCAATATCCTATACCACAATTTATTGAGGAGGAACCAAAAATCGCTTTCTTTCTTTCTTTTAGGCAATTCTTCTATCTTGTTGGCGCCGGCATTGCCTGCTTCTTCTTGTATTGGATCCTCCCTCGCACTCTTTTTTATATAGTCGCCTTTTTTTTGTTTAGCATAGCAGCCACTCTCGCCTTTGTAAAAATAAAGGGAATACCAATATTAACTTGGATTTTAGCAGCAATCGGTTTTTCATTTAAAAGTAAAAATTATATGTGGAAAAAAAGAGAAGCGCCTTATCCTTTCAAGCCGATAGAAAGGACCCGCCTAAAAAAGATAGAACGCGGTCCTGTTTTACAGGCCCAACCAAGTCGCTTAAAAAAAACGCATCTTCAAATTGAATTAAAAACTAAATAATAAAGAGATTAAACAACAAATATGCCAGAAACAGCTACCCAAGAATTTTTAGAGGTACAAGACATAAGAGAGGGGGTTTTAATTTTAAAAAATAATTCTATAAGAGGAATTATGGCGGTTTCCTCTATAAATTTTGCTTTAAAATCAGATGAAGAACAAACCGCCATAATTTATGCTTTTCAAAACTTTTTAAACTCTTTAGATTTTTTCTGCCAAATTGTTATCCAATCAAGAAATATAAATATTACCCCCTATTTGGATAGTTTAAAGGATTTAGAAGAAAAACAAACTAACGCCCTGCTAAGAGAACAAATAGCTTCGTATAGAGATTTCATAAAACAGATGATTGTTGGTGATTTGATTATGACAAAAAATTTTTATATCGTTATACCTTATAATTTAATGGAAATTTTCGGGGTAAAAGGGGTCAGCAAAAAATTTAGTTCCGACGAACCTACAAAAAGGGGCCAAACCCTAACCGACGAAGAGTTTCAAAGATGCAAAACCCAGCTCTGGCAAAGGATGGAATATGTGGCAATGGGGTTAAGAAGGTGCGGGCTAGAAGCTATACCCCTCACAACGCCTGAAATCATAGAACTTTTTTGGGCAATACATCACCCAGACCAAGCAGAGGTTGGTTATTACCCAGAAATTCTTCCCGAGCTTTTGAAGTAAATTAAAAATTAAACACCTTACCAAGTCAAAATTATAATTAAAAAATTTTAATATGGGATTTTTAGGTAATTTTTTCGGTAAAAAGGAGGATTTGACAGAAGAACCGGTCTTTCAAGAAGAAGCCTTTGATGTGAAGGATGTTATAGCACCTCCTTTTATTGGAATAACAGCGGATTATATAAAGTTGGGAGAAAGGCTGGCAAAATCTTTCTTTGTTTTTTCTTATCCAAGGTATCTAAATACCGGCTGGATTTCACCCATTATTGACCTTAACACGCCAATGGACATTTCATTTTTTATTCATCCGATAAGCTCTGAACTCATTTTAAAAAAATTAAGAAAAAAAATTACGCAAGTTAGTTCAGAAATTTTAGAAAGGGAGGAAAAGGGATTAATTAGGGACCCGGCATTAGAAACCGCTTACAGGGATATTGAAGACCTACGAGACGCCTTAATGACAGCTCAAGAAAAAATGTTTCGATTGGGGGTTTATATAACAATTTATGAACCAACTGAAAAAGAATTAAGAGATACTGAAATTACCCTAAGGTCAATTTTTGAGTCTAGGTTAATCTATATAAAGCCAGCATTATTTAGACAAAAAGAGGGGTTTATTTCCTGCAGTCCTTATGGTTTAGATTTAATAGAGGTTCACACCCCGATGAATACAGCGCCCCTTTCTACTTGTTTCCCCTTTGTTTGTTTTGATTTAAGCTCCAACGAAGGGATTTTATACGGAATAAATGGGCATAATAATTCTTTGGTTTTATTTGATAGGTTTACTTTAGAAAATGCCAACATGGTGGTGTTCGCTAAATCTGGTTCTGGAAAATCCTACGCCATCAAATTAGAAATTTTAAGATATTTAATGCAGGGGGTTGATTGTATAGTTATAGACCCGGAAAACGAGTATGAGACGTTAGCCGAGGCAGTCGGTGGTGCTTTTTTAAAAATTTCTTTAACTTCTCCTAATCACCTAAATCCATTTGATCTGCCACTCCCCGGTCCAGATGATAATCCAGAAGAGATTTTAAGGTCTAACATTATAAACTTAGTTGGACTTTTAAGAATTATGCTGGGTGGATTAACGCCAGAAGAAGATAGTATTTTGGATGAAGCAATTACTGAAACTTATGCCATAAGAGACATCACTCCTGATTCTGATCCAAAAACTTGGGCAAACAACATTCCTTTACTCTCTGACCTTGAAGAGGTTTTAGAAAGTATGAGCGGAACAGAATCGTTGGCCAAACGAATTAAAAAATTCACCAAAGGAACTTTTGCTGATTTTTTTAACCAGCACTCTAATATCGCTATAGAAAAAAACTTGGTTGTGTTTGGAATAAGAGATATGGAAGAGTCGCTAAGACCGATAGCGATGTATATTATTATGAGATATATTTGGAATATGGTGAGGTCAAAATTAAAGAAAAGAATTTTGGTTATTGATGAGGCGTGGTGGTTAGTGCAGTCCCCAGATGGCGCCTCATTTCTTTACGGTATAGTAAAAAGAGGTAGAAAATATTGGCTGGGGGTCACAACTATTACCCAAGATGTTGGTGATTTTATGAGGTCAGACTACGGTAAGGCAATTATTACAAACTCATCTTTACAGCTTTTAATGAAACAATCGCCTGCTGATATTGACTTGGTGCAAAAAACATTTACTCTAACCGATGAAGAAAAATATCTTTTGCTTGAAGCAGCAGTTGGCGAGGGATTGTTTTTTGCTGGAAAAAAACACGTACTCCTAATGGTAAGGGCTAGCGACATAGAGAACCAAATAATAACAACTAATCCTCAAGAAGTATTAAGACTAAAAGAAGCTAAAAGGAGATTGAGCTTGGAATCCGAACTGAGCTTGGAATCCGAACAGGGTTAAAAATAAAAATTTTGTTTTTGTGATTGAATTTTATAAAAAATGTTTTAAAAAGCGATGAATAAAAAAATAAAAAAAATAATCCTTTTGGGGGGAATAGTTTTTATTTTTTGCGCGGGAATTATTTTGGCTCACTCACATTTAAATGTGGTTTGGGCCCTTGAGGCTCGCTACCCCACCATAAACTTTGCCGGCCAAAAACTTTCACTCGATGACACATCTTCTTTGGGCGATTATGTTTGTTATCTCTTTGGTTTAATATCAGATTTGGCTATTTTAATATCGCTGGTAGTTATAGCCTATGGTGCTGTTTACTTTTTAGTTTCTTATGGAAGGGGACGGTTTACAGATGAGGGAAAAAGCTGGATAAAGGCTGGTCTAACAGGTCTTTTGTTGACTTCTACGGCTTATTTAATGGCCTTCACAATAAATCCAAACCTAACAAAGTGTGAATTGGGCTTTTTGCCAAAGGTTAATTTGGGTTTTCTTCCCCACCCTCAGTCTTCTACTCCCGGCCCAAAAGTAAAAGTTTTCCAAGAAATTCCCATCGGAACCTTAACCGAAACTCTCTTAACAAGAACAATGGATTGTTATGGTTTTGATCAAACTGGTGATCCTGTTGAGGGAGATATTATAAAAACTGGTGGTGGAAGTTATTGGACATGCCAAAATGACTCAGATTGTGAGGATGGGGAGGTCTGCGATACCGATGTTGAATACGGCGCTTGTGTAAAAGGAATACGTAAGCCAACATATACCGACCACGACAGGGCAGACTGTCTTACTCAGTTGGTTGATGGCGCGCAGAAAAAAGCTCTGGAAATTGCTGCCCTCACAAACACAATAATTAATTTAATGAATAGGTGCGACTGCGAAAAATATGGGGATTGCAAGCCAGAGTGCGACCCCACTACAGGCTGTGTTACGGGATCAGGAACACCTTGGGGAATGAATGAACAATGTGATTGGTTTTGCCAAGGAGATTGTATCGGAGGCGCTTGCATACAACCCCCAGAAACTGATGATTGTTGCCCACCATCAGTTAAGGACCAAGTTGAACATGGACCAATACTTATGTCTGTTAATGTTTGTGGGGCTAAAGAAAAAATGGTGTGCCAAACAACAGACCCACTTAAACCAGGCTATTGTTCCGGTGGGGGCAAGTGTGTCAATGGGCGTTGCGTCGGCGGTGTAGAATCAAATGCATTTCCAGACGCAGTTAATGACGCTGTAAATAAACTAAGAGATTTAGCTCGAACAGATAATAAGGAAACACCCGCTATGGTTGTTCAATTTAGCGATGGAAGCGTACAGAGTTACACTGAAGGAGGCATATGCGAGAGGGACTATTGTAGTTCACAGCCCTACATAAATAAAGCTTTAGAGTATGCCCGTCAAAATAATTTAACGATTACCGCAGTTGCAGATATACACAATCATCCAGATGCAGTGGTTCGTTCAATTATAGGAGTTAGTGATATTGGATACCCCCCATCGTTTGGTGATTTAGCGCTTTCTTCTGCTGGCTTAACCAGGCAACTTTTTCCTCAGGCCCAAATTATATATATAGCGGTTGATTCTCAAAACGTTTGGGAATACTCTGTTCCTAAAAATTCTTTATTTGGCCAGGCAGCACCTTATGATGTAGCCCTTGGGCTAGCCCAGCAAATGGGGGAGCCGTTAAATTTCACAGGCCAGCTACCGTCAGCGGAAGCTATGGCGGCTCTTCAAGATGTTCGCAATGCTGACTTGGCAAGGGGGAATTCTGGACCAAATGCTACACAAGCAACTCAGAATTATCTAGATGCAGTTAAAAACGCCGGAGCTACAATTGAAAATACAACTTCTCAATATGGCGCTAAATGCAAAACTCCGGAAGCGGTTTATTATGGATTAGATGAGTTTAGGTGCCCAAATCCCTTAGATGAAATTAATGAAACCACTACTCCTTGTTCTAATATAGCAACATATGTAGAAAAACAGGTTCAGATAATGGTGGGTGGAAAGAAAAGAATCTACATTATAATTGACCGAGAAAGATGGGATGAATTAAATCTTTGGCAACAATTAACATATTTTAAAGAAAAAATAAAAGAAATAAAAAAGTCGATTGAAGATGACAAAAAAAAGTTAGATGAGGCAAGGGAAGTTTTGGGGAAATGTTATTTAGCCTCGCCTTATGTTGATTTCTTGAATACCTATCAAAAAGCAAATAGGGAAAGAACTATTATCCTCACAGAAAAAAAATTTGCTGATCCTCAAACGAGAATTTCAATTGACTCGTCAAAATATTGCGCCGGATTTAATTACGGCAACTCAAGTTGTTTAAAAAAGTGCAATGATATGTGCCCAGATACCAGCAAAGCGGCAGTGGAGTTTTATAGACGTTGTAATTGTGAAAAAGATGATGATTGCCCCAAAGGAAGTTTCTGTAAACCCCAATCCTTAATTGGAGCGAGTGGAATCAATTGTGAAAAAGATAACGATTGTCGTGCTGGGGAAAGGTGTTATGATGGCAAATGCACAAGGGGTGTGTGTTTTTACCAAGATAAAACCTGCAATGAAAACTCAGACTGCCCACAAGGAGAATTGTGTGACGAAGACGAAAATTTTTGCACCAATCAGCAAGGGTGCATTGAAAGGGCTTATAATTTAAGACCTTGTTTTGATATTAAATGCAAGGAAGACTCAGACTGCCCTAGCGGACAGGTTTGCGACGAAGAAACAAAAATATGCACGAGCACTAAGGAGTGTGAAGAAAATGAAGATTGCCGAGACGGCGTAGTTTGTAACCAAGAAACAAAAAAGTGCTCTTTAACTTTTGAAGACTGTTTAGACAGTTGCCGTGACGATTGTTTAAAAAATTGCGCAAAAAAATACTTAGAATGTTCTGATGAATACAGATTTTGTAAAAACCAATGTGAAAATAATGGAAGATGTGTTTTAGAGGAAGATTATAATTGTTTGTTTAATGCCCGAGAATTTATAGGTTGCGCAAGCAAAATCATGCCAGGCATACCCACCCACGAAGATGACGACCAAACGCCCCCTGACGCCGAAACTTTAACAGATGACATAGGAAACGCGAGGTACTGCCTTGATCATCAAGGGTATTTGTGCAAAAATGGATCTAATCAATACGCTAACTACCCTGATTGCACCGATAATTCACAACCAAAATGCCCAATACCGGGCGAACCGCCCAAAAAGGGTACAGCTTGTTATAGCGCTAAAAACCCCAATGCTTCTTGCCAGGAATTATGTCCAGAAACCTCCAAGTGTCCTTCTTCATCTAAATGTCCTAAATGTCCTTGCGATAAAATAGAAGACACCCTTACTTTTTGCATCCCAAACAAGTCTATTTCCGATAGAAAGAATAAAAAATATAATGCCGGTCGCGAAGGCTATTCGGTAGAGAAACGATCAATAGCAGAATACCAAATGGTAGCTCCGGAATGTAGCGAATATTCTTATAATGGCGACCCTTTAACTTTCTATTGTCAGAACCAATGGTGGGACGATCCTGATAAAGAAAAAAGGATTCTGCCAATGGGTGAAGAAAGAATGTGTGCAAAAGAAGGAGATATTCCTGTTGGCCAAACAGTTGACAATGCTAGAAAATGGGCAGATTTTTTAATGGCAATAGAAAGAATAATTAATGGAAATATTGATGATATCCTTAACCAGATGACAAAAATAGGAAATGCTTATCAAGATAGGGTCGTAAAAAATTATTGTAAATGTGACGCTAAATGGAAAACTGGCTATCCGATTTGCCAGACTGATTGCGGATTTGAATGGCTGGGATGGGATGAGTATGGAAATGTATACTGCGAGTGTTTCCTTATCCCCTGCGAGGGAAAACCATGCGACCAAATGGTAGAATATTTATCAGAACTTTGGAATAAAATTAGAGAATTAAAAATCGATGCCACTAATATTTATGTAACTATGTTAGAAGAACCGAGAAGTAATGTTCTGAAACAATTGACCTATTCAAGAAAAATGGTTGATAATTGCAGCACAGTAGCCACTAGTTTTGGCGAAGAGGCTAGAATGTTAAGTTGTACAAGAGTCCAGGATGAATTAATCAGCCCGACTAATTCAGAAAATTTTAAGTACAACGATAAAACCTTAAGTGGCTATTGTTATGGTAGAGATTTAGGCAGGCTTTACAACGAAGACCTGACAGACGATTGGTTCTGTTGCCAAAAGTGGACGAAAACGAAATAAAATTAAAAAGTATTAAGTATAATAAAAAAGCATTAAAACAAAATGGGAAAAAACAAATATTTAATATTATTTCTATTTGCTTTGTTTGTTTTTCTTGGAATTAATTCCGTCTTTGCCTTAGAGGTTAACTTACCAGGACTGGGAAACAACCCCTCTCTTGGCGAATATTGGAGATATCTTTTTAATTTTTTAATAGGAATAGCAGGAGGAATGGCTGTTATTTCTTTTGCTATAGGTGCTATACAATTAATGGTGTCTAGCGATAACCCCGAGGGTGCTTCTGAGGCAAAAGACAGAATGAAAGGCGCTATTTTGGGATTAATTTTAACAGCAACTTCTGTTTTAATCATTCGCACAATCAACCCCCAACTGGAAAGAGGCACGCTAACCCCTGTGAAGGGTCAAGCTCCGGGTGTTTATTATGCTGGAGGAAGGGATGGGTCGGCTTTGGTTCCCTGCTCCCAAGAAAACCCAGATACATCAGAAATAATTAGAGAAGGATATAGTGAAATCAAATATATTTGTAGAAACAAAAATGAACCCGCTATATTGGTTTGGTTTTTCCCAGCCCCTGGGCTAGAGGCAGGAAATGAAAATCTTAACGGGGTGCGGGTTGAAAGAGTAGAGTGTGATGGCTCCGTAGGTTTAGGAGAGTCTGGACAATCACTTAGATGGGATTTTGAAAGAGAAGGTGTTTATTTTTGTCTAGGCCAGTGCAGTGAAAGTGGAACGGTGTGTAATGGTTATATGTCTAATGCGAATATTAGCTCACTCCAATACATTGAATATCCTTTCAATGCCACGAAATCTTTAAGAATTGTTGGTGATTATGGCGCCATTCTTCACCAGGTCCCAAACTTTGAAAAAGTAGGAGGATGCACCAAACCTATTGTTAATACAAAATGTTCCCCTGTGCCAAATATGCAGGTTTTTGCTGCGACTATTTTTAAGGAAGGTCTTGCTACTCAGTCTTCAGATGCCAGGGTAACTTTTTATAGCTCTCCATACGGCTGGAGATCGGGGAGTAGAGCTGGTTTTTATGAAGTAGAAAGTGAGGATATCCAGGTGCCGTATATTATGTTTAATTTAAATCCTGAAACCTTAGGAGAAGGGGGTGTTGATAAAATGTGCTTTAGTTATGAGGGGATTGACAGACCAGAGCAATACTATCTCAAATGCGATGGGTCTGGCCCCTGTGGAACAGAGGATGATTGTTGCGAAGGAGAACAGTGCAAGAATGGTAAATGTTCGCCAATTAACAAAGAAAATTGCGCAAAAGTGGCCTGCCCTACCTTTGCAGATTGTCCCGGCTCTATAGAAATCACCGGAGATTATTTGGTTGTTATTTACTCTGGTAGGGGGGAGGAGGTAGAAACCTGCCAAGTATTTAATAAAAGAGGCCTTGAGGGTGGAGCCAGTAACCTTAAAACAGAATCTCTTATAGCACCGGGCGATAAAACTATAAGTAGTGTTTATATAGTTCCCGTAGAATAATAAATTAAAAAATGACAAAGAAACAAAAAGTCTTTATTATTTTTAAAAAATTTTCTTCTCTCCTTTTTCTGTTTTTTGTTTGTTTTTGTTTTTTTTTAACACATAAAAATTTTGCTAGGGGATTAGAAGTAAGTTATCCTAAGGTTTTTGGTTCTGAGCTAAACGAAAATACTAGTTTGCCACAATTTGCTTATTATTTATTTAATATTGGGACAGGGCTTGGTTTTTCTTGCGCTCTTATTTCTTTGGCTATTGCCGGTGCAACCTACGCATTATCTTCTACCAGTCTGGAGTTGAAAAAAAGTGCAAAAGATCGAGCTTCCGGAGCAATATCCGGTTTGCTTGTTTTACTCTTTACTTATTTAATTATTACCACTATAAATCCCCAACTTAGCATTTTTAATCTTAACAAACTGCCAGCCGCCAGCTCTCAACCTCAACAATCACCCCTACCCCCGGGTGTTTATTTTTACCAAAAAGAGGGGTGTTCTGGTGAGGCAAGTCTTTATACAAAAAGCGTTCCTGATTTTAGAGATTTAAAAAATAAAATAAAATCTGTAAAAATACAGCAAAATGAAACCTATTATATATCAATATTATATGAAAAACCTGATTTTTGGGGTAAATGCCAATATATAGATCCCAATGGTGGGTGCAAAAAAATAAAACTTTTCCCTTCATCTGCTTCTATCCACCAATCCGACCCTAGTCCTAACGGTAATGGCGTATATTTTTTCCGAAAACCTTGCTTCAACAATAAAGAAACGGATGTCAAAGGTATAATTGGTTACTGCATAGAAAACGGTGGTGGGTATAAAAAATTAGACAATTCTACTATAAATGCTGATAGCGATTATTTTTATTTAAAAAAATTAGATAGCCTAACCTTTGAAGGAGTCCCTGAAGAAGAACAAGATTGTATAAAATACGATAAAGATGGAAAATGTCTCCCAGCAAAAGAAGGTGGAAGAAGGCCGCCGACCCTAGCCGGTGAGAATATTTCCTCCATAATAATAGATGGCAACTACCTTGTTTTACTTGTCTATCTGCCAGAAGAAAACACTGAATCGTCAGAGGATGAGGATTCCGAGTCAGAAGATGATAGTTCTGAGGACGTATGGACTTACTGCCAAGAATTTCCGACTCCAAATGATTTTAATAAATTGGGGCCCCAACAGGTTAAATGGGAATATATAAGAAATCATGGGGGCGTAATCCCTAATTATGTACTTATCATTCCAATTTATTAGTTTTATTTAATATGTTGTTGAGGTTTTATTACAATGTGTCTATTTGCCCCCTCTCCCTTACTTTCAGTGAAAACATCTGTTCTTTGGGACAATTCTGAATGAATAATCCTTCTTTCGTAGGCTGGCATTGGCGCAAGTTCTTTTTCTTTTTTGGTCAAAGAAACCTCATCAGCCAATTTTTGGGCTAAATCTTTTAAATACTCTGTTTTCTTTCTTTTATAATCGTTAATGTCTAAATTAAGATAAAAATCTCTTTGAATTTTTTTATTCAAAATCATTCTTAAAAGGCGTTGAACCTCTAAAAGCGTTTGGCCTTGTTGACCAATTAAAACTTGCGGTTCTTCTATTTTTATTCCCAAACCAACAACGTCTTTGGTTGTCTCTTTTGACAACTCGGAATGGGGTGGTTCCGGCTGGTCGCCCGGAGAAAATACTCCAATCGTAAGATTTAATATTTTTATTGTCATTTTCCCGAAAAACTCTTCTACAGTCTTTTTGATTTTTTCTGTCTCTCGTTTATCTAACATATTTTCCGTTTTTAGGTGGTTTTTTGTTTTAGACTTAAGTGTTGTTGAATTATAAAAAAAACCCCGCTTATTGTCCAATACAAGCCCAAAGCAGAGGGGAGGTTTAGAAGTATTATCACGGTAAGAAGGGGGAAAATATAAATCGTCTGTTTTTGAATGAGTGCGGAAACATCCTTGTCCTTTTTTTTGTTTTCTGTTTTTAGGTCTGATGGGGGAAACGACATTTTTGTTTGATAAAATTGGGTCAACCCTGATAAAATAGCCAACAGTGTGTTGGGTTTGGAAAGATCTATAATATTCAAAAACAAGGCGTTTATCTGACCGGGATTAGAAACAAAGTTGTAAAGTATATTAAGCTCATGAGGATTCAAGCCGTTTCGAAAAACATAAAAGAGGGCTATTAAAATGGGTAGTTGTATTAAAGATAAAAAGAGGCTGGAAAAGGGATTTATTTTTTCGGTTTGATAGAGGCCCAAAATTTCCCTCGCCTGTTTTTCTTTATCGTTTTTATATTTTTGTTGTATTTCCTGAATTTTGGGTTGAAGTTTTTGTAGGGCTTTTTGGGAATTAATAGCTTGAACTGAGATGGGATAAAGTAAAAATTTTATAAATATAGTTAAAATTATTATAGCCAACCCAAAGTCATGACCCGGCAGAAAGTTATACAAAAAAACAAGGAGGTTAAAAAGCGGCTGATATAATGCTATATAAAAGAGGTTTATTAGGGGTTCAAACATAAATTAATTTTTTTAAATTCTTTTTCAATTGTCTTTTTAATTTCAGTGAAATTAATTTTTTCTATGCCCGGCAGAGCAATAATAACCATATCTGTGCCTAATTTTATTTTTTCTTTTTCACCCCTGATTATAGCCGCCAATCTCCTTTTGATTTTATTGCGAACCGTTGCTTTTGGAGAAACCTTTCGACCAACAACAAAGGCGAATCGGTTTTTGTTCAGATTATTTTTGTTTATTCTTAATATAAAAAAAGGGGTTTTATAAGTTTTGGAACTTATCAAAACTTTTTGAAATTCTTTCCTTTTTTTTATCCTATTTTCCTTGGGCAGCATAAACTATTTTCATATTACTATTCTTTTTCTGCCCTTTCTTCTTCTTCTTAAAATTATTTTCCTTCCAAATTTTGTTTTTTTTCTTTTTAAAAAGCCGTGGGTTCGGGCCCTTTTTTTCTTTTTAGGATTGTAAGTAATGCTCATGGTTATTGTATTATTTTTTGATTGGTATAATATAGTCAGTATATATTAAAAAAATAAAAATTACAAGCCCAAAATTTTTTATAATTAGCTTATATTGCTTACTATAATCTGTAGTTATTATTAGTTTTTATTGTGCGTCTTTCTTAAATATAAAAAACACAACTTATCCACAGTTTAATAACACCACTTCCTGTTTTACTCTTATTTGACAAGGATTTAAGAAAAAGAAAAAATATAATATACAATCTATAGTCAATATTAAAAATAAGATTTTATAAACATGAATAACGCAGAACTTTGGCAATCAGTTTTGGCCCAAATGCAATTTCATGTTTCAAAGGCAAATTTTGCTACTTGGTTTCAAAATACCGAAATCTTTTCTAGAGAAAACGAACGGATAGTGGTTTCTGTCCCTAATGCTTTTTCTAAGGAATGGTTGGGTAATAAATATAATAAATTAATTCTAAAAATCCTCCGCGAAATAGATGGTTCAATTAAAGAAGTAGAGTTTATTATAAGGCCACCAATGGCCAAAAATAACCCTTTGCGCCCACAAGGCGAAAAACAAGAAGATGCTCAGTTAAAGTTTGAAGAGTTTAGAGTTAACAAAGAAACCAATCTTAATCCAAGATATACGTTTAATAATTTTGTGGTCGGCTCTTTTAATGAATTAGCCCATGCGGCGGCTGTGGCTGTGGCAGAAAACCCTGGTGTCCATTACAACCCCTTATTTATTTATGGCGGAACTGGGTTGGGAAAAACACATTTAATCCAAGCAGTTGGAAATAAAATAAGCGAGGAATCAGAAAAGAAAAAGGTGAAATACGTTTCTTCAGAAAAATTTGTTTCAAGCGTTGTTTCGGCTATAAGAACAAATAGTATGGAGGCTTTTAAGGCAAGCTTATCACCTATTGATGTTTTAATTTTAGACGATATCCAATTTATATCCGGTAAAAGTAAGTGCCAAGAAGAGTTTTTCCATGTTTTTAATTCTTTATATGAAAAAAACAAACAGATTGTCCTCTCTTCAGATAGGCCGCCAAACGCTATCGCAGAGCTAGAAGACAGGTTAAGGTCTAGGTTCGAAGGAGGTATGATTGCTGACATTGGTTTGCCAGACTATGAAACAAGGCTGGTGATCTTAAAAACCAAACTACAAGAAAGGGGTGCTGACCTTCCGGAAAATATTTTGGATTATATAGCAACTAATGTTAAAAAAAATATAAGAGAATTAGAAGGGGCTTTAAACAAAATATTAATGCATAAAAAAATTAACCAAGAGTTAAGTTTAGAGGCGGTAAAAAAATTATTAAGGGGTTTTGTTTTTTCTCCTTTTGAGGTGGCTAATTATAAAAAAATTATAGAAACAGTCGCTAAGTTTTATAATTTAGAAGAGAATAGTCTTTTTAATCCAACAAGGCGACAGGAAATTGTAAAACCCAGGCAGATTGCTATGTTTTTATTGCGAAAGGAATTAAAATATTCTTTTCCGGCAATCGCCAGAAAATTTGGGGGTAAAGACCATACAACAGCAATTTATGCTTATAAAAAAATTCTCCAAGAAAGCGAGGAAAATAATAAATTAACAGAAGAGTTAAATTTAATAAAACAAAGAATATATAGTGGATAAGGTTTGTGGATAAGTGTTGAATATTTTGTTTTTAATAATATAGCAAATTTTAACAATTTTAAAAAACACAAAATTTATTCTTTATTTCAACATTTTTTCCACAAAAAAATTTGAGTTTAAAAATAAGATTTATATATAGAAAAAGTTTCTAAAACTTAAAAAATAAAAATATGTAATAATTAATATTAATAATAATTAATAAAAAATTATTTTAATTATGAAAGTAGAAATTTTAAAAAAAAGTTTAAAAAATGGGTTAAGCGTCGTAGAAAGAATTGTTGGTAGAAATCCTTCTTTACCAATTTTAGATAATGTTTTTGTTGACACAGAAGGTAGTTTTTTAAAACTTACCTCAACCGACCTTGAAACGGCTGTTAGGTTTTGGGTTTTAGCCAAAGTGGTAAAAAAAGGAAGGGTTGTTGTTCCCGCTAAACTTTTTTCAGACGTTGTTTCTTTTTTGCCAAACGACAAAGTTTTGTTAGAGGAAAAAAAACAAAATCTTGTTGTAGATTGTAAAAACTTTAAAAACCAAATTCAAGGATTTAACCCCGAAGAGTTTCCCTTAATTCCGGAATTTAAAAATGCTGATTTTTTAGAGGTTGATAATAAAAAAATATATGAAGGCTTGGTTCCAACAGTAGATATAATTTCGCCATCCCAATCAAGGCCAGAGATTTCCGGCGTTTATTTTTCTTTTACTAAAAATATTTTAAAAATAGTAGCTACTGACAGTTTTCGATTGGCAGAGAAAACAATTTTATTAGACGCACCTATTAAAAAAGATACCTTTTTTATTCTTCCTCAAAAACCAGCTAAAGAGGTTGTTAATGTTTTAACCGAAAAAGACGGTAGGGCAAAAATATTTTTCTCGCCCAACCAAATAATGTTTGAGTTTTTCAAAGAAGACTTTAATCAACCACAAGTTCAAATTTTTTCCAGGCTGATAGACGGAGAGTACCCCAATTATGAAGAAATTATACCTAAAAAATTTAAAACATCAATTATTGTCAAAAGAGATGAGTTTTTAAACCACATAAAAACAGCATCACTTTTCTCTGGAAAGGTTAATGAAATAAAAATCAAAATAAAAACACAAGCAAAAGAGGTAGAGGTGTTTGCCCAAAACCCAGATGTTGGAGAAAGCCAGTCCAGTATTTCAGCTAAAATAGAAGGAGAGCCAATGGAGATATCTTTTAACCACAAATTTTTAACAGATGGCTTATTAAACATAAAAAGCTCAGAGGTTGTGTTTGGTTTAAGCAGAGAAGATGGTCCTTGTGTGCTAAAACCAATAGGAGACACCAGTTACTTATATGTGGTAATGCCCATCAAATCTTCTTAAATTTTATGGTTATTTGTAGAGATGATTTTTAATTAACCAACTGTTAATTCCTATTTGCCAAGAAACATATTGAGGATCAAGGTTGGGGTTTTGTGGTGGCGGGCCCAAAGGATTGTTTTTATCAATGTAAAACAAAATGGTGTGATTATCATTAGGCGGGAGCTGCCCCAATAAGATGGGATTTCTGTTTGTAATTGGATCGGGAGGGGTAAAAAACTCTGGCGGTTTAGAAGAAACCAGTTTTTGCATAATTTTATTCCAAATAGGAGCTGTAATTCCAACGCCAACATCCTTTGTCGGCGCGTTATTGTTATTTCCTGTCCACACCCCAACAACAAAAGAAGGCGTATATCCAATAGTCCAACCATCAACAAAATTTTGGGTGGTACCGGTTTTTGCCGCTACTTGATATCCTGGCAAGTATAAAGGAGAGTTTTGTCCAAAAATGGGTGCGCGAGCATTATTATCTGACAGAATATTATTTATTTGCCTAGACACCTGTGTATCTAAAACCTTTCTTGGTTCCCGATTATATTCTTCAATAATATTGCCGTTCGCATCTGTAATTTTTAAAATTGCAGTAGGCGGAATATAATTTCCTTCTGTCGCGAAAACCCCGTAGGCGGAAACCATTTCTAGTAAATTAACCTCTCCCCCTCCCAAAACAAGAGAAAGTCCATATTCATTGGTGTTGTTAAGAGTGCTAATTCCCATATCTCGTGCAGTCTGAAGAGAGTCCTGGATTCCGGCTAAATAAAGGAGTTTTACAGAGGGAATATTTAAAGAACAAGCCAAAGCTGTTCGTAAACTTACAGGACCTCTATTTTTTCCGTCATAATCTTGGGGGGAATAACAAGGCATTCCGTACGGATCTGTTTTTATACCCGTGTTTTTTGTTGGCCATTCATCCAACAAAACTGCTGTTGGGTCGCAATTTGGGTTAAATTCTGTTTTTACATCCCATAAAATAGTGTCCGGGGTGTAACCCTTTTTAAAAGCGGTTGCATAAACAATCGGCTTAAAAGCTGAGCCGGGTTGTCTTTTTCCCATTGTGGCTACGTCATATTTAGGATCAAAAAGACACTGCCTTAAAATCCCTTCATCACAACCAGGGGGGAAGGCGTTGGCAAAATAGTCTTTTGAACCAACCAAAGCTAAAATTTCCCCTGTTTTTGGATTTAAAACTACTGCTGCGGCGTTGTGTGCGTTCTTACTTTTGATTATTTCTTCTGACGAGCTGATAATTTCCTCTACTTCTTTTTGTATTTCCCAGTTTAGGGTTGTATAAACCCTTAACCCTTTTTCTTTTAAAAAATCCTCTCCATATTTATCATCCAAATACTTTTTTACATACATCACAAAATGGGGCGCTTTTATTTTAGTAACGGGGCTGGCGAATTCCACGCTTGTTTTTTTAGATTCCTCCATCTCTTTTTCTGTTATATACCCCAAACTTAACATTTTTTCTAAAATAATGTCCTTCATTTGCAAAAGCGTTTTTTTGTTAGGCCCGTAGGGGGAATATTTGCTTGGCGCCGGAATTAAAGCGGCTAGAGTTGCCGCTTCGGCTAAAGAAATGTCAGAGGCAGATTTATTAAAATAAGTCTGACTAGCAGCTTCTACGCCGTAGGCATTTTCCCCAAAAGGAATTTTATTTAAGTACCACTCAAAAATTTGGTCTTTAGAGTATTTAGATTCCAACTCTATACTTAAAACAACCTCTTTAATTTTTCGTGAGACGCTTTTTTGTTTTGTGAGGTAAGCAGATCTAATGAGTTGTTGGGTGATAGTGGATCCGCCTTGAACCCTTGAAGCATATCTTAAATCCGCCCAAGCAGCCCTGATTATCCCCCAAAAATCTATTCCCTTATGTTGATAAAACCTAGAGTCCTCCGAAGCCAAAACAGCTTGTTTCAAATAATTTGATATTTTGTCAAAAGGAATAACCTCTCTTTTTTCTTCCCCGTAAATATCATACAAAAGAACCTTTCCAGAACTATCATAAATTTTTGTTGATTGTATAAACGGTACCTCTGTGAACTTTTCTGGTTTTGGCAGATCCCAGATGTAATAAATAAACAAAGCAACCGTAAAGAAAAAACAAACTAAAAACAAAAAAACCAAATACTTTCCAATCTTAATTATTTTGTAATCTCCTTTGTTCTTCTTTTTTTTTGTTTTGTTCATTATCTTTTCCCTTTATTTTATTATATAAAAAATAAAAAGAGAAAAATCAAAAAACATTGTTTAAAACAACAATGTTTTTTGATTTAATTATTTTATTCTTCTTCGTCAAAATCTTCTAACTCTCCGTCATCTATTGCTTCGTCCGCCCCTTCGTCTTCTTCGATATCGTCGTTGTAATCATCGCTATCATCATCGTTGTTTAAATCATCTCCCCCACCATCTTCCTCTCCATCGCCGTCATAATCATCGTCCGTTTCTCCGTACCAACCGGCATCGTCCAAATCATCATCTTCGCCTATAAATCTCGTTAAAAACTCTTCCTCCATTTTTGTTTATTTTTCAGAAAAAAGCAAAGGACTTTTTCTGAAAATATTAATTTTTTGTTTTTGTTTATTATATTTTTTCATATATTGTTGTCAACCTCTTCCTGTGTGGATAACTTTTATAGAATAGATTTAACCTTAAAAAATAAAAAAAAGATTAACAAGAGGTAGTAGCAAAGACAGCACACATCGCTACACCTAGGGCGTCAAAAGCGTCATCTTTTTTTCGGTTATTTTTTTTTAGGTCAAATTTTTTTATATCTACGATTCTTTTAATCATTTCTTTGACTTGTTTTTTTGTTGCCCGGCCATATCCAGTTATGGTTATTTTTACTTGGAGGGGAGTAAATTCGAGAGTGGGTAATCCTTTTTCTGCCACGGCAAGCAGAATTACGCCTCGCGTTTGGCTAACAGGGATTGCAGTTTTTAAATTTTTAAAAAAGAAAAGTTTTTCAATAGAAACAACGGTTGGACGATATTTTTCTATTATTTTTTTTATTTCTTTGTATATTTTTTTCAACCTTTCTTCTTCCGCGTCCAAACCTTCTGTAGTGATACAACCGAAATCAATAACCCCCAAATCTTTATTTTTTTGCTTTTTGATAATTGCGTAGCCTGTAATAGTAGAGCCTGGGTCTACTCCCAAAATTATCATAAAAAATTAATTTTTAATATTTGAGTAGATTTCATTTACGGCGTCATTCTCTTCCAATGCTTCAAAAAGTTTTTCCGCCTGTATTCTGTCTTTATCAGAAAGCCGGATTTCTTCTTTGGGAACCAAACCAATGGCGGCAGAATCAATTTTTAATCCTTTAGCCCTTAAATTTTCTTTAACCACCTCAAAATCTTCTGGTTTGGTATAAATATTAACAAGGTTGTTTTCGCCCTGTCGGATATCGTCTGCCCCAGATTCAATCGCAATTGCCTCAATTTCTTCCCTTGTTTTACTACCTCCTTCATTTAAAGGGATTGTTATTATTCCCCTTTGTTCAAACATCCACCTTACAGCACCCTCGCCAGCTAGCTTGCCGCCGTTTTTATTTAGAATAGTCTTTATTTCCGAGAGGGTTCGATTTGCATTATCAGTAACACCGTTGATAATTAAAGCAAAACCACCGGGGCCAAAACCCTCATAAGAAACAGACTCTAGGGCTTCACCAGCCAATTCTCCAGTGCCTCTTTTAATAGCTCTTTCAATATTCTCCTTAGGCATATTCACTTCCTTTGCTTTTTCTATAGCGGCCTTGAGTTTAGAGTTTTTTGCCGGGTCTCCGCCCCCTCCTTCTTTTACAGCAATAGTGATTAATCTGCCATATTTAGAGAATATTTTACCCCTTTTTTCAGCATTGGCCATTTTGGTGGCCATAACTGTTTTTGCGTGACTATGTCCTGACATTTTCTTTAAATTTAAGTTTTACTAATAAAACAATTGTTGCCAAAATTATTGTGATTGCCAAAACAATCAAAAACAAAAACCACGGATTTATTTCTTGTTTTGCTTCTTCTGCGGATGCTGATTTCGTTATTTGGGCCAACAATTCTTTCCCCTCAATGTTAATATTATTATCAGGTTTTTGGTTTTTTGACAAGGTTTTTTCTACTTGTTTGGTTTGTTTGGTGACAGTTCTAATGACGTTAGCAGCTGCTGGGGTTGGGGTTGCACTCCAACTCCAGTTGGTGTTGTTGATTTTGCTATATGATTGCCCAAGCGGTGCGTTTGTAAAAACCACCGAATCAATTATTTTTCCATCGGGTGTCAGTAAACTTATTCTATCACCGTCATTATTTAATATTATTTTTGTTTCAGGCCTTTTAAAAACTAAATATCCGTTGGCTAAAATTTTTGTCGTGCTTGGAATTGTATATGTCGTTATTTTACCAGCCCCGTCTTGTAATTGCCAGTTGGACAAATCAACGTCTGAACTACTGGAATTATATAACTCAATCCACTCTTCTGATTCATCCGATCCTTCTGGGTTTGGGAAGACTTCGTTTATATGTACTTCATCGGTATAAATACCAAAAACGAGCAAGGTTTCATTTTCAGCTTTTTTATTCGTTTGGTCATCGAGATTTAATGGTTGATGGTTCGTTGATTGATTAGGATAATTAGGACAACCAACACTGGCTAGCCCCTGTTCTTTTATTTTTTTTAGAGTTGCGGGACCAATTCCCTTTACCCGCAATAAATCATCAAGTGAAGAATATGGTCGTCCATCAATTATTCTTTGTGCATAAACTGGCCCAACCCCAGCCAATTCGTCTAATTGTGCCAACGAAGCTGTATTTATATCAATACAACCTTGTGCCAAAACCGGGATGGGGTAAAAAAGCAAACAAAACAATAAAATCAAAAGTTTCTTCATTTTTATTAATTATAAGCAAAAAACACTAAAAACCTTTTAATAAAAAGGGGGAAGGTTGTATTATTGTCTGATTTGTATTATTGTCTGATAACACGCCTTTAAATTAATTGGTGCTGGGCTTTTTTCGGTTTGAACCCCAAGTGTTCGTAGGCAAGAGCGGTGGCAACGCGGCCTTTGGGGGTACGTTCCAACAAACCACATTGCATTAAATAAGGTTCATAAACATCCAAAACAGTTTCTTCTTCTTCCATTGCTGCCGCTGCTAAAGATTGGAGACCAACCGGTCCACCGTTAAATTTTTCAATCAAGGCTTTTAATATATTTCTATCAGAAGGATCTAAACCCAACCCATCTATTTCTAAAGAGTTTAATGAATCTTCAGCAATTCCCTTAGTAATAACCTTTAAACCTTGGACCTGAGCAAAATCTCTAACTCTTTTTAAGAGCCTGTTGGCAACCCGTGGAGTAAACCTTGAACGTTGGGCTATAGATTCTATTGCCTCTGGCTCTATTTTTATTTTTAAAATTTTACTAGACCTTTCAATTATTTTTTCGATATCATTTTTGGTGTAAAAATTAAGCTGAAATATTGCACCAAATCGGTTTCGTAAGGGCGCAGAAAGAAGACCCGGTCGGGTGGTGGCTCCAATAAGAGTAAATCTTGGTAATTTTAGTTCCATTGTGCGTGCCATTGGTCCCTTTCCCAAAACTAAGTTTAATTTATAATCTTCCATGGCAGGATAAAGATATTCCTCTATTGTTTTGCTTATCCTATGAATTTCATCTAAAAACAAAATATCACCATCTGTTAAATTAGTTAAAATTGCGGCTAAATCACCAGCTCTTTCTAAAGCGGGACCGGTTGTAGCCTTAATCTTTTTACCCATTTCGTTAGCGATAAGATGGGCTAGGGTTGTTTTGCCTAATCCCGAGTTTCCATAAAAAAGTAGGTGGTCTGGACTTTGTCCCCTTTGTTTTGCGGCAGTAATAATTATTTTGATGTTTTCTTTAATTTTATCTTGGCCGATATAATCAGCCCAAGTTTTGGGACGCAAGGCAGAGTCCAAAAGATCATCCTCATTTGTTGTATTTTCAGGTCGTGGGCTTGACATATATACCAAAAAATGATAATATTGAAAATATTGAATGCTCTTATTATAGTAGGCTTGGGGTTGGAGGTACTTATTGGATTTGTCTTAGTTTTTGGGTAATCTTGCTGCGGCTCGATTATTCCTCAGACAAGTCTTTATTTATGTCCCAGACATAATATTACCTCCAACCCCAAGCCTATTTTTTAAATTTGCGAAGGTGCCTCGTTGGTTTTTTCATCAGCTTCTACCACCCTATATACTTCTTCAAAAGTTGTAGTCCCCTCCACAATATCAATTAACCCAGATTGGTACATTGTTACCAACCCTTTTTTAATAGCCAATTCTTTAATTCTAGAAACTGGCGGGTTGGTTAGAATAAACCTTTCCATTTCTGAATCAACCAAAAACGCTTCAAACAACCCTTTTCTTCCTTTATAACCAGTAAAATTACAAGCTGAACAGCCCCCCTCTTTTGCTTTAGCTATTTTCACCTTCTCTAGATTAGGGATTTTGATCTCTTTGGGTAGGTTTTTTAACCCCTCTTTTAATTCATTGAGTTGGTCTAAGCTTGGTTCTACAAGGGTTGAACATTTTTTACATACCTTTCTTACCAATCGTTGCGCTACAGCCATTTTTAAGCCAGCGGCGATAGTGGCTGGGTTTACGCCGAGATCTATAAGCCGAGGAATTGTTCCCGCTGCGTCATTAGTGTGCAAAGTAGAAAGTACTAGGTGGCCGGTTAAAGCAGCTTGGAGGGCCGTTTCTGCAGTTTCTAAATCTCTTATTTCACCAACCAAAATAACATCAGGATCTTGCCTTACAATTGACCTCAATCCGTTGGAAAAGTCGTATCCCTTTTCAGGAGCAACTTGGGTTTGGGAAATGCCCACTATATGATATTCAATAGGGTCTTCGATTGTTATAATTTTAATTTCAGGATTTTGTATTTTTTTTAAAAAGGCATATAGGGTGGTTGTTTTACCAGCGCCCGTGGGGCCAGTAACGATTATCATACCATTAGGTTTCGTGATTTCTTTTTGGAAAATTTTATAAAGATCGGCCCTTAAACCCAATTCATCTAAAGAAATTAAACTTTTTGGATTTAAAATTCTCATTACTACCGATTCTCCATACTCCGCAGGCAAACTTGATGTTCTAATTTCAATTAAAATTTCCTTAATTTCAATTGTAAACCTGCCATCTTGCGGCTTATCAGTAATGTTTAATTTCAACTTGGAAAGAAGTTTTAATCGTGAAAGCAAATGGCGGTAAGCGCTACGTTCAAAAAAAATAACATCTTGTAAGATGCCATCAAGCCTTATTCTTAACCTAGCCTCTTCCTCTTGTGGTTCCAAGTGGATATCAGAGGCATTGAGAACTATTGCCCCATATAAAACTACATCTAAAAGTTCTGTTACACTTTTAACAAGATATTCTTCAATTTTCTTTTTAAAATCTCCAATATCTTTAACCTGGGCCCCCACCTCATCAATAATTTGGGGAGAAATAGTTACAGAGCCTAATAATTTTTTTGTTGTTTCAGCCATATTAGTGCTTTAAGTGATTGTTTATTTCTTTAAGGTCGGCGCCGATTTTTATTAAATTGGAAGCAATTTGAAAAGTTTCCGCTGTTACATTTTTTTGGAAGTTTTCGCTATGAATAACTAACCCCGTTAAAAGACAGGTTGCTGATTTTTTGGTTAAACCATCTATGTCTATTAAGCCAAAAACTATTTCTGAAAGTCCACCTTCTTTTATTAGATTAATTTTACCAAAATTTTTATTATCTTTCGAGTTATCTATATTTAAAATTAGACAATCCAACAAAAAACCGAAAGGATCAAGTTTTTCCGAAAGTTCTTTCATATAATCTCTTATTCCCACTGCGATTACTAAATCCGGTTTTTGCTCAGAGAAATAAAAAGAGATATTATCTTTTTTTATAATCCCGCTCTCGAGTGTTAAATATATTTTTAAATTATCTTGTTTTTTTTCATAATAAATTTGAGATATTTTAGCGACATTGTCGGGGATAGAAATTACAAAACTTTTTGGATAAGAAATAAAGTCTTCTAAAGATGGTGCCAAAAATTTAAGATTTTCTGGAATATCGTCTAGTATAAGGTTTACATTTTTATTTAAACCCCTTAAAGTATAAAAAAGAGCCAAAACAGAGGCAATGGCTTCTGGTTCTGCAGAGGCTATTAAATAAATATTTTTAGAACCATTGATAATTTGTTTTGATTCTTGTAAATTCATAGTTATTACACACTATTCGATTTTGATTTTTAAGTCAACCCCCTTTATTAACACATGCCAATATGACTAAAATAATTACTAAAAGTTCCCAGCAAACTCGGGAATTAGGCGAGAAATTAGCCAAAGGTTTGTTTTTGGTTGGGGAAAATTTCAAATCTAACCAATTCGAAAATATATCCCCGCTTGAAGTGCGAATGGAGGCAAGAAAAAGAGGTGCAATTGTCTTGGGTTTATCGGGAGATTTAGGAAGTGGTAAAACTACTTTTCTACAAGGTTTTGCCAAAGGATTGGGCATTAAAGAAAAAATATTAAGCCCAACGTTTGTAATTCAAAAAAGATTTAATATTTATAACCCAAAATTTAAAAATTTTTATCATATAGACTGCTATAGACTAGAAAAAGAAAAAGATGTTTTGATGTTGGGCTGGAAAGAGATAGCTAATAATCCTCAGAATATTATTGCGATTGAGTGGCCTGAGAAAATAAAAAAAGTTCTGCCCAAAAATATTATTTGGATAAAATTTAAATTTATAGACGATAAGACTCGAGGGGTTAATCTAAAATATCGCCAAAAAATCCCCCTTTGAAAACCCCATTTTTTATTTGTAATTTTTGAGATATAATTAAGAATGGAGAAAAAAAAGAGATTAATAATTATTGATTCGAATGCGTTGTTATATAGGTCCTTTTATGCCCTTCCCCCACTGACAACAAAAAGCGGCCAAGCAACGGGAGCGGTTTACGGATTTTTGTTAACCTTATTTAAAGCTATAACCGATTTAGGGGCAGGTTATGTTGTGGCTTGTTTTGACACAAAAGGTAAAACATTTAGACACGAAAAATTTGAAGAATATAAGGCGCAGAGAGCTCTTTGCCCTAAAGAATTAATAAGTCAAATTCCAATTGTCAAAGAAGTTTTAAGCGTTTTGAACATCCCTATTTTTGAAAAAGAGGGCGTGGAGGCGGATGATTTAATTGCTACTATTTGCAAAAAGGTTGACAGAAGGGTAGAAGTTTTTATTGTTTCGGGAGATTTAGATAACACCCAATTAGTGAATGAAAATATAAAAGTTTATACACTGGGAAGGGGCATAAAAGAAACGATTATTTATGATATGAATAAAGTTAAGGAAAGGTTTGGGGTAAGCCCCAATCAAATAGTAGACTTCAAGGCGCTTGCTGGCGATTTATCCGATAATATTCCCGGGGTTAGCGGAATAGGGAAAAAGACAGCCGCTGAAATATTGCAAAGATATGGGAGCGTGGAAGGTTTATACAAAGAACTTTCTACCGATACCGCTGTTTTAAAGCCAAAAATTAAGGAAACACTGAGGAAAAACAAGGCGATTGTTTTAATGTCACAAGAGTTAGCTAAGATGAAAGACGATGTTGATATAAGCTTTGAAATTGAAAGATGTAAGTTTGGAGGATTTAATGTTGCTTTGGCAAAAGAACTTTTTAAAAAATTGGAATTCCATTCATTGATTAGTAGGATTGAGAAGTTGTATAATAATAAACGAGATTAAATTAACAGAAAATTTTTATGAATAAACTTAACTCATTTGAACTAAAAATCGCCAGACCCATAATTTTATCGGGGCTTTTTGCTGTTGTTGTCTTTGCGGCCCTCCAAGAAAAAATAAGTTGGGGTTTCTATCTCGTTTCATTTTTATTTCTTATCTATGTATTTTTTTATGGTATAGCCGTGGGACAAAACCTTTCATCACCCATAAAGAAATTATTAGACCAGGCTACGGAATTAAGCAAGGGGAATTTTTTTGGCCGGGTTTATTTGGAAACTACTAAAGATGAATTAGCCGAGTTAGCCAAGGTCTTTAATAAAATAGCAGAAGAAATGGAGGCAATGCAAAACATGGAAAAAACGATTAATGTTAAAGTGCAGGCGAAAACAAAAGAATTAGAAGAAGTGATTAATGCTTTAGAGCAGAAAGTAAAAAACAGAACAATAGAATTAGAAAGATTAATCGAAGAAACAAACAACCTGAAGACGACGGTGAGAAAAAAAGAAGCAGAGGTTACAACCCTTAAAGAAGAGTTAGAGCAATTAAGAGAGAAAGTTAATAAATACAAAAAACGTCTAGCAGAGAAATCAGGGCAATAAAAGACGTTTAGATATTTTAGAAATTAATTTTTTAAGACATGCCGGAACTGCCAGAGGTTCAAACAACGGTCAATTATTTAAATCGAGCACATCTTTTAGGTGCTCGTTTTGCTGATGTTTGGTTAGATTGGATGGGAATAATAAAAAAACCCAAAAATTTCGAGCAATTTAGAAAAGAAATAAAGAACAAAAAAATAATAAACATTTGGCGGAGGGCAAAAAACATAATTTTTGACCTTTCAAACAATCGCTCTCTTTTAATCCACCAAAAAATGACAGGCCACTTACTTTATGGGCGGTGGGAAAAAGAAAGTGGTCGGTGGAAGCCTGTTGGAAATAAGGCACTAGAAGACCCATACAATCAATTTTTGCATTTGATCTTTTTTTTGGATAATGATTATATGTTGGCTCTTTCTGATCTTAGAAAATTTGCTAAGGTTGAATTATGGGAAACAGAAAAACTTAAAAGACAACTAGAGAAATTAGGACCAGAACCACTGGATAAAAGTTTTACGCTGGTAAAATTTAAAGAAATCCTCAAAAATAAAAAGGGCAGAATAAAAGATGTTTTAATGAATCAAAAGGTGATTGCTGGCATAGGAAATATTTATGCTTCTGAGATTCTGTGGCAAGCAAAGATACACCCTCAAAAAGAAGCTACCAAACTTAAAGAAAAAGAAATAGAATTGTTATATCGGGCAATAAAAGAAGTTTTAGCTCTTGGTGTAAAGTTTGAGGGAGAAAGTTTTTCTGATTATAGAAAACCAGATGGCACTAAGGGGGGGTTTGACAAAAAGAGAGAGGTTTATAGACGGGAGGGTAGAGAATGTCGTCGTTGTAGAAGTAAAATAAAAAGAATAAAAATTAGCGGCAGAAGTACTTTTTTCTGCCCCGTTTGTCAAAAACCATAAAAATTGCCAAAACAAGTTATTTGAACCAAAGGTTAGGGGGGCTTAAAGAAAGAATAAATTTTTACCTTCAACCTAAAATTATATTATAATGATTTACTTTATTTTTGGAGAAGATTATTATAGGGCGAAAAGAAAATTAGAAGAAATAATTGATACCTATAAAAAAGTCCATAAATCTGGGCTAAATTTAATTTATTTGGATGCTGGCGAAAAGAACTTTAAAGATTTTTATAATAGCGTAGAAACAAACTCTATGTTTGCTGAAAAGAAATTAATAATTTTAAAGAATGTTTTTTCCAATAAAAATGAACCGTCATTCAGCGGGAGTTCAAAATTTCAGGAAGAATTTTTAGAAAATATGAAAAATTTAAAAAAGACAGAAAATATTATTATTGTTTTTGAAGATAAGGGGGTAGACCCTAATAACAAGCTTTTTAAAGCTCTGCGAAGGAGCGTCAAATGTCAAGAATTTAAATATTTATCGCCGATAATGTTGAAAAAGTTTATATTAGAAGAACTAAAAAAGAAAAATATAAAAATAAATTCTGACGCCTTAAACACGCTTATCCTTTTTGTAGGCAACGATCTATGGAGGTTGGATAACGAAATTAATAAGTTATTAAATTATAAAAATAATTCCTTAATTAAAAAAGAAGATGTTGAACTACTGGTAGAACCAAACATTGAAAATGACATTTTCAAAACTCTTGAAGCCTTAGCTTCTAAAAATAAAAAACTGGCCATATCTTTAATTTATAAACACCTTGAGAGTGGAGACCCTGTCTTTAAAATACTTTCAATGATTTCTTACCAAATTAGAACCCTTTTGATTATTAAAGAATTAAAAGAGAAGGGAGAATTATATGAGGCGATTGTAAAAAAATCGGGGCTTAAACCATTTGTAGTCAGGAAAAACTATTTTCTATGCGACCAATTTTCAATTGAAAAACTAAAAAAAATATATCACAAAATTTTTCAACTAGATTTAGATATTAAAACAAGCAAGATTGAGCCGGAGATAGGATTAGAGGTGCTGCTTTCAGAAATTTAAAAACCGCCCCAAGCGTTTTTTATGGCTTGGTTTACTTTTTGCCAATCATTTTAGCCAACCTAGATTTTTTACGAGAGGCATTGTTCTTTTTTATAACGCCAACCTTAGCAGCTTTATCAAGAGCGCTGTATATTTCCGGCAAAAGTTTTCCCGCTTCGGTTATTTTTTGAGAAGAGACCAAAGCACGAAATTCTTTTATAAGTTTTTTAATTCTGTTTTTATAAACAAGATTTCTCTTTCTTCTTCTGGCAGATTGCCTGATGGCTTTTTTAGCTGATTTTGTAACGGCCATATTTGCTTCGTAAATTAAAAAATAAAAATGAAAAAATAAAAATCAGTTCTAATTTTTAGTTGTTCCAGCTTTATCTCGCTGAAAACCGAACAAAGTTTTCACCATTTTTTCTTTTTAGTTTTCAGTTTTTAATTTATCTTATAATAACAGATAATAATTATTTTTGCAAGAGCTTAAATTGGCACACCTTATTTGACGCCATTATTGATAAGTTTTATAACCGCAAGAACCTAAAATATGGTTGCCAGATGAGGCAAGAGAACAATTAGAAAGAGAAGAAGCAAAAAGGGACCGGAAACAAAGGAATGGATAGATAAAGCCAAGGATTTTTAAGGAAAACAGGCAAGGAGTTGCTGAAAATTTTGGGAAGGGTTGTTGGCGAACTAATAATTCTTGAGGGTAGTATTATAATGCGGTAGGGAAAACATTTAGAGACATTGGAAGGGATATAGAGGGCAGGCGGCGAGCTAATAAATAAATTATTAAATAAAAAAAATAAAATGGTACCCCAAAATAGTCATAAAAAATCTGCAAAAGTTTCTAAAAAAAATTATCTCAAGAATGAATAATTTGGTCTTGGAGAGAATTTTAAAAAATCTTTATTTAAAACTTAGTCAGCAAGAAAAAAATGATGGCAAAAGTTTTTTCATCAGGAGATAAAAAAGCAAAAGAAAGATTTATAAAAATATATTTGTCAAACTTTAAGTTAATTTTTGAGCGCGAAGTGAAAAAATTGGAAAAAGAAATTAGAACGGAACTAAAAGAATGATTTAAATAAAGTGAACTAAAAAATTCTCAATCTCTTTTTTGTTTCTAAATAAGTTTTTATGTTTTATCTATTTTTTTTATTAAGTCTCGGATTTCAGCTGCTCTTTCAAAGTCAAGGCGGGAAGCGGCCGCTTTCATTTCTTTTTCTAACAATTTTTTGTCACGAACAAGCCAGAATTCAGAGACAACACCCTCTTTTTTAGAGAATTCCCAATCTCTTATATCCTTAATAATTGGTTTAGGTTTAATTTTGTGTTTTTTATTATATTCTTCCTGAATTTTTCTTCTTCTATTTATTTCTTTTATTGCTTTTTTTATTGATAAAGTTTTTTTATCGGCGTATAAAAGCACCCGTCCATTTATGTTTCTTGCAGCCCTGCCCATGATTTGTATTAAGGTTGTTTCATTCCTTAAAAAACCTTCTTTATCGGCATCTAAAATTGCAATTAAAGAAACTTCGGGTAGATCAATCCCCTCTCTTAAAAGATTAATTCCCACCAAAACATCATATTTTCCTTCTCTTAAATTTTTTAAAACCTCCGGCCTTTGTAGAGTTTTAACCTCCGAGTGTAAATATTGGGTTTTTATTTTTCTTTCTATCAAATAATCTGCTATTTCCTCTGCCAATCTTTTTGTTATGGTTAACACAAGGACTCTTTGTTTTTGCTCAACCTCTTTTTTGATTTCTTCTATTAGATCTTTTATTTGGTTTTTGGTTTTTTTTATTTCTATTTTTGGCTCTAATAATCCCGTTGGTCTTATTAATTGTTCTACAATAATATTTTTAGACTTTTCTTTTTCAAATTTTGCCGGCGTTGCCGAAACATAAATTGTTTGGCTTTGCCTTTTTTCGAATTCAGAAAAAGTTAATGGCCTATTATCAATAGCTGATGGTAAGCGAAAACCAAAGTCAATTAGGGTTTGTTTTCTTATTTTATCTTGGATAGACATAGCTTTGATTTGAGGGATTGAAATATGCGATTCGTCTATAAAAATTAAAAAATTTTCCCGGTTAAAGTATCTAAAATAGTCAATTAAAGAAAATGGCGGTTGGCCGGGTTTTCTAAATTCTAAATGTCTAGAGTAATTTTCAATACCATGGCACCACCCGGTTTCTTTTAACATTTCTAAATCATAGTTGGTTCTTTGTTCTAACCTTTCGGCTTCCAAAAACCTTTTTTGTTTTTTGAGTTCTTTCAGTCTTTCTTCTAACTCTAATTTGATATTATTTATAGCCAAGTTAATCCTGTCTTGTGGCGCTACCCAAAATTGAGCCGGAAACAGTTCATAGGACTGGTAAAGCTTGTGGCTTTTTAAATTTGGTTCATATTCTAATATTTTATTTATTTTATTTTTATTAAATTCAATTTTTAATATTTTTTTCCCAGTTATAGTATAAATTTCAATTACCTCTCCCCTTACCCGGAAAGAACCGGGTTTAAAAAATACATCATTTCTTTGATATTGCAAATTAGCGAGCAAAGATAAAAGGTTTTTCCTATTATATTCTCCTCTCTCTTTATTTTCACCCCCAGTAGTTATTTTTAAAGAAATATTTTTATAATTTTCCGGCGATCCAATATTATATATACAAGAAACAGAGGCAACCACCACAATATCTTTTCTTGTTGTTATATCTTGCACCGCTGAATGCCTCAATCTATCTATTTCTTCATTGATTTTGGCATCTTTTTCTATATATGTATCTGTTTGGGGGATATACGCCTCGGGTTGGTAATAGTCATAATAAGAAACAAAATAATGTACAGCATTATAGGGAAAAAATTCTTTAAACTCCTGATAAAGTTGGGCGGCTAGGGTTTTATTTGGAGAAATAACCAAGGTGGGTTTCTGCATTTTTTCTATAACATTGGCCATGGTAAAGGTTTTGCCAGAACCTGTTACGCCTAAAAACACTTGGTTTTTTACTCCTTGCCTTAAATTATTAACCAGTTGTTTTATGGTTTTTGGTTGATCACCTCGAGGTTTAAACTTTGCTTTTAACCGAAATTTCATATAATATAAAATTAACAGCAAATCATATGATAAGTTATTTAAACGGAAAAATTATTTTAAAAGGTCCCAAAACCGGTGTTCCCAAATTTATTATACTTGAGGTCAACAACATTGGCTATAAGGTTTTTTTATCACAGCAGAACTTATTTAAATTACCAGAAATTGGTCAGAACATCAAGTTATTTTGTTTTCATAATGTAAAAGAAGATACTTCGGAGCTTTATGGTTTTTTTACTTATGATGAATTAGAGTTTTTCGAGACATTAATAGATATTCGAGGGGTGGGGCCAAAGGCGGCCCTAGAAATTTCTGCCTTAGGACCTTTGGAAAAGATAAAAGATAAAATTTTAAAGCAAGATGAAAACATATTTGCCGGAATCCCTGGCATTGGCTCTAAAAAAGCAATGGCAATAATTTTAGAGTTAACAGGTAAGATAAAAACATTGGGACAAAAAAGAGGTTCGAGCGACGAGGCAGAGGAGGCCTTAATTAAACTTGGTTTTACCAAACAACAAGCTAAAGATGCTTTAGGTCGCGTTTCTAGTAAAGACCCAGAAGAACGCGTAAAACAAGCGTTAAAATTTTTAGGAAAGAATTGACAGGTCTATTTGGTTGTAGTAAATTGAAAATAGGATAGATATGAATAGAGTTTCTCAAAACATAATAAACATCATCATTATTAACCTCTTTTAGAGAAGGCGCAATTTTAATTCAAAAGTCAAAATTGCCCCTTCTCTCGAAGAGGTTTTTCTTTTTTCGAGAAAGCCCTTTGAAAACAAAACATGGAAAGGAAAAATATCGATGAATACAAACAAAACTGGCATAGACAACAAGTTTTTCAGGGTTTTGTATTATAGGGTGTTAAAGGAAAAGGATTATTCTGGTAGAACACAGACAAGTTCATCAGAAGCCTCAATAAAAGTACAAATCAAAGATAGGGTTGTGACATATGCAACTCCTAAGGGGACGAAAACTGAGGTTTTAGACTTAGTAGTTTACAGGGTTGCTGAAGGAAATGGGTCGGTCAACGCCCTAGACAACGCCCTGCGCAAGGCCTTAGCTGATTTTTTTTCTGGGATAGAAAATGTTAAGCTCGTTGATTTTGAGGTTCATAAAAAAAGGGGAGAAGAAGGCACAGAATCATTAGTTGAGGTTACAGTTAAATCTTCTGATGGTAAGAATACCTGGGAAACCAAAGCAACCTCGACCGATATAATTGAGGCTAGCATGTTGGCCATAGTAAGCAGTCTAGAAAAAGAGCTTTTATATTTGTCGGCATCAATTCGGACATAGGCCGGTTTAGTTTTACCGGCTTTTTTTTATTTAATCTATATGTTAGATTATATTAATGAGTTTAAAAGAAAAAATTAAAAAAATTATACCCAAAAGTTTACTCCAAATTTATCATCTTAAACTAGCTTTTTTAGGCGCGTTAATTTTTGGTTTTCCAGGGAAAAATCTACCTCATCGGGTTAAGGCAGGTAAAAATTTAAAAATAATAGGAGTAACTGGTACTAGCGGAAAATCTACAACTGTTGATTTTATAACAAGAATATTAGAAGAGGCGGGCAATAAAGTAGCTTCTTTATCTTCAATTAGATTTAAAATTGGAGATAAAGAATGGGAAAATAAATATAAAATGACAATGCCCGGTCGCCTTGTAATACAAAAGTTTTTAAGACAAGCGCTAAATTCTGGCTGCCAATATGTTGTTTTAGAGGTTACATCAGAAGGGATAAGGCAATTTCGTCATAAATTTATAGATTTTGATGCAGCTGTTTTTACAAATTTAACTCCAGAGCATATTGAAAGCCACGGGGGGTTTGAAAATTATAGAAATGAAAAATTAAAATTATTTAAAGTAACAAAAAATATCCACATTGTAAACGTAGACGATGAAAATGCTAAGTACTTTTTAGATATTCCAGCAGAAAGAAAAATTATTTTTAGTATCAATGATGTAAAGAATATAAATTTAGAAAAAGGCATCAGTTTTGAATTTGAGGGTAAAAAATTTAGTTTAAGATTATCTGGAAAGTTTAATATTTATAATGCGCTGGCCGCGATTTCTGTTGCTAAGGTTTATGGTATTGGCTTGGAGGTTTGTAAAAAAGCTTTAGAAGAGGCAAAAAAAATCTCCGGAAGAATGGAAACAGTGTCTGAAAATCCGAAAGTTTTTGTTGATTATGCTCACACTCCCGCCCAACTTGAGGAGGTTTATAAAACTCTTGCCGGTAGCAATTTAATTTGTGTTCTCGGTGCTTGCGGTGGCGGGCGAGATAGGTGGAAAAGACCGGTCCTGGGGAAAATCGCCGCTAAATATTGTAAAGAAATAATTATAACCAATGAGGACCCTTATGATGAGGATCCAAGCCAGATTTTATCAATGATAAAATCTGGAATTTCAAAATCCAAATTTCAAATGTCAAATTTTTACGAAATTTTAGACAGACGGGAGGCAATTAGAAAAGCGCTTCAATTAGCCAAACCCAACGATATTGTAATTATTACTGGCAAGGGGTGCGAACCTTGGATGTGCGTTGCGAATGGGCGAAAAATTCCATGGGATGACAGACAAGTAGTAAGAGAAGAACTCAAAAAAATTTTTACCACGTAGGGACGCACAGCTGTTCCTTCGGGGCCCTGGGACGACCGCCGAGTTATTAAAGAAGAATTGACTTCTTAAAAGAAAATTATGAATGTTATTTTTATAATTTTTATTTTAGTTTTTTTGTTCTCTTTATACTTTCTATACGCTCTGTTATTTTTAATTTTTAATTTCCCTTTATTTTTGGGCGCACCTTTTGTGCCGGCTCCATCTAAAAAAGTAAAAGATACCCTGGAATTAGCCGACCCCAAGCCGGGCGAAATTCTTTACGATTTAGGTTCAGGAAATGGTCAAATTATTATTGAGGCGGCAAAAAATTACGGAGTTAAAGCGGTTGGGATAGAAATTAATCCGATTTTGGTTCGTCTTTCTGAGAGAAAAATTAAGAAACTTGGTTTAGAAAATAAAGCGAAGGTTTATAAGAATAATTTTTTTAATGCAGATATTTCGGAAGCAGACATTGTGGTTACATATCTTCTTCAAACAACAAACAATAGGTTGGAGAAAAAACTTCTTTCAGAACTTAAACCGGGGGCGAGAATCGTTTCCTTGTCTTTTACTTTTAAAAATATTCCCCTGATAAAATCTAAAGAAAACGTAAGATTATACCAGATTCCGATAACAAAAAAATACCAATTTCTAGAGCACAAAGCCGACTTAAAAATCAAGGCTTTTGGCGCAACAAAAGAAGAACTTTTTAGAAATATGCTTTTAGGAATGCAAGATTCCCAGAAGCCAGAAGTTGCTGGGATAGAAACAGTAAAAAGAGAAATTAAGGTAAATTCAGCCGATTTCCCGGCTTTATTGGTAGATTTTTTGAGCGAGGTTTTATACTTAAATCAAACGAATAAAGAAATTTATAACAAGATTAATTTTAAAAAATTCACCGATAATGAGATTGAGATTGAACTAACCGGCAAAAAAGTTGAAAGGTTTGGAGAAGATATAAAAGCAGTAACCCACCACGATTTGGATATACACCGAAAAGAAGATAAAGAGTGGGAAGCAACAGTATTATTTGATATATAATTTATGTTAAACAAAAAAGATTTCATAGAAATATCAGATTATCTATGGGAGATACCGAAGAGTTTTCGGTCTGACATGCGAGTGTCGGCCAGGGCTTATATTTCAGAAGAAATGCTAGAGGAAAGCTTTAAAGATAAATCTCTTGAACAGTTGGTAAATATTGCTACTCTGCCAGGAATTCAGAGATACGCCTTGGCGATGCCGGATATGCACGAGGGTTATGCCAGCCCAATTGGAGGCGTGGCGGCAATAAGAACTTCCGACGGGATTATTTCGCCCGGAATGTGCGGATACGACATTAATTGCGGAATGAAATTATTAAAATCAAGCTATCCTGAGAAAGAAATAAAACCCTATTTAGATAAATTGGCTACGGAAATTCAAAAAGAAGTGCCGTCGGGCTTGGGCAAAGGAAGGCAAATAAAATTTTCAATTGAACAGATAGATAAGATTTTAGAAGGCGGCAGCCAAAAATTAGTGGAACAGGGCTACGGCGAAAAAGAGGATGCTGAAAATTGCGAGGGGAATGGGAAATTGGACTGGGCAGACGCTTCAGCGGTTTCTTATCAGGCTAAAAATCGGGGCAGAGATCAGGTTGGGACTTTGGGTTCAGGCAACCATTTTTTAGAAATCCAAAAGGTAGCGGAAATTTTTGATGAAAAATCAGCTGAAGTTTTTGGCTTATTTAAAGACCAAGTCGTGATAATGATTCATTGCGGTTCAAGGGGTTTAGGCCACCAGGTTTGTACGGATTATTTGAGAGAGTTTATTCCCCTAATGGAAAGAAAGTATAAAATTAGAGTTCCTGATCGGGAATTTGCCTGTGTTCCTTTCAATTCTCCTGATGGCCAGAGATATTTTTCGGCGATGGCTTCAGCCGCCAATTACGCCTGGGCAAACCGCCAGATGATAGCTCATTTTGTTAGAAAGGCTTGGGTTTCGGTTTTGGGCCAAAAATTTTCTTCGCTGACCGCTCTATATGATGTCGCTCACAGTATTATTAAGAAAGAAAGGTATCTAATTGATGATAAAGAGACCGAAGTTGCTGTTCACAGAAAAGGAGCAACCAGGGCTTTTCCGCCGGGAAATCAAGAAATTCCAGAGAAATATCGCGAAATTGGCCAACCGGTTTTGATTCCGGGCTCAATGGGTACTGCTTCGTATATTCTGGTAGGGGTAAAAGAGGGTGAGCAAGCGTTTTACTCAACTTGTCACGGCGCCGGCAGAACGATGTCGCGGCACGAGACGATGAGACGAGTTTCTGGTCAAGAAGTAGTGAGAAGTTTGGAATCAAAAGGAATTATTGTTAAATGCTGGAGTTTAAGAGGTATTTCTGAAGAAGCGCCATTGGCCTATAAAAATATTGATGATGTTGTTGAAGTTGTCCATAACGCCGGCTTATCCAAAAAAGTAGCAAAATTAGTACCCTTAGCCGTGATAAAAGGGGAATGTGTCCAGGTTCAGATACATATGATACACCCTTAGGTTTGTAAAACGATAACATTTTTAGTAGGTAATCCGTGTATTTTCAGCCTTGCGGAGTATTCAGCCAGAGTGAGCTGGCCTAACGCCTCGTGAGGCCTGAAATGATTCCATGTATCTTCCCATTTTTTAATGCTCTTTTGCATCTCTGAGAGTATTGAACAGACATTG
>Ga0272448_1000595_pt1 | contig 55030 bp, 41 predicted proteins | sample YNPCB0191_FD_202220 | JGI IMG/M metagenome (GOLD analysis project Ga0272448, IMG submission 202220) | Hot spring sediment microbial communities from Yellowstone National Park, WY, United States - YNP-CB-019-1 | ecosystem: Environmental > Aquatic > Thermal springs > Hot (42-90C) > Sediment... | reverse complement strand
AAAACGCGCCGGCAAGGTCTGCGCCGAGTTCGCCGACGACAAACGCGCCGCCTGACCGGCGCCCCAAGGAGGACTAACGCCTGTGTCCCTTCGACGAATTTACACACGAAACTTGACACTACCTCCCGCCGTTCACCCATTACACGGTCAGGTCATCAGGTCATATCTCTCTGGCGGGATTACCGACTTAACGGGCTCACCGGAAAGGTAGCGCTTAAGATTAGCAAGGGCATAATCAGCGATGCCGCCACTATGTGAGGGGGTCGTGCCAGCGACGTGGGGGAATAGCAGACAATTGTCTAGACCCCGTAGAGGACTGTCGGGTGGCAGGGGTTCCTTTTCAAAGACGTCAAGCGCCGCGCTGATGCGCCCAGTCTTCAGTTCGGCAATAAGTGCGTCTTCGTCAATTATCGCCCCGCGGGCAGTATTCACGAGCAGGGCACCATCTGGCATGGCGCGTAGAATCTCGGCGTTGACGATGTGGAAATTCTCCGGCGTCTTGGAGGCATGGATGCACACTGCCTCGTTCTCGGCATAAAGTGCTTTGAGTGACGTGACGCGCCGCACGCCCAGCTGGGTGAATACCTCATCGGGAACATGCGGGCTGTAGGCACTGATCTTCGGCTGCCAGGGTTGCATCAGTTTCACTTGTTCCTGTGCAATGATGCCGAGGCCGTGCATTCCAACTTTGAGGCCAAAGAGGCTCTTGCCGGCCAGATGCCGCGGCCAGCCCTTTTCCTGGTGCATCGCCTTCTGAATTGGCCAGGCATTGCGCAGGCCAGCGAGAAGCATCATCATGGCGCCTTCGGCCACTGGGCGCGCGCCCGCCGGGCCCCAGTTGCTGACCAGCAGGGCAGGGCGGTCACTGCGTTGTACTGCCATTGCGGCCTTCTCAATGTTGGCGCGGATGGAACCGGTGACGTGGCACATGTATTTGAGCTCCGGCACCTCAAGCACTGTCTCCGCCTTCAACCTCGGCGTGCCCCAGCCGGTTACCAGGATTTCGGGGCGGAACTCACGAATTAGGGCGTTGTAGGCCTCATTATCGTGGGGGGCGCGCAGGTCGGTTCGCACCATGACGTCGCCTAAACTCAGCAACTCAGAGCGCGCAGCCGGAGAAAAAAAGTCATCCAGGAACGAACCCGGAATGCAGACGAGGATTCTCACTTTTCGCATTTTCAGGCTCCGAATCAGGAGGTCGAGGTCTCTTTGCGGATCAAATCCCGGCAATGGTAAGGACAACCATTGACAGGCTTGCCGCTGCCACGAGTCCACAACCCAACCACGCTATCACCTTGTAAATAGGTCCCAGGGCGTAATTCCCCATAATGTCTCTGTTACTGGCCAGGATAACGGTGCACACCAGCACCGCAGGGAGGAGGACACCGTTGGCAACTTGCGAGAAGATCATGATCGGCACCAGTCTCTCCTCTGGAGCAAGGAGCGCCACAAGCGCCCCCACCACGATGACCAATGTATAAATGACGTAATAATGGGGTGCCTCTGTGAACTTTTTGTCCACTCCCCGCTCCCATCCCATGGCCTCACACAGACTTGTGGTGGTAGAGATGGGCAGAATGGTAGCACCAAAGGTGGAAGCGGTTACCAGTCCAAGGGCGAAAAGGCCAGCGCAATAGTTTCCAGCAATTGGTCTGAGCGCCTGCGCCGCCTGCTCTGCCGACTCCACGAGGATGCCTTCCTTGTGAAGCGTGCTGCCGCACGCCAAGACTATGAAGTATTGCACCACGGCCGCCGCCACCGCACCAAGAAAGACATCCCACCAGGCATAGCGCATGTGCTTTGCTGGAATGCCTTTCTCCACAGTGCTTGCCTGCTGATAGAACTGCATCCAAGGTGCGATGGTGGCCCCGATGATGCCAACGACCGCGTACAGGTAGTACTTGTCCCAGCTTGGCTGTGGTGCCAGCGTCTGACGGATCGCGTCGCCCCAGTCTGGACGTGCCAGGATGGCAGAGATGATGTAGGTAACATAAAAGAAACAGGCGACGAAAAACCAGCGTTCTACTGAGTGGTAGGTGCCTTTGATAACTAGGCGCCACACGAGAAAGGCCGCTACCGGCACGATCAGGTGGCGGCTCAACCCGAAGATCTCCACTCCCGCGCCGATACCGGAGAAGTTGGAGATAGAGTTGGCGATGTTCGTCAATATAAGTGCGAGCATGAGATAGGCGGAGACCTTGATGCCGAAGCGCTCGCGGATAAGGGCTGATAGTCCCTTACCAGTGGCAATGGCCATCTTGCTGCACATCCACAGGACGAAACCCGAGAGAATACCGACCAGTGGCATGACCCAGAGAATGTTGTAGCCGTACTTTGCCCCCGCAGCAGAATAGGTGGCAATCCCGCCTGCGTCGTTGTCCACATTGGCCGTAATGAGACCGGGCCCGACGACCATGGCGAACAAAGCCACACGCACCCGCCAGCGTTTCCACAAGGTCATTTCCTGCTCCGGCGCCTCAGTCCCGCGGCAATGGCAGGAGTTCGTCCACAACGCTCTTCATACGCACCGCGCCGAGAAAAACATTGTTCTTGTCCACGACCGGGATGGCGCGAAAACCATATTTCATCAGGAGGCGTGCCACGTCTTGCAGACTCGTGTCGGGCAAAACCTTGACCAGGTCTCGGGTCATCAGGCTCTCCATAGTGGTGTCCGGCTTGGCGCGCAGCAACTCGCGGAGGTTGAGAACCCCCACTAGATGCCGCTCCGAGTCTAGGACGTAGATGTGATTGAAGACCTCCACTTCGTCGGCCAGAGCGCGCACGCGTTCCAACACCGCCGCTGCGGTCTCGTAGGGCTGTACTTCAATGCAGGAGGTAGCCATGACTCCCCCCGCAGTCATTTCCGGGTGCGAGAGGATGACCATCACATCCTGGGCCGCCTCGCGGTTCATCCTGCTGATGATGCTTTCAGCATCAGCCGGGCCGACGTCGCGCAGGACGGCCGCCGCTTCCTTAGCTGGCATTTCTTCCAGCAGGTCGGCGGCCTTGCTGGGTTCCTGTTCGGCGATAACCGAGCGCTGCACCTCTGGGTCCAGTTCCTCCAGTGTTTCGGCTGCTGTTTCCACTGGCAGGGCGCTGAGCACCGCTTGGCGTTCGCGTACGCCGAGTTCCTCCAAAATATCAGCCAGTTCAGCAGGTCGGATGTCCGCCAAGCGGCTGGGGCCTGCGGATACACGTACCCCAGCGGGAGAGCCCTGTGGCGCAATTACCTGAACGTGGCGCCAGGTCACGAATTCTTCCTTGATGGTATAGTCAAGAAGCCAGCGCAAGAGGCGAGTTACGGCTTTCTCCAGATTGAGCCGCCGGAGTATGCCCAGAACGCCGACGTCCACATGGCCGACGACGAGCTGTCCTTCGGCATAGAGCATATGGATGTCATTGACACGCACAACCTTCGCGCCAGAGATGTCCACGACTTGGTTGTCCAACACGTGGCGGCGTAGCCAGAAGTCAGCCTTATCCCCCACATCGCCACTGGCGGCGGTGCCGTTTGGTCGCACGACAATTTCCTGCGGTGTGAACTCTAGCACCGCGGACCAGGGCACATGCGTAATGCCGCTCTTCCGGCTCTTGACTGCCAGTACGACAACAAGGGGATAAGGAGACTGGCTTCCTGCACCCAGATCGTGCAGGCGTCCGAATGGCTTGCTCTCGCCCTCGCGGCGCACGGGGCACCCCAAGAGTTCAGAAAGGTAGTAGTAAACGAACTGTGATGGTGAAACGGTAGTTTGCATGGTGTTGTTGCTGGCCACCACAAGGGTAGCTAGCCCTGCTGCATCAAGGATTCGCTCGTGATTTTTCCTGGTTTTGACGCCAACACCCCTCAGCCGGATCAGACCAGCTTCTTCATCTGCATGCGTGAGCCGCACCGGCTCGGGCAATCCGGCCCCGCTAACGATGGCACCTGGCTTCAGCCGTTCTTTTTCCACCACGGCGACGCTCCGGGCCCTGATGTGACATGCCGGCTGGGCGAACGGCTGACGTGCGCCTCTGCCTTGGGCGTACTGGCCGGCCAGCCCGCTGTGTGTGGGCTCTTGCTTCCTTCGGGGTCACAGTGCGTGTGCCTGGTCGGTATTTTATTTTCCAGTCGCTGCTGAATCAAGCAGCAAGGCAGCGCGGGTGTAGTGTGGGATTTGGGTTGCGGATGTGGATGCGGCGTCCGGGAGTTCTCATCTTTGGCGGGTGAATGTGGTGCGTGATGTTGCAAGGGTGCGCTACGACATTGTATCATATGCTCCGTGGGATTAGTAGCGTTGTCTCGGCCCGCGGGACGTTGCAGGTTGCAACTGTGCCGGGAGCTTCAGGAGGTAGTTCGGGAGCCGCAGAGAATCATGCCTATTTTTGAGTATCGCTGTCAGCATTGTGGCGCGGTAACAGAGTTTCTGGAAAAAGCGGACGCGGATGGGCCACACCCTTGCCGCAGCTGTGGCAGCGGGGCAACAGAAAAGGTGCTCTCCGCATTCAGCGCAATTGTGCCTGCAGCGAATTGCCGCTGCGAAAGCGCGGTTTGCAAGCCTTCGCGCTCCTGCCGAGAAGGTGCCTGCCGTGACGGCACTTGCCCCCTGCTCTAGGGCATCGCCCGAATGGCCCAATGAGCACTAGCACGCCACGAATTCATGCTGGCCTGACGAAGGCCCAAGTGCGCTCCTCGTTGTGGCTCTTCAATTGGAGCCTTTGTCTGCGGGCAGTGTTTGATACCTTCAGTGGCGGTAGTTCATTTGTCTTCGCGGCCTTCGTCCTTTCCCTTGGCATCCCCAAGGAATTCATGGGTTTCATCAATTCTGCCCTTAGCATGGCTTGTATCTTGCAACTTCTCGGCCTGGTTCTAATTAACCGCGCCGAGAATAAGAAACACTTCGTACTCGGGGTAGGTCTCACTGAGCCTCTTTTGCTGATTGCAGCAGTTCTGGCCGTACCTCTGCTGCCTCCCGGGGCGCGTATTTATGGAATAGCGGGGGCCGCCTTTCTGGCGGCAGCGACCCTTCACCTGACGCGCCCGATGGCGGATGAGTGGCTAGCGTCAACGGTGCCAGAGGGAGTGCGGGGGCGCTTTCTCGGCCGGCGCTTCCAGTGGCAGGGCGCTGCACTGATTGTGGCCTCGCTGACGGCTGGACAAATGGTGGAACATGTTGGGAAGTCAAATGCACCGGCGCTAGCGGGTATGGTGGCATTGGGTGCTGTGTTTGGCGTTGCGGCCGTGCTGACGCTCTTTCGGGCGGAGATGCCCGCTATCTCAGCGGCGGCGCGCGTGCAATGGAGCGACTTACGCGGTGCGCTTACCCAGGCCGAGTTTCGCCGCTATCTCGCTGGACTCCTCCTCTACAACCTGCCCTTCTTGTTGGCGGTGCCATACTACCAGGTTTTTAATCTTGAAGTGCTCTCCATGCGGGAGAGCCTCATTGGTTACATGCTAGCCGGCTACCTTCTGGTGCGCATGGTGCTTTTTGCCTATTGGGGCCGACAGGTTGATCGCCACGGGCCACGGTATGTTTTCCTGCTTATTGGTCCGCTCTATGTGTTGTTCTTCCTCGGTTTGATGGCGGCAACGCGTGGGCGATTGTGGCCTGTGATGGTGGCGTGGGGATTGGCCGGGGTTGGTGATGCCGCCTTTAACGTGGCGCTGGCGGCGGCGCTATATGGTGCCGTACCCCACACGCCGGCCCGGCCTGCCTATTTTGCGCTTTCCAACTTGGTGGTTATGGCTCCGTTTGTGTTCGGTGGTGCCATGGCGGTGCCGATACTTAAAGCACTCGCAGGAGTGCGGGTGCAGTTGGGGCCATTGGTGCTGGGTCAGTTTCAGTGCTTTTACGGGCTCCTTGGCTTGGTGATGATCCCCTGCATTTTGGCGGGGCGGTACTTTGTCGGTCGCCGCGAGACTGAGCCTGTGTCGCCGGCGGAGTTAAGGCCGGATCGGTGAGGCGTTTCCTCCAGGCGTGCCGCTCGCCCGCTTTGTTTCGTTGCTTTATTCAGTTGCCTCGTACTCCGCGTTGTCTCGCACGCGGATTCTTCTGAAGATTCACCGAAGGCCCGTCACTCCGAGGTCGCGGGGGCAGACCAAGTGCCCTGATATGCTTGCCGGAGGCTGCGAACGTCGCCTGCGTGAGGGTCAAAAGTTCCTGCGGGTAGGCAGGGCTGGGAAATGTTCCTACACGTCCGCTCGGCCCATTAGTTGCCCGCTTTCTGATGGTCTTGGAGAAATGTGGCTATCCCTTGTTGCAGTCTTGTCTGTTTTTCCGCGGTGCGGGCAGCGGGGATTTCCCGGTAGATGTCCGTGATGTCGCCGGCGTGCTCCCGGATGCGCTCGCACAACTGGCGGGCAGTCAGGGTGTCGCCCTGCCGGAGGATGAGTCGTTCGCACCAGCGCGTGTCAATCAGGAGATTCCACGCCTCCTTGGACTTGGGGGCGGCGGGCCTGAAGGAGGTGTCAATTGTGTCGTCGCACTGTCCGTTGACGTTGTGGCGGCAGGGGCGGCAGATGTCGTCCGCCCCCAGTTCGATGCGGAGTCTGATGTCGCGATTGTCAAGGATTTGACGGGTCACGCGGTGCAGGGCGTGTCCGTAGGGGTGCGGCTCCGGGTTCATGTGCCCTCCGCCGAGCGCCGTCAGGATGTCCACGAAGTGGTGCGGCTTGATTGAAATCACATCTGTGCCCGCGGCGAAACTCGCCTTGCCCCCGCGGATTTGATTGGGCGACTGGTTCATCGGCGTTCCTCCTGGGTCACGATCGGCAGGACAACATGTGTCGGGCGATTCGCGTCCAGGTGGATACTGTTGGTTGCGACGAGCGTCTTGGTGTATTCCGGCTCGCCGCGGGCTAGTTCGGCGCGCAGCCTTTCGGCCAGGAGTCGCCGCGTGGTGGCATGGTCGCCGTAAGGTTCGCCGGTGTTCGGGTTGATATCCCATCGGTCAAAGTTGCTGCTCGACAGGGCCAGGCGCAGCCGGTGGCCGGGCGCGAGGACGATGGCGGTGTAACCCAAGTCTATGGTGAACTCGTATACCTCGCCGGGCGTCAGGAGTTCCTCCTTCAGGAAGCTGTTCCGGTATCGCGCCTTCACGATGCCGTCGGCGAAGAGCATTGACCGGCCATCGGGATAAACGTCCGTCAGTTTCGCAATGAAGTCCGTATCGGTCCTGTCCGATGCACCCCATAACCTTACCTGTATCTGGCCGACGATTTTTAGCGGTGTCTCCAACGGTGGCGTCGTGAACACCAATACGTCGGGGCGGTCTTCTACTTCCCTTTGGTCGTGCGGTCCGGACACCTGCTGCCTCGCGTGACGGCGGCCGACGGTGGGGACGGGGTTCTCCGGGTCAAACCGGAACTGCATTGTGGCGTTCTCCACCATCGGCTTCTCCGGCCGCAGGGTCCGGTCGGCATGGGCGTAGTAGGCGACGGTCGTTGACGGGGGAGGAAAGTCGTCCGCCTCGACCCATACGTTGCCGGGTGCGTTCGGGTTGTCCACGTCGCCCATGAGGTAGTAGCGCACCGCCGGTCTTTCCATCACTCCGGTCGGCTTTCCTTTGCACCAGTAGTCGAACCAGGGGAGCCAGACTTCGCGCTCCCAGTCGGGTTTGCTGTTGGGCGGATAGGCCAGACCGCCCGGCAGCAATAGCGGCTTGCCGTAATCCTGTTCCTGCAGGACGCCGTGGCCCCAGGGACCGATGAGGAGTTTCTGGCTCTGGCGTGCCTGCGGCCCGCCACGCTGGCGCAGGGCGCGGAACATCTCAATAGCGCCTTCCTTGTAGAAATCGTACCACCCCGCGCAGTGCATCATGGGGATATTGAACTGGTCAAGCCGTGAGGTTTCGCGGCTGCGGATGCGCCGGTTGAGCAACTGGCGTGTGCGCGCGGTGAACGGCCCGCGCAGGATTGTTTCCATATCAGCCTTGCGGAAGGCTGCCGGGTAAAGCGGGTCGGTGTAGTAGTTGCCGGGAGCCTGTGCGGGGATGGCGCACGCCAGATGCGGTGGGCGCGTGACGGCCGTCTCGTACTGGACCGCGCCGGAGTGCGAGTAGCCGAGCATCCCGATCTTTCCATTGCACCAGGGCTGCCGGGCGAGCCATTCCACCGTGTCATAGCCATCGTACTGCCTTGCTGGTCCCTTGTCCGGGTTCGCCGAGGCATAGAAACCCCGCATGTCCTGCACGGCGAAGGCATAGCCATTGCGAATGAAGCAGTCCCGCCACTTGCCGACTGGCTGTTCGCGGTTCTTGTCATACGGCGTAATGACCAGAATAACCGGGACGCCGTCGGGGTATTTCTCGCGCGAGTAGTCCGCCGGCATGTAGATGTCTGTTGCCAGTTGCGCGCCATCGCGCATCTCGATCATGGTGGAGTTTCGCCTGCCGGGTAGGGGGTCTTGCGCGAAAGATGCGGAAACCGCCAAGAGGCAAGCCGAGATGGTCCAACCTGCGCGCCGGAAAAATCTGGTCATTTGCCGCTCTCCTGTCCCGACATCCTTCAATGGTGTGGTCCGGAACACCTCAACACCCGAGTGACAATCACCGGCTTCCCTCGGATACCGAGGCGATATCGTGTTAGAGAATCGGCGGCCGCGCCTGCTTGTTGAACGCCGCGAGCCACTCGTTGAGCGTGGCGGCGTCTTCCAGATATTGCTCCGGTGCGTCGTCCTTGACAAATTCCAGGAGGACGAAGTGGTTGCGTCCACTCAGCGAGATGGCCTGCAGGTATTGTCGCCAGACCGACTCGTCCGCCGCCAGGGGGAAGCGGACCTTGGCCGTGGAATCCCAATGGAACACGTGGACGTGGCGTAGCCAGGGGAGGAGGGCGCGGATGCCCTCTAGGCAATCTGCCACACTTGCGCCAACGGGCGGTTGCCAGTAAGAGGTCATCTTGGGGCGCCCGATTTCCTCGAGGAGCATGCGGGCTGAGGTGTAGGTGTCGGTCAGGGTGCCGCGATGGAACTCCAGGGCCACCTCAAGACCGGCTTGGGCGGCGAGGTCGGCGCTGCGCTGCCCGTCACGCACCACGCGGGCGCGATATTCGGCATCCGCCTCGGCGGAGCCTTTCTTCCCCGCCCAGACGCGAATCACCGGCGCACCAAGGAAAACAGCGGTCTCCAGAACGGTTTCAAATGGTACCGGTTCCTGGAGGCCGAGGTGGTAGTATGAGCCATAGGATGCGACTTGGAGGCCGGCGTCTAGCGTCATCTGTTTCACTTCGCGGGCACGGGCGAGGTCACCGTGGGGGACATGCACGTCGCCGCCCCATTCAATGGCGCACTGTCCGGCACGGACCACCAGGTCAATGATCTCACGCGGCACGAGGCGACGGAAGGTGATGGAGACCAGTCCAGGCGTCAACATGGAGGCTCGCTTGGCGTCAAGCAAATTTCGGCGGCGACATCCGAAATCGCGCGATAAGGCGACTTGCTTTTCACGCGGGGACCTCCGCCGCGGCGCGTGCCTGCGACGCCTGCCGCCACCATGGGGCACACTGAGCACGCACTAGTTGCAGCGGGACGTCGCCACGCGCCAAGAGGCGCAGGCGCAGACGTTCGCTAACGAGTGCAGGAAAGTCACTGTAGCCGCAGGTGAAATCAACGTACTCCACGGCGTGGGCGATGTCACCCTCGGTGGCTGCGTCAGCGCCGCGGCTGAGCGCGCGGGCGCGGGCGTACCAGGGAATAGCCGCAAAGACCCCCAGCAGGAAAGCGCAGCCGCGCACGAAGTCGTAATTGAAAAACATCGGCCCGAAAATCTGTTTGCCGAAAAGTTTGGCCGCCAAGTAACGCTCAAGGATGCCCGAAACTTCAGGGGTGAGGTCGGGAAGCGGCACCTGCTCAACGGCCTGCAACAAAAAGTATTCAGTCTGGCCATGGAGGCGGCTGCGCCCACGCTTGAGGAGGAAGCGGGTAGCATCGGCACTGGCTGCCAGGCGTTCCGTTATGCGACGCCGCAGGCCGAGAGTGGTGATGGCAGATGGCGTGCGGCGATGGAGGAGAAAAAGAATCTGGCGAAATAGTGCACGGGTCACTGGCCCGGGCAGACATAGGGCCGTATCCCGTGCCATTTCGCTGGCCACGCCCTGGGTAATAAGTGCCATGAATTCGGGAAAGCGCGCGCCGCTGACGCGATCCAGCCTGGCCTCACGCATCAGGGATATCGCTCGCCAGAAGACCTCAATACGGTCGGGCAGGGCTAAGTCAGGACGGAGGAGGACGTTGAGAAAGACGCGTTCGGCGACGAGATAGTCGCGCCACGGGATGATTTGGCTAGTGCTGAAGGCGACATGCGTCGGAAAAGGCCGGAGCTGCCCCCTCCGGCTCACTGCTTCCCACAAAGCCTCAATATCTTCCCGCTGACGCTGAAGCGGCTCACCCCAGCCGCGCGCCACGGCGGCGCAGTTAAAACGCATCCCAACGTAGATGCCGTCCGGCGCTGCCGCAAAGGTGAAAGGAAACAGACGACACGCCAGGCCCTTGTTCTTGTATCCGACATGGGCGTGCATAAGGCAGCGGCCGTCCTCAGCCAAGAAAGAACACCCGCGCGTGGCGTCAAAGTGGATCCGATATGGCCCCGCGGCATCAGCGCGATGAGAACGCTCAAACAATTGCCGACCGGCCAATTGGGGAAAAATGTTCGCCCAGTCGTAAGAGTGAAGGCGCTCGTATTCCGCCTGGGAGAGCGTCACCTCGTAATCGTGGCAGCAACGCCCGCATGCCTGGCAGCGGTAGTTTATGAAGGCTGGGATATGGAGGCGCGCCATCTGTTCGAATCCCGGCAGGAGAGCATCCCCCTGCTCCCCGTATTGTCTCAGTCTCGACCTCACCGCAACCAGCGCGCGGACAACACCGGCTGCCGGCTCGGTTACCCGCAGGTCTCAGGGGTGTGAGGTTACCGGCATGGTAACCGCTCACACAATGCCGGCGGTGGCGCGTGATCTCGCCCCCGCTTGTCGCTCGTTGGCATTGAGCCTGAGCCGGGCGCAGATCCGCCGCACTCCCTGCAGGGTAGGCTTCAACTGAAATGCCATTTCCATATGCCGCAGAGCTTCCTCTCTAGCCCCCATGGCGCAGAAGCACTCCGCCATCTTCTTATGCAGGAAGGCCATCTCCCCACGCGGCAGGTCCAGACGCAGGGCGCGTCCGAAGTATCTAAGCGCCACATCCGCAGGGACGCCGCGCGAAAGGACGCGGCAGCACAGGTTGCGAATCCGATCACGGATCTCATCCCGTAGATATTTGCGGTGCCGCTTAAGTTCGGTGGCGAAGAAGATTTCTTCGTAGAGATTCAGGGCGGGTTCGTGCCGGCCGCGCCGTTCGTAGACTTCAGCAAGAAGAAACTTACAGTCTAGCCAATCTGTTGGTGACAGCACACGCTCCAAGTCATATGCCGCCCCGGTGGCCAGCCCCCACTCGTAGCGCAACAGGGCCTCTGTCTCCCTTCCCTCCAAGAGGTCATGTAGAATCAACTCTGCCCAGGCGCGTGGGCTATGCTCCTCACGCAGGAGTTCCTCGCGACGGTCCGTGGCTGGTTGGGTAGCGGCGTCGAGAAAGTGGTCGTACGCAACACGCTGAGCCTCGTCTGTAAGAACACGGTATGCGGTCACTATCTCCTTGAATCGGGTGGCGGCTTCTGCGCTGCCGGGATTGTGATCCGGATGGTGTTTCTTGGCCAACCTCCGGAAGGAGATGCGGATATCTTCCTGCGTGGCGGAGCGGGATACCTCAAGCGTATCGTAATGAGTCCTCATGTTTCCCGTCTTCTTGTCGGGAGAGCGCTGTATATCAAACTCATTCTATCCCCACATTTGACAAGTGTCAAGCCAAGGTCGCAAGTGGCAAATTCGCAACTCACGGGCTCGCAAGTGGTTATGAAACACACAAGTTTTATTAGTTTTCCTGTGGTGGGCGTAAGGCTGTTCCGCGCCGCGACTTCAGAACATTGAGGCTGTGTTAGCCATCATTGAAGCCGTGCCCATGTCAGTGATATACTGGGAGGGAGGCGAGAGTGGCGGAATTGGCAGACGCGCTGGACTTAGGATCCAGTTCCCGCTTCCGTGGGATTGGGGGTTCGAATCCCCCCTCTCGCACCACGTTGTCTGGGAAGTGTCGCGCTGAGTGCAACGGTGTTTTCTTGCGCTGCAGGTTTGGCAGTTACCGCAATCCTTTTCATCGCGCGAGAACGGTTGCCCGCATCCATCCTTCTAGCGAAGAAAAGCCTAGTATACGTCGGTTGGGAGGCTCGGCAAGATAAAGGAGGCGGGCATGTGGTCCAAGTCTTGGCTGCTGGCGGTGTGGCCGGTCGGGTGTTTTTTCTTTGTTGTAACGCTGGTGCTTGTCTTGTTGCTGGTTAAGTTGCTGTGGGCCTGGACGATTCCAGATCTCTTTCCGGGCGCTGTTGAGCGGGGCATGGTGGCTGGCTCAATTTCTTGGTTCACCTCGCTGAAACTGGCCATCTTTATTGCTGTGCTGGCAGGCATTGCCGGCATTCGCACCAGAAGTGGATGACAAAACTCCTCGCTATACGCTAGAGAACGACGGGGCGAGCCCCCTTCCTTCTGACGTCGTCTCTCCGATCTAATTTCTGCCTCTCTGTGGCAGGACCCTGCGCCTACTTCTTGGGAGCCTCCTTGGGTTTCATTTGTTCCAGGGCATAGTTTGCCCAGTGTTTCGTCGCCTCGTCCTTGGCCGCCTCTCGCAGAGCAGCGATTGCTGGCTCGCCAACACGCACAAGGGCCTGTGCTGCTGCCCACCGGACATTGGGGTTTTCATCCTTCAGCGCCGCAATAAGTGGCGCGACGACAGCCGTGTTGCCGACCCCACAGCGGCCAAGCGCCTCGGCGGTCGTCCAGCGCAGGTCACTGGCGCTGGCTTTCTCCAGCAGCCGTACCAATGTGGGACAAGCTGACGCTGCCTCTTCGCCCAGCAGGCCAAGGGCATTCACCGCCGCGAGTTTTACCGAATGTTCCTTGTCCTCCAACGCCCGGATCAGTGCCGGGACGGCGTCCTTGGCCGCTGGGCCAATGCGGCCGAGGGCATCGGCGGCGTTACGGCGCACGGTTGGCTCTTTGTCCTTGATGGCCTCCACCAGTGCCGGCACCGCATCTTTGGCCTTGGGGCCTATCTTTGCCAGTGCAAATGCGGCGTACCGTCGCACCATGGCATTTGTGTCCGCGAGGGCAGCCACGAGGCCAGGCACCGCTGCCTCGCCGAGGTTGGCAAGGGCCAGAGCCACATTCCAGCGAACCTCTTCATTTTCACTCTTGAGCATTGTTACGAGCGGAGCAACGCTATCAGGGCCGAGTTTGCCGAGCGCTGTCGCGATGGCGGCCCGCGTCGCAGCAGCCTCTTTGGTGTCTGCCAGGCGTTCCACCAGCGCCGGAATGGCAGCGCTGGCCGCTGGCCCTATCATTCCTAGTGTGTCGGCGATAGCGACCCTGTGCTGGGCGCTGCCCGTTTTCAGGGCCTCTACTAGCGCAGGGACAGCCGCCGCGGCATCTGGCCCAACCTTGCCCAGCGCGGCAATGGCCGCAGCAACAACCTCGCCTTCGGGGTCTTTCAGAAGGGAGGCGAGGGCTGGCACCGCGGGTGCGGCTGCTTTGCCTGCTCGTGCCAGGGCGCCAGCCGCGCCCTTCCGCACGAGTGAGTTGCCGTCCTTCAGTGCGGTGGTAAGGCCTGCAATGGCCTCCTTGCCAATCCGGCCCAGCGCCTGTTCGGCATCCTCACTGCGTTCAGGGTCCGCAAGGACCTTGAGGAGGGGTTCCACCGCCGGTGCCCCGATGGCTGCCAGCGCCTCCCGCGCTGGCGCGCGAACATAACTGTTGTAGTTACGATCACCGGGTTTCATCAGTTCTAGTAAGTCAGGTATGGCTGTCGCCGCCTTGCCCCGCAGTTGCTGCAGACCTTGGATGGCCTTCTGGCGTTCCTTGGGGTCTGCCTGGGGGTCTTTGGCAACGCGGACGAGTTCTTGAACCTGGGCAGCAGGGTCCGCGAGTGCTGCTTTTCCTGCCGCGTCGGTCTCGCCCGCAGTTGCGGTCCAGGCCGCCGCACACGCCAAGCACACGACCACCATCGTTAGCACGCGGGTCTCACTCTTCATGGCCTACCTCTCCTGCTCACATCCTCTGGTTGGCTCTCGCCGCTTGTGGACGGCCAGCCCAATTTCCGGCCAACTGCCAGCATATTCCTACGGCGAGGCGGGAAAAGTCAAGCCCTTTGCTGGCGGATAACTGGGCGCGCCGGGGCAAGTAACAGAGTTAGCAGTGTGGCCTGGTGAACAGCCTGGCACGGGCCGTTTGGTCGGTGCGTCACCGAAGCCACTACTGCTATTGTCGTTACGTCCACTGGGGGCCGTCAGAAACCACCGGATTGCTATTGGCTTTTTCCTGACACTAAGGTAGAATTGGTTGCATTGCTGGTGGGCGGAATCCGCCAGGCGGGGGAGGTGGAGCCATGGCGACAGGTCCGACGTTGCCTTTTGATGAACCGGTTTGGGAACTTGACCGGCGTATAGAGGAATTGCGTCTCTCCACCGCGCTTGACGCCGTTGCGGTGAACAAAGAAATCCGTGAGTTGGAACGCAAGCGCGACGAGATTCTCAGCGCGCTGTATGCCAATCTGACGCCCTGGCAGCAGGTGCAGTTGGCACGCCACCCGAATCGGCCCACAACTCTGGACTACGTGCGGATGATGGTGGAGGATTTTGTGGAACTGCACGGCGACCGGCGTTTTGGTGATGACCACGCCATTGTTGCTGGTTTCGGCAAGTTGGACGGGCGGCGTGTTGTCGTCATAGGCCACCAGAAAGGGCGTGACACGCGGGAGAAGTTGCGCTGTAATTTCGGGATGCCGCATCCGGAGGGTTACCGCAAGGCGTTGCGGGTCATGCGCCTGGCGGAGAAGTTTCATTTGCCCGTGGTCACGCTAATTGACACTCCTGGAGCATATCCGGGCGTCGGCGCTGAAGAGCGCGGAGAAGCGGCGGCCATTGCGGAAAACCTGTTGGAAATGGCGCGGTTGCGTACCCCTATTATCAGTGTGGTTACGGGGGAGGGTTGCAGCGGTGGGGCCATCGGTATCGGCTTGGCAGACCACCTTGCCCTGCTGCAATATGCGTATTATTCGGTCATCTCGCCAGAGGGATGTGCCGCTATCCTCTGGAAGACCGGCGAAAAAGCGGCAGAGGCAGCGGCGGCCATGCGCCTGACGGCGCGCGACCTTCTTGAACTAGGGCTGATTGACGCGGTCATCCCCGAGCCTATAGGTGGCGCGCATCGTAACCCGGAGCAGATGGCCGCCACCCTCAAGTCGGCTATACTCAAGACGCTTGACGCTCTTTGCGGTATGCCGCTGGACCGATTGCTGGAGGCACGCACGGAGAAATACCGGCGGGTGGGCGTGTTTATGGAACAGGGACGCCGTATTGAGCAGGCACTGGCGGCGCGGGCCGAATCCGAGGCCAGGGCCCAGAAACGTGCGGGGAGACGCCGGACCTTGACAGCAGGCTCAACCAGCGCCTGAAGGTGCGTTGTGGACGAGCAACAGCCAGTGGCCGGCAGGATAGCAAGGTGCAGTGTGGCGGGGGAGTATGCCAGGTGTCTGGTAACTAACGTCAGCAAGGAGGGCAGGTGCAGTGATTGGCAAATTAATTCGGCTGGAGCGGATCATTGACCGGAATACCCGCAAGACTGTGATTGTGCCCATGGACCACGGCACGACGGTCGGGCCGATAACCGGTCTGGTGAACATAGTGGAGACAGTAGACCGCGTGGTGAGGGGCGGGGCCAACGCCATTGTGCTGCACAAGGGGATTGTCCGCGCCGGACACCGGCGCGCCGGCAAGGACGTGGGCCTCATTGTTCACCTGAGCGCCAGCACCAGCCTCAGTCCCGATCCCAATCAGAAGGTGCGTGTCTGCAGCGTAGAAGAAGCCATCCGCTTGGGCGCCGATGGTGTGTCAGTGCACGTCAATCTCGGGGCCGAGACCGAGCCGCAGATGCTGGCAGACCTTGGGGAGGTAGCCAAGGCCTGCGATTACTGGAATATGCCCCTGGTGGCGATGATGTATACCCGCGGGGCAAAGATTACTGACGAATATGACGTCCGCTACGTCCAACACGCTGCGCGCGTCGGTGCCGAGCTGGGGGCGGATGTGATCAAAGTTCCGTATACGGGCAGCGTTGAGTCCTTTCGTGAGGTGGTTTCCGGCTGTCCGGTGCCGGTGGTCATCGCCGGCGGCCCCAAACTGGATACGGACCGGGACATTTTTGAAATGGTGGCAGGCGCCATGAAGGCCGGTGCAGCGGGTGTTTCTATCGGTCGCAACGCCTTCCAGCACCGCGATCCGGTGCGGATGGTTGGGGCCATCCGCCTCATCGTCCACGAAGGTGCCTCGGCTGTTGAAGCCGAGCGTTTCCTGGGGAACCGGACTTGAAGCAGGCGTGGGTAACGATTATTCCTTGGGACTCTACGCTGGCCTTGGCCGCGTTGGAGGCCGGCGCTGATGCTGTGGTGCTTGAGCGGGGCGATGCCGAGAGGATGCGCGCTCTGGGCGTGATGCGTGTGGTTGCGCCCGATGGCGACCTGAAACTCGGTGAAGAGGTGGTGCGGCTGGAGATAACCAGCAAGGCAGATGAAGAACGTGCCGCGGCGGTGCCTCAGGGGCGCATGGTGATCCTGGCCTTGCGTGATTGGCGGGTGATCCCCCTTGAAAACCTGATTGCGCAGCGGCGCGGCCTGATGGTGGAGGTAGCCAGTGCGGATGATGCGCGTCTCGTCCTCCAGACGCTGGAAAAAGGCGCCGATGGCGTGGTTACCACCACGCGCTCTGCCGCCGAGGTGCGACGTATTGTGGCTCTCGTGCATGAACTGATGCCGACCCTTGCCTTGGAAAAGGCCACGGTTACGGAAGTGAAGCCTCTCGGCATGGGCGACCGCGTATGCGTTGACACCACCACTCAGATGGAACTGGGGGAGGGCATGCTCGTCGGGAACACCACCACAGGCTTTTTCCTCGTTCACGCGGAGAGTGTGGAGAACCCGTATGTTGCCTCTCGCCCGTTCCGTGTCAACGCCGGCGCGGTTCATGCTTATCTGCTGGCTCCTGGTGAGCGCACGCGCTACCTGAGTGAACTGCGGGCTGGCGATGAGGTGCTCATTGTCAATCACGCAGGCCAGACGCGGGTCGGTCATGTGGGCCGGTGCAAGGTTGAGCGCCGGCCGCTGTTGATGGTTCGTGCTGCTTTGGCACCGGTGGCGGAAGGCCAGCGGACGGAAGTGGGCATCGTCCTGCAGAATGCGGAAACTATTCGCCTCACACGTCTGGATGGGCAGCCGGTGAGTATAGCCGTCATCAAGCCCGGTGACGAAGTGTTGGGCTACCGCCTGGGCGGAGGCCGGCATTTCGGTTTGAAGGTTGACGAGACTATCCGCGAATATTAAACGCGATTCGCGGCGGTCGCCAGCGTTTAATAAGGGGCAGAGGTGACGGGAAAGGTATGGCGAGACACTCCGGCCCCCGGCGGGCCAAACTTGCTGCCGCATATTTTGGGTCTTGCAGCGATCATGCTGTTTCCCGCTGCGGCTATAGTCGCGGTGTCGGACGTCTCCGGAACCCAGCCGAGCGCGGCAGGAGCGCCCCAGGTTGGCTTGTCACTGCCGGATGCCGATAGCCTCTTTGAATTGGCCCCAGGCTATCGCGTTCGCTGCATTGCCCGCCTGCCCCAGCCGATCATCATGGGACTCGCACTGGGGGATGTTTGCGGCGACGGCTGGCCCGAACTGATTACCGGCACCGGTCCGGACAGCAGGTTGTATTTCCACCGCTACGACCCGGTTAGCAAGACCTTTAAGACCCACCTGTTCGCCGAGCGCCTAGCCGGTGCTGATTGCCCGAATGGCGTAGTCTCTAACATCCTGGTCGCAGACCTTAATGGTAATGGCACAAACGAGATAGTGGCCATGACCGATCAGGAGTTTGAAGACAGTAACATGAAGTTCTGGATCTTCTTCCGGGACGCCGCCGGTTGGCAGAAGAAGATGGTGGCTGTGCCTGGGATGAGCCACTGGACGCATGGTCTGGCAGTGCATGAGGATCAGCGGGAGGGAATGCTGGATATTTTCTCAGTACATTGTGGCCATGGCGAGGTTTTTCGTTATTCCTTCTCGCGCGATCTTTTGGGTATTAATCTGCGCATTGTCAAACTCATGTGGGCGCCCGGCGAGAACCTGGAAATCGCCGATGTTTTCAACACTGGGCGCAAGAAACTTATCGTTGTCCAAGGTGACGACTTCTACAACACCGCGGTCAAAATCTACGGTTTTACCTCCGTCGGTCTGACCAAGTGGCCCGAGGCCTGCATTGACAGTTACCAGGAGAAGCGGTTTTGTGATGCCACCACCTGTACCGGCGACTTGGACAATGACGGCAAGAATGAGATGGTCGTCGGCTGGGCTTACCCGCGTTCGGGGGCAGAAATTACACTGGTGGTGTACAAATTTGACACGACCGGCGAGGTGGTGGATATCATTCCGCTGGTGGAGTTTAGTGGCGATTACGGGACGGGTTACCTGGAGGCGCGGATGCGCATCGGGAAGATCGGCAGCGACAGTCGGAATCGCCTCTACGTCTCCCGCGCGGAAAAGGGCATCTATCAGTTCACCCTGGAACCAAACGGCCATAAGAGCGTAACCCATATTTTGCGGCCGAAAGTGCGAAACTTCAGCACCGGCCGTATCCTGTTGGGTGACCTTGATCGCGACGGCCGCAACGAACTCATCTTTGTCGGCTCGGTAGCCTTTGGCGAAGGTCAGTCGGAAGCACTGGTCTTCCTCCTGAATGGGGGAGGAGATGGCTAATTCGCGACAGGGTGGTGCTTGGTTTTTTTTCGGGGTGGCATTTGCAGTTATCCTTATTGGCCTAGCCCTGTATTTTCGCTACGTATCGCGCTTGGCCGCGGAGGCGCACATACTTGACGTTGCCCACCAGAGTGCCGGACGATACATCCGCCGCCTGGGCACCTTTGGCACTGAACCCTGCGGCTATGTCGCGCGCGGTCCGCTGGCTGAGATTGACCAGATTGTAGAACCTTATAGCGGTTTTGACGCCGTTCTGGTCGCGGTCTTACCTCAGAGTTATGCTGGCTACGCCATCGCCGTCGGCGATATTGACGGGGACGGCCAAAATGAACTCCTGGAGGGCACTGCGCCGGACAGCCGCATTTACGTCCACAAGTATGATCCGCAGAAAAATGCCTTCACCACTGACCTCTTTGCCGAAGAACTTGCTGGACCGGGTTGCAGTGAATCTCGCCTCTTTGTGGCCGGTGCGGTGGGGCGTCTCGTGATTGAGGACCTGAACGGAGATGGCCAGAATGAGGTCGTCGCCATGACCGACCAGGTACTCAGTGACTCACGAGCGCGGTTATGGGTCTTCTGGCGAGAGGAGGGGACGTGGCGAAGGCATGTAACTCCCGTAGAGACTACCGGTTTCTGGACGCGTGGGTTGGCCGCCCATGATGCTGCCGGTGACGGCGCCCGCGCCATTTTTGCCGTCCAGCGCCGGGGTGCCGTGCTGCGTTTCGCCTTCAGTGGCAACTTTAGCACTGTCACGCAAAAAGTGGTGGAACAACTGGGTGGATTCGGACGAAGCCTGGAGATTGCTGACATCTTCAACAGTGGCCAGAAACGGTTGATTCTCTCGGAGGTCTTGCCAGACGGCCGTGCTCGCGTCACCATTTGCGGCCTGACAGCCCAGGACATCAGCGAGCGGCCCGAAGTGATAATTGAGGGCTACGGTGGCCAGAGTTTTGAGGATGCCATTGTGTGCACCGGCGATGTGGACAACGACGGCAAGGTGGAGTTGATCGTCGCCTGGATTTCACGCGGGCAGGAGCGACACCTTGTGTCCCTGGTGGCCTATCGTTTTGATGCTTGTGGTTCTATGGCACCGCCACAGGTTCTTCTGGAAAGAAGCACCCTTTTTGGCAGTGGCGACCTCAACGGGCGCATGGCCATTGGCAGTGTGCGGCGCGACGGCAAGAACCGGTTGTATATCGCCTCGGCGCGGGGGGATGAGTTTGAATACCGCGAGTATGAGTACTGGAATAAGGACATTCACAGCGAGCGCTGGGGGCTCTACGAAATCAGTGTGGCGGGCTCCGGCCGTGCGCGTGTGGCGAAAATCTGCAACTTTAATCATAAATACGTTACCGGCGCCAAGGTGGCAATCGGTCGCATTGGCACGGGCGACCAGAACGTTCTTATAGTCGGCACCGGCTTCCAGAAACTTACTCGTCATGGAAGCAAGTCCTACCTTTTTCTCCTCCAGGCGGTGGCCGACTGAATTTGTTGTGGGGATGATTTGTGCTTGACACGGCTGAAGTTGCAGTATACATTTAGGGTGACATCTGCGGGATAGGAAGCCAACCTCGCACCGATACCCAGGCGAGAAAAGGAGCTGACTCATGGCGCAGGCCGCACGACGACCGGCGCCCGCACGCACTGGCGGCGGGTACGGAACCCTCATCTTCTTCGTGGTGCTCTCCATTCTACTTATGGTCGGATATGTGTTCATGTACTTGGCGTTGGACAAGCGTGCTGTTGCACTGGAAAGCTTGCAGTCCACTATTGAGGCAAAATTGGAGTCGCCCCTGCGCAGGGACAAGGTTTCTCTGCCGGTTCAGTCAGTGGCGGGAAGCAATCTCATCAAATATGGACCGGAGTTCTTTGCAGAGGTGTATGAACTGGCCCGCAAGGGTATAGCCTATGCTGATCTTGTTCCTCTCGTCGGCTGGCCGGCAGATACTGCGGTGGAAGATATTCGTAACCGTCTGAAGGCCACCTCGCCTCCGAAGATCAATCTTGCCGAATTGATCCGCGACCAGGAAAATACCGTCAATGAGCTTCGCCTCCAGCTTCGCAACTTGGAGTCCCAGTTGGCCGAGGTGCGGCGTGACCGCGATGCGGCTATTGCTGCCAGAGACGCCGCCCGCAAGAAATTTGACGCTGACTACAAACAGGCGCTGGCGGATCTCAAAACCAAGCAGGACGAATGGGAGAAACAGCGCAAGGTCTATATGCAATCTGTAGATGCGGCCAACGCAGCCCGCGACGCCGCCTGGGCAGCCCAGAAGAAGGCGGCAGAGGAGTATAAGCAGGCAGAAAAAGGGTTGCAGGAAAAGATCAAACAACTGGGGGATCGGGTGCAGGAACTTGAGGCCTTGCTCCGTGGGCCGAAGAAGGAGGAAGTGACCGGACCGGTTGCCACAACTACACGGGTTGATCACATCAACGGCTTTCTTATTATTGACCGCGGTTCAGCAGACAACCTTAAGAACGGCGACCAGCTCCTCATCTACCGCGCCGAGCGGGGAGGGAGAAAAGCAAAGAAGGGTGAAGCAGTCATAGTGCAGGCGGACTCCCTCACCAGCCGTGCGGATATTACCCTTCAGCGTGAACTGGACCCGATAGCCGCGGGCGATCTCGTCTACCTGGCTTCGGCCCCGCCGCCGGCCTCGGAAGTTATAGCCTCTGCTGAAGAACTGAAGGAAGAGACAAAGGCAATGCCGGGCGCGGTGACGCCGGTCTTCCGCGAACAGCGGCGGTCATCATACATTCGTTTGCGGTAGAACGACGCGACTGCCCACAATCGTGTAATTACGCAACCAGGGGTATTGTGTGCCATAGCGTGGGCGGTTCACCTCAAGCAGTCGCTCTCCCACCTCCAAGTCCGACAAGATTGCTTGCCTGTTAGCACAAAATGGGGCCCTACACCGTTCTGAAATATGTGGTCAGAACCACCCAGTGTCAGTTGCAATGCGGCTCTGCGCCTGCTATAATTGCTGCCAATATCGGGCATAGCGACCTCGGGGAACGGTGGGGAGGGTCGGCTGCCCGGCTGTTCGCGCCGTTGACAGTTTTGCTGTTTTTTTTTACGATACGACACCCGTATTCTGCTGTTCCTTCGGGAGAATCTGACGATGGCTTTGCCCAAGAGGCGTCATTCGCGCTCACGTAGCGGCATGCGCCGTGCTCATGATTTCTTGCGCCCACCTGGTGTTTCCATATGCCCGCGCTGCAACCAAGTCAACCAGCCACACCGGGTTTGCTCCAACTGCGGTTATTACAAGGGGCGCGAAGTCATCGCAAAGGAAGGCGCCTAGCACATGCGTCTAGCTATGGATGCCATGGGCGGGGACAATGCCCCACGTGAGCCCGTCTTGGGCGCGCTGCAGGCGGTGCAGACCTATCCGGACGCCGAAATCATCCTGGTTGGCCACGAGGAGGCAATTCGGCGCTTCCTGCCCGCAGGTATTGAGCGGCAGGTGCCGCGTTTGAGTATCCACCATGCGCCGGAATGTGTGGAGATGGGTGACGCGCCCATTGACACCCTACGCAGCAAACCGCGGAACAGCATTACTGAGAGCGTGGCACTGGTGGCTGCTGGCAAGGCCGATGCCGCCATTAGTGCCGGGAACACCGGCGCCTTCGTCGCCGCAGCGACCCTGGCTCTGCGTCCTTTGGCCGGTGTGCGCCGGCCAGGCATCGCTGTGGCCATGCCCAGTATTACCGGCCATACAACGGTCATTGACATGGGGGCCAACATACAGTGCAAGCCTATCCACCTCTTTCAATATGCGGTTATGGCCTCCATTTACCACCGCTATGTTGTCGGCATCGCCAAGCCCACCGTGGGCTTGCTCAACGTCGGTTCAGAGGATGGCAAGGGCACACCTCTGATGAAGAAGGCCTACAGCTTACTCGCAGCCAGTAGCCTGAACTTCATCGGTAACGTTGAGGGCGGCGACATCTTCAACGGCCGCTGTGATGTGGTTGTGTGCGATGGCTTCGTTGGGAACGTGTTGCTCAAGGCTGCCGAGGGCTTCGGTGAGAGCATAATGCACTCTTTGCGCGAGGCCGGGCGGCGCGACCTCTGGGGCCGCCTTGGTCTCAACCTGTTGCGGCCTACTCTGCGGGAGATGGCGAAGTGGACCGACTTCGCCGAGTATGGCGGGGCACCACTCCTGGGTGTTGAAGGTGAATGTATTATTTGCCATGGGCGTTCCGATGCCCGGGCCTTCTGTAATGCCATTCGCTCGGCCCTGGCCTTTGCGCGCCAGAACGTAAACAGCCACATTGTCGCCGCCATCGCAGCCGAGCAGGCTGCTCTCGCGAACGCCCACCAGTCCGCGGAGTAGGTACATCCCCTATGGCGAATTCAGGCAAGGGCGCGATTATCGGCACTGGCTCTTACCTGCCAGAGAAAGTGCTTACCAACTTTGACTTGGAAAAGATGGTGGATACTTCCGACGAGTGGATTTTCACGCGTACAGGCATCCGCGAGCGTCATGTGGTCGGGGGTGATACGGCCACTTCCGACCTCGCGGTAGAGGCAGCTCGCCGTGCCCTTGAAGACGCGCGCGTTGCTCCGGAGGAAGTGGATCTCATCGCCGTCGCCACCATCACGCCCGATTACCCGTTACCGGCGACGGCGTGCATCGTTCAGGATAGACTCGGCGCCAAGAAGGCAGGTGCCTTTGACCTGCAGGCAGCCTGTTCGGGTTTCGTCTATGGTATCCACTTGGCGGCGGGATACCTGGCGGCGCATCCGGACAAGACCGTCCTCGTTATCGGTGCCGAGACGTTGACAAAAATGACCGACTATACTGACCGCACTTCCTGTATTCTGTTTGGCGACGGCGCAGGTGCGGTGGTCATGCGCACTGGCGAGGCCGGACAGGGCTTGCTTAATGGTGAACTCGGTGCCGATGGTTCTGGCTATGCGATGATGATTACACCCGGTGGCGGCTCACGGCAGCCCGCCAGCCATGCCACCGTGGACGCCCGACTCCACTATATGAAAATTCGCGGGCGCGAGGTCTTTAAATTTGCTGTCACCAAGATGGGCGACCTGATGGAAAATGCGCTGAAGACGAACGGCCTGAGTGTGGAGGATGTCGCGCTCGTGGTTCCACATCAGGTGAACGTTCGTATCATCAGTGCTGCCGCTGAACGCATCGGCCTTCCTTTGGAGAAAGTCTACATTAATATTGACCGCGTGGGTAACACCTCCGCCGCCTCCGTAGCTATTGCCCTGGATGAGGCCAAACGAGCCGGACGCATCCGCCGGGGGGATATAGTTATCCTCCTCGGATTCGGTGGCGGATTGACGTGGAGTAGTGCGGTGCTGAGATGGTAGTCATGGCACCTGGCAGTTCACGAGCTCAGCAGAAGACGGCCTTCCTCTTTCCCGGCCAGGGTGCACAAAAGGTGGGGATGGGCCAAGATTTCCACGCGGCCTACAGCGTGGCGCGTGAGACCTTTGCTGAAGCTGCGCGCGTTCTGGGTTGGGATGTCGCCGCTAGATGTTTCCGTGGCCCACAGGAAGAACTAAACCGGACTGCCGTCTGCCAGCCGGCCATTCTCACCGTGAGCATTGCCATCTTTCGCGTACTACAGGAAAAATTGCCGGCGTTGAGTAGATCTTGTGGCGCGGCAGCAGGACTCAGTCTTGGCGAATACAGCGCTCTCGTTGTAGCGGGTGCGCTGGATTTCGCCGATGCTTTGCGCCTGGTGCAGAAAAGAGGCGAATTCATGGAGCGTACCTGCCGCGAGCATCAGGGGACCATGGTGAGCGTTATTGGCCTCAGCGCTGATGATGTGCGTGCAGCCTGTGACGAGGCCGGCGGAGGCAAGGTTGTGGCGGCTAATTTCAATTGTCCCGGGCAGGTGGTTATTTCCGGTGCGGCAGAAGCGGTGCAGAGTGTAGCGGCCGCATGTGTAGCGCGCGGCGCTAAGCGTACTGTGCCCCTGAGTGTTGCAGGCGCCTTTCACTCACCCTTCATGCAGTCGGCTGCCGTCCGGCTGCAAACAGAACTGGCAGGTGTGCCATTTCGTGCTGCTGCCTTTCCCATCGTTAGTAACGTTACGGCAGCATATGTGCGCGAACCGGGTGAGTTCCGCTCCTGCCTTGTCAGTCAGATCACTGGTCCAGTGCTGTGGCAACAGAGCATGGAGCGCCTACTGGGGGACGGTTTCAACTGTTTTATTGAGGTTGGTCCCGGAAACGTCCTATCGGGTTTGATGCGGCGCATCGCCCCCCAAGCCGAAATCATCAATGTCGCTGCGATGGAGGCCTTGGCGGGTCTCAAGGCGCAATATGGAGTGTGTTAGTGAGCCCACATGTGCGCCTTTTGAGGAGATGAAGATGGGCGAGCAGCGGTTGGCAGGCCGAGTGGCGATGGTTACTGGCGCCGGGCGCGGCATTGGCCGTGAGACGGCTCTGGCGCTGGCGCGCGAGGGCGCACATGTGGCGGTTTTGGATGTTCTTGCTGAAGAGGCTCAGGCCACCGCGGCAGATGTCCGCTCCCTAGGCGTTGCGGCCGAGGTCTATGCCGCCGATGTTACCAATTCGGAAGCAATCGCTGAGGTAGTGAAGCGGATTGTTGAGCGTTTTGGCCGACTTGATATCCTCGTCAACAACGCTGGCATTACGCGCGACAATCTCCTGTTGCGCATGACCGATGAAGAATGGGACAAGGTTCTTGCGGTGAACCTGCGCGGTGCCTTCGTCTGTACTCGTGCGGTTATCCGACAGATGCTCCGTCAGAAGGGGGGCAGGATTATCAATATCGCATCTATCGTTGGCCTTATTGGCAACGCAGGACAGGCTAACTACTCTGCCTCCAAGGCCGGCCTCATTGGCCTCACCAAGTCGGTGGCCAAGGAACTCGGCTCGCGGCATATCACTGTCAACGCCATCGCGCCCGGTTTCATACGCACAGCAATGACTGAAAAACTCAGCGAGGAGGCGCGTGCGGCCATGTTGCGCAATGTCCCGCTGGGTGAATATGGTGAACCGCAGGACGTGGCTCGTGCCGTTGTTTTTCTGGCAAGTGACGACGCCCGCTACATCACCGGACACGTTCTGAATGTAGATGGTGGCCTGGCAATGTAGTCAGGCGCGCTGAAACAGGGAAGAAGGTTCTTGGGACCGAAAGGAGGCAAAGTCGTGGGAGAGAAATCGGAAGTTGCTGAGAAGATCATTGAGATTATTGCCAAGAAGTTGGACAAACCCAAGGAGGATATCAAACCCGAGATGTCCTTTATCGCCGACTTGGGTGCTGACTCCCTTGATACCGTCGAAATCATGATGGAAATTGAGGACGAGTTCAGCCTCAACATTCCGGAAGAGGACGCCGAGAAGATTGAGACTATCGCGGATGCGATCAAGTATGTAGAGGCGAAGATCGCTGCCGGCGAGGAATAAGGAACGGGTGATGCAGGGACGTCGCGTAGCCGTCACGGGGGTGGGTGTCATCTCGCCACTCGGGTGTGCCAAAGAAGAGTACTGGCGCAACCTGGTGGCGGGCAGGAGCGGCATCAGGCCCATCACTCGCTTTGATACCTCGCAACTCACCTCCCGTATAGCGGGGGAGATAAGCCAGTGGGATCCCTCGCCGTGGATTGAGCGCCGACTGGAGCAGCGATTGGACCGCTACGCGCAGTTTGGTCTGGCGGCGGCGATTGAGGCCGTCAAGGATTCCGGCCTGAACTTCGAGGCAATGAACCCACGTCGCATCGGAGTCATGATCGGTACGGGCATCGGCGGCCTCGGCGAGATGGAGGACCAGCACACGCGGCTCCTGCAGGAAGGTCCGTCACGCGTGCGACCGCTTCTAGTGCCGAAAATGATGGCCAATGCCTGTGCCGGGCAGGTAGCTATTCATTTCGGCCTGCGCGGCCCCTGTGCTACTGTTTGCACTGCCTGTGCCGCTGCAACGCATTCGCTCGGCTGGGCGTTCCACCTCGTTCGCAATGGCAAGGCCGATGTCGTTATTGCCGGCGGGGCAGAGGCTACTATCACTCCGCTGGGCATGGCGGGTTTCTGCTCTGCGAAGGCCCTTTCAACGCGCAACGACGCACCGGAAAAGGCCAGTCGCCCATTTGACCGCGACCGTGACGGATTCGTTATGGGGGAGGGGGCGGGTATGCTTGTCCTTGAAGAGTGGGAACAAGCCCGCCAGCGTGGCGCGCACATCTATGCCGAGTTTCGGGGTTTTGGCATGACCGATGATGCTGTCCACATTACCCAGCCCGATCCGGAGGGCGTCGGCGCTGCTGAATGTATGCAGGCTGCGCTTGACGACGCGCAAATGCCTCCCGATGAGGTGGACTATATCAACGCCCATGGTACCTCCACGGAATTGAACGATGTCATGGAGACCAAGGCCATCAAGAAGGTTTTTGGTGAGCGAGCCCAAAAGATTGCCATCAGCAGCACCAAGTCTATGGTCGGCCATCTCCTCGGCGCATCCGGTGGAGTTGAGGCCGTGGCCGTCGTCCTTTGTCTTAACCGCGGAGTTGTCCACCCGACCATCAACCAGGAGAACCCTGACCCTGAGTGCGACCTTGACTACGTGCCTAACGTTGCCCGCGAGATAAAACTGCGCGCGGCTATCTCCAACTCCTTCGGCTTCGGTGGCCACAACGCCACGATAGTGCTTGCCCGCGTTTGAATCGCGTCCCGGAATCGCTGCAGTCATGGATACGCCCGATCATACTGGCATAGAAACATTACCGTCATTGCCGCGCCGGGCGCGGGTCTTCGTTTACGCTGGCTTGGTCATATGGCTGGCGTGCGCCGTGTACGAGGTTTTCGCCCGTCGGACCAAGCCTGACATCAGTTATATTGTCTTCGCCCTGGTGGCGCTGAGCTGGACACGCTACGTCCTCGATGCGGCTGAGCGTCGTCGTGCGCGCGTGCTTACACTTCTCCTGCTCCTTATCTTCGTCTCGTTCCGTATTGCGTCGCACTTCGTCTCCGTGCGCCCAGCCTGGCAGTGGTGGGGCGGAGCAGAGCACGCCTGGGCAGCCATCACCAACACCCTCGGTGTCGGCGTGCTTTGCATGTGGTTTGGGGCTACGGGCCTCACCATTCTCAGCGATTCACTGGGGCGGGCCGAGCAGTTTGAGCGCGCCGCCCTGTCGCGCTACGGTCGTCCCCGTACTGGCTACTGGCTTCTGGTCGTCTACCTCATCTGGCTGGGCCAATTGTGCGTCAATCTTTACCGCCTGGCTCGCAGGGAGGGGACGTAATCTCCAGCGCTTCCGCCCTTGCGGAAATCAGCACTGTCGTTGTCAGGGACCAGTTCCACAACACGATTCCGCTTGACAGCTTCCCGGCGTTAGGGCACACTGCGCTTGGTATCCCGCCATCTTGCCGGACAAGGGGTCCGGGTGTGTCCAGCATGGTTCTTGAGAACGGGGGGACTTGCGTGCGTTGGCGCTATAACTCGTTGAGGTTCCCCTTTCTTTAGCAGGCGTTGCTCCTCCGCTCATACTCGTAAGATGAGTGCTTTCTGCTGGTGCCCGAGCATGGACAATGCCATACACTGTTCCGCGCTAGTGGCACAAACGACTGAAGGGAGAGAAAGCATGAAGATCGCCGAAGGACGGCCAGGTCGCGTGTTCGTTATTCGCCTTGAAGATGGCGACATGGTGCCCGGGTGTATTGAACAGTTTGCCCGCCGAAACGGCGTTAGTGTGGGATACGTTTTACTCGTCGGCGGAGTGGGGGCCGGCGAGGTAGTCGTCGGGCCACGAGAATCCCATGCGCTGCCGCCGGAGCCGATGTCCCTGCCAGTGGATGGGGCACACGAGGTCGCGGCCGTTGGTGTCATTGCACCCGATGAGGAGGGACGGCCAGTCCTGCATATCCACGGGGCGCTGGGCCGCTCCGGCCAGACACTGACTGGTTGCCTAAGGCGCGGAGTACGCACCTGGCTGGTTGGGGAGGTAATCCTTTGCGAAATCCTCGGCGCGAAGGTGGTGCGGACAAAGGACCCGCGGACGGGTTTCTCGCTCCTTGAACTTGGGGACGCCCCTCATCTTACCGGTCAGTGATGTGTTCGCGGTAGCACCGCTTTCCTCCGGCGAAAGTCAGAACGCCTCCTGAAGGTGTAACCAGTTCCCAGGGCACTCTTGGCGGGGTTTCTGCCTCCACGGTCCATTCCGTGTTGCTGCGCGTGACGCGGATAGAAATCTTGCCATTGGGCGTGGGCACACTGCCGCTCGCCTGACGCAGTGGCCCCAGTTGTGGCTGAATCCGCACGCGCGCAAAGCCCGGCTCCAGTGGCCGCACACCGAGCACCCATGCCAGGAGCCACCACGCCGGCCACGATGCCCAAGCGGCGCAATCGCAGCGCGAAGCGCCTCGCTCTGTGTCCGGGTAGCCGGGTACGGTCGTCAGGTGAAGGTCAAAAACCTGCTGCCACTGGCGGTGCAAACGCTCCAGCATCAGGTCAACCCGTCCAATCTGTGCGTACGCCTGTGCCAGGAAAAACTGAAAGAAGTAGGCGCAACGAATGATGTCGCCCGACATGGTCATCTGTTCCACAACGCGCGGGAGAGCATCGGCAGGGGTGGTGCCGGTGAGGATTGCCAGTGCGTTGGCATGCTCGCTGAACTCGCACAGCTGCGGCGACTCCAGAAAGAGGCCGCGGCCCTCGTCCCAGAACTTCTGGCGCAGTGTTTCTTGGATCGTGCTGCCACGTTTCTCCAGTCGCGCCGCCGCCTCTGCTGCTCCCAGGGACCGCAGTAGACGCGCACAATCCTGAAGCGTCAGCAGGTGAAGCAAGTTGATGGTGGCGTTGGGAGTGATGCGTTTATAATCGCTCCGGCGGGTCGGGTCACCTTTCTCCCACTGCGGGACAAAGTCAATGAATGACCAGTGCGGCAACTTGCCCAGCAGGCCGTCGGGACCGGACTGCTGCGCGAACCATTCCAGAACGGCCGTCGCGCCCGGCAGGCAGCCGCGCACAAACTCCGAATCGCCGAAATGCCGATGATAATCGGCAAGAAGGCTGACGTAATAGAGCGAGAAGGTTGGGATGAACACCTCCCGCGCCTGGGATTTCTGGGGGTAGCGCGCTGGTGTCAGCCCTATGCCTAAGCGTGCATCGTTCACCAGGCGCAACAGCCGCCGCCAGAGCCGCTGTTCACCAGCCAGGTAACTACCGACCAGCGCCTCTGTGCGTGCATCACCAAGATACTGCAACTGCTCGTAATAGGGCGTGTCAATATAACTCTCGTGCGTGCAGAGGCGGAGAGTGTGCCAGCACATGGAAAACAGGCGGTTGAGCATATCGTCGTCGCAGTCAAAGTCTGCCCGGAGCACCAATGGATAGCCGGTCTCCTCGAACGCAAGGTCTTCCAGGCGGAGGGCTTCCTCCTCGGTCTCCACTTCCAGCTGCAGGTAACGGAATGTGCGAAAGCGAAAGGGTTCATAGCGGTCTCGTGCACCGTGTGCGATGAACCGATCGTGGCAGCCGACGATAACGCCGCTGGTGTCGTCGCGGATTTTCTTGTTGAGGTGAATAAACCATTCGGGACGCATTCCCAGGCGGAATTCTGTCTGCCGTCTGTGCAGTGGTTTCTCGTCGTATTCAGAGAATGCCTCGGCGTACTCCAGTATTATCCGGGCTCCTTTTCCGCTGGTCAGGGTCAGTTGCGGGTAGGCAGTGATAATTGTCCCCTGGTCCAGGATGACGCGGCACTTTTGCCGTGGTGGGATGGTTAGCGCGCTTTCGCCGCGAATCAATGCCTCCCATTCCGCGTGGCTTACTACTCCTTCGCAGCGAACCACGGCACCGAATCGTTGCGGGCGGCGTACGACTAGGGGGATATCACGCGCCTCCAGCAACCAGTAGGACACCGTCAGCGGTGCCAACGGTGTCCATCCCGTGTCATCATAATCCAGTTCGGTCCATCCGAGCACTGCTTTGCGGCGGTCCACGTCCTCCATAAACGACAGCGGCCAGAAACTAATGGGCTTCTCAAAATGCACGCCATAGGATTCATCGAATTGCGCCCGCCACTCGCCAGGAGTGCGCAGGTCCACCAACTCGTTTCCGGCAGCATCAAGCACCGCTCCTTCTACAATGAGAGCACCGGTGAAATGGCTCTCGTTTTGCGGCCCCTGGTCGCCATAGGAGAGGACGTCCACTGCAAGGACGTGCCGCCCCGGCACCAGGAAGAGCGGCTCCTCAAAGCCGTACAACTCGTAGTTGTAATGCCAGAGGTCGGCAACGGCCGGTCCCTCGCCGAGGAAACCGCCATCCAGGTAGAGTTTGTAGCGACTGTCGGCAGAGACGCAAGCACGAAACTGGCCCGGTGTCCTCATCTGAAAGGCGCGTCGAAAGAGACAACGGACTATCGCGCCGGGCTGCGGTGTCTCAGGCCACGACCATTTCGCACGCCAGGAGGGAGGATAACACATGGAGGTGAGCGTGCTCCTTTGCTTCTACGGCTGCGCGGCGGATGGTTCCAGCCGCAGATAGTGCCCAACGGTGCAAGGCAACTACAAACCACGCTACTGTAGCGTCATTTCTTGGGTGTCGCAATCATCTTCGACTGCAGGACCGTAGTGGCATTCCTGCGCGGTAAGTCGTCTGCGCCATCGCGCACACTGCGTGCTGACGAAATCGGTTACCCGATTGCACCGCGGAAGGGTTTGAGCGGCAAGGCCGCATCCCGTTGGTCCAGCAGAGCTTTCCAGCCACATTTGTTGTCGCCATATGGTGCGCCGAGGAGGTCGTATAATTCGGTCACAGCGCTTCGGGCTAGGCAGCCGCGCACGTCATCGGCATACGCCAGGAGGATATCGTATCCGCGACGGTCGGCGCAGCGTGCCAGGGCGCGGCCGAGGCACAGTTCCAGGTAGGCGCGCCGTTCGTGAACGGGGTCTCCAGCACCTCGCATGTCGCCATCATACCGTATCGCCAGCCCACGCAGGCAATTCTTGCGGAGCAGAGTTTCCAACGCTGGCAGCATTTCCGGCCCGGCGTTGCGTTCCGCCACTGTGCAGATAGCCCTGACATACTCGAAGGGTGAATCGCGGGGCGAGGCAAAGAGGTCGGGGTCGTCCGCGATCTTCGCGGCGATTGCCGTCATCAGTGGGGCAGCGTCGCGGCCACGACTCGTCATGCCAATTGCGTAGAGAGAATAGGCCGGTTCCGGCGCCCAACCGTGCTCTGGAGGGATGGCCAGTGTCCGCCTGTAAGGGCGCGGCAAACCCTTCGCGACCTGCGCAGTGATGGTGTCCAGGAGAAAGGGCACCGGCGTGGCGTCGCCGAGGTAGCAGAGCGCGCGGGCAAGCCTTACCTTGACGGATCGCTCCCTGGCCGACTCAAAGGCGCGGCGCAACGGGTCAAGGCTCGCCTTGCACCGCATGAGACGCGCCAGTCGTTCAGGGAGGCGCACACGGCTGGTTAGCACCGCCTGCGCGTCGTGTTCTGCCTCCGTTGCTGAATATTCCTTCGGTTCGGCTCCGAAACGCCGCCGGTCGCGTGCCCGCAATACGCCTCGGCGGACCCATTCGTCCTGAAGCGTGGTAATGTCCAGTTGACTGGGTAGCGTCCCAGTGGTGGCGGCCATCGCCGCCGCCATGCCTGCGGCCGCGCCGAGGCTGACCATATCACGCTGCATCCGGGCGAGCGCCAGCGCATCATGGGATGCTCCATAGGCCCGGCCGGCGACCAAGAGGTTCTCCACGTTGGGAGGCAATATGGCGCGATAGGGAATCGCTGCCAGAAATTTCTTGTGGGCATGCCAGCCCCAGACGACGCCGCAGCCGAGGAGGTCGCTCGCGGCAATACCCTTGATGTCAAAGTTTGAGTCGCAGACGATCATGACATCGGGAAACGTCTCGCCTGCCAGGATGCCACCGTAAGTGACAGTGGCACGTGCCCTGATCCGCCGCGACTCCCGCGGGGCCACGTAGTGCTGGGGCATCTCGTGCGGCAAGTGCCGCCACATGCCCTGTCGCCGGCGTCCGGTGATGATGACGCGCGTGAAGTCGTAGGGGTCGCGGACCTCAATCCCCGAGTCATAATGGCGGCTGGCGGTGCGCTTTTCCTCGTTGAAGTTGGCGAACGAACACCACATCGTCCAGGCGTCGCGGCCATTGCCGTAATCAAAGGGCACGCCCGACCACGCTGCGATATCAGCGTCGCCGGTGGCATCAACTATCACATTGGCCCGCACAATTCCCAGGCCACGGTCCATGGCCACCACTACGCCGAGAACGCAGCTGCCCGCGCGTACAACGCCGACGGCCGGACATCGCGTCAGCACCCGGACGCCCGCGTCAAGGAGGCACTGGCGCATGGCGATTTCCTCCGCCATGCCGCTGCGAGCGGACCACACATCGTAGGCCGAGTCACAGGCGCGCTGATATGGCGTCTCCCGCCCGAACCAGTAGGAGGCGACCCCACCGATGCTGCGCACGCCACCGACATCGTCGTGCTGTTCAATCAGGATGGTCCGCGCCCCCGACTGGGCCGCCGCTAGGGCGGCAGGGACGCCGCTGGTCCCCCCGCCAGCCACCAGGACTTCACATTCAGCCAAGACTGGCAAGGCAAGGTCGGCAAGAGCGACACTCTCTCCCGTTCCATGAAGTGTGTGGCTGTCGCCAAAATAAAGGGTTCCGACTGGCTGAGCGACGCCCAGCCCCACCGCCGTCACGACAACCGCCTGCTGCAGTGAGTGGCGGACGTTAGGCGCCTTGAGGACCTGCTCCGCAACTGCTTGTCCGACGGTGCTGCTCTGGTACGGCTCGGCCAGGCGGCGCGCCTCGTCCTCGGCGACATCCGCCGCCGGCCCGCAGACCCAGGCGTTATCCAGGCCCAATGGGCGATACGGTTCGGAGGGACTCGCGGCACGAATCCGCACCACCGGCTCCATCAGCAGTCCGCCCGAGAAACGATGGAAGAACAGCGGCCGCCCGCCCCGCGCTTGGCGCGCTTCGGCAATCCGGGCGCCGACCCGAACCAGTTGTTCGCGCAGGTCGTTTCCCAGACAGGCGTACCAGAGCGGGTCGTTCGTATCCACGGGCAACCGGAAGACAAACTCAGCGTAAGGCCCGTGCAGGAGGATGCGGCCCTCGGCCAGTGCCCCTAACCCCGGCACTGACAACACACTTTCCTCCGGCCATTCGGTCGGACAGGTGTTTCGTTGTCCGCGCTCTTCAGTTATCGGTGCCTGGTTTGTCGCCACCCCGACCTTGGCCGAGAACCCGACAGTAACCCGGCCGTCAGAGTGAGGACGCGCCGCCACCGGTGCGCCTGCCAGCGCGGCGACAACCGCAGTGGCCGTGCAGTCAACGATGCTTGCTGCCGCCACCGCTTGGAGGCCGAATTTGCCCCCAAAGACTACCCCGCAGACCGAGCTATTATCTCCCCGGACGATGCCGCAGGGTGTCATGCCGTAGAACAGGCCGACTCCGGCATCTAAGAGAATATCCTCAACCCGAATCGCCAGTCTTGCCAGGTTCAGGAGGCATTCGCCGTTGTTTGTTCTGCTCGATATGCTCTCCCGAAATGCTGCTGCGAAAGGTTCAGGCAGGTGAGCGAGTTCCTCGTCGCGGGACCACGGTCGCCGGCAGACGACGATTTCGTAGGGAAGGGAACACCGAGCCGCACACAGGATGGTGCGGCGGCCGGCGCGGGCTAGGGCGTGCGCCGCCACGCATCCCGCCAGCGTGCCATCAACGACGATCGCCTCGGTGCGCGACAAAATCGGGATAGGCGCCGCTGTTGCGACCTGTCCGAGCATCATATTCAGGTTCCCGTAGCGCTACCAGGTCTCGTGCTAGAGGATCGCGCCCGCGGCGCAGAAGCCGGGAACGTAGCTTTGCAGAAAACCAAGCAACGCCGGGATGGTAGCTGAGTGGTCGCCCAGGAAGCCGAGACAATCCACCAGCACCATGCGCGCAACCTCGCGGACGGCAGCGATGGCTGCTGCAATGTCCGTGGTTCCCCCGCCGACAACGACTACGTCATACCGGCGATCTTCCGCTATCCCGAAGCAGCGCTGGCTCATCGCTGTGCCCACGCCTGGGCCTCAGTAGTAACTTTCTCGCCGGTTTGGATGGCTTTGGAAAGCATCAGACTCAGGTAATGGTCCTGGCACGCCTCCGCCAGACTGTAGAACGCTGGCCCACCCTCGACGTAGGCGGCCATCTTCTCCAGGCAGGTGGCGACCGCAATTTCATCGTCAGTGAGCCGTCCGGGCACAAAGGGATTCACATAGACCCACTCATTCCCCGCCAAAATCCCCTTCAGGTAGTACCCCTCCAGGTTGCCGTCCTCGCCTGCGTTCTCGCGTCGGAGGACGACGTGAACGTAGGTGTGGAAATCCTTGAGGTAGCGCAGGTGGTCATTGTTGATTTCCCCGCGCTCCCCGCGGACAAGCATCCGCGGCGAGCGAATCCAGGAAAAATACTGCTGGCCGGTGAAGTCAAAGACGCCGAGACGGTCGCCGAACTCTAGCCAGGCGATGTCCTGGGTTGCGTTCACAATCTCTTCGGCGGCTGGCGGGCCGCCGCGGTCCGGTCCGGCCACAATCGGGCTAGTGAAGCGCCGGGCGGTGATTGTGGCAGCCTCAAATCCGACGCCCAACAGTTTGCGAATGAGGCTGATGCCGTGATAGCCGTGCGCCACCGAGACCTGGGCTTGCGTGACGCGGCCAAGAATCCCGGACCTAGCCAACGCGATACGCGCGGCGTGCAGCGGCTGGAACTGGTACTGCTCGGCGACCTGGATGCGGGCGCCCTGTCGCGTCAGGGCGTGCAGGGTTGTCATCTCCGGCACGTCGGGGGCGGGTGGCGTCTCACTGAGCACTGGTACGCCTCGCTGGGCCAGTTCGCGCAAGAGGATGGCGTTAGCGCGGCTGGGGACACTGGTGACGACAAAGGCCGCCTTCGTGGCGGCCAGCAGTTCATCCAGCTTCCCGAACGTGGGCACATCCCAGTGGGAGGCAAAGGCACGCGCCTTCTCCGGGTCGCGTAACAGGACGCCCTCTACCGCGAAGCGCTCCGGGAGCGCCCTGGCGATGCGCATGTAGAACTCGGCGCGCCAGCCGCCGCCGACTATGGCGAACCGGATGCAGCTCATGATCTTCCTCCCGCTTGGCCCATTGGAGCCAGCCCGACTTGCCGGCCAGAAATCAAAGCCGCCTTCCGTCCCGCCCGCCGCCGGTGCCGCTGTATGGCATGCCAGGGTCCCAGTCAACTGGCGGCGGTGGCACGAAGGCGTCCACGGGGAAGGTCACCTTGCAGCGGTGCCGGCTAGAGACATAAGCACCCTCGCAAATCTCCAGCGCCAGAAGCGAACTGTCGGGAATCGCATAGTCCGGCTCGCCGGCATCAATCATAGCGGCCATGCGCTCCAGATGAAAGCGATGGCCCCGGATGGGCATGGGCTCCGGCACGATGAGTTCGCCCCGCGGGTGGGCATCGTTGCGGATGTGGTAGCCGCGTTCCCAGCCCCAGAACTCAATCAAGCCCGCAGTCCCGACCAGGCGGAAGAGCGTTGACTTCCCCTCGCGGTTGACGAGGACCTCATCGCCGGTGTGCATGACGACGCGCGTGCCCCCGACAGTCTGGGCATAGGTGATAGCAGTGGTCTCGACCTGCATCCCGTCGCGATAGGTGCGGGAGCTGGCCTCGCAGGCTGCCATGACCCATGCCATCGGCTCGCTGCCGGTGAGCATGACGAAGAAATTGAGCCAATGGATACCGGCGTTGATGATATCCCATCCGTGGCACTGGATTTCCACGAGTTTCAGGTCGCCTATCTCGCCGCGCCGGACACGGGCGATGATATCAAGCGGGGTCTCGCTGGCGAGGAGCCCGTGAGGCACAGCCATGGGCAGTCGGCGACCCTTTATAGCCTCCAGGAGGCGGCGGCCGGCGGCCGCAGTGTGTGCCAAGGGTTTCTCCACTAGAATGCCCTTCAGCGGCAGCGTCAGGGCGTCTAGGGTGATCTCCTCGTGCGATGGGGGCCAGGTGCTCACGCAGACCACATCTGTGGGACACCGTGCGAACATCTCGCGGTGGCTGGTAAACGTGCGTATGCCGGGGAACTGTTGTTCGAGGTCGCGGCACACCTCCGGCCTGATATCGGCAGCCGCCACCAATTCAAAACGCTCCGAAGCCTGCAGCGCCTTCATGCTCAACTTGCCGCCACTGCCGCCGCCGACGACGCTGGCGGTGAGTTTGCCGGTCGCTCCGCTCACGATTCTCCCCTTTCTTGTGACGCTGCCGCTGAGCGCGCGCATCTCAGCAGCGCGGCCGCCCTGATTATCACACGTGCAGTCACACAACGCAATGGAGAGCACGCCGGCTGACGCACGCTACGCGCACCTCGCCTGGCTGAAGATGGCGCCATGAACCTGCTGGCGATGGCCCACACCGACAACGAGCGCAGCATCATCTTCGGCTGGCGTTCCGCTGACTTGGGGCGGACATAGGAGGTGGCCGACACTGCGGCGCTTGGCACGAACCAGGGCGGGTTCGTCTATGGACCTATGTTAGTCGTTCCGGGGTGGGCGGTTGGCCGTCTGCGGCCACTACCGGCTGCCGGCCGGACGCAGGCTATGGATGGCTCTCTCGCGGGATTGCGGCAGGAGTTGGGGGGAGCCACGTACCATTGCCAGTGGCCCATTTGACGAACCGGTGTTCCTCAGCATCGGCGAGCGCCTCGTGGGACTGGCGCGCGAGGATGCTGCCAAGGGCTACTGGCAGTTCGGGAGCGACGACTGCGGGGCGACATGCCGGGCGCTGGGCCGGACAAAAGCTTCGCAGGTGGGTAATTAGCAAGGGGCGCGGTTGCAGGTGCGCAGTTGGTTGTGGGTCAAGGATATCGCCCGCGGGTGAGCGGAGAGTTTGAACCGGGCGGCCACGCGCGTTCAGCGGGCCGTCTGGTCAGCGGTCCGGGTACTGCCTTTCCGCCATCCCGCGCGTGGTCTCGGCAATCCAGATGGGCTTCTGCTGCCGAACGATCTCGTCTGCAATCGCGTCGGGCGATAACTCCGCCATCGGCATCAACGCGATTTCGTACTCGTGCACGCCCTGGTCAGTGAGCGGATAGACATGCACCGGTGGCAGCACGAATGGGTCATGATGTGAGTAGTACGGGCAGCGCAGGAGCGTGAGGCGGATGCAGCCATCGGGTTGCACGTCGGCGGCGAAGGCGTCGGCGGTCACAACGGCGAGGGCAGCGGTTTCCCCCGACAGCGAGACGTAGTTGTGTACCGGGTATTCCTGTCCATTGAGCGGGCGCGCTACTTCGCCGCCGGGACAACCATCGCGGCGTTGCTGCGGCTGGAAGCCGGCCGGCACGAGGAGTTTCACCACTCGTTGTCCGCCCTGCCAGTGGAGGCGCAGGCGCAGGCGGACAATCGGCTCCCCGCGCTGAAGAAACACCTGCGCCATCAAGGCAGCTTCGCCCAACCGCAAGGTATTGACCATCGTCACGCGCAGCGGCCCCTGTTCCAGCACCTGCCATGGCGTCTCGGCACTGAACTCACCGACACATGCCCCATCGTAGCTGGAGACGCGGTGCGACCAGGTGTCCGTAAAGTCCTGGAAGGCGGCGAGGCGCACGCCGTGTGCGCCGAGCCAGGAAAAGCCTCCGTCGCGTGCAGAGATGGCCGCGATGCCCTTCGCACCCAGGCACACGGCCAGGGTCTCGTTCATGATCTCTTGCCCTTTGACGCTCATTGCGGAGGCAGGGGTGTCCTCGCGGTCCTGATGAATTTCCAGGACCTGTCGCCCGTGCGCGCTGACATTGGCCTCAATGACATAGCGGAAGCGGCAGTTGCGCACCGGCGCAAGAGGGTGGATGGGCTGGCACGCCACCGGACTCCCGGAGGCATCGGTGAGTCGCACCGTACGTTTTTCGTTGTAGTAACCCAACCATGGCTCGAACTCGACGAAGCCGCGGAAGTCGCGGTCGGCGAGGTTGAAGAGGACGAGACGCTGCCGCGGCGCGGGCGCAAGGTGGGCCACTGCGCGTCTGGTGGTCTCGCGGATCAGGTTGCGGGCGACAGTCTTGGCCAGGCCGAGTTCGTCGAGCGCCTCAGCACAAGCGGGTAGAATGGAAGTGCCGCCGAGTATGTCGTGGAACTGGTTGAATAGGATGCGCTGCCAGGCTTCTTCCAGGCGAGATTTCGTTTCCTCTCCCCCAAGCATCCGTAGCAGATGCTCGGCTTGTACCACCAGATTTTCGGTGCGGCGCATCTCCTGCTTGAGGGCGTGCACAACGCTATAGCAGCCCACCGCGTGGTATTGCAGTTCTCCTTCGTATTCCGGCAGCGTCACACCGCTGGCGGCCACAGCATCAAAGAAGGCGCGGGGGTGGCTGAAACGCAACTCAATCTCCGGCGCGTACTCCCGGTGGGCACGGACCCACTCTATTTGCTCGCGGCTTGGCCCGCCGCCGTGGTCACCGAGACCGAAGAAGCACATCGTGTGGCCGACAGCGCGGTTGGCTCCCGCCACCGCCTGCGCCACGTTGCGCTCTACATCCGCCACCGTGCGGGTGCAATACGCGTGATTCACGCGAAATGCTGTAACTGAGTGTCCGCTGGGCGCTTTCCAGGTGAACAGGTCCGCCGGCAGCGCCTTCTCGTGAGCGCCAGGGCGCATGAAGACATAACTGTCCATTCCGGCTTCGCGCAGGAACATCGGCAAAGTGGCACAGTGACCGAAACTGTCAACGTTGTAGCCAACCGTTACCTCCACACCGAAGGTTTCGCGGAAATAGCGCTTGCCCAGCGCCGCATGCTTGCGAAAGGAAGCCGCCGTGGGCAGGTTGCAGTCTGGCTGGTGCCACCAGCCGTTGACAATTTGCCAGCGGGCAGCGGCCACGTGCTGCCGGACGCGAGCGAAGAGGCCGGGGGCGAGCCGCTGAACCTGCACGTGGAACCACGCCTCGCCGCGGGTAAAACACAGTTCCGGATACTCATCAAGAAGGTCGCAGACGCTGCGGCAGGTGGCAAGCACCTCGTCCAAGCCGGAGGACATCGTCCACAGCCAGACGGGATCAAGGTGCGCGTTGGCCACCATGTGCACCATGAGCTTCATGAGAGAGGTCCTTTCTCTGGGGAAATGCCAGTGGCCGCCCATTCTCAGGAAACGCGGATGAGCAGCTTGCGCACCTGGGAGCGGTGCGAATGCCAGAAGCCTAATGCGTCGGCGGCCTCGGCAAGGCTAAACATCCTCGTTGTCATAGCAGCAGGAGAATAATGTCCTTCGTTCAGAAGACCGCAGGCTGTCTCGTAGTCTTTTGGCAATGAATTCCGCGTACCCAGGATGTCTAGCTCCTTGCTGACGAAGAGCCGTGTCTCATAATTTACCTGTTCCTTGCAGTAGCCGATGTAAACAACTCGGCCGGCGCATGCTACTAGGCCAATTGCTTGGCGGAAGGTCTCCGGGATACCTACGGCCTCAATGGCCACATCCGCACCATGGCCACCGGTGAGTTGGAACACGCGGGCCGCGACATCTTCCCTTGTGGCATTGATTGCTGCTACTGCGCCTAGCGAATGTGCCAGAGCTAACTTATCATCGGCGATTTCCACGGCAATAACGCGCGCGCCGCGTGCCACCGCTGCCGCGACCACGCCACTGCCAATGCCACCGCAGCCGAGTACAATGACTGTTTCGCTGGCGGCCACCCTGCCGCGCTCAACGGCGTGACAGCCTATAGAGAGTGGTTCAACGAATGGCAGCGCTTCAAGCGACAGCGTGGTGGTGCTGATAATCCTGGAATGGTGGACAACGATCCGCTCGGTGAGGGCGCCGTCACACTGAACACCAAGAACCTGTAACTCTCGACAGGCGTTGGGTCGGCCCAGCACACAGGCACTGCACGCGCCGCATGCGCGCCATGGAATGACAGTGACGTTCATGCCGACGCGCAGCGAACTGGGCACACGTGATCCTACGTGCTCAATGGTGGCGCTCACCTCATGGCCGGGAATGCGTGGATAGTCCACCAGCGGATTAGAACCGCCGAAGGTGGCCAAGTCGCTGCCGCACAGGCCGACATACCGGACCCGGAGCAACACATCCTCCTCGCCCGGCACCGGCTCTGGGGCCTCTTGAAATCCACAGTTACCTGGGGCGCGGATAACGAAGGTTTTCACGCAAAGCGCTCTCGGACAAAGACCTCGCTTGCCGGCTTGCGCCGACTAGGTGGTGCCGGTCCGATTAGGTCAGGCGAGGCCGGATACCCCAGCGGCGTCAGTGCCACCACCTTTGCTTCTGCGGGGATGTTTAGCAGTTTCTTGACCTCCTCCTCTACGAACGCTCCTATCCAGCAGGTGCCCAACCCTTCTTCCACCGCAGCGAGGGTAAGATGGTCCAACGCGATCGCCACGTCCACATCTATACTATTGCCATAGCCGCCCATGCGCTTGTAAGCCTGTGCCGGGAAGCCGACGCCCACGATAATCACTGGCGCCTCGGCGATAAAATGCTGCCGGTACGCCGCGAGGGCTAATTTCTTGCGCATTTCCGGGTCGGTAACGATAATGAACCGCCAAGGCTGATAGTTGCAGGCCGATGGCGCCAGACGAAGCGCTTCGCACAACTTCTCCATCACAGGCTCGGGGATGGGTCTGGGGCTATAGTTGCGCACGCTGCGTCGGTTGCGAATAGCGTCCAGGACGTTCATACTCCACCTCCTTGACCGTCATGAATCGGACACACGCACCACCTCTTATCTTACAAATTTGCGGGACAGGAGGCGAGATTGCATTTTTCTGCAGGTGCAATGCGGCGAGGCACGTGGCGCGCCCGCGGCAATTCAGATATCATGCCTGAAAGCCATCTGGTTACGAACGGTCTGCAATGCCTGTGTGCTAGTGAGGTTTGACATGGCGAAGCCGCTCAAGGTTGCTGTTGTGGGTAGTGTGGGGCGCGGGAGGTCTTTTTTCCGCGCGATCGCTGCCAATCCGCACACTGTGCTCCATGCGCTCTGTGACATCCAGGAGGAGCGACTGCGCGCGCAAGCCGCCGAGCTGGGCGTGCGCAAGGCATACACCTCCTATGAGGAATTGCTGGACAAGGCGAGACCGGACTGCGTGGTTATCGGCACCCCAATGCCCCTCCACGCGCCGCAGGCGATTGTGGCACTTGAACGTAATATCCACGTAATGTCGGAAGTGCCGGCAGGGGTGAGTTACGAGGAGTGCCGTGCCCTGGTGTGCGCTGCGCGACGCAGCCGCGCTAAGTACATGATGGCCGAAAACTACTGCTACATGCGCTCCAACGTCCTGGTGCGCGCCCTGGCCCATGCTGGTCTCTTTGGCGAGATTTACTATGGCGAGGGGGGCTATATCCACGAACTCAAGGGCCTCAACGAAATCACCAAATGGCGGCGTAAGTGGCAGACTGGCATAAACGGCAACACTTATCCAACTCACAGTCTCGGGCCCCTCCTACAGTGGATTGGGCAGCGTGTGGTTGCTGTCTGTTGCGCTGGCTCAGGACATCATTACCGTGACTCGCGTGGCGATACCTACGAAATTGAAGATTCGGTGACCACGCTCTGCCGGCTTTCAGGCGGTGGGCTGCTGGATGTTCGTCTTGATATGCTCTCCAACCGTCCCCACAACATGGTGCATTATCAGATTCAGGGCACGAAGGGTTGCTACATCTCGCCACGCGGTAAAGGTGACCGCCATCTTGTTTGGGTTGCCGATCGCTGTCCGGACGCCGACACCTGGCGCGATTTGGAGGAGTTCGCGGATGAATTCCTGCCCGACTGCTGGAAGCATCCCACCGATGATGCCCTGAAGGCCGGCCACGGTGGTAGCGATTATTTTGAGGTCATGGATTTTGTCGACGCGATTCTTGCTGACCGCGAGCCGCCCATCGGGATTGACGCCGCCATGGATTTTACCCTGCCGGGGCTGGCGAGCCAGGAATCCATTGCCAAAGGCTCGGTGTGGGTTGATGTGCCTGACTCCAGAGAGTGGTAATGGAGCGGCGCAGTGGAGTGCCCAAGGGTGAGTGGAGGGAAGGGACAGTCAGCACCAGCATCTCGCTCAGGCATCGGTGCATTGCCTCATTGCTTGTCCCTGGGCGCCGTTCTGCTCCTTGCCCTTATCGGATATGGCTTTCTCCTTACACCCGGTCAGGTGCCGTATTCGCGGCACTCAGACTTCGTCTGCCAGGGGCTGGCGACGAAATGGGTACTCTATGAGTCGCTTCATAGCGGGCGAGGCGTCCCCTTCTGGCGCAGCGACGAATTGTCGGGCAACGTGGCTTTGACTAACCCGCAAAGCCTGTACACTTTTCCGCTCAACTTCCTCTTTTGGCTGTGGCCACCGCTGAAGGCAGTCGGGCCGACGCTTTGGCTGCATTTTGTGACCGCCGGGATCGCCGGATATGTGCTGGGCATGGCTCTCGGTGTGGGCCTCTGGCCACGGCTCCTGATGGCGGCAGCCATGATGTTCAACTTCAAACTCATCATCATCAACTACTCGGGCTGGCTGCCGGTCATACCTGGGATGGTGACTCTGCCGCTTCTCTTGGCCGCGGTTTTTTATGCCTTGCGATGCCCTGGGCTCACGGCCACCGTCTGGCTCGCGTTTGCGGGCACACTTTGTCTGCACACCGGACATCTGCAACTTTTCTATTACGCAATGCTCGCGCTCACCGTCTACGTTTTGGCGCGCACGGTCAAGTGGATAGGGGCACGAGAGTGGGCGGTGCTGCAGCGCACTTGGGCGACGTTGGCCGCCGGTGCCGCGCTTGCCGCGGCGATGACTGCTTACCTCCTCCTACCGTTAGCAACCGATGCCCCTATGCTCTCGCGTGGGCACGCGTCTTTTGACTTTTTTGTGGGCGGCCACGCCCTCCGGCTACGCCACCTCGTGAGCCTTTTGTATCCGGAGGCGCTGGGCACCTGCCTGGACGGCTCATATGAGACCCCCGAATTCTGGGAGGACGTGGCTTACTTCGGCATTGTGCCGCTGGTGTTGGCGTTGGTGGGCATGGTGCTCGCTTGGCAGCGTCCGCCGGCACGCTTCCTGATGGCAGGTTTTGTGGCGTCGCTGCTGCTGGCGCTGGACACGCCTATCTTGTGCCTCGCCTATGAAGTTGTGCCGGGATTTCGGCTCTTCCGCTTGCCCGCACGCTTTCTGTTCCTCACCAGCCTTTTCGGCGTAGCCCTGGCCGGACTTGCCAGCGACGAAATCGTCCGCCGCGTTCAGCGCCACGTGGGTCGGGCATGGGTAGTTCCGCTTGCGGCAATGGTATTGATATTCATCATTGGTGGCGAAGGGGCATACTACGCCAGACGTTATCTGCAGATGGCCCCGCCTGAGTGGGTCCTGCCTGATAATGATTATCAGAGGTTCTTCGCGCAACAGCCTGGCCCATTCCGCATCGCCCCGCTGCACCGCTTCGTCATCAATTACGGCTGGGCCGCGCCGATGAACTTGCAACTCATCACGGGCTTTGACCCGTACAATTACGAGCACTACCAAACGTACTTTGACCTCATGCAGCATGGGCGGCCCACTCCGGCGCGGGCGCGCGTCTGGACCGACCATGGCGCGCTCACACGTCCGGACCTCCTGGACGCGCTCAACGTCACCCACCTCGTGTCACACCGGCCGGTCCCGCTCCCGCCTGCGCGGTTTGCCTTGGCCGCCCACTTGGAGCGCCAGCCTGTCTTCATTATGTACGACGGGCTTCGCCAGAGCGACATGTTCATCTATAAGAACCGGGGTGCCCTGCCGCGGGTGTTCCTAGTGACCGAGGTTCGGCCCGCGCGAGACTGGGATGCGGCAGTTGGGCTTCTGCAGATTACCGACGTGCGCTCGGCGGCAGTGGTGGAAGGGGCGCCGCCAGAGGTGCCGGCCGCCGGCACAGGTTCGGTCGATGACGAGGCGGCACTCACGCACTGGGAGAGCGGGTACCTCAGGCTGCGGACCAAGACGCAGGGACCTCGCTATCTCGTGATAAGCGAAGTTTGGCATCCCGGTTGGCGCGCGGCGATTGACGGGAAGAAACTGCCGCTTTTCAGGACCAATCTCGCTCTCCTGGGTACATTTATTCCAGGTGGCCAGCACGAGATTGTCGTTTGGTTCCGACCGGTCGGCTGGCGGATGGGGATGATAGTCACTGGAATAGGTGGAGCTGTTCTGCTCGGCTTGATGGCTGCCGCATGGCAGCGCAGGGACGCAAAAGGCGACATCAGGGTGAGGGCTGATGTTCCGACGCCCGTGAAAGAGCCTCAATGAAGCCCGGATGGGGCTTGCCGCCCAGGCGCACGTATTCGCGCAGACTGGCCCAGGCCTGGTCATAGTTGCCCTTGGCGAAGTGGGCTATAGCCAATCCATTGTACACCGAGGCAAAATCGGGGCGCAGGCGCAGGGCGTTGTGACAATCGGCAATGGCAGCATCGAAATCCTTGCGTTCAAAGTGGGCGAGGGCACGGTTGTTGTAGATTTCTGGCGTATTGGGCGAGAGGGCCAGTGCCGTCGTGTAATCGGCGATTGCCCGTTCGTGCTCCCCCAGACGGCTCCAGGCGAAACCACGGTTGTTGTACGCTTGGGCATCGCGCGGGTTGAGCCGCAGCGCGAGGTCGCAGTGGACAATCGCCTCCGCCGCACGGCCGCGCGGCGCCAGGTGCGCGCTGAAGTTGGTGTGAGCCATCCAGGCGCGCGGGTTCCGCCGCAGTGTATCGCGCCAGAGAGCTCCTTCGTCCTGATAGATGTCCTGTTGCCTCCAGGTAAGCAGCGCCAGTGAGAGTATGGCGAGTCCTGCAGCCGTCATGACACGCCACTGCTGGGGGCCGCGCCAAGTTCGCATAACGGTCGTCACCGCCCCTACGAACAGGCTGACAATTCCGATCATGGATACATACTGCCAGTGGTCAGCTACTAGGGAGTAGCGCATAAAGTAGATACTGAAGAGGCCGAGGACCGGAAACAGGGTGACGACAACATACCCCAGGGCAAAGAGCACCGGATGTCCCCAGCCGGCGCGGTAGCGCCAGGCGAGCAGGAGACACCCAAGGAACAGCAACCCTGGCAGGTAACTCCAGGGAGAAGCGGCGTCAATCTGCCAACGTGGATACACGAAGCACAGCCCTTGTGGAATAACCACCTTGCCGAGGTAGAACCACACAGCCCATCCCATTCCCGCCAAACGTGCCGGCAAGACCTCTGGATGAACGCCTGGTTCGGCTCGGACACTGCGATACTGGAAGGCAATCTCAACTAGGCTCAGCGCCAGCGCCAGAGCGAAGAATGGGGTAGTCCGCCACAGGTCACCGCGCATGATGCGTCCCCGCCGCCACCAGGCGCACAGCAACAGTACCACCGGCAGCATCACCACCGAGGTCTTGCTCAGCAGCGCCAGGAGAAATGTCGCCAGCGCTAGGGCGTACCACCGTCGTCGTGCCTCATCCTCGTAATGCAGGTAAGCCCGGATAGCCAAGAGGTAAAAGAACATCGCTAACAGATTTTTGCGTTGGGTAACCCACGCCGCCGTCTCAACGTTGACCGGGTGCACCGCGAAGATCAGTGCCGCCAGCCACGCACCGGGTACAGCGAGGTGCCGGAGCACTCGCCAAATGAGCAACGCGTTCAGTGTGTGGAGCAGGATGTTGACGGTGTGGTACCCGCGGGGCACCTCAGCACCCCAAAGTTGCCACTCCACCCATAGAGATGTCCATGTGACCGGCCAGTAGTTGGGCTGTTTCGGACTCATCAGCCAGATGTCGCGCAGGCCGCCGGGCCGGGTGAGGATGTGGTCGGTCAGGTGCGTGTCATCATCCCAAATGAAACCGGCGCGCGTGGCCGGGAAGTAGAGGGCCAAGGTGAGCAGGATGAGGAACGCGGCGGGAAGGAGCGCTCCCGGGCGACCCTTCGTTCTCGCCTGCAATACCGTGCCGCACTGGGCTGTTTGCGACTGGATGCTGTTCATCACAGCAAAACCGGAAGATTTATCCGGCCCTGAGGCTGGTGTGCATGCCTCGGTGGATTATATCACGGGATGGGCCGGTCAGTCCCATCCTGTGTTCCCCACGCCCGAAATTGCCTTTATGGGCCAGTGATGGCGGCTTCCTTACCGAAGTGCGGCAGGCGTTGTGGTGCTTATTCTCTCGCCGTGGGTTCCGCTGCGGTCGGGAGGACCACAACCCCGCGACGCTGCAGGAGGGAACCTTCCAGACGGTAGAGATCCACCAGCGTCTTCAGGTAGGTGACTACCGCAGCGACCTCGGCAATCTGGCTGGCGACCTGGTCGCGCTGTGCTTGGGCCACCAGGAAGGTGGTGGATTTTCCGACACGGAACTTCTCGGTTTCGGCGCGGAGCGACTCGTCCTGCAACCTGCGGGTTGCAGCGGTGGCCGCAACTTGCTCCCTAGCGCGCTGGACCTCGATATAAGCTGAGCGCACGTCCACTTCAACCAGTTGTGCCAGGTTTTCCACAGCCTCCTCCAACTGCCGGCGACTTAGGGTGGCGCGCCGGTGGCGCGCCCGCGCATCCCGATTGCCGAGTGGCCACTCAAAGGTCACGCCGGCGCCGATGTCGTAGTTGCTGCTATCAAGGTCGCGCCACGTGCCGCCGAAGGAGTCGGCATAGCCGCTTTTCCCCAGGGTGAGGAAAAGGTCCATTTTGGGCAGGAGACCGTTGCGTGTCCTGACCACTTCAAGGTCGCCGCGCTGCAGGTTTAGCCGCGCTTGGTTGAGATCCGGACGCAGGCGCAGGGCGCGTGCTACGTGCGCGGCGACGTCCTCAAGTCCGGCATCTAGCGGGTTGGGCACAACCGGCTGGTCGCGCAGGGCAAGATCAAGGTTCCAGAGGTCGGCTACCGGCGGGTTGACGAGGCGCAGAAGGCGCAGCCGCGTCGCCGCCAGATTACTGTGCGCATTGATGAGGTCTTCGCGCCGCCGGGCCACTTCGGCCTCCGCCGCAGCCAGTTCCGTGCCAGCGAGTTTGCCGATGCGGATGCGCTCCTGTGTCTCACTGAGTTGCTGCTCGGCCAGTCGCAGGGATTCGCTGTAGATTTGAATCTGCCGCCAGGCGAGCGCGTAATCCCAGTAGGTGCTTTCAACGCGCGCCACGAGCGACTCGGCGAATCCGCGCAGCTCGTACTCGGAGGCCAGGGTGTCGAGCCGCGCCTGGCGCAGCAGCGCCAGGTTGGCCTCGCTGCCCCGGCCGCGCAACAGCGGCTGGGTTACAGTGAGGCCCAGACGTGTCCGGTTCAAGGGGTCGGCAGCCGGCGAGGTGTTCGTGTGTTGAGCCCCCGCGCCAAGCGCAAATTTGGTGCCAGGGGAGAATTTCTTGCTCAAGGACAGATCGGTAGAGGTCTGTTCCGTCACTGAGTGATCCCTGTCGGCGCCTGAAGCAGTGGCAGCGCGCGTGCGGGTCAACTCAGTGCTGACCACGGGATCGAACACGGCCCGTTCTTGCTCCTCATAGGTGCGTCGGATGGGTGGGTTCAGCCGTTCTACGCGAAGTTCGCGGTTGTTCTCCAGCGCCAGGAGCACCGCCTCGCTGACGGTGATTTCCAGCTGGCTTCCCTTGTGACTGGCTTTCTCATCCTCGTTCGGTGCAGGAGCATGCGCCGCGGCAGGTGCGGCGGAGCCTGTGTTCTGGCCCGCCAAGGCCGACGGGAGGGTGAGCACCATCAGGCTCCAAGCGAACCGCAGCGACGCTTTGAGAATCATGGGCCAAGACACTGTAATTCTCCTTCAGTTCACTCGTATCGCAGTGCCTCAATGGGGTCAAGGATGGCCGCGCGCCGCGCAGGATAGAGGCCGAAGAATACGCCTACCGCACCCGCGAATGTCAGGGCTAGTAGGATACTGTGCATCTGGACGACCGTAGCAAACTGCGTCAATGCTCCGATGGCCTTGGCAGCGCCCACGCCTAACCCTACACCAATCAGCCCGCCAACGCCGGCCATCAGTACCGATTCAATCAGAAACTGAACCAATATATCACGGTCCTTGGCCCCAATTGCCTTCCGCACGCCAATCTCGCGCGTTCGCTCAGTGACAGTTACCAGCATAATGTTCATGATGCCGATGCCGCCGACAACCAATGAGATGCCGGCGATGCTGCCAAGGAGCACGGTGAAGGTGCGAGTAACACTCGCGGCGGTCTCCAACATCTCTGCTTGGTTGCGGATGTCAAAATCATCGGGAGCGCCAAGCTGCAAGCGGTGGCGCTTTCGCAGGATGGCGCGCGCGGCCTCCAGCGCGGCGTTGACGACGGTGGCGTCGCGCGCTTGGATGTCAATCTCCTGCAGGTAGTCCAGCCCGAAGAGTTGTTTCATCGCTGTCGTATAAGGCACTAGAACCTGGTCGTCGGGGTTGAACCAGCCCTGGTCACCCTTGGATTTGAGGATGCCGACGACGCGGAAGTTGATGCCTTTGACCTTGATTATTTCGCCGATAGGGTCGCTTTCGCCAAAAAGGTCGCGGGCGGTCGCAGGGCCGAGCACCGCCACGCGGGCCATGCGTTCCACCTCTTCCTCGGTTGGCAGGCGCCCGTGCTCAATCTCAAACTGCCGCACCGGAAAGTAGGTCGTCGTGGTGCCAATGACAGCGGTGCGGGTGTTCTTGTTGCGGTACTTGACCTGCACGTTGCCGCGCACCACTGGCGCGACCGCAGCAATGGCATCCGCCCCCTCGGTGGTGCTGGTAATCAAGGCCTGGGCATCTCCGACGGTGAGGTTTTGCTGGATGCCGGTCATCACGCCCATAGAGCCGCGCTGGGCCGGCCGCACTACTAGCAGATTGGTGCCCATGGCCGAGATGCGTGTGACCACTTGGCGTCGGGCACCGGCACCGATGGCGAGCATAGCAATAACCGCGCCAACGCCAATGATGATGCCAAGCATTGCGAGGATTGAGCGCAGTTTGTGCGCCAGGAGGCTCTTGAGTGCGACCTTGACTATCGTCCAAAATAGCATAATTACCTGTCTTGGCTGTTAATGTCGGTTCGCTGGTTCCTTAAGGCACTCAGTCGTCCACAATCCTTCCATCACGCATCCGAATTCGCCGCTGGCAGTGGCGGGCAACTCCGGGGTCGTGTGTCACAATCAGGATGGTGCGCCCCTGAGCGTTGAGCCGACCGAAGAGTGCCATGATTTCTTCGCCGGTGCGGCTATCCAGGTTGCCAGTTGGCTCATCGGCCAAGATGACGGCAGGGTCGGCGATAATGGCACGGGCGATGGCCACGCGCTGCCGTTCACCGCCTGACAGTTGATTGGGCTCATGGTGCATGCGTTCAGCCAATCCGACAGTGCGCAAAGCCTCCTCGGCACGGTCTTTGGCCTCGCGACGCCCTGCATAAAGCAGCGGCAACTCCACATTCTCCAGCGCCGTCAGTCGTGGCAGGAGGTTGAACGTTTGAAAAACAAAGCCGATGCGCCGGTTACGGATGGCGGCCAAACGGTTCTTGTCAAGTGCTGAGATATCCTCGCCTGCTAGAATATAACGGCCGCTGTCGGCGCGGTCCAGGCAACCGAGGATGTTCATGAGGGTGGACTTCCCACTGCCTGAGGGGCCAGTAATGGCGAGCATTTCGCCGGCTTCCACGGCAAGGCTGACGCCATCAAGAGCGCGGACGATGCTCTCGCCCATCCGGTAGTTTTTCATCAGGGATTCGGCGCGAATCATCATCGCTTGGGTGACACCATGGGGAACATCGGTGGCGGGCCGCCTTGCTGGCGGCGCCAACGGCTTTCCGCCTGGCCCTTGCGGTAGCGGATGGTCTCTCCCGCGGTCAGGCCTGAAATAATTTCCGTCTTATCATCGGCTGTGATGCCGACCTGCACTTCGCGCACCTGGGGGGTGCCACCCTCGCTGACCACCTCCACGGTATATCGTTCGCCCTTTCGTGTAACGGCCTCAGCGGGCACGAGCAGCGCCTCCTTGCGTTCGGCGGCGACAATCTCAACGTTGGCGGTCATTTCCGGCTTCAGGAGGGCGCGTTGTTCGCCGAGGACCTCTATCTTTACCTCAAAGGTAACCACGTTGGAGATATTGACGCCACGAGTGGCGATGCGCACCACTCGCCCCGGAAAGCGCCGCCCTGGATAGGCATCGGCGGTGACAATCACCCGCTGCCCGACGGCCACCTTGCCGATGTCAGTCTCGTCCACCGAGGCCAGTACGAAGATGTGTGACAGGTCCGAGAGAGTCATCACCGTCGTGCCGCCGCCGACGTTGCTGATGCCCGAGGAGACGATTTGGCCGATCTGGACGTTGCGTGCAGCAACCACACCGTCCATGGGGGCTACGACCTTGGTATCGCGCAGGCGCTGCTCGGCGTCCGATACCGCGATACAGTCGGCCTTCACCTGTGCCTCGGCCAAGACCACGTCCTGTTCCTTCACCTTGAGGGCCAGTTCGTCAATTTCCAGTTCCTTAAGGCGGATCTCGGCGGTGGCTAGATCTGCGGCGGCCTGAACCCGGGCGGTGGCGGCCGTATCATATTCCTCCTGACTGGCAAGTTTCTTGGCGAGCAACTGGGCCAGGCGCTCGGCCTTATCGGCGGTGTCCTTGGCGCGGGCGCGGGCAGATTCAAGCGCGGCTTCAGCACGCCGGCGGTCAGTTTCCAGTCGCCGTTGTGCCAAAAGGAGATTCTGCTGCGCCTGCACCAGCCGCGCCTGCGACGCGGAAAGCGCCACTCGTGCCCGGTCCAGGTTGCGCTGCTCGTCAACCGGGTCCAACTCAAGGATAAGGTCGCCCTTTTTGACCGTGTCGCTCACGTCGAAAGGCAACCGGCAGACCTCGCCACTGGCCTTGCACTTAATGTCCACGTCCAGATTCGCAACAACGCGACCAGTACTGGCCACCACCAGTCGGATAGAACCGTATTCCACCTTCGCGGTGGCCAGAGCCGGCGTCACCACCTGGGTGGCAGGCGTGCTGTTTCGCCGCAACAAGTACACTCCAGCCCCCGCCATTATCACAAGCGCCGCAATCACGAGATACTTTTTCACTGCCCTGATCCCTTGGTGCTGCCACCCCACCTTAACATATCAACGCACAGCCGCGGCAAAAGTCGCGTGAAAAGTGGAAACCAACGCTGGCTGAACCACTCCGATAGGGCATGTTGCCAGCTGTGTTTAGCGGTGGTTGTTCGTGTTTCTACTCTTCGTCGTCTGGCCTTCAGCCATTGCGGTGGAAACCACCGTCTCCGTCACCGTATCCTCATGGGGAGGTAGCGTGTCTTTCCATTCAAACAGCGAGTAGACGACCGGCACAAAGACGAGTGTGATCAGCGTCGCGCTGGTCAGGCCACCTATGACTGTGCGTGCCATTGGTGCTTGGGCTTCGCCACCCTCGCCCATGGCCAAGGCGAGCGGCAGGAGGCCAAGGATGGTGGTCAGCGCGGTCATCAGGATAGGCCGCAGGCGGCGTCGGCCAGCCTCCTCAATCGCCTCGCGCAGTGGCATGCCATCTCGCCTCCGCAGCAGGTTGGTGTGGTCCACGAGGACAATCGCGTTGTTGACGACGATGCCGCCGAGCATGATGCAGCCGATATATGATTGGACGTTGAACGTGGTTCCGGTCAAGAAGAGAATGAGCGTGACGCCGATGACCGCAAGAGGCACAGAGAACATGACGACAAAAGGATCGCGCAGGCTCTCGTACTGGCAGGCCATCACCATATATACCAGCACCAGGGCCAGGGCGATACTGAGGAGGAGTTCTCGGAAGGCCTTTTGCTGTTCTTCGTAGTCACCACCGAAGGTGATGCTGAACCCGTGCGGGAGGCGCAACTCCTGCAGGCGGGCACGGACGTCCTCAATGATTGAGCCTAGGTCGCGTCCGGTGATGTTAGCGGAGACGGTGATAATGCGCTCCTGGTTTTTGCGTTCTATGCGCACCGGCCCGGTGCGCGGGCGCACCTCGACAACATTGCGCAGCACCACCGGCTCGCCGTCGGCGTTGACGACGGTAAGGTCAAGGATGTCGCGCACGTCCATTTGTTCGGCCCCCTTGACCTTGACGAGGATGTCAAATTCGTCACCGCCTTCGCGGTAGTAGGTGGCGGTTGTACCGGCGAGCGCCGTCTGCAGCGCGTTGGCCACTGCCGAGACCGAAAGTTTCATCGCCGCCGCCTTGGTGCGATCCACGACAACCTCCTCCTCGGGCCGGCCTGCCTCGCGGCTGAGACGCGCGTCTGTTACTCCCTCGACCTGCTCCACAATCTCTTTCACCTTCTGTGCGAGACTGACCGCAGTATCAAGGTCGTAGCCGCGGATTTCTACCTGGACGCGTTCAGCCCCGGCCATGCCCATGCGTAGGATCCAAAGTCCCTGTCCGGCACGGGTGCGGATGATAACTCCGGGGATACGGCTGAGTTTGGCGCGCAGGGCGTTGGCTACCTGCTCGCTCGTGCGCTTGCGCCGCGCTGCCGGCACCAGGGTCACGCGCATCTGGGCCGTGTGTGAACCCTGGCCGGTCCCCACCCAGGAAATGGTACCCTCGGCCTCTGGTACCTCCTGGCGAACGATGGCCTCTATCTGTTGGAACTTCCGGTCCATTACCTCAAGGCGGGTGCCAACCTCCATTTCTGCTTCAATGCGGACGTCGCCCTCGTCGGTGGCTGGCATCAGTTCGCTGCCGATGAAGGGAATCAGGGCAAGGCTTGCCACGAAAGCCAGCCCGGTGACCACAATCACCACTGCCCGGTGGGCGAGCGCCCAGTGGAGGAGGCGCTTGTAGAGCTCTTCGAGCCCCTCGTAGAACTGCGCCGAGAGGCGGAAGAGACGATGACGGAGCGACTCGTGTGGTATAGCAGCTAGGTTGACCGGCCGCAAGAGACGTGCCGAAAGCATCGGGACCACCGTTACGGCCACTGCCAACGAACACAACAAAGAGAAGCCGATGACGTAGGCCAACTGCTTGAACATCACCCCGGCCATACCCCGCACGAACACCAGGGGCAGGAAGACCACAACCGTCGTCAGCGTGCTGCTGACGATGGCGGCGAGCACTTCCTCAGTGCCATTTACGGCGGCTTCCTCACCGCCCAGCCCCGATTGCCGCAGACGGAAGATATTCTCAAGCACAACGATTGAGTTATCCACCAACATGCCGACGCCGAGTGCCAGACCTCCGAGCGTCATGATGTTGAGCGTAAAGCCGCCGAAGTAGAGCAGGAAAAACGTGGCGATAATGGAGATGGGAATGGCGATGGCGACAATCATGGTACTGCGCGCGTCACGCAGAAAGAAGAACAAAACCAGGACGGCTAGCAAGCCGCCGAGGATTGCGGACTGGCCAATATTGCTTATGGAGCGCTTGATGTATTTAGAACTGTCCACAATTACCGAGAGGTGGACTTGCGGCATCTCTTCATTAATGCGCTGCACCTCCCGGAGGACGCGGTTGGCCACTTCAACAGTGTTAGTGCCCGATTGCTTGTTCACAGCCAGGCGAATGCCGGGACGGCCGTTAACACGGGTGATCCGTGTCACCCGCCGCCAGGCGTCGGTGACCTCCGCAATATCGCTGAGGCGAACGGGTGCGCCCTCGCGCATGGCCACCACTGTGTTGCGTAATTCGTCCAGACTCGTGTATTCACCTGGGGTGCGTATGGTTATCTCGTAGTAGCCGCGGTCAATCGTGCCCGCGGGGATGTTGACATTGCCCGCCTTGATGGAGGCGAGGATCTGATCCAGGGGAAGCCGCAGCCCCTTGACCTTGTCAAGGTTCAGGTTCACATGTATCTGACGTTCCAGCCCGCCCCAGACGTCCACTGCCGCCACTCCCGGTATGCGTTCCAGGCGATAGCGAATCTCGTCGTCCACAAGTTGCCTGAACTGCACGGGATCCAGGTCAGCAGCAACTCCGAGGATAAGAATGGGAAAACTCGCAAGGTCAAATTTCCGCAGCGTCGGCCGATCGACGCCTTCGGGCAGTGACGGCAATATACGATCGAGCCGGTCACGCATGTCATTTGCAGCAGCGTCCAAGTCAGTGCCCCAGCCAAAAGTAACGCGCACCTGACTTGAGCCCTCTATAGACGCAGAGGTAATTTCCTCCACACCAGGCACGGCGCTCATCGCTCGCTCAATCGGGCGGGTCACCAGTTCTTCAACCTCAGCAGGGCTGGCATTTTCATAGGTAGCCGTCACAGAGAGGGTTGGACTGGTGATATCCGGCATCAGATCAACAGGCAGGCGGATGAGGGAAATTGTGCCCAGGAT
>Ga0272448_1000594_pt1 | contig 55116 bp, 42 predicted proteins | sample YNPCB0191_FD_202220 | JGI IMG/M metagenome (GOLD analysis project Ga0272448, IMG submission 202220) | Hot spring sediment microbial communities from Yellowstone National Park, WY, United States - YNP-CB-019-1 | ecosystem: Environmental > Aquatic > Thermal springs > Hot (42-90C) > Sediment... | reverse complement strand
GATATTCAATGAATTATACGAAATTTCGCCCAATTTCAGACCCCATCCCCCATACCGTCCCCCAGGTTACTTTCTATTTTATCCCGGTTGTTGCCTCCGGGGTGATTTTCGGGTTTACCCTCGGGCTTACTACCGGTTTAACCCTCGGGGTCATTCCTTGTGTTACCTTCAGGATGAACCCGGAGAGCACCCCTTGTCTTACCCGGTCTCTGACCCCCTGATTCACCTTCCCTGTTACTTCCGGGGTAATCAACAGGGTAACACTCCCAATCACTTTGGTAATTATTTCCCGAATGATTCCGGATTTGACCCCTAATTTCTGCCATTTTTCTATGAACCGGCTGGCAATCAGGATAGGGGAGAGGATGGGTGAAAGGGCAGGGGATCTATTCTTCTGTAGGGCAAGGCTTTAGCCTTGCATCCGGGAAGCAAACCTGAAGGTTTGCCCTACTGTCATAGAATGGGAAAAGGGGCGGGAAAAGGAGTCTGCCCCAGGGACTGACAAAGGGTTAAGCAGAGGCTTTAACCAACAATAGGACAAAGGGCGGTTATCATAATGGTCCAAATGGCTCAAACAGTAGCGCTGGACAGGGTGGGAAAGAGAACCTTGGGAACGGCATAGGAGACCACCCCCGGGGTAACCCCGGGCTAAGGGGGGTGGGCAGATTCTGGCACTTTTTCACTAAGTTTATGAGAGAAAAGGCATTAAATATGGTTAAAATTTGTGAAAAAGGAGGCGGGAAAACCTGGATTTTCTACCTGTGTCTCTGGGTATTATAACGGAAGTTATTGAAAAATAAGGTGATAGCCAATCAGCCCGGATTGAGCCGGTTAGGCTCCTGAACCGGATTATTTATCACCCTGAGTGACACCTAACATCTTCTTAATGGGAAACCGGCACAAAGGTCCGGATAATCGCCTCAACCTGAAACAGACTGCTCAGTTTCTTCTCACCGGGATTAAAGACCGTTCCGTCAAGGATGAAAAACCTGGTCTGATAAACAAAGGCATAAAGCACAAACGGACCACCGAGCACCTGTTTTTTATTCTGCCAGACCCCGCGCAACCTCAGGCAGGGCACACCCAAGAATTGGATGGTATCAGCCGTAACCGCACTCCGGTCAGCCGAATCGCCGTCATAATACCTGCCGGTCAGATGGTCGCGCACAGTAAGGACCGAATCCGGATTCAGGCTGGCAACGGTATCGCTCCAGAAGACAAAAATGCTCCGGTCCGGAAAATGGCTGTAGAGATAAATGAAATTCTCGGTACCGAACTTATCCTGCAGGAGCCATTTCTTCGGCACATCAAGTGAAAAGCCGAAACTTTCCGCAATCTGACCGCTCAACTCCTCATCCCTGCCCGAAAGATAGGTTGCCCTGGTCATCTGGTCAAGGACAAATTCGGTAACGGTTCTTCTGAGCCTTTGCGCATAGGCATTTAACCCTTCAATCAGTTTTGAACTGTCCCGGGCAACAAAAACCAGCACCCACTGATTTGCGCCCCAGGCATTGGGAAACCGGAAAAGCCCGCATTCGTTTTCGGAAAGCGAATCCAGCCTTGAGCCCAAAACCGCCCTGATGATTGAATCCTTGCCGGTGCCGAGCAGAAACACGATTCTCAACTGGGCAAGGTCCTTGAACCGGTTAAACCCTGCCACCCGCAATATAAACTCCGGCTCGGGCTGGGGCGTCATAATCGGGCGGCAGAGAATACCTTCAACCGTTTCACCAACCTGTTGCCAGTAATCGGTGATGATTGTTACCTCCCGCAGTCTGCCCACCGATTTGGGGACATTGCTTGTACAGAAGCAGGATAGACTCAACCCCGCCAGCAAACTGCTCAAGATTTTGCCTTTTGCCCAAGCCATTGCCTCCTCCTATCCGACCCGGAGAAGTTCTGCCCTGCCCTTGAACCTTTCAAGCAGCGCCCTTCTGATCCGTTCATTCTCGGGCTGCCTCAGTGCCGGGTCAATTTCCACCAGCCGGAAGGCGTCCCGCCTTGCCCGGAGCAGAATCTCCCGGTCCCGGAAGATGTCCGCCAGGCGCAGGTCCGGCAACCCGTGCTGTCTGGTGCCTAAAATCTCGCCCGGTCCGCGCAACTCCAAGTCCTTTTCCGCCAGTTTGAACCCGTCGCTGGTTGAAACAAAATAGCGCAGCCGCTCGCTCGACTCTGCCAGCTCCTCATCCCCAGCCATCAGAATGCACCACGCCTGCCGGTCACCCCTGCCAATCCTGCCCCGCAACTGGTGCAACTGTGCCAGCCCGAACCTTTCCGGATGTTCAATCACCATCACCGTCGCATTGGGAATGTCAACCCCAACCTCAATCACCGGTGTTGCCACCAGGATGTCCAGTTCCCGGTTACGAAAGCGCTCCATCATCGCCCGCCTTTCCTCAGCCTTTAACCTGCCGTGGACAAGACCAACCCGGAAATCAGGAAATGCCCGCTGCGTCTGCTCAAAACTCGCCACCGCGGATGCCAGTTCCAGTTTCTCGCTTTCCTCAATCAGCGGACAGACAACAAAGACCTGCTCACCCGCCGCCAGCCGTCTTCTTATCCCCTGATAAACCCGCTCCCGGTCCCGCTCAGTAAAAAGTCTGGTTATCACCGGCACCCGCCCGGGCGGCTTCTCATCAAGGATTGACAAATCCAGGTCCCCATAAATCGTCAGGGTCAGGGTCCGGGGAATCGGAGTTGCGGTCATCACCAGAAAGTCCGGGTTTATCCCCTTGTTCAAAAGCGCTGCCCTCTGCATCACGCCGAACCGGTGCTGCTCATCAACCACCACCAGTGCCAGACGCTGGAACCTCACCCCCTCTTCAATCAGTGCATGGGTGCCGAAGACCATCTCCACCTCCCCGGTCTCCAGCCCGGTGCGAATTCGCTCCCGCTCCCTTGGGCTGGTGGAACCGGTGAGCAGTGCGGACCTGACCCCCAAATCCGCAAGCCGTCGGTGCCAGTTATCAAAATGCTGCTCAGCGAGAATCTCGGTCGGTGCCATCATCGCCGATTGAAACCCGTTCTCAATCGCAATGAGCATCGCATAAAGCGCCACTACCGTCTTGCCCGAACCGACATCACCCTGCAGAAGCCGGTTCATACACCGCCTTTCCGCCAGGTCCTGTCTGATCTCCTCAATCACCCGCTCCTGTGCCCGGGTCAGTTTGAAACCGAGCCCGGCGGCAAACGGCCTGGTGAGCGTCCCGTTCTCAATCAGCGGTTCGGGCTTGAGCACCTGCCGGCTCTCCTGCCGGCGCAGCGCCAGAAGCAACTGAAAATAGAACAACTCATCATAAATCAGCCGCTCCCTTGCCCGCTCAGCCAGGACCAGACTCTTGGGAAAATGCACCGCCTCAATTGCACTCCGGATATCCGGAAACCGGTAATGGGCGAGAATCTCTCTGGTCAGGGTTTCGCTCAGCAAGGAACCGAAATGCTTGAGACCGGTCTCCACCGCCCTTCTAATCACCCAGACCGACAGCCCCTCGGTCAAGGGATAAACCGGGATGATGATATTGGTAAAGGAAAAATCCCTTCGGCCCTCTAACAGTTCAAAATTGGGATTGACAAACTGCTTGTGCCGGAACCGGCTCACCCGGCCTGAAACCAGAATCTCCTGCCCGGGCCTGAACCGGTTCTTCAAATCCGGGCGGTTAAACCAGAGCACCTCAATTACATCCGAGGCATCCCGGATTAGACAACTGACCAGTTCCTTTAGGTTTTTCGTTCTCCTGGTTCCGACGGTCAGAATCCGGCCAATCACCGTTGCCTCATCACCCACCCGCAATTGGGCAATCGGCAGGACCTGGGACCGGTCCAGATACCTCCTCGGGACCAAAAAGAGCAAATCCCTGACCGTCCTCACCCCGAGACGTTCAAACTGCCTTGCCCTTTTCGGTCCGATACCTTTAAGGAACTGAATCGGCGTTAAGAGCCCGTTTTCGGTCTTCACCCGCTACCTTTCCCAAGTAGCCTGAGGAACTCCTCCTCATCAACCGTCTTGACACCCAATGCCCTTGCCCTTTCCAGTTTTGAACCCGGCTCTTTGCCCACCACCACATAATCGGTATTCTTGGAAACTGAGGATGAGACTGTGCCACCCAGGGCAAGAATTTTCTCGGTCGCCGCCTCCCGGGTAAAATGCTCCAATGTCCCGGTTAAGACAAACTTCTTACCGGCTAAGGGCTTGGGTCCGACCGCACCCTTCTCCTCAAATTGCAGCCCTGCCTTTTTCAACCGCTTAATCAGTTCCACATTCTCTTTATCTGAAAAGAAGTTTTTCAAAGACTCTGCCACTGCCGGTCCAATACCCGGCACCTGCGCAATCTCCGCCTCCCCTGCCTTCATCAGCCGCTCGATTGAACCAAAATGCTGGGCAAGCAGCCTTGCCGCATGAATACCGATGTGCCTGATTCCTAAGCCGAAGAGAACCCGGGCAAAGTGTCTTTTCTTTGACTCCGCGAGCGCCTGCAAAAGGTTTTCTGCTGACTTTTTACCCATCCTTTCCAGTTCAATTAGTTGCTCAAGTTTCAAATCATAAAGGTCGGCAAAGTTCTTTACCAGCCCCTTATTAACTAACTGCTCAACCAGTTTGTAACCCAATCCCTCAATATCCAGTGCCTGCCTTGAGCCAAAATGTAAGAGCCTTGCCACCAGTTGTGCGGGACAGGAGGCGTTGACGCAGCGCCAGGCAACCTCATCCCCCTCCCTGAAAAGTTTTGTCCCGCAGACCGGGCATCTCTCCGGCATTTGGAACTTTTTTGCTCCCCTTGGTCGCTTCTCCTTAACCACCCGCAGCACCTGCGGAATAATCTCGCCCGCCTTATGCACCACCACCGTATCACCCTCGCGCACATCCAGCCTCTCCACCTCATCCATATTGTGCAGGGTTGAATGGGTAACGGTTGTCCCGGACAAAAACACCGGCTCAAGTTCTGCCACCGGCGTCACCGTTCCTAACCTGCCCACATTCACAAAAATCCTCTTCACCCTGGTCTCCTTTGCCTCGGGTGGATACTTATAAGCCACTGCCCAGCGCGGGCTCTTTTCAGTTGTTCCCAGCTCCTCCCGGTCCGCATAACGGTCAAGTTTAATTACCATCCCGTCAACATCATAAGCCAGTCCTGCCTTCTCCTTCTGCCACCGCTCGCAGAAATCAATCACCCCTTCAATCCCGTCAAAGAGAATTGAAGGCGGTGTCACCTTAAAACCCAGTTCCCGCAGAACCGCAATCGTCTCCGAATCCCGGGTATAACCCTTGGGCGGCTTCGGCACGGTATGGATAAAACAGTCCAGTTTCCGCTTCTTCACCTCCCTCGGGTCCAGAAGTTTCAGGGTCCCGGCTGCCGCATTGCGGGGATTGGCAAAAACCGGTTCCCCCTCCTCTTCCCGCTCCTGATTCAGGCGCGCAAACTCCTGCCTGGACAGATAGACCTCGCCCCGCACCTCAAATTTTTCAAACCCCTTTATCTCCTTGCGCAACCGCAAGGGCACGGTATTAATCGTCTTCAAATTCTGGGTAATATCATCACCATGCAGACCATCGCCCCTGGTAGCGCCCAAAACAAACCGGAAATTCTCATACCTCAGCGCCACCGCCACCCCGTCAATCTTCTGCTGAACCAGATACACCGGCTTCGGCACCACCTTCCGCACCCGCTCATCAAACTCCCGCAACTCATCATAATTATAGGTATTGTCAAGCGAAAGCATGGGAATCTCATGGCTGACCGTGGCAAACTCCTGCAGGGGCTCACCGCCGACCCTTTGGGTGGGCGAATCCGGGGTAATAAACTCCGGGAACTGTCTCTCCAACTCCTCCAGCCGCTTCATCAACTGGTCAAACTCATAGTCAGAGATGATGGGCTGGGCAAGGACATAATACCGGTAATTATGTTCCTCAATCTCCCGGCGCAGACGCTCAATCTCGGCCTTTACCTTTTCCTTATTCATCATCATATTCTTGCCATAAAAACCCCTCCTGTCAACCTCGTAAATTAATGCCCGCGCCCAAAGGGGTTATTTTTGCTTCTTTCCGGGGGTTAATCCCACGCTTGACCTGCGCCTGGGCAGGAATATATTAGCCTGTGGCTGATGCGGTTATTGTCAGTAATCTGACCCGGGTCTTCGGGGCGCTGAAGGCGGTTGACGGTATCTCTTTTGCCATCAAGCCCGGTGAAGTCTTTGGGCTGATTGGACCGAACGGTTCGGGCAAGACCACTACCCTGCGTGTCGTTGCCACGCTCCTGAAACCGACCGCTGGTTCCGTGACCGTATTCGGACTGGATGTGGTTAAACAGGCAGGTCAAGTGCGGAGGCTGATCAGTTATCTGCCCGAGGAGGCCGGTGCCTACCGGAACCTTTCGGGCATTGACTATCTCCGTTTTATGGCCACCTTTTATAGCCGGGATACGGTTGCAAGGGACAAACTGGTGGAGAAGGGGACAGAACTTGCCGGCCTGGGCCAAAGGATTTATGACAAGGTGAGCACCTATTCCAAGGGGATGGCACGCAAACTGCTGCTGGCCCGGGCATTGATGACCGAGCCGAAACTGGCTATTCTTGATGAGCCGACCTCGGGTCTGGATGTGGAGAATTCAACCGCAATCCGCCAGAGGATAAAGGAGTTTGCCCGCCGGGGCACAACCATTCTGCTTTCTTCGCACAATATGCTGGAGGTGGAGGTTCTCTCGGACCGGGTCGCCATCATCAGTTCGGGCACAATCATTGCCCTGGGCACACCGGCAGAACTGAAATCCCGGTATATGGGCGCCAATCTCGAAGAGGTTTTTCTCAAAGCGGCGGGATGAGGGTCATCGGCACGATTGTCTTCAAGGAGATGCGGGACCTTCTGACCCGCCGGATGCTTCTCCCCTTTTTTGCAATAATGATTATCTTTCTCTTCATCGGCCGGGCAATCCGCGGGGAAAGGAAAAGGGCAGGTTCACCCCAGCCGGCTCTGGTGCTTGTGTCGGAAGAGTCGGAAATGACTGATTCCATCATCAGCCGGCTGGCAAAGAGCGGGCTTTTAATTACCCGCACCAGTGAAACTAAGGAGCAGGCAATTGCGCGGGCAGAGAAACAGGGCTGGGGCCTAGTCATTATTCTGCCCGAGAGCATTGCCGAGCGGTCTGGGCGTTTTGAGCCGGTAACGATTGAAGCCTATTCCCTGATCAAGGGCTTTTCCTTTGCCCAGAGCCTCCGGATGTTTAAAATCAAATCGGCACTCACACAGATTAACTCCGAATTTTCGCGCCGGTATCTGGGAAGGATTGCACCGGAACTGAATCCGGAAAATATCCTGAACCCGCTCAAGCTCGATGAATATGTGATATTGAAAGGCAGGGTGGCACCGGGCAATCCGGAGTTGATCCAGGGGCTGGTGATTTCCCAGACCCTTCTGATTCCGATTGTTCTGCTGATGGTCATCATCTATTCCAGCCAGATGATCGCCGCTTCCATCGGCCAGGAAAAGGAGAACAAAACCCTTGAAACACTTCTGACCGTGCCGCTCAACCGGGTGACGATTGTCCTGGGTAAGATGCTGGGTGCAGCGGTTGCCGCCCTGGTCATCTCGGCAATCTTTATGGTGGCAATGGCATATTATGGCAGCGCCTTTTCCGAAGGCAGGAGCGGGATGCCGGTTGACGGTGCCATTGCGCATCAACTCGGTTTGAACCTCACAACCGAAGGCTTGATTTTAATCGGCATCACCCTGTTCCTTGCCATCCTAACTGCACTTGCCCTGGCTACTTTGCTGGCGGTCTTATCCGAGGATGCCAAAAGCGCACAGGCGGCAATTACCCCCTTAATGGTTTTATGCCTGCTGCCTTACTTCTTTACAATGTTTTTTGATATTCAGACCCTGTCGCTGCCCTTGAAAATCTTTCTGCTCGCAATACCATTTTCCTATCCATTCCTGGTCCCCCAGGCATTAATCTTTGGCAACTATTCTTTGATTGGGTTCGGGCTTGCCTACATCGCCCTCTTTGCACTGGTTACCGTTTTGATCGCTGCCCGGCTGTTTACCAGCGATTTGGTCCTCACCGCCCGTCTCCGGCTCCGCCGGCGTTAGATTGATATTCAGCTCTTAAACCGCGTAAATTTTGACATTCCGAACCTGCCTTTGGCAAACACCCGCGGACTTTGTAGCCCTCAAATTTCACCCTTTTTGACATAATTCATTATAGCCGGTTCTGGTTCTTTTAATGTTTTGATAGCAGACTTTTCCCTCGGGCCAATGAGGCAAATACACCCGCGGTGCAGAGTAAACTGAACAGGATAAATGCCGGGCGTAATACCCGTACCAAGCCGGGTTGAGACTGGGGCCCTAATCTGGTTCTGCCGACAAAGATTCTTAAAAGCATCGTCGCCAGCCCCAAAGAGAGCATCTGGCCTAAGAGCCGCATCGTCCCCAGTGTTGCCGAACCGATGCCGTAATCCTTTCTTGCCACCACTCCCATCACCGCATTGGTATTGGGCGCTGAAAAGAGGGCAAACCCGAAACCGACCAAAAGCAAACCGGCAATAACCAGCACGAGACCGGTGTCGGCAGTGAGGAAAATAAACAGGAGCAAACCCATTGCGGTTGTTGCCATTCCGATTGAGGCAATGACCCGCGGTTCAATTCGGTCCGAGAGCCGGCCGGCAATCGGCGAGAAAACCGCCATTACCACTGGCTGACCGACCAGAATCATCCCTGCCGTCTCGGCGTCCAATCCCTTGACATACTGGAGATAGAGGCTCAAAAGCAGGCCGACGGCAGCGGTTGCTGAATAGTTGATCAGGGCGGCAAGGTTAGAGAAGGCAAACACCTGGTTGTGGCGAAAAAGGCTCAGGTTAAAAATTGGACTTGGACTCCTGAGTTCCCAAAAAAGAAAGGCGACCATACCGGCAATCCCGGCAAGGGTCAGGATAAAGGCGTAGGATTCAGGCAGACGGGTAAGTCCGAACATTAAGGAAAGCACGGCGCCGGCATAAACAACTGAGCCGACAAAGTCAAAACCTCCACGATTAACCCCTCCCGGCTCACATTTGGGTATAAAACCTGCAAGTGCGAGCGCACCGATACTGAAGGGCAGGTTGATACCAAAGACCGCACGCCAGCCTAAATACCTGGTCAGAATCCCGCCTAAAAATGGCCCGAGGGAAAGGCCGAGATAGGTGCAGGCGGTGTTGATTCCTAAGGACCAGCCCGCCTTTTCTGCCGGATAAGCCGCGGTCAGAATTGCCAAGCCAGTAGAGAAGATCATCGCCCCAGCAACGCCCTGAAAAACCCTCGCGCCCAAGAGTGAGGGACCGGATTGGGCGAGTCCCGCCCATAATGAGGCAAGGAAATAGAGCAGCAGCCCGGCGGCAAAAAGCCCGCGCCGGCCATAGATGTCGGCGACCCTGCCGAAAGGAAGGAGCAGCATTGCCGAACTCAAAAGCGAGGCGCTCGCCACCCAGCCCAGACTGACCGCATCCAGCATCAGTTCCCGGCCGATTGCCGGCAGGGCGATGTTGATTGATGAACTCATAAACGGGGTGACAAATGAACTGATACCGGTGGCAACAAGCACGAGCAGCCGGGTTCTTGCTCCCTTATCCTTTTTTGCCACGCAGGATGACAATTTTCTGAAACCGGTTGCGTCCCTGACTTTTGGTCTCAATCAGATAGACACCACTGGCAAGCTCGGAAATTCTATTGCCCACCACTCTGCCGAGCGGGTTGTAAATCCGCAGCGGTGAAAGGTTTGATGCCCGCCCGCCTTTATCCGGCACCGGTAATCGGGGTTGATTTTCGGTAATTCCGGATGGAGCAACCCGGCCCGAAAGATAATAGATATCAGGGTTGCCAGCAACAGCAATCTGAAAGGCGATATGGAGGCTGGCACCGGAATCGGCTATGATTGACGGTCGGTCAACATCCCCTGAATCAATGTTGGTCAACTCCTCAGGCAGGCTCCAGACGCCATTTTTGTCTCTTAGCGCGTAAAGTAACTGATACCAGTCCGGCCGGGTTTGAGTTCTACCGCGCCAGACAATGTGGCATTCATCACCCCGGCAACAAGCAGAGGGCGTTCCCTGCTGGTAATTCACACCCCGGCTTACGGTAAAAATTGTGCCTAAGCCTGCCGGTGTGCGCAGCCGGTGGAAAATCTGACGATATATCTGGCCGGCCACTGTCCCTTCCCAGAAGATATGCCAGTTGCCGCTGGTGCCGCAGGCAACACCGGGTGAAAACTGCGGCAATAAGCCGGGTAAATCAGAGACCAGTTCCACATCCTGCCAGACCCCGCCGACCCGGCGACGGCAGAAGACCAGGTTAAACTGATTACCGTTGTCCAGACCGAGCCAGACCACACATAAATCATTACTACTGTCAACTGCAATTGAGGCGGCTTCATGGGGACAGAGGCAATAACTCACCGGTTCGGCAGGCTGCCAGCCGGAACCGGGCTGATACTCCTTGTGAAACACCTGATAAAAACCACCGGTGTCAGGGTTGCCATACCAGACGATATGAACCGCATTACCACCCGGCTGGGTTGCCACAACCGGCGATTTACGAAGATAGTTGAGCACTGCCGGCACGAGCAGGGTTTCGGCAAGCCACCCGGCCTGGGCCTGGTCGTATTTCTTATACCATATCCCCCGATACAACTCAGTTTCAATATGCCAGAAAACCCAGACATTGCCGCTCTGGTCGCAGGCAGCAGAGGGCGGGTTTGCCATTGCCGGCAACCGGGTCAGTTGCGATTCAGGCAGCCAGATTTGGCGGCTACGGTCAAACTTGCGAAACCACAACTGATAGGGTGATGACCGCTGTTCCTGCCAGAAAACCCAGACATTGCCATCAGGGTCAACCGCGATACTTTTCTGATAACTTAAGCCCAGAATTTGGGCGCGATTATTATCGGTCAACCTGATGATGGTGTCCCATTCGGTGGCGGTGCCTGCCAGCACCAGGGATGAAACTAACAGGCTTATCTTCAGTCTTAACATTAGCAATAGATTGACCAATTCCTGCTGCCTGTCAACAATTGCCACTGCCTGCAGATTAGGAAAATATGGCCAGCTGACCTTTTCAACCGGCTTTTATCGCTTCAATCTACACCGTTATACTGTGATTTTTCAAATCCAAGCCCTTGGGAATCGCTCGGTCGTCCATTGCACCTAACTTACCGCACTCATTTCAATAAGTGCCTGCTAGACTCAAGAGATATTTACAATATTTTGCGGATTTACTCCTTGGGCCGTTTTTTGTCAAAGAGGTCAAGAAAACGGTCCTCATAGAGTCTGAAAAGACCCCAGCGGTCTAGTTCCTCTTTCAACTCCTTTGCCTTGGACCGGTCGCGCTGCGCCTCTTCAAACAGCCGCTCAATATGGGCCATCAGTTCGTGTGGCTCCGGTGCCTCGCTGGTCTCGGCTTGCCCGCCGGATTCGGGCTCAAGATGGGATTCAGCCTGCTGGCGCAATGCATCAAGCGCCGCAGCAACCCGCCTTTCAAACTCACCCATCATCCGGTCCGCCTCCTTGATTTTCTCGTCCAGTTCGCTCATATCCACACTGGTATTCAGTATCCGGCAGAAGACCTCAATTACCGCCTTGGATGCCTTGGGATTTGGTGCCTCAATCGCATACTGGGGCATCGTGGCAAGAAAGCTTGCCGCCGGGATGGAACGGGATTTTGCCAAACCCAGCAGCAGGCCGTTGAGCCCGGAGATTCTGCCTTCACTTAGTGGCTCAATCCCGAGGCTGATAAAGCGCTGACGCAGGGTTTCGTCGGTGGCAACACCATAGACCTTTGCCGGCTGGCGATAACTCATCGGCAGGGCGAAGGCCGCACCGGTAAACACCGTTCCCACACCCGCTTGCTGAGCAATGTCCAAAAGTTCGCTGGCGATTTTAATCCCGGGCTCGCCCGAGATCTGCGCCTCGCCCTCAAAAACCAGCAGGGGCGGCTCACTACAATAAAAAACCTGCTGCCTTGGGGGCAAGGGGATGCGACCGATGCCGTTTTCAACCTCAATGGCGTCGGGCAGGAAATACGGGGTGGCGTCAATCTCAGCATAGGGCTTGCCTTTAAGTTTGACCCGCAGGTAACTGGCGGCAAGAATTCCGACATGGCCCATACCGGGCCAGCAGGCAATCAGGACCGGGGCGCTCACCCGTTTGTTGCTGAAATATCTGATTGGCATAGGCTGTTATAATTTTAACAGAAATCAGAGTTTTATCAACCAATTCCTGAGATAAAGAAAGCGTGCCGCGGTAAAGGTGAGGAGATAGATGAGCCCGGCAAGGACAATCATTAACCCCGGTGCGGGTGCCGGCAGAAGCCGGGCACCGATTGTGCTCAAGACACCGGCAAGCATATAGACAAACAGTGGATTGACACCGAGGATGATGAAATGTTTTAACTTGATTCCCAGCCGCCGGTCGATGAGAAGGAAAAGTGTCAATCCGAGGCTGGCAAGACCGCTGGTAAACAGGGTATAGGAGGGGGTGGCGAGCGGTTTAGAGAGAGGAAGCCAGAGAGTGAGGAGCAGTCCGGCCAGACTGAGGCCGATGCCGGTAAAGAGTGGAGCGTAAAGGGGTTGACCTTTTGTCCGGACAAAACTGGCGATAAGGATGACCCCGGCCCAGGCAAAACCGCCAAAGATACCTGCCAGTCCACCCTTTTCATTGATTAAGAGCCACTGCTGATAGCCAAGATTGAGCAGCGCCTGATGAATCCCGATCAGTGCGAGGCCCGAAGCCAGCCTGAGCCAAGGGGCAAGAAAGGCAAAGGGCAGAGCGAGGAGTCCGGCAAGACCGATTGACTGCAAAACCGACCAGTTGGTAATAATCGGTTGACCGAGAAGAAGGTTGCCGGCAATGCCGAAAACAATCAGCAGGCAGTAGCGTCTGAGGAAATGAAGCAATGTCTTCAGGGTGCCGGTGCGCCTGAGCCGCCGGGTCAGGGATTCGGGTAGGACCAGCCCGAGGATGAAAAGAAATAATGGGAAACCGATGTCAGGAAGGTTGAGCCCGGCAAATGGCTGGGCGTGACGGAGCCAGCCAGGGGCAGTGTTAAACTGACCGAGGTAATTGGCAAGAACCATCCCGGCAAGGAGCACGCCCCGAAAGGTGTCAATCGCCCGGTCCCGTTCAACCGGCGCGGTCCGGGCGCTGACCGCTGAGGATACTGCTGATTGCATCCTGGACCTCGCCAATTTTGAAAATCCGGGCAAAGAGATAATAACTGATTATGCCCAGTCCGGCGCTCCAAACAAGTTCGACCAACTGAAGGAGAAAGCGCTCCGGCCAAATCAGCCGCTCAAAAAACCAGGCGGCACCACGGGCAACGACGCCACAGAGCAGTGCCGCGATCAGGGTGCGGAAGAAGACCGAAAAGAGGCGGCGCTCAACAATATCGGGCTGACGCCGGTAGAGGAGGAGCAGGAGCAGGGAGAAGTTCAAAAACTGGGTAAATGATGCGGCCAGGGGAAAGGAGCGAAACCCGATCAGCCGCATCAGGGTCAGGTTGATGATGATGTTTAGGCTGACCACGACCAGCGCAATCAGTGCCGGTGTCCTGGTATTGCCCAGGGCATAAAACCCGGCGGCACAGTTTCTGGTTGCCGCGGCGGGCCAGACCCCAAGGGCATAAAGGGCGAGCGCCTGTGCGGTCAGGTATGTGTCAAGAGGGGTGAAGCGGCCATGCTGGTAAACCAGGCGGACAACCGGGACTGAGAGAACCAAAAGCAGCACCGCTGCCGGCAGGGTCAGCACCGAGACCAAATTCAGACCATGGGCAAACTGCTGCCGGTCAATCCTCTCACCCGCAGTATGTGCGAACTGGGCAAGCGCAACCGTGCCAATCGCCACCCCAAAAAGACCGGCGGGCAGATGCTGAAGCCGGTAGGCATAACTGACCCAGGTTACCGAACCCTGAGGCAGAAAGGTCAAAAGAAAGGTGTTGACGAGAAAGTTCACCTGCCAGGTGGCGAGTCCGAGAGTCATCGGCAGCCAGCGGGAAAATACTTGGTGCAGTTGCGGGTCTTTAAGGTCAAGGACCAGGGCATAGCAGAACCCGAATGAGCGCAATCTGGGCAACTGAACAAGGAATTGGAATAGGGCGCCAATGGTTACACCATAAGCCATACTCAGAATCGGGTGCAAGCCGAGCCTGACAAAGAGGGCATAGGTGGCAACCGGGAAAAGGGCAGAGAGGAGATTGAAGAGCGCGGGTGCTACCGCGGGGATGAAGAAACTGCCGCAGGCGTTAAGGATGCCCATCGCCCAGGCAGCCAGGGCAACAAACAAAAGAAAGGGAAACATTATCCGGGTCAGGGTGATGGTCAGGGCAAGTTTTTCCGGTTCAGGTCGGAAACCCCAGGCAACCACCTTGACAATAACCGGGGCAAAAATGATACCCAAAAGCACAAGCATGCTGATGATGAGCATAATCGTGTTGAACATATTGGTGGCAAAGCGCCAGGTGCGCTTCTCGTCGCCGGCCCGGATACTTGAGACAAATGTCGGCACGAATGCAGCCGAAAGGGCGCTCTCAGCAAAAAGGTCGCGGAAGAAATTGGGAATCCGGAAGGCAACATTGAAGGCGTCGGTTGCCAGACCGGCACCAAACAGATGGGCAAACACCGACTCGCGCACCACACCCAGCAACCGGGAAATGAGCGTGCCCAGCGTGAAAAGACCGACCCGCCGGGTAAAGGCGGAACGGGAAATGCCCGCATCAGGAGGGGAACCGGTTGCTCTTGCCACAGCCGAGTATAAAAGCCGGCCGGGCGATAGTCAAAAGAGTGTTGATTTTCGCCGGCTGATTGCTAAATTCAACTATGGCCAAAATCAAACCCAGGATAATTGAAACTGGTAATGGTCCGATTGAGCGGCTCTGGGTCAAGACCCGGGTTTTGAACAGGGGTGATGACCTGATTGCCGAGGTCAGAGCCTATGCCGGCGGGTTGCTCAAGTCCGGTGATATCCTGACGATTGCCGAGAGTCCGGTGGCGGCAGTTCAGGGCCGGGCGATTCCGATTACCGAAATCAAGCCCGGGTTCTGGGCAAATCTGCTCTGGCGGTTTGTCAAAAAAGTTCCTTATGGGATTGGCTTGCGTTCCCCCTGGTCAATGCAGTGTGCAATTGACGAGGTTGGACTATTGAGAATTCTGCGTGCCGCACTGGCCGGGTTCTGGGGCAAACTTCGGGGCAGAAGCGGTGACTTTTACCGGGTCGCGGGCAAGCAGGCAGCGATGATTGATGCCGCCCATACTTCAGGGGTGAAGGAATTTTATGAATGTGTGATTTTGGGACCTAAGGACCCGGATGGCGTAGCCCGGCAACTGGCAGAGGCGCTGGGCTGTCCGGTTGCGGTCGTTGATGCCAACGACATATTTGGCTGCACAGTTGTTGGCGCATCAGACGGAGTTGATGTGGAACTGGTTCAGGCGGCGATGCGCGACAACCCGGCCGGGCAGGGCGATGAACTCACCCCGATAATCATCCTCCGCCCGGCCAAATCGGGCTGAAGGCCCTTTGCTTTGTAGGAATAGAATAACAGAGACAATTTGCCCTTGACTTGTGCCAGGATTATTGTATAATGTTCAATTATAATTTCCAGTATTGGCAATGAAAGTAACCTGTGATTCGGAAAACTTTATTTTATAAACGATAAGCGGAGGCTTATGTGGTTAAGATAATGAAAAAAGAGGTACTTGCAGCCGGAGTCAAGCGGTTCGAACTTGACGCACCGGAAATCGCCCGTAAGGCTCAGCCCGGGCAGTTTGTCGTCTTGCGGATCAATGAGCCGGGAGAAAGGATTCCCCTGACCATCGCCGATGCCCGTCCGGATGAAGGGGTGCTGGTTATCGTCTTTCAAGAGGTGGGCAAATCAACCATGCTTTTGGGCACCCTTAAGGAAGGGGACGGGATTATGGATTTGATCGGCCCGCTTGGCAGACCGACTGAGATTGAGCGGTTTGGCACGGTGGTCTGTGTTGCCGGTGGGGTTGGCACACCTGAGATTTACCCGGTGGCGCGGGCATTGCGGCAGGCGGGTAATAAGGTTATCGGGATTATCGGGTTCAGGAATAAGGATTTGATTCTGATGGAAGCGGAGATGCGGCAGGTGGTGGACGAGTTGATTGTCGCAACCGATGACGGGTCCAACGGCAATAAGGGGCTGGTAACCGATATGCTGCAGCGGGTGATTGAACGGGGTGAAAAGATTGACCGATGTTTTGCGGTTGGTCCGGTAATAATGATGAAGATGGTTTCACTTTTGACCAAAAAATACGGGATTCCCACCGTGGTCAGTCTGAATCCGATTATGCTGGATGCGACCGGGATGTGCGGGGTCTGCCGGGTGGAGGTTGATGGCGAGACCAAATTTGCCTGCGTTGACGGTCCGGAGTTTGATGGCCACAAGGTTAATTTTGACCTGCTGATGGCGCGGCTCAAAACCTATCTCAACGAGGAGCGGCAGGCGGTGGAGATTTTCCAGAAGTTGCAGGCCGGGTGCGGCTGTGCCCAGAAAGGCAGTGCCAATGGCTAAAATTAATCCGAAACGGACACCGATGAAGGAGCAGGCGCCCGAGGTCAGGCGCCACAACTTTGACGAGGTCCCTTATGGTTACACACCAGAAGAGGCGATACAGGAGGCAAAGCGGTGTCTGAAATGCAAGAAACCCAGTTGTGTCCAGGGTTGCCCGGTTCAGGTTGATATTCCGGGATTCATCAGCCAGATTGCTGAGGGCAATTTTCTGGAGGCAATGAGGGTGATGAAGCGGACCAATGTCCTGCCGGCAATCTGCGGCCGGGTCTGCCCGCAGGAGGTGCAGTGCGAAGGTGCCTGCGTTTTGGGCAAAAGGATGGAGCCGGTGGCGATCGGCAATCTGGAACGTTTCATTGCCGACTGGGAGGCAACCCAGCCCGAGTGTGTGATGTGTGAGATAAAGCCAGCAACCGGCAAGCGGGTGGCGGTAATTGGCTCCGGGCCTGCCGGACTGACTCTGGCGGGTGATATGCGTAAACTCGGCCATGAGGTTACCATCTTTGAGGCGTTGCACAAGCCGGGCGGGGTTTTGATGTACGGAATCCCTGAGTTCAGGCTGCCCAAGGCGGTGGTGGAGCGAGAGGTGAACTTTGTCGTCGCAATGGGGGTGAAACTGCAACTGGATTATGTGGTGGGCAAACTGAAGACGGTTGATGAGTTGCTTGCGGAGTTTGATGCGGTTTTTGTCGGCACCGGCGCGGGCCTGCCCCTTTTTATGAACATTCCGGGTGAGAATTATCTTGGTGTCTATTCGGCAAATGAGTATCTGACCCGTTCCAACCTGATGAAGGCATATCTCTTCCCGGAGTATGATACACCGATTGTCCGGGGCAAAAGGGTGGCGGTAATTGGTGGCGGCAATGTGGCGATGGATGCGGCCAGGACCGCATTGAGGCTCGGTGCCGAGCGTTCAATACTCATTTACCGGCGTTCCCGTGATGAGATGCCGGCACGGGCAGCAGAGATTCACCATGCGGAGCAGGAGGGGGTGGAGTTTATGTTGCTGACCAATCCGGTCCGTTATATTGCGGATGGGAACGGCTGGGTTAAAGAGGTGGAGTGCATCCGGATGGAACTGGGTGAGCCGGATGCCTCAGGAAGGCGGCGGCCGGTGCCAATTGCCAACAGCGAGTTCAGGGTTGCGGTGGATACAGTGGTGGTGGCGATTGGCAACAGCCCGAACCCACTGATACCTCAGACCACACCCGGGTTGACAACCAGCAAAAAGGGCACGATTGTTTGCGACCTGAAGACCGGCCGGACAACCAAAAGGGGTGTTTTTGCCGGCGGCGACATTGTCACCGGTGCGGCAACGGTAATACTGGCAATGGGTGCCGGTAGAATCGCCGCCCAGTCAATGGATGAGTTCCTGCGCACCGGGGTCTGGTAGGTAAGAAAGAGGGGTGAGTTATGAGCAGAAGTGATATCGTCCGCCGATTACGCAAACGCCGGATCGGGGTTTTAATGGGAGGCTGGTCAAGTGAGCGGGAGGTTTCGCTTCTTTCCGGGCAGCGGGTGCTGGAGTCGCTGAAGCAACAGGGGTATCAGGCGGTCGCAATTGACATCAACCGCACCTTTGTTGACCAGATTCGCCAGGCAAAGATTGATATGGCGTTTATCGCCCTGCACGGCAAGCCGGGTGAGGATGGCACGATGCAGGGTTTTCTGGAGTTGATGGGCATTCCTTATACCGGTTCCGGGGTGACCGCTTCAGCAGTGGCAATTGATAAGGTGTTTACCAAGATGCTGTTCAGGCAGATGGGGATTCCGACCCCGAACTTTGTCAGTATCGGTAGTGATGATGATGTGGCAGCAGGTCTGGCCGAGGCGGAAAAGCGGTTCGGTTACCCGATGATTGCCAAGCCGAGATGCGAAGGCTCAAGCGTCGGGATTGAACTGCTCGAGGGTAGACGCGGGGCACTGGACCGGTGCGAGCGGGTCTGGCGCGGGTTCGGTGATATGCTGATTGAGCCGTTTGTGCGCGGGATGATTGCCACGGTCGGTATTCTCGGTCAGATGGTGCTGCCGATACTGGAACTGGTGCCCAAGAGCCAGGAGTTCTACAACTACGAGGCAAAGTACACCCGGGGCGAAACCGATTTCATTCTGCCCGCGCGGCTGGACAGCCGAACCGAAAAGAAGATCAAGGAACTGGCGCTGAAGGCGCATCAGGGGCTGGGCTGCAAGGGGTTTTCCCGTCTTGACCTGATTGTCAAGGACAACCGCCAGCCCTATTTCCTGGAGATCAATACGATTCCCGGCCTCACTGACCTCTCGGACCTGCCGGCACAGGCCGAGCATGCCGGGATTTCCTATGACGATTTGATTTTCCGGATTCTGGCTGATGCACTGGTTTAAACGGGTGGTGGGTTTTCTTGACTTGGTGAGATTTCTGAATAGGATTCTACGCTATGATCACTGACCGAAAACTGCGCCGGCATTTAAGCATCCGGCACCGGATTAAGGGCACGGCAGAAAAGCCAAGGCTGTGCGTCAACCGCAGTCTGCGGCATATCTATGTCCAGTTGATTGATGACACGAGCGGCCGGGTCCTGACCGGTGTTTCCACACTTGCGCCTGAACTCCGGGGCCGGAAGATGAAACCGGTTGCCCTCGCCCAGGAGGTGGGCAAACTGATTGCGGAAAAGGCGCAGGCACTGGGTGTGAAAAAGGTGGTTTTTGACCGGGCGGGTTATCGTTATCATGGCCGGGTCAAGGCATTGGCAGAAGGTGCCCGGCAAGGAGGTCTGGAATTTTGAGAGAGATAGTAACTGAGACGGAGACGGTTCAACCCGAACCAGAACTGATTGAACGGGTGATCAACATCAAGCGCATCTCCAAGGTGATGAAGGGTGGCAAGCGCATGCGGATTTCAGCCACGGTGGTGGTTGGGGATGGCAAGGGGCAGGTGGGTGTTGGTCATGGCAAGGCGCTGGAGGTGGCGGTGGCGGTGCACAAGGCAACGGTGCAGGCGCAGAAGGCTATGGTCAAGGTTGCCTTTAAGGGGCACACGATTCCGCACGAGACCTTGGGTAAATACGGTGCCAGCAAGGTTCTGGTCAAGCCGGCAGCACCGGGAACCGGGCTCATCGCCTGTCCCCAGGTGCGGGCGGTTCTGGAGGCGGCAGGGCTAACTGATGCCCTGAGCAAGGCTTATGGCTCGAGAAACCATTACAACACCGCCAAGGCAACGGTGCTGGCTTTGCAGAATCTGCGGACAATTGAGCAGGTGGCAGCGGCAAGGAATAAGCCAATCAGACATTTTGTGGAGAAAGAGGAGAATGAAACGGCTGAAAGTCCGGCTGGTTAAAAGCCTGATTGATGAGAAAAGGGAGCACAAACTGACCGCCCGGGCACTGGGTCTGCGCCGGGTTGGGGCAGAAAAGGTGCATAATGATACTCCGGTAGTCAGGGGGATGATTTTTAAAATCAGGCATCTGGTGGAAGTGGAGACGTTGTGAGGATTAACGAGTTGAGACCCGCGCCCGGTGCCAAGAAGAGAAAAAAACGGGTGGGTTGCGGTCCGGGTTCTGGCCATGGCAAGACATCCTGCCGGGGCCACAAAGGTGCGGGTCAGCATTCGGCACCGGAGTTTGACTCAAGGTTTGAAGGTGGTCAGATGCCGTTTTACCGCCGGATTCCCAAGCGGGGGTTCAAGAATCCGACTCGGGTGGAATACAGCGTGGTTAACCTTGATGATATTGCCCAACTGAATGAGGATGAGATTACGGTTGAGAAACTGATCGCAAAACGGCTGGCCCGGCGCAATCAGTTGGTAAAGGTCCTGGGCCGGGGCGAAATAAATAGGCCGATCACGGTTCAGGCCCATGCCTTTTCCGGCTCGGCAAGACAGAAAATTGAGCAGGCCGGGGGCAGGGTGGTGGAACTGGCGTCAGATGCAGAGAAGAGGGGTAATTAATTGACCGGCGGTGTAGCGAGCATTTTTAAAATCCCGGACCTGCGGAAAAAGATCCTCTTTACCCTGGCGATGGTGGTGGTTTACCGGCTGGGAACACATATTCCGGTGCCAGGAATCAATGCCCAGGCTCTGGGCTGGGTTTTATCCCAGATGAGGGGGACCATCTTCGGGCTTTATGACATCTTTGTCGGTGGTGCCCTTTCCCGGGCATCGGTTTTTGCGCTCGGGGTGATGCCCTATATCTCCGCCTCAATCGTGTTCCAGTTGCTGGGCTCGGTTTTCCCGTTTCTTGAGAAACTGCAGCGGGATGAGGAGGGCAGGAAGAAACTCAATCAGTATACCCGTTATGCGACCGTGGCGCTGGCAGTAATTCAGGCGACCAGCATCTCGGTCTATCTTGAGTCCCAGCCGGCAACCCAGTTCGGCTCAATTGTGCTCCAGCCCGGCTTTTTCTTTAGGATTATGACCATCTTCACCCTGACCGCGGGAACAATCTTTGTGATGTGGCTGGGCGAGCAGATTACCGACCGGGGCATCGGCAACGGCATCTCCTTCATCATTCTGATCGGCTGCCTGGACAGCACGCCGCAGGACTTTGCCCGCACCTTCCAGCAGGCAAGGATCAGTTCCTGGCTCTGGCTGGTCATCGTTGCCGCCCTGGTGTTTATCGTCTATGCGGCAGTGGTTCTGTTCACGATGGCGGTGCGCAAGATCCCGGTCCAGTATCCAAAAAGGATTGTGGGTAGAAGGATGTATGGCGGCCAGAGCACCCATATTCCGTTGCGGGTGGTGACCGCAGGCGTGATTCCGATTATCTTTGCCCAGAGTCTGATTGTCTTTCCCTCCACCTTTGCCACCTTTCTGAAACTGCCATTCCTGCAGGTCCTCCAGCGGTTTCTCTCACCCGGGGGCTGGCTTTACAATCTGCTCTATGCGGTGTTGATTATCTTCTTCACCTATTTCTATACATCAATTGTCTTCAACCCCCGGGACCTGGCGGACAATATGCAGCGCTACGGCGGTTTCATCCCGGGCATCCGGCCCGGTGAAAAGACCGCCACCTATATTGACCGGAGCCTTTCGCTACTCACCCTGCCGGGCGCACTCTTTTTAGTGGTGATTGCCCTTCTGCCCTGGCTGTTGATGAGTGCGTTCCGGGTGCCCTTCTATTTCGGCGGCACGACCCTCTTGATTATCGTCGGCGTGGCGCTTGACACCCTCCAGCAGATTGAGGCGCACCTGGTGATGCGTCATTACGAGGGGCTGGTCAAGGGCGGCAAATTCCTGGGCCGGCGGTTCGGCTGATTTCCCTACCCGAAGTGGAGTTTCTCTCCCTGCTTCAGCGCAAACAGAAGCGGGGCCGGCTGACCGCAGCGGAGATTGAGTGGCTGATTAACGGCTACACCCGCGGCGAAATCCCGGATTACCAGATGGCAGCATTTCTGATGGCGGCTTATCTGCGCGGGCTGGTCAAGGGTGAGACGATTGCCCTGACCCGGGCGCTGATGCAATCGGGTCAGGTCCTCAATCTGAGCGCAATCCCGGGACCGAAGGTGGACAAGCATTCAACCGGTGGTGTCGGCGACAAGGTCTCACTGGTTTTGACACCACTGGTGGCAGCCTGCGGTGTGGTTGTGCCGATGGTTTCGGGCCGGAGTTTAGGTCATACCGGCGGGACCCTGGACAAACTTGAGTCAATTCCGGGTTTCAGAACCGATTTAACCATCAGGGAGTTCACGGCTGTGCTCGAGCGGGTGGGGGCGGCGATGATCGGCTCAACCGAAGAGATGTGCCCGGCAGACCGGAAACTCTATGCCCTGCGTGATGTTACCGGCACGGTTGACTCAATCCCGCTCATCGCCTCAAGCATTATGGCGAAGAAACTGGCGGCGGGAATTGAGGGGCTGGTTCTGGATGTCAAGACCGGCAGCGGTGCGTTTCTGCCCCGGTTACGGGCGGCGCGGCAACTTGCCCGGTTGATGATTGACATCGGCACGGCAATGGGCAAAAGGGTCCGGGCTTTAATTACCAGTATGTCTCAGCCCCTGGGCTGGGCCGTGGGCAACAGCCTGGAGGTCAAAGAGGCGATTGAAACCCTCAAAGGCAAAGGACCAAATGACCTGCTTGAGGTAACACTTGCTCTGGGTCAGGAGATGCTCATTTTAGCCGGTGTTGCCCGAAAAAGGCAGCAGGCAACCCGGCTCTTATTACGGGCGCTGACAACCGGCCGGGCGTTAAGCAAATTTCAGGCGCTGATTCAGGCTCAGGGGGGAAATCCGGCGGTGATTGATGAGCCCGGGCTTTTGCCCTCAGGCCGGTATCGGCAGGAGACGCGCGCCGAAACCTCGGGCTATATCCGCACCCTTGATGCCTATCAGGTCGGAATGCTGGGTCTGGAAATTGGCCTGGGCAGGAGAAGACTTGATGATTTGATTGACCCGGGTGCCGGATTTGTCTTTCGGAAAAAGGCGGGCGACCGGGTTGAGAAAGGGGAAATCCTGGCCGAGGTTTATGCGGCAAGTCAAGCAAAGGCAGAGGCAACAGCGGAAAAACTGCGCCACTGCTTCTCCTATTCAGACCGGCCGGTCCAGGCTGAGGAACTGATAATTGAGCGGCTCTTGCCGGATGAAGACAAGGTGCGCAGGAAGGCAGGTGCCAGAAGGCGCAGCCAGGGAAGAGGTTCAGCCGGAATCAAAAACTGACCTTCGGGTTAGAGTCCGAAACCGGACCAGGACTGATAACAACCCCAGGGGTGAGCCCGGGGCTTGCCCCCTTGTTTAACTTCATATCGGGATTAGCCTGCTAAATATTCTCCGAAAAAGAACTTATCTTCACCCTGCCCTTAATTTCAACAATTGGTGCGTTAGTTTTTGCCGATTTCGGGGTCTTATTGTTAATAGGCCCATTCCCCAGCATAACCAATTATTTCGTTTTAATGAGCCGGGCTTGACCGGGTTTATTTTCCGGCTATATTGCCAGTTGTGAAGAATGAGAAACCCGGATTTGACCCGACGATTCAGAGCCGGGTAAGAGAGATGCTGAATCCAGCGCTTTACGGCAAGGGTGGAAAGAGGGTGCGGTTGATTCAGACCCATACCTCCTGGGTCTTTATTGCCAACGGTTTTGCCTATAAGGTGAAAAAGCCGGTGAACTTCGGATTTTTGGATTACACCACCCTGGCGGCAAGGAGGTTTTTCTGCTCTGAGGAGTTGCGCCTGAACCGCCAGATTGCACCAGAGATTTACCTTGAGGTCCTGCCCATCACCGACCAAAAGGGAAAACTGAAAATCGGCGGCCGGGGCCGGGTGATTGACTACTGTGTCAAGATGCGGGCACTGCCCCAGTCGGCAATTATGACCGAGCGGCTGCAAAAGGGGGAGGTGAGTTTTGACTCAATTGATGAGATTGCCCGGATTGTTGCCCGGTTTCACAAAAGGGCGGCAACGGGCAGGGCGATTGCCCGCTACGGCTCCGAGGAGATTATCAGGTTCAACTGGGCGGAGAACTTTGCCCAGACAAATGAGTTCATCAGCCGGACAATCACCAGACGCACATTTACCGAGATTAAGAAAACGGTGGAGGAGTTCATCAACCGCAACCGGCAGTTTTTCCGGAGGCGCAGACAGGCGGGCTTTGTCCGGCGCCTGCATGGTGACCTGCACTCGAGAAACATCTTTCTTGCGGACCGGGTTTACATCTTTGACTGCATTGAGTTCAACCCGCGCTTTTCCTGCTCGGATACTGCGGCTGAGGTTGCCTTTATGGCGATGGACCTGGACTATCACGGCCGGCATGATTTGTCCAACTTCTTTGTTGAGCGCTATCTGGTCTATTCCGGTGACGAGGGCTTATTGCGGGTGCTTAACTTCTACAAGTGCTACCGTGCCTATGTCCGGGCAAAGGTTACCAGTTTCCAGTTGAATGACCCGGGTCTCAGCGCACAGGCAAAGGCAGAGGCAAAGGGAATTGCCCGGCGCTATTTCCAACTTGCCTTAAACTACGCCCGGCTCTTAAAGGCAAAACCCTATCTTTTGGTCTTCTTCGGCTTGCCCGGGGTGGGCAAGAGTTTCCTGGCGCGCAGATTTGCCGAACGGCATCTGATAATGCATCTCTTGTCCGACTCAATCCGCAAGCAACTCTGCGGGGTGCCGGTAAGTGAAAGCCGGGCTGACCGGTTCGGCAAAGGGATTTATGCGCCCGCAGTTTCAAAAAGGACCTACGAGGAGTTGTTCCGAAGGGCAGGGCTGTTTCTGGGTGCTGGCCAGAGTGTGATCTTAGATGCCACCTGTAACAGCGAGGAGTCAAGGGCGCGCTGCCGGCAACTGGCAAAAAAACTGAAAGTCCCCCTGCTTCTGGTCTGGGTGGACTGTCCGGAAGAAACGGTTATCCGGCGCCTGCGCAGAAGGGCAGATGGAGAAAGTTTTTCCGATGCCAACCTGACGATTTACCGCCTGATGAAGGAAAAATTTATTCCGCCCGCACCGGCAAAGGACATTATCCGGGTGGATTCCAGAGAAAGAACAGAGAGAATCCTGACCGAAATTGAACAGCAACTGAAAAAATGTTATAGTTAGTGCAGACCGAGAGGCAGAATGTGAGCGAAAAGGATTTAAATTTTGAGGAGAAACTCTGACAGGCAGCAGACAAATATTTATTAAGGGGAAATAATACTGGGAACATACATTGGACAAATACCGGGGAGTGTGTAAAATAAAAATCAAAGAAAGGTGATATGGAACCAATTCAGAATTTTAAAGAGCTGCTTAAGAAACTTTTCCAGTTTGAATCTTCCGATCTGGATTTTGGGATTTATCGTATTCTAAATTACAAAAGAGAAAGGATAGAGAAATTCATTCAAGAAGACCTTAAAAATAAGGTTGAAACTGCCTTTGCGAAACATAAAGATGAAAGACTGGCTGACATAAATCAGAGATTTAAAGAGGCAAAAGAGAAGGTTGCTCAAACATTAGGAAAAGAGGCATTTACTCCTACTGGAGAGCTTAAAGAAGCGTTTAAGGATACTCCTCTGGGCAGAGAATTTCTTTCGTTAAAAGCACAAAAAGATGAGGCAGAAGCAATTGATGAGATTAAATTACAGGTTTTTAACGACCTTTATAATTTCTTCTCCCGATACTACGAAGAAGGCGATTTTGTTCCCCATTACCGCTACTCAATAAAAGGGCATAAATATGCCATTCCTTATAATGGTGAAGAGGTAAAACTCTACTGGGCAAATTCAGAGCAGTATTACACAAAAACAGGTCTTCTTTTCCGGGATTATACATTTAAGGCTGGTGATTACAAAGTCATCTTCCGGATTGTTTCAGCAAAAGAAGAATTAGGTTCCAATAAAGCCACAAAGGAAAGGTTTTTTGTCCTTGATGATGAAGAACCACCAACAATTGAGGATAAGTCGTTAATCATCCGTTTTCAGTATAGAGAACTTACTGAAAAAGAGGTAAAGCACTATGAGGTAGAAGGGGGAAGCAATATTGCAAAGCAAGAGAAGATTAACCAGAAAAGTTATGATGAGGCATTAAAGAAAGCTAAAGAGGCTACACTGAAGGCAATTCTGAGCAGAGAATACAAAAATGAAAAGGCACTTCTTCTCTATCAAATAAATAGATTTACCGCCAAAAACACAAAGGATTATTTTATTCACAAAAACCTTAAAAAATTCCTCTCTAAACAACTGGATTATTTTATCAAAGCCGAAGTTTTAGATATAGAAACACTGGAAAAGGAAAGGTTCTTAGATAAGCACATAACCCGGGCTAAAGTAGTAAGGGAGATAGGCGAGGATATTATTGATTTCCTTTCCCATATTGAGGATTTTCAAAAGAGATTGTGGGAGAAAAAGAAGTTTGTCTTGAAGACCGAGTATGTGATTACCACTGATAGAGTGCCAGAGGAATTTTATGATGAGATTTTGAAAAATAAAGAGCAGAAAAAGGAATGGAAAGAGTTAGGATTTGAGATACCAAAGAAAAAAAGAGAACTTAAAAACAAAAAACTGCCGATAGATACAAAATTTTTCAGCCAGGAATTTAAAGATAGATTGCTTGAAAAATTAACTGAAAAATCAGATTTAGATGACCTCTTAGACGGCTTGCTTATCAAAAGCGAAAACTGGCAGGCATTGAACTTACTTTTAGGGAAATATAAAGAGAAGGTCCAGACAATCTACATTGACCCGCCATTTAACAAAGAACAGGATGCTGATTATCTTTACAATGTGAAGTATAAAGATTCTACCTGGGCAAGCATTCTTGAAAACAGATTGAGATTAGCAAAAGATTTATTGAATGAAAGAGGGAGTATTTTTGTCCGATGCGATTACAATGGCAACTGGCTTGTCAGACCATTGATGAATGAAATTTTTGGAGAGGAGAATTTTAGGAATGAGATGGGTGTTAGAAGATTTAAAAAGAATGTAATGGAGAAAGAAATTAAAAAACTTCCTGAAGGGTTAGATACTATTTACTTATATTCAACGAGTGAAAAGTTTTCATATGTAAATCCCTACAAATTAAAATCTGAAAAAAGAGAAGGGTTTTGGAGACATATGGGGGATTCCTCTGGGCAAGGTTCTCCCAAAATATTTTTTGGTAAAGAATTAACTCCCCCTAAAGGAAAACATTGGAAGTATTCGCAAGAAAAAATAAATCAAATGATAGATGAAGGAAAACTTATACTAGAATGTCGTAATTGCGGTTATATTCACGATAAAAATAAGGGATTATGGCAAGGATGTCAAAAATGCGGGACTGATGATCTGATACCAAAATACTGGGTAGAAGAAAGAATAGAAGAAGTATTGGATTCAAATTGGAGTGATATTTATGGATATTCTACTACTTGGGGTTTCCCCACCGAAAACTCCGAAATCCTTCTAAAGCGTGTCATAGAATCTACATCCAACGAAAACGATTTAGTTATGGATTTCTTTTTGGGTAGTGGCACAACAACCGCAGTAGCACATAAACTTAAAAGAAAATGGATTGGTGTTGAGATGGGAGAACATTTCTGGACAGTAGTTTTACCAAGAATGAAGAAGGTGGTGGCTTATGATAAATCAGGAATATCAAAAGAAAAGGATGTTAAAGAGAAATACAACGAAAAATCCGCTGGCGGTTTTTTCAAATACCAAGTCCTTGAGCAATATGAAGATACACTTGATAACATTGAACTAAAAGAAAATCAAGAAGCAGAAAAACTTTTCAAAGATGAATACCTTTTAAAATACTTCCTTAATTATGAAACAAGGGAAAGCCCATACCTTCTGAATATTGAAAGCCTTAAAAATCCTTTTGCGTATAGACTCAAAGTAAATCTTGAAGAGGTAGGAGAGCCACAAGAAGTAGTGGTAGATATACCGGAGACATTCAATTATTTTTTGGGATTGAAGGTTAAAAAGATAAAGACAAGAAACAATGGCAGAAAATATCTATTTATCCTTGGAGAAAAACAGGGAAAAGATATAGTAATTGTCTGGAGAGAATATTCTGATGAATGGGAGGAAGAAAAATTTAAAGAAGATAGAGATTTTATAAGGCAAGAATTAAAAGATTGGAAGCCACAGGTTGTTTATATAAATGGACAGAGCGTATTAACACCAGATTTTGGAGATTTTCAAGTTGAGATAAGGCATATTGAACCAGAGTTTAAAAGATTGATGGAGGGATGAAGTATGGAAGAAGACAAATATGTAGGAGCAGAGTGGGTAAGGGTTGATTTACATCTTCATTCTCCCGGAGTGGATAGTTTTACCTTACCTTCAGGAGTTAATGTAGATTCAACTGATGATAGAGAAAAACTTGTCAAAAAATATGTAGAAAAGTTGAAAGATGCGAATATAAAGATTTGTGCTATTACTGATTACAATGGAATTAGAAAAGAATGGTTTATCCCTATAAGAGATGAAGCTAAAAAACAAGAGATTTTTATTCTGCCAGGTGCAGAACTATCTATCTCGTTAACTGGTGGTAAATACGGATTGCACTTGATTACAATTTTTGAAGATACAATTGATATAGACGGATTCAATACTTTTTTACATAGCCTTGACAAGAATCCACAAAAACCTCTTATAAATGCCAGAACCCATCGTGATCTTGATTCAAACTTTGAGCTTGAAGAATTGGTTAAAAAAATTAGAGAAAAATATAACTGCCTGATAATTTTTGCTCACCCAGAAGAAGATAAAGGTCTCTTTAAAACTTTCTCTCCAAAAGAATCGGCTAAGTATATCTCAATTATTAAGGCAGATGCACTGGAGTATTTTTCAAATGACTGGGAAAATAAATTAATTAGCACAAACAAAATAAATAAAGACTTACTTGATAAGATAGCAAAACTTGAAAACTCAGACCCTAAATCTCTTGCTGATATTGGAAATAAAACAAGAGATGGAAAACAAAGGATAACTTATATTAAGTTAAGCGATTTTTCACTGGAAGCATTAAAACTTGCTCTTAATGACCCTGAAGTAAGGGTCCAACTTTATGACGCGCCGAAGATGTTTCACAGCAGGATCACTAAAATCACTATTGATGGAACTACTTTCCTGAAAAATATAAGCCTAAGGTTTAATCCTGAACTTAATACATTCATCGGTGGCAGAGGTGTTGGAAAATCAGCAATCATAGAGTCAATAAGATATTGCCTTGGCTTTCCAATATATGCTGAGAATTCACAAAAAGTTGATTTTGTTTCAGCAGTGGTAGGAAGTGGTGGTGAGGTTTCAGTGGAAGTTGATAGATATCATGGACAAAGGAAAATTTCATATAGAATCAAGAGGATTTTAGGTAAAGAACCAGAAGTTTACGATGAGAAGAATGAAAAAATACATTTCGGACCTTCGGAGATATTTGAAAAAGAAAAAATTCCTATAATCATTGGACAAAAAGAACTTTACTATATATCTCAGGATGAAAAATTCCTTTTACAACTGATAGACCAATTAATAGGCGATAAGATAAAAGAAAAGCAAAAAGAATTTGAAGAATTAAAGATTAAATTAAGTGAAAATGGTAAAAAGATTATAGATTTAGAGAAAAGACTTGCCAGAAAAGATGAATATGAACAGCAACTTAAAACAATAGAGTCTAAAATTAAAGATTACGAAAGACTTGGAGTTGTTAAAAAGTTAGAAAAATATACACAAATTCTGGAAGATGATGAAAAAATTATTTCTGCAGACAAAAAAATCCAAGAACTGATCCGAAATATAAAAGATGTCTTTGACCGATCAAAAGAAGAGTTATCAGAAATAATTTCATCATTAAAAAGAGGTAAGAGTGAGAAGAAAAATATACTTGAAGGATTGGCGAGGAAACTTGAAGGTATGAAGAATTTAATAGAGCAGGTTCAACTTGTGCCAGAACTAAATGAAATTTATGAGACAAAGCTTAAGAAAATTATTATTGATTGGAATAATGAAAAAAGGAAATCTGAATTAGAAATAGAAGATGTTAAAAGGAAATTAGGTGAGGAAAAACTTCAACCAGAAAAGCTTGAAGAATTTACAAGACAAAAGGCGAAGATAGAGTCTCTGCTAAGGGAGTCTAAAAAACATGAAGAATTGCTTGAATCTGCAAAAAAAGAAAGAAATGAACTTAAGGAAAAAATTAAAAATGTGAGGCACGAATTGTTTAAAATAAGAGAAAATGAAACCCAGAAAATTAATCAGAAACTCAAGGATAAAGTTAGCATAAGTGTAATTTATGAAGGAGAGAGGAAAGGATTTAAAAAATACATCTCTAATCTTTTACAAGGTTCAGGATTACATAAAGATGCGATTGATTCTATTGTAGAGGCAAAGGACTTGACAGTTGATGGAATTTTAATCAGTGATTTCATTACTAAAGGGAAAAACGAAATCAAGGAAAAATTCAATCTCACCGATAAAATGGCTGATAAACTAATTGAATATTTTAAAGACAAAAATAAACTATTTGAATTTGAAACGCTATTCCCTGATGATTTAATAGAAATTGAGTTAAATGTTGATGGAAAATTTATTCCTTTGGCTAAACTTTCGCCGGGACAAAAAGCCACTGCCTTACTTCTTTTAATGTTCATAATGGAAGATAGAATTCTCATCTTAGACCAGCCAGAAGAAGACCTTGATAATCGTTTCATCTATGAAGATGTCGTTAATATATTAAGAGGTCTTAAGGGTAAAAGACAAATTATAAGCGCTACCCATAACGCTAACATCCCGGTAATCGGTGATTCAGAATTAATTGTTGTTTTAGATAAACAAGAAGAGCAGTGCAAATTGATTAATAAGGGCTCAATAGATAAGCCAGGCATTAAAGAAGATGTTAAAAGAATTATGGAAGGTGGAGAAGAAGCCTTTAGGAGGAGGGCAGAAAAATACGGAGGTATATAAATGGATATTTTTGAGTTAAAGGAAAGGATTGTAAGAGGTGAAGACTTACACACTGATTTTAAGGAAAGAATTGAAAGTAATGAAGATTTGGCAAAAGCAATAGTATGTTTTGCTAATACAGATGGTGGTCAGATATTCATTGGTGTATCAGATGATGGCGAAATAATTGGATTAGAAAATATAGACGAAACAATTGGAAGAATAGAAGATGTCGCATACAATAGATGCGAACCTCCTGTTTCAGTAGTTATAGAAACAGTCAAAGACAACAACAAAACTGTCGTAATTATAAATGTGCCGAAAGGCGACCAACGGCCATACAGAACTTCAAGAGGACATTATTATATAAGAGGCACAAATAGATGTAGACCTGCATCAAGGGAAGAACTTTTAAGGCTATTTCAAGCAACCGAAAGTATATATTATGACGAGACTACAGTATATAAAGCTGCTCTGGCTGATCTTGATGTTGACGCTTTTATATCGTTTACGAAAAATTATATGCACTTAGAAATCAGTAATGAGATGGTTGTAAGTTGTATGAAGAACCTAAAGGTGTTATCAAAAAATGAAAAGCCAACCTTAGGCGGCATTCTCTTTTTTGGTTCTAACCCCCAATTTTTTATTCCAACCGCAAAAGTAATTGCAGCTTATATTCAAGGTAAGGATATTTCTATTCCTCCTCGGGATAAAAAAGAAATTTCTGGAAGAATTCCCCAGATTCTGGAAGATACAATGAGATTTCTTAACATTCATACTACAGAAGAGCACCGCATAAAAGGGCTTGAACCAGAAGCTTACCCAGAAATTCCCGAGGTAGCATTAAGAGAAGCAATTGTTAATGCAGTAGCTCATCGGGATTATACGATAAGTGCGCCGATAAGGGTCTTCGTTTTTGAAGACAGGATTGAATTTCACACGCCTGGGAAATTACCCAATACTGTGACTATAGAAAGCATGAAAATAGGAGGTTCTCATGTTTTGAGGAACCCGACGATATACAATCTCTTACTGAAAATGGGACTCGTAACAGATATAGGTAGTGGTGTAAAAAGAATAATTGAGTTGGTAAGACAGAATCTTAACAAAGAAATTAATTTATCAGAAATTGAAAGCGAATTTGTTTTGACTATTCCACGGAAAGAATAACTATGAACATAGAAAAATACCTTATATTAAACAAATACCTGCTTTCTCTTTTTGGAGTAAGTGAGTTCAGAGATTTACAGCAGAAATTAAAAGATGCTCCTGTTGGAGTTGATAGTGACGGGAGAAGTCATTTTGTTAATGTCCTGCGCTCGTCTTTTGAAAATCTTCAAAAAGATAAGCTTTCAGAAGATGCTCTCCTAAGATACGACTCAAATATCCAAGCCTATGTGAGGAAAATAAACTTTAAGCGCGAGGGCGTTGCTTTAAAATACTTTCAGTATCTGGCTGTGCTTTTTGCCGAGATTGTTCTGGATAATCTTAAAAATAGGAAAGAGGAGTTTCTATGTGAACTTAACGACTTTGTAAAAAAATGCGATGATGTGGAAGTAAAAGAACTGGTAGGAGAGTTTACTGAGAATGACCTGAAAAAACTTGCCTTCTGGATGGCAACCGGTTCCGGAAAAACCCTTATTGCCCATATAAACTACTATCAATTTTTTCATTACAAATTATTCTCTCCTGACAACATTATCTTTATCACTCCAAATGAAGGGCTTTCAAAACAACATTTTGAGGAACTGGAAAAGAGCGGAATCCCCTGCAGGCTTTATACTGGGAGTCTTAGCAGTGGGTTGAAGAGTGAGAATGAGGTTTTGGTTATAGAGATGACCAAGTTTGTGGAAGAGAAAAAGGGCGGTGGGGTAACGCTTCCAGTTGATGTTTTTGAGGGGAGAAATCTTGTTTTTGTAGATGAAGGGCATAAAGGCAGAAGGTCAGAAGAACAAAAATGGGCAAGGCTGAGGGATAGACTTGCCGAAAATGGCTTTGTCTTTGAATACAGTGCCACATTTGGACAGATTTTAAGTGAGAGAACTCAGGAGACACTCCGTGAATATGCCAAATCAATTCTTTTTGATTATTCCTATAAATACTTCTATCTGGATGGATATGGTAAGGATTTTTCCGTTTTAAATGTAAAGCAGACAAAAATTTCTGAGCGAGAATTTCAAGAGGTAATGTTTGTAGCCAATCTTTTGTCATTTTACGAGCAAATCTTGCTATATGAGAAAAACAAGCGTTTAGCCAGAGAACATAACCTTGAGAAACCCCTCTGGATTTTTGTTGGCACAACAGTTACCGGTAAGGAAGAGGAGTCCGATGTTATTCAGATTGTAGAGTTTATAAACCGAGTAATCAAGGATGAAATTTGGGTTAAGAAATGGGCAAATGATATTCTTGAGGGCAATACAAAACTCAAAGGTGAAGACGAGAGAGATGTATTTAGTAGCAAGTTTGAATATTTTAGAGAAAGAGGAGTGGATTTTGATGTCTTGCTTTATGACTTATACAGAAAGGTTTTCGGTGGTAAGGGGAGCCTCCGTATATACGAATTAAAAAATGCTGAGGGCGAACTGGGGTTGAAGATTTCTGAGAATGAATATTTTGGAGTTATAAATATTGGTGATGTCTCTGGTTTTAAGAAGCAACTGGAGAAAAAGGGAATATCTATAGAACAGGATGCAGTATCAGGTTCTCTTTTTGAAGATATTAAAAAGGAAAACTCCAAGATAAATTTACTCATCGGCTCAAAGAAATTTATCGAGGGCTGGGACACCTGGCGTGTTTCCTCAATGGGACTTCTAAACATCGGCAAAGGACAGGGGCCACAGATTGTTCAACTATTCGGAAGAGGGGTCAGGCTCAAAGGTAAAGGTATGTCACTTAAGAGAAGCGAAGAAGCCAAGGTTCGAGGCTTGGAGACACTCAATATTTATGGCATCAAGGCAGACTATCTGAGTAGGTTCTTAGAGGCAATAAGAAAGGAAGAGGTGGAATTTGAGACGATTGAAATACCTGTGAAGCTTCAGCATGAAGATAAGTGGAAAGAGCTTTCCATCCTTTATAAAGATGAGAATAAAAAATTTGAGGAAGAAGAAATTCTCAGGGTTGAGATTGATGATACTGTAAGAGTTGAAATAGACCTTACACCAAAGGTATCAATGTATCTGGCTAAAGAGAGAAAAGAAGAAAGAGGAGAAGTTGTAGGAATTAAAGCAACCGAGATAAAAACAGAAGTTAAGCGACTAACAATTCCGGAAGATAAAATGGATTTGCTTGATTGGGAAAGGATATGGCAGGAAGTTTGCGAATTTAAGGTTGCAAAGGGTTACTGGAATCTGGTTTTGGATATAAACAGGCTTAAAAATTTACTTTTATCAGATAGATATAAAATTATGGCATTTCCTTGGATTCTGGAGGTCAAAAGTGAAGAGAATCTGCAATACCTGGAGGAGATTGCTCTTCTTGTTATCAAAAAATATCTGGACCTATTCTATAGGAAATATGCGAAAGATTTTGAGACAAAAAACCTGTATTACGATAAAGTTGGGAAACAGTTGCCCCTGTTTGTTTTTGAAAGAACTGGCAAAAAGTATGGCTATACAGTGCAGGTAAAAAAGAAGGAAAAGGAACTCATTGCTAAGATAAGGAATCTAGCAAAAGATTTAAATAAACTATTGAAAGATGATAAGCAAACCCTGCCCCGAATTTGTTTTGATAGTCATCTCTATGTGCCGATATTACTTCGGGGTGCGCAAATAGACAAAATTTCCCCAGAAGGTTTGGTGGAAAGTGAAGAGAAGTTTGTCGTAGGTCTCAGGGAATACTTGAGAAACAATAAAGACAAATTTTCAGATGTTGAGGTGTATCTTCTAAGGAATTATCCATTTTCTGGCGCAGGTTTTCAACTTCAGTGGTCAAAATTCTACCCTGATTTTATTATGTGGATTAAGAAAGGTGAGAGGCAAACCATTGTCTTTATAGACCCGAAGGGATTGGAGCATACAAAAGAATTAAATGATGAAAAAATAGTTTTTGCCGGATTTAAACCCAAAGACGACCATGAAACTATTACTATCAAAGAATTAGAACAAAGACTTGGCCAGGGTAATATAACGCTGGAATCTTTCATACTTTCGAAGACGCCTTATGAGAAATTGATAAAGGGACAAACAAACCCGCTTTCAAAAAAAGGATATATTGAGCATCATGTATTATTTTTAGACGATAATGACTGGCCTGAAAAATTATTTAAAAAAATTGACATACTATAATAATAAAAGTAGGCGTTGCAAATTTATTTGACCTTGACGAAAGATTGACCGGTTGGTTTATAGATTGTATGATTTGACAGATGAGGAAATTAATGATAATAGATGAGCGTAGTAATAAAGAATAGTAAGTTACGTCCAGCCATTTACACCATAGGTTATCAAAACCTATCCATTGATTTATTTGTAAATATCCTTCTCAAAAGTGGCATAAAAACAGTGCTGGATGTTCGTAATAAGCCGTTTTCATATAAGTATTGTTTTAACTATTACTGGCTCAATAAACACTTACCCGAAGTCGGTATAATATACATAAGTATTCCTGAACTTGGTATTGAGCGAAAATACAGGGATACACTAACAAGGGAGAAATTGTGGGAATATTACTATGTCTCATTAGAAAAAAAGGAGGGTTATCTTAATAAGGTATCCTCAATACTTAAGACGCAGCCAGCCGCCCTGATGTGCTACGAGAAAAATCCTGATGATTGTCATAGGTCAATATTAGCCCGAAAACTGAAAAGTCTGTTAAATTTGCCGGTAATTAATTTTGATTTTGAAACAAAAGAGTGGGAAATATCAAGTTGTTAATAACAGTAATAACATATACTACACCAAGATCTTTAAAAGTTAAAGAGAAATATTTGAACGAGATATGTTCTCCTAAAATTGATACACATTTTTTCGTTGGCACCGTTTTAAAATATAGAACCTGGATTATACTGGGGTCTTCTGGCCACCTAAAGAAGTTTGATAGAGAAATACATAAAGGGAAAAAGGAGATCGAACAATTGAAGGCAAAATTTGGTTATGCGGCTGTGGTCAATACATCCTGAATATCTGGATTGCCGGGGGCTGGTGGCGCTGTGGCGGGAGGGGCTTCTGGCAAGGCGGGTGCTGGAGGGAAAAATCAGGGGTTATCAGCACCATCCGCAGTTGGCGAGGTTCAGGAGTTATTCGGCGCCGTTGGCGGCGATCAATTCTTATCTTTATTATGTGTATCTGGAGGCAGGGCGCCGGGGATATAATTTTGCCCGGCACAAGGTTTCAATCAGGCGGGTGCTAACTGCGGTGATACCGGTAACCGAGGGTCAGATAAATTTTGAGTATCGCCATCTTGGTAAAAAACTTATGAAACGGGACCGGGAGAAACTGGCAATGTTGAGGAAAAGCCGGCAGGGGATAATCCGGGTAAATCCGCTGTTTTATGTGATTCCGGGCCGGATTGAGGAATGGGAGCGGTCAGCGGTTTGACCGGTGGGGTTTTGTTTGGTAAACTGAAGTTAACAAAATTTTTATCTTTGAGTTCCTGAGTTAATAAAGGAGACAAAAATGAAAGGCGTCGTGGTCTGTTATTCTTTAAGCGGGAATAATGAGAGGGTGGCAAGAGGAGTGGCAGCAAGACTCGGGCTGGAACTGATTAAGGTTAGCGAGCCAATTTCACGGCGGGCAATAAATACGGTGCTGGATATAGTTTTCAACCGGACACCGAAGGTAACGCCTTTGCCCGAAATAATCAAGGGGTTTGAACTGGTGGTTATTTTTGCGCCGGTGTGGATTGGGCATATCGCCACACCGGTGCGTGCGTATCTTAATTGTCTGCGGGAGATGGGGATAAGGTATGGGGTGGTGACGGTGAGCGGTGGTCCGATTCCGAAGGTCAAGGATGAGTTAATTCGGCGCACCGGGAAGGAGCCGGAGTTTTTTGTTGAGCTGTCAATAGTTGACCTTTTGCCCGCCGGGGTGAAGCCCACAATTACGTCGGTGATGAGGTATCGGTTGAGCGAGGAGGATGTGAAAGCGTTAAGCGAAAAAGTGGTTGCGGTTATTTCCCCGCAGGTTGCAAGTTAAACTTTATCAGGACAATTTAATGGCTATAATTACCGGAATTGAGCAGGCATTTTTTATCTCGGATGCACGAATAGAGTATCTTTGACAGGTCTTTTTGGGATGTTATAATTTTTGACTTATTAAAATGAAGATATGGAGGTCTAATGGCTGATGTTCTTGAAATTCGCTGGCATGGTCGCGGCGGTCAGGGAGCAAAGACCGCAGCACTTCTTTTCGGTGAGGCGGCGTTAGAGACCGGTAAGTTCATTCAAGCATTTCCTGAATACGGGCCAGAACGGATGGGCGCGCCGGTTACCGCCTTTAACCGGCTGGCTGATAAGCCGATCTGGAGTCATTCCGGAATCAAAAGCCCGGACATTGTGGTGGTCCTTGACCCGTCACTAATTGAGGTGGCACGGGCAACCGATGGTCTAAAGGAGGACGGGGTTCTATTGGTGAACACATCAGAAACACCGGAGGCGCTGCGTCAGCGGCTCGGCTTGTCACCAACGATTAAGGTTTATACAGTTGATGCCTCGGCAATTGCGGTTGAAACGGTGGGTAAAGATGTGCCCAATACGCCGATGTTGGGGGCACTGGCGCGGGTGACCGGGGTCCTGGAACTGGAGCCGATGATTGAGGCGATCAGGTCGAAGTTGAGTGTGAAGTTCCGGGGCAGGGAGAAACTGGTTGAGGATAATTTAAGGAGCATCCGGCGCGCCTATCAAGAGGTGAAGGGGCACAACTGAAGGGAGTAAGGATGGCAACAAAGAGGTTAAAAGGCTGGCGGGAGTTACCCTGCGGGGCAATCATCAACGATATGGGAGCGGTGAGGGAGAACAAGACCGGTGCCTGGCGAAGTATGCGACCGGTATGGAATCAGGAGAAGTGCCGGCAGTGTCTTTTGTGCTGGATTTACTGTCCGGACAGTGCGATTATGCTTGCGGATGGCAAGGTGGCCGGGATTAATTATGAGTATTGCAAGGGATGCGGCATCTGCGCTCAAATCTGTCCGGCAAAGGTGATTGAGATGGAAAAGGAGCGGAAATGATTGTTGCCAAGACCGGTAATGAGGCGATTGCCTATGCAATGAAGCAGATCAATCCGGATGTGGTGGCGGCATATCCGATTACGCCGTCAACCGAGATTGTTCAGATTTTCTCCAACTATGTGAGTGATGGCGAGGTGGACAGCGAGTTTGTGGCGGTGGAGAGTGAACATTCGGCAATGACCGCCTGCATTGGTGCGGCGGCGTGCGGGTGCCGGGTGATGACCGCCACCGCTTCACAGGGGCTGGCACTGATGCACGAGATGCTTTTTATTGCTGCGGGTTTAAGGCTACCGATTGTGATGGCGGTTGCCTCCCGTTCGCTTTCATCACCGTTGAATATTCATGGTGACCATTCCGATTCAATTGCCTCCCGGGATTCGGGCTGGATGCAGTTTTTCTGTGAGACGGTCCAGGAGGGCTATGATACGCTGATTCAGGCGGTGAAGATTGCGGGAAAGGCATATCTGCCCGCAATTGTGGCGATTGACGGGTTTATCCTTTCTCACTGCCAAGAACGGATTGAGACGCTTAATGACCAGGAGGTTCGGGATTTTATCGGCAAGTTGCAGCCGAACTACAATCTTTTGGACTGGCGCAATCCGATTCTGGTCGGCCCGGCAACACTGCAAGACTATTATTTTGAGTTCAAGCGCAGTGAGATTGAAGGGATGAACCGGGCACTGCCGGTTATTCAGGAGGTCCAGGAGGAGTTCGGGAAAAGGTTCGGCCGGAGTTATCCGGTTCTTGAGGAGTACCGGTGTGAGGATGCGGTGGCGGTGCTTTTGGTGATGGGCTCGGCATGCGGAACCTGCCGGGTGGCGGTTGACCGGTTGCGGGAACAGGGCAAGAAGGTGGGAATGGTGAAACTGCGCGTTTTCCGGCCCTTGGTCCATACCCTCTTGAAAAAGAGTCTGGCCAAATTCAAGGCGGTAGGGGTGCTTGACCGGGTGGATGCGGTCAACTCCTATGGCGGGCCTTTGTTTACCGAGGTTGGTTCGGTTCTCTATGACCTTGCCGAACGTCCCAGGCTCTTTTCCTATGTTTATGGTCTGGGCGGCAGGGAGTTTGCACCCGAGGATGCGATGGCGGTTTATGAGCAGGTGCTTGCCGGCAAAAAGGATGAACTGGTAACATATATAGGGGTGAGGTGATTATGATGAAACTGCAGGATTTGGCAAAAAATCAGGAACTTTTTTCTTCGGGTCATCGTGCCTGTGCGGGCTGCGGTGAGGCGCTGGCAGTCAGGCAGATTCTTTTGGCTGCTCAACCGCGAACAGTGGTGACCACGATGGCAACCGGCTGTCTGGAGATTTTCTCATCAATCTATCCCCACAGCGCCTGGCAGGTGCCGATGATTCACACCGCCTTTGAGACCGCGGCATCAACTGCAGCCGGTGTTGAGGCGGCATACCGGTTTGGCAAGAAGATGGGCAGGATTACGGATGACATAAGAATCATCGCCTTTGCCGGTGATGGCGGCACCTATGACATCGGTCTGCAGGCACTTTCCGGCGCGCTGGAGCGCCGGCACCGGTTTCTCTATGTCTGCACAAATAACGAGGCGTATATGAACACCGGGATTCAGCGGTCTTCAGCAACACCCTTAGGTGCGGATACCACTACTTCACCAGCCGGAAAGGTTCTGCCCGGCAAGGTTCAGCATCGCAAAAATATAATGGAGATTGTCATCGCCCATGATGTTACCTATGCCGGACAGACAACCGTTTTCTTCTGGCGGGATTTGGCAACCAAGGTGCAGAAGGCGCTGGACGCACCTGGTCCGAGTTTTCTCAATGTGCTGGTGCCCTGTCCCTTGGGCTGGCGCCATCTACCCGCGGAGACATTGAAACTGTCCAAGTTGGCAGTGGACACCTGTTACTGGCCCCTGTATGAGTTTGAGAACGGCAAATACAAGGTCAACTACGAACCGCAGAAGAAACTGCCAATAGAGGAGTTTTTAAAACCGCAAGGCAGATTCCGGCATCTCTTTGGGACTGAAGAAGGGGCAAAGGTCATCAGCGAGTTGCAGCGGTTTGTGGATGAGCAGTGGGATTTACTGCATAAAAAACAGGCACTGACCAACGGATAAGTAGAATAGCAGGGGGATGGAGAATGGTTGGGTTAATCATTGACTGCTTAATTCTTAAAATTATACTTTAGTTACAAGAAAGGAGAGTGAATGCGCCTTTTATTGTTGTGTTGTCTTTTATTTCGTCTGTTAAAGCCCAGTGGATAGAAACGACAATCTTTCTGCCCGACTCCTTGAGCGGGATAATTGGCCCGAATTGCCTAATTTATGATTCGGCAAGCAATGCAATTTATGTTGGCGGCAGGGAGGGAAGAACGGTGATGGTAATTGATGGCAGGACCAATGAGAAGTTGGCAAGAATCCCGGTGGGGTTGGACATCAGAGCCCTATGCCTCAATACCGCCGCCAATAAGATTTATTGTGCCAACTACGGCAGTAATAGCGTAACAGTAATTGATGCGGGAACAAACGAGGTTATTACGACCATAACCGGAGAGGATGGCCCTGTCGCCCTTTGTTACAACCCGGCAAATAATAAAATCTACTGCGTTAATACTGCCAGCAACAGTGTGTCGGTGATTGACGGTGAATCTGATTCGGTGATCACGAGGATAACGGTGGGCAACCAGCCCCAGGCGCTGTGCTATAACTCGGTGGGCAATATGGTTTATTGTGCGAATGCCGGTGATAACAGCGTGTCGGTGATTGATGGCGAGACCGACTCCTTGATTGCCACGGTTCAGGTTGGGGTTCTGCCTTACGCCCTTTGTTATAACCCGAGGGCAAATAAGATTTACTGTGCCAATTTAAGGGGGAACAGTGTCAGCGTAATTTCCGGAGCAACAAATTCGGTAATTGCCACGGTCTCGACCGGGCTCGCCCCCTGCGCCCTCTGCTTTAATTCTAATAATAACAGGATTTACTGCGCCAATGACAGCGGCAACAGCGTTACGGTAATTGACGGCAGTTCCAATTCCCGGATTGCCACGGTCTCAGTGGGCAGAAAACCAAGGGCAGTATGTTATAATGCCCGGGAAAACCGGGTTTACACTGCCAATACCGGCAGCAATACCATAACGGTGATAAATGGCGAAGCCAACTCGGTGATTGCAACCGTGAGTGTGGGTGGCTATCCCGATGCACTGTGTTACAATAGTTCGGAAAATAGGGTCTACTGCACCAACGAAGCGGGGCAAAGTGTGAGCGTGCTCGACGGGTCAAGTGATTCGTTAATCGCCACGATTGCCACCGGCACAACCCCGGCTGCGCTTTGTTATAACACAGTTAACGGCAAGGTCTACTCGGCGAACTCGTTCACCGACAATGTTACTGTAATTGACGGTGTTACCAATTCGGTGATTGGCAATATCCGGGCTGGCGATTACCCGCAGGCAATCTGCTTTAATCCCAACGACAACAAAATTTACTGTGCCAATTACTATAGTAATAATATAACAGTAATAGCAGGTGAGACGGATTCGGTAATTGCCGTCATTGGGACCGGAGCAGGTCCTATTGCCCTGTGTTATAATCAAGCGAACAACAGGATTTACTGTGCCAATGAGTTGGGCGGCAGTGTAACCGTAATTGACGGAACTTCAGATTCGGCAATTGCCACTGTCCCAAGTGGCGGTTACCCACTGGCACTATGCTGGAACCCGGTTGATAATAAGATTTACTGTGCCAATTCGGGAACCAATTCTGTTACCGTGATTGATGGCGCCACCGATACGGTTTTGAGCACAATCCCGGTCGGTTCTGCTCCCCATGCGCTATGTTACAATATTCAGAACAACAAGATTTATACCGCCAACTCCGGCAGTAATAATGTTACCATCATTGACTGTTCAAGAGATTCGGTATTGCTTAATGTCCCGACCGGTGTTTATCCCTATGTCCTTTGCTACAATCTCACTTTCAACAAGGTTTACTGCGCCAACTACTACGGCGACTTGATTGCGGTAATTGATGGCGAAACCAATCGGGCGCGTGCCTTTTTTCTCACCGGACACGGTCCCCGGGCCCTATTTTACAATCTCATTAACAACAAACTTTACTGTGCCAATTATCTCAGCAACGATTTATCAGTATTTGATGGCGCCACCAATGAGTTGCTTATAACCCTGCCGGTCGGAGATGAGCCAGCTGATATCTGCTATAATCCGGTGGAAAACAAGGTTTATGTGGCAAACTTTTCCGGTTCAAGTGTTTCTGTGCTCCGGGATGAATTGGTTGGCGAAGCGGAAGGGGGTTCGCAACCTGTTCATTTGCACCGACCCGCCACACTTACCAGCAGTTTCCTGCGCATCAACCCGCTGGATTGGGAGGAGAGAGGGTTATTTTTGCTTAATGTCTTAGGGAGCAAGGTGCTTGAACTTCACCCGGGTAATAATGATATCCGAGCGATGGCACCGGGAGTCTACTTTACGGTCAGGGGCCGGGATGGCAAGAGATTGAGCATTACCAAGATCGTAATACCCAGATAATTAATTAACATTCTAATCTTGCCACGGTTGTCTGCGGCAAAATAGCAAGTTGCTTTTGAAGGTGCGGGCCGAGAGAAGCAGAACCCAATAGATTGAGAACAGAGAGGGGAATTCTGGGCAACTGAGGTTCGTTGCCATTGCCAGATATATTGACAGCATCACAGTTTAATGCTAAAGTAAAGAAGTGTTGATAAGCATCACTGCCGGCGCAAAACCATTGCGGTATCGGACAAAGAGTCAGAAAATCATCTGGGTTTTACTCCTGAACTCCTGGGCTTTTGGTATTGAGACGGGCAGGGTTGTTGGCCGGGTCATTGAGCAGCACACGCTTGAGGCTCTTGGTTCTGTCAATGTTACAATTGCCGGTGCGCATGCCGGTGCGGTAACTGACCCGAATGGTTATTATTCAATAGTCAATCTTCTGCCCGGGGTCTATGTAGTTGAGGCGTCGCTGGTCGGGTATCGCCCGGTCAGGGTAACCGACGTGGTGGTGGAACCGGACAAGGCAACCAGGGTTGACTTCCGGCTCGAGCCGATGCGGATTGAGATGCCAGGGGTTGTGGTCAGGGCAGAAAGACCGATAGTTTCCAAGGAACTGGTGGCGCCAAGATATTCGTGCAAGCCTAAGGAGCAGGTTTATCTGCCCGCGGACGGACTGGTGCAACTGGCATTACTGGCACCGGGTGTCGCGACAGGCGAGAGCACCTTTCACATCCGGGGCGGCCGGGCTCAGGAGGTTGACTATTTGATTGATGGCATCAGTGTGATTGACCCGGTTGACGGCGAATTGGGGATTGAACTTGCCCGGGGTGCTGCTGATGAGGTGGTTTTCCTGCCCGGTGGTTTTTCTGCCGAGTATGGCCGGGCGATGTCCGGTATGATTGATATCTTTACCACCAACCCGAAGCCGGTTTTGTCTGCCGCTTACCGGGTCAAGAGTGAGAAGCCAATGCCCCTGTACTATGATTTCGGGTACAATGAGCAGGAGGTCTCCTTCCATCTGCCGCTTCTGCCCGGGCTGAGGTTTTTCAGCAGTGTTAACGCCCTGACCATTGGGGACTGGGACCCCAGGCTTTTCCGCCTGCCGCACAAGAGCCGCGCCAGTTACTGTCTTTATGGCAAACTGCACTATGACCCGGGCACCAGATTGCGGACGACCATTTCTTTTACCAAATTCCGCACCCAGTTTGACCGCTATCATCATCAATGGGCGCTCATTCTGAATAGTTACCGTTCTGATTTGCGCCACGGTCATCTCCTGGTCGGAAAATTGACCTATATGCCGGCTGACATTGCCTTTTACACCCTGAACGTATCATATTTTAATACCGATAAAAGTTATGGGGTCAGGGTGACTGAGCCGATGCGAGTGGAAAGGGACATTACCTTCCGGGATACAGGCGAATATATAACGCCGCAACTGGATATGAATAACCCCTGGGGCTGCCCGTTTGAAAGTTACTGGTATTTTTATACCCGGGGAACCTATGAGGAGTACCGGCACCAGGAGGTTAAGGATATCGGTTTGAAACTGACCGGCCATCATCAGATCACCAGCCATCACCAGTTGGTTGCCGGCACAACCCTTGACCGGTATCAGGTTCAGACCGGCTGGCTGCGCTGGCCTGCCTGGCAGCCGGTGCTTGACACCTACCGGTTTCAGCCGAGCCGGCTGGGCTTTTATTTGCAGGAAAAGGTTGACTATGAAGGGCTTTACGCAGACCTGGGCATGCGTTATGACCGGTTTGACCCGGACACAACCGGAGCCAAGGGCCAGTTTTCACCCCGTCTGGGCGCTTCATTCCGAATTACCGACTGGCTGTTTATGCGTACCAGTTATGGGCATTACTGTCAGTTGCCACTGTTTTCCCAGTTGTATGACAATACTGTTAATCCGGTCAGATACCGCACCGTCTATGGCGAGCAGTTGCTTGTGGTCGGCAATCCGGACCTGAATCTGGAGAAGACCATCGCCTATGAACTCGGGCTTCAGGGTGAGGTGGGTAAAAACCTCGGGCTGACCGTGAACCTGTGGCGCAAGGATGTTTACGGGCTCATCGGCACAAGAGAAGTCCCCGAACTGCCCCAGCGCTATGTAACCTATTTTAATGTTGACTATGCCAAACTGACCGGGCTGGAACTCATTTTTGACTGGCGCCAGGGGTGGTTTGTGAGCCGGTTTGGCTACAACCTTTCCTGGGCCCGGGGCACAAGTTCCTATGCCAATCAGGCATATGATGAGTTCATTCGTGCTGGTGACACCGCGCCGATGGTTGAATACAACCTCGACTTTGACCAGCGCAACCGCTTCTTTACCCAGATTGACTTTACCCTGCCCAAAGGCATGACCAACTCCGGGATGCTCAATAATATTTTTGACAGCCTGGGCGTTCATCTGTTAGGTTATCTGGGCAACGGGTTTCCCTATTCGCCGCCCGGTGGTAAAGGCGACCCTCAGACCTGGAACACGAGGCTCAAACCCTGGCGCTCAAACCTTGATGCGGTGCTCAACCGGCGGTTTCAGTTGGGCAGGCTGGGTTTGAATGTGATAATTGAGGTGCTGAATGTTTTGAATATCCGTGAGATTATGGATATCTATCCTGCCACCGGCAAACCCAATGATGACGGGGTGAGAATCGGGTTTGACCAGTTTTACCGGCCAGAACAACAGCGGGTGCGGTTTGGCGACCGGGATTATCACCCGGCACGGGACGATAACCACGACGGTTATATCACCCAGTATGAAGAATACAAAAGCACCTGTCGCTATCATCAGGCAGCAATTGACTGGGTGAACAACTATGGACCGCCCCGCAGGGCAAGGCTGGGTTTGCAACTGGACTGGTAGATGCGAGAGTTCTTTACCGCGATCAAACGTCCGGACCGAAAATTACGAATGCCCGTGGGTATCCTTTTTTTGTTAATGCTTTCCGGCTGTAAAGACCCGTTCAGTTTTCAGCCCAATGACCCGAGCAAACCCGACCCGCCGGCTCCGCCACTACTGCTCCATCCGGCTGACGGCGAGTTCATTCCCAACTACGCCTATCCTCAGAATGTTGAGTTTGAATGGCAGCGGGTCAGCGGTGCAACCAGTTACCAGTATGAATGTTATCGCGACTCGGGCTTAAATCCGGCAACGCTAATTTACTCGAACTACCGTGTCACCGGCACTAAAATATCGGTGCGCTTCAGTCGCTACGGGATATATTACTGGCGTGTCCGTGCCGCCAGTCCGAACTGGAACAACTACACCGATTGGTCCCGGGTTTTTTCCTTTACCCTGCCTAACCCGGCTGATTAGTTTGAATCAGTTATTGACATAATCAGCCCTGCCTTTACAATTTTAGCAGTGGAGATGAGAATGAACCACGAACGTATTATCTGGGCAGGCATCAAGCAGCTGCTTTTGAAAATCTACGGGCTTTTAATCCGGGTGCGGGTAATCGGGAAGGAGCGGATTGCCGCGCCTCTGCGGAGCGGTTTTATCGTTGCCAGTAACCATCTGACCGGTGCGGACTCGATCGTGATTCAGATTGCCCTGAGAACCAGGATCTTTTTCCTTGCCTGGAAGCGCTGGTTCCATTCCAGTTTTGTCGGCTTCTGGATGAGAAATCTGTGCGATACGATGCCGGTAGTCAATGAGGCAGACTCGGACAATCTGGCAACCCTGAGAAAAAGTATTGCCTTGCTTAAAAAGGGTGGGGCAATCGGCATCTTCCCGGAGGGCGAGTTGAACCGCGCCGGAACGGTAAAGCATCTCCACAACGGCACTGCGTGGCTGGCGGTGCGGGCGGGCGTTCCCATCCTGCCAGTTTATGTTACCGGCTTGAAACTTGGGCCCGAGCCATATTCTCGCCCCTGGCTCAATGAAGCCTGGGAGGGTTTTTTCTCGGTTGTCGGCAACCTGCTCAATCGGAACATCATTGTCCTGATTGGTGAACCGATTCCGCCCCCCGCCCGGGTACCGAGAACCACGACCGAATTAAAAAGCGAGATCGAGCGCGTCAACCAGGAACTGGCGAGGCAGTTTCAGCGCCTGCAGTACCGGTGGATATTCGCAAATGAGCGTCACTATTCCTAACCGGGGCTATCAAAAAATTTTAATCCCGGATGGCTTCTGCGGCATTAAGAAGCAGCCTCCATTTCTTGCCAATGGATATTGGAAAATAGTCGTAATAAAGATAACACAGGAGATTTCCCAGCCCGAAAAAACCTGTTGCCTCACGAGGAAATATGTAAGAAACCATATTGAATGCCTCAAATAAGAATCGGCACGAATTTGGCGCCTTTGTTCTTTTTGAGCTGGAGTTTTTTCTGAATCTGTTTTTCTCCCGCTTCAGTTTGACTAAATTCAACCCCTTTTATTGCGCTTTAAGCCAAATCTTTTCTCTCGCTTTGGTGTTTCCTGCAGCAAACTACCAACTCCCTTTGGTCCGCAAGCCTTTTTACCAGCCAGGGCAAACTAACTACCAGCCGCTTACTACAACTGTAGTTCAAAAGCCGCCACAGATACAAAAGCACCGGTTTAAACGCACCATCATAAACCCGCCACCTCCGGTGGTTATCCCTTTCACATCACCAACAAAACTCACCCGCTGCCCGTTAGGACCTATCACCACCACCCTTTTCCCGCCGTTGGGCAGTAACCAACTGGCATAAAACCGATTATAACCGTTGAGGGCAACAACCTCATTGAGGAGTGTGCCCTTGTTCTTCTTGCAGCCTGCTGCTACCCTGGGCAAGCTCCTTGATGACCGCCTTTTTTGTTCTCATATCTAACCCCATAATTAAATTTTCGGGTAGATTTTATCGTGAGGCAACGCAGAGGGTTGACCTCCTGAAATTTACCATTAAAATTTTTTAATGATTTTAGAGTTGAACATTTATAAGCAGATTATTGATAAATTCTTCACAGTGAAATAAAATGAACCGACCGCATTTGCTTTTGCATATCTGTTGCGGGCCATGCGCAACAACAGTTATCAAACGATTAAAAAATGAATACAAAATCACGGGATTTTTTTACAATCCCAACATATTTCCTCTGGAGGAATATCAGCGCCGGCTTGAATCGGTTAAGAAACTGGCACAAGCCAGCAAGATTAACATCCTGACCGATATATACCAGCACGAAGCCTTTCTCGCCGCAATAAGAGGTTGGGAAAATGAACCTGAAGGTGGTAAGAGGTGTGAGGTTTGCTATCGGCTGCGGTTATCGGAAACAGCCCTGATGGCGAAGAAGTTGGGATTGGGCACCGTTGCATCGACGCTGACCGTTGGACCGAATAAAAAGGCAGAAGTAATTAACAACATTGGCAGGAAGGTCTCGTTGCCGCTGGGGCTAAAATTTCTTGCTGAAGACTGGAAAAAGAAGGACGGGTTTAAGGAGAGTGTGGCGATTTCCCATTTATTAGGACTTTACCGCCAGCACTACTGCGGTTGTGAGTTCTCCTTTAATAAAAAAGGTGAAAATCACAAGAGTTTCGCCCTATAATTCAAGCAATGGAGTATCATACTTCCTTCATTAGGACAAGTTTGGTTTTTGCTGGCGCTGAAGTTGAAAAGTCTCAGCCTTTTCGGAAACGGGTTGCCTTTGGGCAGATACCAATACACTTACACAACAAGAAGCATTCTAACGGCTTTATTATAACCAATTTGTTATGACTTTAATTTTCATTAACTTACAATAACACGTCAGAAAATGGATGGTTGAAAGCATTCGCCTTCAGGCCATTTTCCCCTTATTTATATGATATTTAACCCATTTTCTGTCTGATACTTACTGAAAAAATGGTATAATCTGTCCACCTCCACCGTCCCGGGGTTACCCCGGGGTGGTCTCCTATGCCGTTTTCAAGGCTCTTTTTCCCACCCTGTCCAGCACTCCTGTTTGAGCCATTTGCACCATTATGATAACCGCCCTTTGTCCTGCTGTTGGTTAAAGCCTCTACTTGACCCTTTGTCAGTCCCTGGGTCAGGCTCCTTTCCCCGCCCCTTTTCCCATTCTATGACAGTAGGGCAAACCTTCAGGCTTGCTTCCCGGATGCAAGGCTAAAGCCTTGCCCTACAGAAGAATAGATCCCCTGCCATTTCACCCACCCTTTCCCTTATCCTGATTACCGGATGAAAAGGTTGAAGTAAAGGCAAAAGAGGTTAAATTGGCAATTTGGTCTTAGGGTGTTAAAATACACTTGACAAACTGAATTTCTGCTCTATAATTACATACTGATGAGCCCAAAATACTTCAGTCAAAAAAGACTTCCTTCTTCAGAAACTTTATCAAGGGATTTCTGGATTGCATATTTAGCAAGGATGGAAGAATTTGCTAATAAATGCTATTTAATGGAAGAATTTGGAGGCTGGGAAATGGAACCTATTTACTATTTGGGTGATCTTCAGGGTTATGGCGAAACTTTGCATCCATATTATCCTGATAAGCTTGATCATAAATTGCGGCAGGAGTTGGGAGATATCAAATTTGTGCCTTTCAGTGAAACAAGTGCATCACTTTCAGACAATAGAAAGTTAGATATCATTGAATTTTTTTATAAATATATCAGCAAACCTATAGAGAATATAAAGAATGAGTATGACAAAAAAGCGGGCAGGTATGAATATACAATAGCAGTAAATGATTTATTTGAGCAATTCAACCATCCATATAAATTGGTAAAGGGGGAAATTAGATTAACAACCTGTAAGGTTCTTGATGAACGAATCTTATCATTGAATATCACAACCGATGACCAGGTATTAAGGGAATTAATTGAATCGGCTGTCAATTACTTTTATGACCGTTCCGGTGAACATAAGAAAACTGGTCTGGAAAAAATCGTTGATGCCTTTGAGAGGCTAAAAACTCTTGAAGGAACAGATAAAAAGGGCAGTATAGAAAAAGTTTTTAGCAAACTATCACCATTTGAGCTCGTAAGGAATATGTTAAATCAAGATATGAGAGACCTGACAGACATTGCTAACAATTGGAACATCAGACATTCGGAAATCAAAACCAAATCAATCAATGACCCTAATGTTATGGAATATCTTTTCTATTCTTATTTCAATTTTGTATATTTAATACTCAAAAAATACGATATGTTGCAGGAAAATGAAGATTATGGCACCAAGATAGGTGATGATGATATTCCCTTTTGAATGGCAAAGCAAGTAAAAATCACTATGTCAATGCCAGCCCCGCTTGCCGACCGGATGCGACCGGGAGATCTGGATGGCATTCTCGGCCAGGGGCACCTACTGGGCAAGGATAAGCCTTTCCGGAAGATGCTGGAGCGGGGTGAACTGCACTCAATGATTTTCTGGGGTCCGCCCGGTTCGGGTAAGACCACCCTTGCCCTTGCCATCGCCCAGCACACGAAGGCAGACTTCATTCAAATTTCCGCGGTTACCGCTGGTGTTGCTGACATCCGGCGTGCGGTCAAAAGAGCCCAGGAGAACCGGCAACTGTTTAAGAAACAGACCATTTTGTTTATTGACGAGATTCACCGGTTCAACAAAGCGCAGCAGGATGCACTTTTGCCCTATGTTGAATCCGGGCTAATCACTTTGATTGGCGCAACAACCGAAAACCCGTCTTTTGAGGTAATTGCCCCCCTGCTTTCCCGCACCCGGGTTTATGTCTTGAATCAACTCTCACCCGAAGACCTGAAAGCCTTGATGCGTCGGGCGCTTGATTCCGAACAGGGTCTTGCCCGACTGAATCCTATTGTTCCGGATGATGTCCTTGATTATTTTACAATTGTTGCTCAGGGTGATGCCCGGGTTGCCCTGACCGCACTGGAGCTTTCGGTCATCTCAACCGAACCTGATGAGAGCAGCACAAGGAAGGTAACGCTGGAACTGGCACAGGATATTATCCAGCGGAAGTTTCTGCTTTATGACAAGGGCGGTGAGGAGCATTATAACCTGATTTCTGCCCTGCATAAGTCCCTGCGGGACTCAGACCCTGATGCCGCACTCTACTGGCTTGCCCGGATGCTTGAGGCGGGTGAGGACCCGTTATACATTGCCAGAAGGCTGGTGCGTTTTGCCTCGGAAGATATCGGTATGGCAAACCCGAATGCGCTGTTAATCGCCAATGCGGCAAAGGAGGCGGTCCATTTTATCGGTATGCCTGAAGCCAACACCGCACTTGCCCAGGCGGTCATCTACCTTGCCCTTGCCCCGAAATCCAATTCGGTTTACAAAGCCTATACTCTGGCGAAACAGGATGCTCTAAACAGTTTGACCGAGCCGGTGCCGCTCCATCTGCGCAATCCGGTTACACCCCTGATGGCAGACCTGGGTTATGGCAAAGATTATAAATATGCCCACAACTTTCCTGATGCCCGGGTTGACCAGGAGCATTTTCCCGCCTCGCTCAGGGGCAGAAAATACTACTTTCCTACCGACCGTGGTTTTGAAGGGGAACTGAAAAAGAAACAAAACCGGGCGAAGGAATAGCCTACTTTGCCACAATCAGCACCTTTTTCGATTCACCTTGCAGCCCGCGCACAAAGTAAACCCCGGGGGAAACCAACCTGCCCTTCTTGTCTCTGGTGTCCCAGACCTTGAACTGATTGCCTTTCAACTCCCTAATCAATCTGCCCTGAGTATCATAGATGCGGACATCATTTAGAGTTGCGACTTGCAGCGCCATCCCTGACCGGCAGGGATTGGGATAAATCCGGTTGCCAAGAACAAATTTAACCCGCTGCTCCTCCTCAATCCCTAAGAGCCGCTCCAGCACCCGCTCGGACCACCAGCAGCGCAGGGCAAGTTCAGTTGTGTCCCGGCCCTGCGGACCCTGACCCGAATCACCATAAGGCGCGGCAACAACCGCAAAATAGAAGGTAAGAACCGAATCCGGCAGCAGGTCAACCGGACCAACCGCTAACAGCGCTCGCTTGTCACCCGAACCAGGGTCAATTGAGTCATAGGGCTCGTATTCACCAGTACGGTAATTATAACCCTGAAGTGTGAGGAACTGGTCCGGGTCGCGCACCGGGTCAATATCAATTGTGAACCGCTTGAATGCGCTGATGTCATCCTTGGGACCACGGAGGTAGCGGAGCGCAACCGCACCTGGCGTCCCCCTCTCCCAGTTCTGACCGGGCAGTTCAAAGTTGTCATAGTCATAGAAGAACCCGGTGTTTTTGACCCAGAAGGTGTCTGAGCCGACGACAAACTGTTTGTTGAGAATCAATCCAGTCATATCGTCAATACCAGAACCGATGTCCGCATCAACCACGATTCCGAAGAGCAGGGGACTCAAGGTGGAACCGCTCGCATTAGCCAGTTCATACTTCAGGATAAACAAATCCTGGGCAATGGAGTCAGAAAAACCATAAACCGTCAGATAGATATCAATCCCTAAGGGTCTGCCCGGTTCAATGTGATTTGCCGGATTGGAGTCGCCAAAACAGGTCCACAGGTCCATTTCTGAGCGCGGGTCCTGCGGTGCCATCGGAAAACGGCTCAATGGTGGTGGCCAGTCACCCGGATACTTATAGACCCGGTCTGCAGAATCCAACGGTGTCTGGCGCCAGTATCGGCAAAGGCTCGGATGCATCTCGGTCCCGGCTGAATTAGGATTATAAGCAATGGTTACCAGCGTCTCATTACTGGCAACCGTTCCAATCCAGGGTCCGGCACCAAAGATGTAGTAGTTATGCAGAGGCTGAGGCCAACTGCCGCCTGGTGCGCCGGTTCCGCTCGGGTCAAATCCCCACCGTCCCAGATTATCGAACGGGCAGCGCCAGTTGTTCAAGTCAAACCACTTTATATCATAGATGCCCAGACAGATTGCGGGCACAAGCAGTAAAAGCAGCCTTTTCATAAAACACCTCCTATGTTTTAAATACCTCAATCACTTATTAATAATATAACTGAAAAAGAAAATTGTCAAATGTTTGGATTTGGGACCTGTTGCGAGCGTAGAGAAGCAAACTTACGCTGGGTCCCTTCGGGGCATGCAATGATACAGGCGTGTGAGTTGCCACCTGCGTAAGGCAAGGCACAGCACGAATTGACAGATGGGCGATGTACTGCGAACCCATTTCTTCTCTTTCTCTTGGGCATTGGGAACAATGGAAGGAAGTGTGCCAATCTGTGCGCGTAGAGCATTGGTCCCGCCGGGTCGCTGGGATAGGGTTGGTCACCGGTCTTCAGCAGAATGGTTGAAGTCAGGTCAACTTGACCCTGTCCTATTCACTGCTATAGTTTATCGTGAACCTGTTCCTGCTTTTTGTTTTAGTCGCTACCGCACCGGATGTTACCATCCTGCGCTGGCTGAGCCCGGACTCGTCAAAGCCGACCCCATTTCGCACCTGGCTATCCACCAATCCGAAGATTCTAAAATGGGATGTGAAGCCCCTGAAGTCAGGCAAGCACTCATTTAATGACCGGGTTGATATCCTTGTTGCTGACTCACTGGTCGCCCCGTTAACCGATTATCTTGACACCCTTTATCTTGACCTTGAGAATGAAGGTTATGATGTTGCCGCCTTTGCCATCACCGGCACCAGTTGCGAATCGCTGCGCGCCTTTCTCCAGCAGGAGTATCAGGACTCCCCGCTTACCGCCGCCATCCTTATCGGTAATCTGCCGGTTCCCTGGTTTCAGTTGATTGACGACTGGAATAACAACCGCCGGCGTGACCCGGACGAGGGCTATGAGGAATTTCCCTGCGATTTGTTCCTGATGGACCTTGATGGTGTCTGGCAGGACTCCTGGGTCCGTTATGACACCTTTGACTCGCTGGTGCCGGGGATGGACTCCATCTATGACACCCACGCCGGCAATCTCGCACCGGAAATCGGCATCGCTCGCATCTATGCCGCAAGCATCGGCAGGCAGGATTCGCTGATCAAACTCTACCTTGCCCGCTGCCATCAGTATCGCACCGGCGGGCTCACGGTTAGCGACCGCGCACTCGTGTATATTGATGACGATTGGACCCCATGGTCCCAGGAATGGAATAGCTATGTTGGTTATCTCTATCCCCAGCGCGTCTTTATCGCCGACTCTGAACAGACCAGGATTCGTGACTACAAGCCCAGGCTTGACTCAGCTGCCTATCAATGGATTCAACTCTGCGCCCATTCCTGGCCCGGTGGCCATGCGATGAAATACAACCACGGTCAGAACTGGGACTGGTTTTATGCCGAGTCAATCCCCAGAATAAACCCTGAAGCCTGCTTTTACAATCTCTTTGCCTGTTCCAATGTCCGATTTATTGAGCCCGGCTACTGCGGTGGCAGATATGTGTTTCAGTCTACCAGTGGCTTGGGTGCGATTGGCTCAACCAAGACCGGCTCAATGCTTGAGTTTCAGGACTTCTATTTGCCTTTGAGTAATGGCACTCCTCTTGCCCTGGCGTTCAAACAATGGTTTGGCGCCCAAGCGCAGGGTGGTTTTGAACCCTGGGAAAGGTCCTGGTTCTATGGGATGTGTCTGATCGGGGATGGCTTGCTCAAGCCCCGCTTTTCGGTGCCGGTTGCGGAAAATCAGCGTGCATCAACCCGCTCCTCGTTCTCAAATAGCACCATCATCCGCAACCAGGTCTATTTCAGTGAACGCTCCGGGCTTCTCCTGGACAAAACCGGCAGGGTTGCTGCCGAAATTTGCGCGGGTGAGAATAACCTAAGATTTTTGCCGCCGGGTGTCTATTTCTTGAAAACGGCCGAGGATTGGGGACCGAAGCCCGAGACGACACCGATTATCATCATCCATTAACCGGCAATGCGCCGGCTGATTTTTCCCCTCCTAACACTGCTCTTCTGCCGCCATTCTTCCCTGCCGGTTCGATTCTGCCGCGAAGAGGTGACAATAACCATTCATTCCGGCTTTGTTGAGGTTGAGGGCAAATACCACATCAAATCTCGGGCAAAAATCGTGTTCTGGTTGAGTTCTTTTATCCATTCCCAATTGACTCAACCCATCCCTTTCCAGACTCGGTCGCCATTCCCGGGTACCAGTTCACACGCGGCGATTCCGGTTTGCTATTCCAGATGCGTTTTGAACCGGGAAAGGAGGACTCATTTTCGGTTTATTACCGCCAGCCGATAAAAGAAAAACTCCTGCCGCTATATTGTTACCACTACCAGACGCTGGCAGGAGCCGATTGACCTTGCCCGCTTCATTATTCGCATTCCGCTCCGATTTCCGGGTGCCCGGCTCAATTATTCCTTTGATAGCAACATAACTTAGGATAGCGTCACCACGTATCTTCTTAACTTCTGCCGTTTCTATCCTAAAAAGGACATCATCATTAACTGGCGCGAATAATCATTATCGCACCAGGAGCAGTTTTCTCAAACCCCTGCCTTTTGCCTCTTTGACAAAATAGACTCCAGGTGCAAGAACTTTATCAAAATCCCTAACTATTCTGCCGCCTGCATCCAAAATGGTCCCTGGGTATTGGGTCATTATTTCCTTATTGCTTTTTATAACTGTTGCGCGACCGCTTATTGGTTGCTTATTAATCCCCTGTGCCAGCACAGCGGAATCAATGATGATAAACTCATCATAACGAAGCGAACAGGTCAGCGTGCACACCGAACTGGCGGTTTACAACTGCGCTCCGTTCAGGTCCTCTATCCCTCCTGG
>Ga0272448_1000593_pt1 | contig 55201 bp, 42 predicted proteins | sample YNPCB0191_FD_202220 | JGI IMG/M metagenome (GOLD analysis project Ga0272448, IMG submission 202220) | Hot spring sediment microbial communities from Yellowstone National Park, WY, United States - YNP-CB-019-1 | ecosystem: Environmental > Aquatic > Thermal springs > Hot (42-90C) > Sediment... | reverse complement strand
AAGCCGGTGCGTGTCACCCTGGTCCATCCGCTCTTTCTCGACCGGCCGCGATTGCGCGTCGGTGATAAGGTCGCGATTGTGGATACGGAGGAGGGGGTGGCGTTTTTGTGCCGGGCTACCGCTGTGGAGTATAGTGAACTCTCCAGGTCTCCCCGTCTTGACCTGACGGTCATCAAGACCCTGGAACTGGCGTAGAGGATAACCATGGCTATCAATGTGGAAATCAAAGCCAGGGTGCGTGACCGGCATGCCTTGCAGGCGCGTGCGGAGTCGCTCTGTGCTGCGCCGCCGGTGGTGATGGTTCAGGAAGACACGTTTTTTCATGTTCCTCAGGGCCGTTTGAAGTTGCGCGAACTGGCCCCCGACCGTGCCCAGCTGGTTTACTATGAGCGCGCTGACCAGCGCGGGCCAAAGCGTTCGGAGTACTTCCTGTATGAGACCGATCAGGGGGCCGCTTTGAAAGCGTTGCTCGCACGCGCCTTAGGCACGCGCGGCGTGGTACGGAAGGTGCGCACCCTGTATCTTCACGGTCAAACACGCATTCATCTGGACGAGGTGGAGGGCCTGGGCGATTTTGTCGAACTGGAGGTTGTCTTGCGGGAGGGGCAAAGTGAGGCGGAGGGCCAGGCTATCGCCCGGCGGTTGATGCGCAGACTGGGGATTCAGCCGGCGGATCTGGTGGAGGGAGCGTATATGGATTTGCTGGCCGCGGCGGATACGCAAAACGTGCGCGATACGGTATAATGCCGCGTGGCAGGGTTTACCGGAGGAAGCCTGGTCCGCCGGCTTGTTTTTCCCTATACTGCCTCAAGAGGATGGCTATGCTTCCTGTTCTTGTCTTGCATGGTCCCAATCTGAATCTGCTGGGCACGCGCGAACCGGCGGTTTATGGTCCGCTGACGCTGGAGGAAATCAATCGCCGTCTGGTGGAATTGGGAAAGGCATTGGGGCTGGAGGTACGCTGTTTCCAGTCGAATCATGAGGGAGCCTTGATTGACGCCTTGCATGAGGCGCGCCAGTGGGCGCAGGGGGTGGTCTTTAACCCTGGCGGATATACACATACCTCGGTCGCCTTGCGCGACGCGGTAGCCGCGATTGGGATCCCGGTCGTGGAAGTGCATCTTTCGAACGTGGATGCCCGCGAGGAATTTCGCCGCGTCTCGTTACTTTCTGCAGTCTGCCGGGGGAAAATCAGCGGCTTTGGCTGGTATTCCTATGCTTTAGGGTTGCAGGCACTGGCGGAACTGTTGCGGCCCACAAGTTGAATGCAGGCAGTCAGCCGCGGCACCCGCTGGCAGTGGCCAGGACAATGCTCCCCTGAGTGAATTCACTCAAACCGGCCATTTCCTCTGGCCCGGCGACAATGACATCCATGGCTATTCCCAGCCTTGAAATGAAAAAATCAAAGTAAGGCCTGGCGCGGTCAAGAGGGTTATTGGCGGGAACAGTAGTCAGAACGAAAATATCAACATCGCTCAGTCCGCATTCCTGGCCGGTAGCGAGAGAGCCAAAGAGCCGAGTTTCGACGATATCGGGGAAAGCGGTCAACGCCTCCTGGGCAATTTCGCGCAACTGAGCCAGAATCTTGTTCCTGTCTAAAGAGATAGCCTGTAACAACCTACCCACTATCCATCCTTGTCATTGCGAGCCGCCGTAGGCGGCGAAGCAATCCCCTTGCTTGTCGGGAGATTGCTTCGCTACGCTCGCAATGACAAGAGGCAGAGGGTTCTCCATCAGCCATGGTAGGTAGTTACATTTAGCCTGATAAATGGGAGATTGCTTCGCCGAAAAACGGCTCGCAATGACATGGCTGAGTAGTTACGTTCGTACCAATCTTTCCATCCATAGTATTCATCACGGACTGCGCTGGAGTCAGTCTGTCTGCCCCGACTCTGGTCTCTTCGCCCTGCCACAAGCAACGGCTGCCAGCGGGCTTTTATTCGAAACCCTCGGTCAGGCCCCAATCCAGGCTGGTCGGGTCTTCCATCATCGAAAAATTCCACGGTTCCAGACTCAGGTCCACCGTGACTGGCATCTGTAACCCTTCCATTGCCTTCTGGCGGGTCATCTCAACGATGGCCGGGCCGTAAGGACAGAAGGGGGTAGTCAAAAGCATGGTCAGGTGCGCGACGCCATCTTGAATGCTGACCTGACGAATCAGGCCTAACTGGATGACGTTGAGGCCGAGTTCGGGGTCCACGACTTCTGCCAGCGCGGCACGCAAACGCGGAACGAGGTCGGGGTGGGTATCGTGAATGTCCCAGTGAACGGATTGGGGTGTGGGGGTTTCGTCTGCGCTCATGAAGGTTTTTCCGGAGGGGGTAAGGCGCGCTCACTCTGCACCACATACGTGCACAGGGCGTCGCCGTTCAAAATACACTGGACTTTTTCCGCAGGCACTGCCAGCAGGCGGGAGAGCAGTGACTGATCGAGGGTACAGATTTCGGGATGGTTCTGTCCAACCTGAAGATAGGGACAGGTAATCTCATGAATATAGTATTGTTCGTCCCGCTTTTCCCACTCCACGGTAAACCCCTCTTCGGCCAGCAAAGACTTCGCCAGTTCGAGACGATCTTCCATGCTCAACCCCTGAACCTGTCCGGCGTACTCTTCTGCCATGACCTCGGCCATTTGCTGCAAGAGTGAGTTGACCATAGGCCCCGGCATGGTGGACTTTAGTTGCGCTAACAGGCGTGAGGCCAGACGCAGGTAGCGGCTAGGAAAACGCTCCAGGCCTTCTTCCGTGAGGAAGAAGACCTGACGTGGTCGCCCAACGCCATGTCGCTCCTCCGCCACGCCTACCAGACCCTCGGCTTGCAAGGCGTTCAGGTGATGCCGCACGGAAATGGGGGTGATCCCGGTGGCCTCGGCCAGGTCCTGAATGGTAGCGCGCGGGTGGCGCAGGAGGGTTTGCAGGATTTTGTCGCGAGTCCCTTTCATGGTCATCCGTGGAGCAAGACGAACGATTGCCGGCGAACTTGGAAACCTTTGGTGAATTCAAGTATAATCAACCTGCCGGGTTCTGTCAATAATATGATAAATATCATAAATATAAAACGGTGACAGCATGATGCAGAGAGCGGTTCTCTGGGATATGGATGGCGTACTGGTGGAGGATGGCGAGTGGCACTACCGCGCCTGGTACGAGACGTTGAGCGCTGCCGGCATTCCCTTTGATCGGCGTACGTTTCAGCAAACGTTTGGGATGAATAACGCCGGTATTCTGGAATTCCTGTTGGGGCACAGGCCGCCTGCCGATTTTATTCAGGAAATCAGTGAACGCAAGGAGGCTCGTTTTCGCGATTTGATCCGCGGCCAGGTGCGGCTGGCGTCCGGCGCACGGGAGTGGCTGGAACGTCTGGCGGGGGAGGGCTTCCTTCAGGCCGTAGCCTCGTCGGCGCCACAGGCTAATCTGGAGGCTTTGCTGGCAGAGACGCAGGCCGCCGCTTTCTTTGCCGCGGTTGTCTCGGGAGCAGGGATGCCGGGCAAGCCCGATCCGGCGGTGTTTCTGGAGGCGGCGCGTCGGCTGGGAGTCCCGCCGGCGTGCTGCGTGGTGGTGGAAGATTCAGTGGCCGGTGTGGTCGCGGCGCGCCGGGCCGGTATGCGCTGCCTGGCATTGACCACGACCAATCCGCGCTCGGCGTTAGGCGAGGCCGATATCGTGGTGGACAGCCTGACCGAACTATGCCTGAACGATTTCCTGGGCCATGCGACGCCTGCTGGGAGGAAAAACGCGTGAAGGAGACAGCGCGGCGCGGGGCCAACATTCGGATTACCGGCATTGTGCAGGGCGTGGGCTTCCGCCCGTTCGTGTATACCCTGGCGCAACGCCTGGGCCTGGCGGGCTGGGTGCGCAACACGTCCTCCGGCGTTGAGATGGAAGTGGACGGCACGCCGGCGGCCATCGAAGCCTTTCTTCAGGCTTTGCAGCAGGAACATCCGCCCCTGGCGCGTCTCGATTCGCTCTCGGTACAGCCCTGTGCTCCGCACGGCTTTACCCGTTTTGAAATCATTGCCTCGCAGAGTCATGCCGGCGATTTCCAGCCGATTGCGCCAGATGTCGGCATCTGCTCCGACTGCCTGCGCGAACTGTTTGATCCGCATGACCGTCGTTATCGCTACCCATTTATCAATTGCACCAACTGTGGACCGCGTTTCACCATCATTACCGATATTCCTTATGACCGCCCCAATACAACGATGGCGGCTTTCGTCATGTGCCCGGCCTGCGCGGCGGAATATCACGACCCACAGGATCGCCGTTTCCATGCCCAGCCGGTGGCCTGTCCCCAGTGTGGGCCGCAGGTGTGGTTGGAGCCAGCAGGGGGCACGGGCCGCCGCCTTGCCTCAGGCGCGGAAGCCTTTCGTCAGGCCCAACGTCTTCTGAAAGAGGGCCGTATCCTGGCCATCAAAGGACTGGGTGGATTCCATCTGGCCTGCGATGCGACCAATGCGACCGCCGTGCGCCTCTTGCGTCAGCGCAAACTGCGCGTGGATAAACCGTTTGCGTTGATGATGCCGGATATTGCCACTGTGGAACGTCATTGTGTGCTCCGGGCGGCGGAGCGTCAGTTGCTCGAGGGGCGTCAACGCCCGATTGTGTTGCTTTACCGTCGCCCAGAATCCGCGATTGCTGAGGAGGTGGCGCCGGGCCAGCATACGCTGGGCGTGATGCTACCTTATACGCCCCTGCATTACCTGCTCTTTGCGGATGATGCTCATCCTCCGGCGCTGACGGCGCTTCCGCCGCTGGTGATGACCAGCGGCAATCTCTCCGAGGAGCCGATTGCCACCGACAATGACGAAGCCCAAACGCGTCTGGCGGCGCTGGCCGACGCTTTCCTGATGCATGACCGTCCGATTCGCACGCGCTGCGATGACTCGGTCGTGCGCCTGGTGGAGATTGCGCCTGCCAAAGGCGGCCACGAGGCGGAAACGCGCCGTTTTGCGCCCTATCCGTTGCGCCGTGCGCGCGGGTATGCCCCCGATCCGCTGCGGCTCCCTTTTGAGACGCCGCCGGTTCTGGCAGTTGGCCCGGAACTGAAAAATACCTTTTGCCTGACGCGCCAGCAGTATGCTTTCCTCAGTCATCACATTGGCGATATGGAGAACTATGCCACACTGCGTGCGTTCGAGGACAGCGTGGCGCACTTTGAGCGGCTGTTTCGTATCACGCCGCGCCTGCTGGCGCATGATTTGCATCCCGATTACCGTACCACGCGCTATGCCCGTCAACGCGCCGAACGGGAAGCCCTGCCCCTGGTGGGCGTGCAGCACCATCATGCTCATATTGCCGCCTGCCTGGCCGATAACGGCCTGCCGGGTGATAGCCCGGTGATCGGGCTGGCCTTTGATGGGACCGGCTATGGCGAGGATGGCGCCATCTGGGGTGGCGAGGTATTGCTGGCAGATTACCGTGCCTTTCAACGCCTCTATCATCTGGCCTATTTCCCATTGCCGGGCGGCGACGCGGCTATCCGGCGCCCGGCGCGCACCGCGCTGGCCTTGCTCTGGGCGCTGGGGCTGGACTGGGAAGATTCCCTGCCTCCCGTCCGCTTCCTGCCCGCCCCGGAGCGTCAGGCCTTGCGTACCCAACTCGCGCGGCGCGTCAATGCTCCTCTGACTTCCAGCCTGGGACGTCTGTTCGATGCGGCGGCCGCGCTGGCCGGCGGACGTCAGGAAGTCAATTACGAGGCACAGGCGGCCATCGAGTTCGAAGCCGCTGCAGACCCGGACGAGACGACAGCCTATCCTTTCGAGATCGTCGAGGAAATCATTGACCCCCGACCGGCCTGCGTCTCGCTTCTCGCCGATGCGCGCGCTGGCCGTTCTCTGGCGACCATTTCGGCGCGTTTCCACAATGGCCTGGTAGAGATGGTACGGACAATTTGTAATGAAATTCGTATGAAAACTGCCATTCGGGAGGTTGCCTTGAGCGGCGGTGTGTGGCAGAATATGGTTGTACTCCAAAAGACAATCGCTGCTCTGGGCAGGGACGGTTTTCGGGTGTATATCCATCGTCAGGTGCCGGCGAATGATGGCGGTGTAGCGCTGGGGCAGGCCCTGGTTGCCGCCGCGCGCTGGGCCACCGGTGAAGAAATGGAAGGGTATGACGAAGGTTCTGCTGGTAGAGGATGATGCGCTCTTGCTGGATGTGATGCGCAACATCCTGGAAATGGAGGGCTATCAGGTGATCGTCGCCGCGGATGGGCTGGCGGCTTATCAGGCTTTCCTTCATGTTCAACCCGATATTGTCGTTTCGGATATCATGATGCCCAATCTGGATGGCTATGGGCTGTTGGAAAAAGTACGTCAACTGCCTCAGGGAGCGACGGTGCCGTTTCTTTTCCTCAGCGCGCGGACGGAGCGAGCGGATGTCAGCCGGGCGCGGGAATTGGGCGCCGATGATTACCTCTTCAAGCCATTCGACGCCACCGAATTGATTCGGGCAGTGCGCGCTCGTCTCGACCGACGGCGTATCCTTGAGCTCTTCGACACCCGCGCCGCGCATCTGCAAACGGTCATTATGCTGGCGAACGCGATCGAGGCGCGCGATCCCTACACCGCCGGCCATATTGAGCGCGTCCGCCGCCTGGCGGTGGGCCTGGCCTTTGCCCTGAACTGGAGCATGGAGGAAATCGCAGTGCTGGAGTTTGGCGCCATCCTGCACGATATTGGCAAACTGGTGGTGCCCAGCAAGGTGCTGCGCAAGACCGGCCCGCTGGATGAGGAAGAGTGGAAATTAATGCGCCGTCACCCCGAAGAAGGCGCCCGTATGCTGGAGGGGGTAGATCATCTACGACCGGCCATGCCGTATGTGCTCTATCACCATGAGTGGTGGAATGGAAGTGGCTATCCCTTTGGGCTGAAGGGAGAGGCCATTCCTCCGCAGGGCCGTTTGCTGGCAATCGTGGATGCCTTCGATGCCATGACTACCAACCGTCCCTACCATGCCAGCATGACCGCGGCCGAGGCGTTGCATGAACTGGAGCGCATGAGTGGGATTTACTTTGACCCCGAAATGACCCGCGTCTTTGTCCAGAGTTATCGTGGCTAGAGGCGTCCGCCGCGACGCATCTCGCGTTCTGCATCCCGCCGGGCGATGGTCTCGCGTTTATCGTGCAGTTTTTTCCCTCGGGCCAGGGCAATTTCCAGTTTCGCCAGGCCATCTTTCAGGTAAAGGCGCGTGGGCACAATCGTCATGCCTTTCTGGCGGACAGCGTTCCATAAGGCGCGAATTTCGCGGCGGTGGAGGAGCAAACGGCGCGGCCGTTTGGGGTCGTGGTTGAAACGGTTTGCCTGAGTATACGGTGCAATATGAGCCTCCATCAACCAGGCCTCGCGCCCGTTTTCAATCTGCACGTAAGCATCGTTCAGGCTGACCTGCCCGGCGCGCACCGATTTGATTTCGCTGCCCTGCAAAGCCAGACCGGCTTCGAATTCCTCCAGCAGGAAGTATTCAAAGCGCGCTTTGCGGTTTGTCGCCACAACCTTGATGCCCATGGCTCTTATTGTATCATGGCTGTTGCAGAGCGAACGACCGTAGCACAGGCTTTCCAGCCTGTCGCGCAGCACGGACTTCCCAGGCCGTCTGCCTGTCGAGAGCAGGCCGTCGGAACAGGCCGGGAAGCCTGTGTGGAGAAACCTTGAGAAAATTTGTGACAGAATTGTCATCCATTTGCCGAATCGAATATAATACAATCAGTCAGGATGTGCCATGAGCAGGGAGCGAGTGGAGACCATCGCTTCGGGCATCTTTTTGGAGTAAAGTCAGGAGAACGCCGTGGAGACGAAACGGGTTACTCAATCTGTGGAGCCTGAGGCAGAGATCAGGCGCGGTCAGCAACTGCAGCCCGGCGTCACCCTTGTTGACCGCTATTTGATTCAAGAGGTCATCGGCGTTGGCGGCATGGGATCAATTTACCGGGCGCGTGACCTGCATTTCCCCAATGTCGTCAAACTGGTGGCGGTTAAGGAAATGATCAACACTGCCCCAGACCCGATCGTGCGCAGGACCATCGTGCAAAACTTCGAGCGCGAGGCGAACATCCTGGCCACGCTCAACCATCCCGCCATCCCGAAAATCTATGACTTCTTCTCCATCAACGAACGCTCTTATCTGGTGGAAGAGTTTATTCATGGGAAGGACCTGGAAGCGATCCTGAACGAAACCGAGGGCTTTTTCCCGGAAGAGCAGGTTTTGGGCTGGGCCATTGAACTGTGCGAGGTGCTCCAATTCTTGCATAATCACAAGCCTGACCCGATCATCTTTCGGGATATGAAACCTTCGAATGTCATGCTCAACCAGAGTCAGCATATTGTGCTGGTGGACTTTGGCATTGCCAAGACTTTCCAGGCCGGGCAGAAGGGGACGATGATCGGCACGGAAGGCTATTCGCCGCCCGAGCAGTATCGCGGCGAGGCCACACCGCTGGCGGATATTTATGCGCTGGGCGCGACGCTCCATCATCTGTTGACACGTCGCGATCCGCGCCTGGAACCGCCGTTCTCTTTCGCCGAGCGCCCGATTCGCAAAATCAACCCTTCGATTTCCCCCGAACTGGAAGAAGTGGTCAATAAGGCCCTGCAATACAATCCGGAAGACCGCTTTCCGAGCGCTGAGGCCATGAAGGAGGCGCTGATCGCCGCGGGACGCAAAACGGGAATGCTCAATCGCATTGCCGGCGCGGCCACCAGCGTCATCCGCACAGCCACGCTGAAGCCGTTGTGGACCTTCCAGTGCGAGGATGAGATTCGCGGTTCGCCGACCTACTACGAGGGGCGGATTTTGATCGGTTCCTATGATCATAACCTCTACGCGCTGGATGCCACCGGCGGCGGCCTGGTCTGGAAGTACGCGACCGATGGCGGCGTGACTACCCGTCCGGCGGTCTTTGAGGGGAGCATCTATGTTGGCTCCGCGGATGGTCGCTTGCATGCTGTCAGCGCGCGCTCCGGCAAGGTCATCTGGACGTACTACACGAAGGGGAAGGTGCATTCCTCGCCGCGCATTGCGGAAGGTCACGTTTTCTTCGGCTCTGATGATCAGTACCTGCACGCCGTCAATGCCCTGACCGGTCGCGCTGCCTGGACGTTTGCTACCGACTCACCCATCCGTTCCTCGCCGTTCATCTTGAACGACATGGTTTACGTGGGCAGCGAAAGCGGCGAATTGTATTGTCTGGATTTTCGCGGCGTGCTGAAGTGGCGTTACAAGGCCAAACTGGCGATTACCGCTTCGCCGCTCGCTGAGAACGATGTCGTGTACGCCGTTTCGCTCGATAGCAGTGTCTATGCCCTGGACGCGCGCTCGGGCTGGATGTTATGGCGTTTCCGCATGGGCAAGGGCTCGGTCTCGTCGCCCTGCCTGGCCGAGAATCTGCTTTTCGTGGGTTCGGCGGATGGGCATCTCTACGCCATTGATGTGCGCACGGCGAAGGAGGTCTGGCGCTTTCGCGCCGAACATCAGGTCAGCGGCTCGCCGGTCATTTACAAAGATTCCGTGTACTGCGGGGCGGCGGATGGGTATCTGTACTGTCTGGAATATCGCACTGGCCGTCTGCGCTGGAAGTTTCAGACGCAAGGCCCGATTACGGCCGCGCCGCTGGTCTATGATGATGTCGTCTATGTTGGTTCAAGCGATCATTTCCTGTATGCTTTGCTGGCTTAAAGGAGCCCCGGTGTGAACTTTCTCCAAAAACTTTTTGGTGGCGATCGTCAAAAGACAGTGCCGTTACCGGCGCGTGATCAGGTCAGCACGGCGCCGCTCGGTGAGGGGACTGTGCAGGCGACGGTTGCGCGTGGTCCGGCGTACGATCCGCCGCAGTTGATCTACGGCTGCGGCCAATCGGTGGGCCGACAACGCGAGCATAATGAGGATAGCCTGATTGCAATCACCATGACGCTCGGCGGCGAGAACGGCAATCAACCCTTTGGCCTGTATGCTGTCGCCGATGGCATGGGCGGGCATCAGTACGGCGAGGTGGCCAGCATCATTGCCATTCGCGCCTTTTCGGATTACGTCTTGCAGCGACTGCAGCCGTTCCTGTTGCGCGGCGGACGCACTCTCGATGAACCCTTGCAGGATATTTTGCGTCGCGCGATCGATGAAGCCCAGCAGGCGGTGATTCGCGCCGCCCCCGGCAGCGGCACCACGCTGACCGGCGTGCTGGTGATGGGCCAGCAGATGATCCTGGCCCATGTTGGTGATAGTCGCGCCTACAGCATTTATCCAGACGGACGCCTCGAGCTCCTGACGCGCGACCATTCGCTGGTGAAGCGTCTGGAAGAACTTGGTCAGATTAGCGCGGCAGAGGCTGCCGTTCACCCCCAGCGGAATGTGCTCTATCGCGCCATCGGGCAGGGCGATTTTCTCGAAGCGGATGTCTTTACCGCACCGTTCCCCAAAGGCGGTTACCTGTTGCTGTGCAGCGACGGTCTGTGGGGCGTGGTGCTGGCGGAGCAAATTCAGCGCATTATCAAAGAGTCCCCTACGCTCCATGTGGCCTGTCAAAAACTGGTGGCGGCGGCCAACAAAGCCGGCGGCCCGGATAACATCAGTACCATTCTGGTTCAGTTGTTGATGTGACGATGGCAAATCGGCCGGATTATTATGCCATTTTAGGCGTGCCACGCGAGGCCAGCGCCGAGGAAATTCGCAAGGCGTACCTGCGCGCCGTGCGTCGCCTGCATCCAGACCGCAATCTGGCCCCAGGCGAGACGGAACTGTTCCTGGAAGTCCAGCAGGCGTATGAGGTGCTCTCAAATCCGGAGAAACGCGCCGAGTACGATGCCTCGCTTCCCCCGCCGGAAGTGCCGCGCCTGCCCGTGAAACAGCGGATTCTCTACAGCCGACGCCAGGTTAATCGCGTGGATGAAGCCCAGCTCCTGTACGTCCTGCTCGATTACTCACCTCAAGATGGCAAAGACAGAGATGCCGCGCCGCCGTTGAACCTTTGTCTGACGCTGGATCGCTCGACCTCGATGAAGGGCATGAGTATGGACATGGTCAAGGCGACGGCGATTCAGATTCTGCGCCGGATGCGACCACAGGACAGCATCGCCATCGTCGCCTTCAGCGACCGCGCCGAGGTTATCGTGCCGGCGGCGACGAACGCCGAAGTGCCCAAACTCGAAGCGCGCGTGCAGATGTTGCAGACCTTCGGCGGCACGGAAATTTATCAGGGCCTGGAGGCGGCCTTGAACGAAATCATGCGCGCCTATGACCGCACGCGCGTCAATCACATCATTCTCATTACCGACGGGCGCACGTATGGCGATGAAGCCGCCTGTTTTGAACTGGCAGCGCGGGCGGCAGAGCAGGGGATTGGCATTAGCGGCCTGGGGATTGGCACGGAATGGAACGATGAGTTTCTGGACAAACTGGCCGCCCAGACCGGCGGGAGCAGTTTCTATGTATCGCAGCCCGGTGAAATCCAGCGCCTTTTGTTGGAGAAGTTTGAAAATCTCTGGCAGGTTTATGCCGAAGATGTGGTCATGCGTTTCAAAACGACGCCGGGCGTCACCTTGCGCTATGCGTTCCGCCTGCAGCCGGAGGCTGGCCCCCTGACGCTGGAAAGCCCGATGCGCCTGGGGCCGATGCTGCGCGATGGCCACCTGACCCTGTTGCTGGAATTCCTTGTCGAGCCGGAAGCCACGCGTGAAGAGACGACAGTTCTCCTCGAAGGGGAGGTCGAGGTGACCCTGTATGCCCGGCCGGTGCCGCTGGTCCTGCCGCTGCGCGCCAGCCGTCCGGTCAGCGCCAACCCCGGTGTTGACCCGCCGCCGCAGGAGATTGTGCAGGCGCTCTCGCGGCTGACGTTGTATCGTATGCAGGAACAGGCGCGCCTGGAAATTACCGCCGGCGAATATCAACGCGCCTCGCGACGACTGCAGTTACTGGCCTCCAATCTGGTGGCGAGTGGTGAGACCAAACTGGCGCAGACCGTCTTGCTGGAGGCCGAACGGCTGAAACACAGCAAACGTCTTTCCAGCGAGGGCGAAAAGCAAATCAAGTATGGCACCCGGGCGTTGCTCCAGCCGGGGCTGGAGAGGTGACAATGATCATCTGTCCACAGTGTCAACACCACGAAATGGATGGCGCCATCTTTTGCAGCGAATGCGGCGCGCAATTGATTGGCGCGGTCCCGGTAGATACGCATCGTATCGAAGGCAATGAAGGCGCGCTCCGCCAGCGACCGACAGCACCCTCGCAGCCGGCGACGCCCTCCCTGCCAAAGGCCTGGATTTCGCTGCATATCCTCGATAGCGGTTACATTCTCCCGCTGGCAGACCGCGAGGAGTTTACCCTGGGGCGCGTCGTGGATGGTCAGCCCATTATGCCGGATGTGGACCTGACGCCTCACAACGCCTATGCTTATGGCGTTTCGCGTCTCCATGCTGTTTTGAAACTCGTCGGCGATGAAATCGTGGTCATGGACCTGAACTCCTCCAATGGGACATATGTGAATGGCGTGCGCATTCCGGCGCAAGTCGAGACCAGACTGGTCCATGGCGATGTCATTGCGCTTGGAAAGCTGAAAATTCAGGTGCTCTTCAGCCGGGCCAAATCATGAAGGCCGGCGCGTAACGTTTTCATGTTCGCAGTAAGGAAGTGGAACTATGGCGCAAACTGTCATCATTCACATCTCGAATGAAGACCCCATCATGGGTGAAGTGGACGAACTGCCCAAACCAACCGATACGGTCATCACCGTACATAATCCACGTCGCCGCGATGGCAAAGACCTGCATTATCTGGCCAGCGATGTGGTCACGGTCATCTGGCCCATTCATCAGTTGTCTTTCATTGAAGTCCTGCCGAGCGGCGGCGAGGAAGAGATCATCAGTTTCGTGCGTGAAGAGTAATCATGGACGAGGACTTGAAGCGGCGCAAGATTCTGGTGGTGGACGATGAAGAGCGCATGGTGCGCTTCATCCGTCTCAATCTGGAACATGATGGCTTCCAGGTTGTGGAGGCCTTTAACGGCAAACAGGCTCTGGAACGCTTGCGCGACGAGACGCCCGATTTAGTCTTGCTGGACGTGATGATGCCCGATCTGGATGGCTTTGAGGTGCTGCGGATGATGCGCGAGGTCAGCCAGGTGCCGGTCATCATGCTGACCGCGCGTAGTGATGAGGAGGATCGGGTACGCGGCCTGGAACTGGGCGCGGATGACTACATTACCAAGCCGTTCAGCCCGCGTGAAATGGTCAGCCGGGTCAGGGCCGTCTTGCGGCGCACCGAGGCCGCTGGCGGGACAATGCATGGCCTGATCGAGGTGGACGATCGGCTGAAGATAGACTTCGACCGCCGCGAAATCTGGCTCGAAGGCAAACTGGTCAAACTGCGCCCAACCGAGTATCGCCTGCTTTACCATCTGGTGCAAAACGCCGGTTGGGTGCTGACGCACGATCAATTGCTGACGCGGGTCTGGGGCTATGAGTATCGCGATGAGCCGCATTACGTCCGCCTGTACATCAATTACCTGCGTCAGAAACTGGAAAAAGACCCGGCCAATCCACAATATATCCTGACCGAGCGGGGAGTGGGTTACCGTTTTGTGGACTTTCGGCGGGATAAAGCGCGCCGCGCGGCGGAGAAATAAGATGCCCCGACAAACGATCCTGCTGGTGGACGATCATGAGGTAGTGCGCCTGGGACTGAAGGCGCTGTTGCAGCGCTATCCGCAGTTCGAGGTGGTGGGCGAGGCGGCCACTGCGCGCGAGGCGGTGGACCTGGTGGCCACGTTGCGTCCAGATGTGGTTATCATGGATATTCGCCTGCCGGGCACTTCGGGCATTGATGCCTGCGCGGAGATCACGGCGCGTTTTCCGCAGACGCGCGTGCTGATGTTGACCTCGTATGCGGAAGATGAAATGCTGTTCGCCGCGATTCGCGCCGGCGCGGCAGGCTATATCCTGAAGCAGATCGGCAGCGACGATCTGGTGCGTGCGCTGGAAGCGGTGGCGCGCGGGGAGGCGCTGCTCGACCCGGCGGTGACCCAGCGCGTCTTCCAGGAAGTGCGGCGCGCCGTGCGCGATGAGGAAGCCGCCGCCTTTGCCGCGCTCAGTCAGCAGGAGAAATACGTGCTGCTGCTGGTCTCAGAGGGGAAAACCAATCGCGAAATTGCGCAAATCCTCTTCCTCGGCGAGGGCACGGTGCGCAATTATGTTTCCAGTATCCTTTCCAAACTGGGGGTGAGCAACCGCGCCGAGGCCGCCGCCTATGCGGTGGAGCATAACCTGCGCGAATACGTCTCCCTGCCGCATTAGAGTCAACGCGCCCGGCTGACCTGCGCCCGCTGGCGCAAGGCCTCGTACAGGACAATCGCCGTCGCTGTGGCGACGTTCAGGGAATTCACCCGTCCCTGCATGGGAATACGCACCTGCCAGTCGGCCTGGCGCAGCCAGAAGGGCGAGAGGCCCTCATCTTCGGCGCCGACAGCGATACACAGCGGCTGGCTCAGGTTGACCTCGGTATAGAGCGCCTCGGCCTGGGGAGTGGTGGCCAGAAGCGAGATGCCGTGCGCGCGCAGGTAGGTCAGGGCGGCGGCGTTGCTCGTCTCGATGGCCGGGACGGTGAAGAGCGTGCCGCGACTGGCGCGTACCACGTTTGGGTTGTAAAGGTCGGCGCGCGGATCGCAGACAAGGACGCCGTCCACGCCGGCGGCGTCGGCGGTGCGCAGGATGGCGCCCAGGTTGCCCGGCTTTTCCACGGCTTCGGTCAGAATGAGCAACGGCGTCGCCGAGAGCGCGAGCGACTCCAGCGTGCGGCGCGGACAGGGGAAGATCGCCAGCCAGCCATCCGGGTTCTCGCGATAGGACATCTTCGCAAACGCCGCCCGGCTGACGGTCAGCGGTTGCAGGGCCAGGAGCGCCGCCGGCCGTTCGCGCGCCAGTTCCTCGCACAGGAACACCGTGCGCGGTTGCAGACCGCTGTGCAAGGCTAACGTCAGTTCGTAGACTCCCTCTACCAGCATCTGCCCCTCTTGCTGGCGATACCGTCGCTCGCGCAGACGGACGGCGTAACGGACGCGCTCGTTGTGGGGGCTGAGGATGTCAGGCATCGCGGTTTCCCCCGCTATGCTGGCGCACGAAGGCGCCAATTTTCTCGATGGACTGTTGCGCTTCGGGCACGAAGGGAGCGAAAATCTGGAAAACGTGCCACATGCCCGGCCAGATTTCCAGCGTCACCGGCACGCCGGCCGCGTGCAGTTTCTCGGCCAGACGGCGCGCGTCATCCAGCAGGATTTCCTGACTGCCAGCGTGGATGAGCGTGGGCGGCAGGTGATGCAGGTCGGCGAAGAGCGGCGAGATCAGCGGGTGATCGGGAGGGTAATCGCCAGTGTAATAGCGTACCATCGGCGTCTCGCGCCAGCGCAGAATGGGGTCCACCCCGGCCAGGGCGCGGATGCTCGCGCCGGAAAAGGTCAGGTCGGTCCAGGGGGAAAGGCAGACGAGTGCGGCCGGGAGTGGGGCGCCTGCCTCGCGCAGGCGGATGGCCGTGGCCAGCGTCAGGCCGCCGCCAGCCGAATCGCCGGCGATGACGAGATGCTGCGGGGGCACGCCCTCGTCCAGCAGCCAGAAGCAGGCGTTCAGGGCGTCTTCCAGGGCGGCCGGGAACGGATGTTCCGGCGCCAGGCGGTAATCCAGCAGCAAGACCCGCGCCGGGGTGGCCAGCGCCAGGCGCGCTGCCAGGCCGCGATGAGTGTTCGGCGAGCAGAGACAGTAGCCGCCGCCGTGCAGATACAGGATGACCGCCGTCGCCGGCTGGCGCGGCTCCACCCATTCGGCGTGCACCCCGCGCACCTGCACCGGGCAGACGAGGACATGGCGCGGCAAGCGGATGCCGCGCCGGCCGAGTTCATCCAGCCGGGTGCGCTGTTCCTGAATCGAGTGGGGCGCCTCCAGCGTCTCGGTGATGCGCTTCAAGGTGCGGGCGAGAATCTGACTGCGCAGGCTGGGCATGGCGGCGGGGAAGAGAACATCACGGCTGCTGGATGGGGATGCCGCGCAGTTCGCCGCGCGCGTAGGCGGCGACGGTATCCCGATCGGCCTGCACTGCCGGTTCGGGCAGGGAATCCAGCGGGAACCAGGTCGGCGTTTGCAGGTCGTCGTTGGCGCTCAACTCGCCGCCGACGGGGTGGGCCAGCAGCACAACGGTCAGGAAGTGATAGGCCGGCGGCAGGAAGGCGGAATGCACGTCCAGAATGGCGCGCGGTTCGACTTGCAGGCCGGTCTCTTCTTCTACTTCGCGCCGCGCGGCGCTGATAAAGTCCTCATCGAACTCGATGTAACCGCTGGGGAGCGCCCACTTGCCCTGCTCCGGCGCGCCGCGCCGTCGTCCCAGCAAGACGCGTCCCTGCTCCACCACGATGACCGAGACGGTCGGCGCCGGGTTGCGGAAGTGAACGTACCCGCAGGCCTGACAGGCCAGCCGCAGGCGTTGACCAACCGACTGCGGCGTGAGCGGCGCGCGGCACAAGGGGCAGTAGCGGAAACGGTCGGGGGCAGCGTCGTGTTTCCAGTCGTAGGTAGCGAATACCTGCCTGAGACTCATGCCAGACTCCGGAACAAGGGATTTCGCCTAGAGTTTACCACAAGCGCCGCAGCGCGGCGAATCGGGTATAATGGCGTGGACAAGGAGTGTACCTGTGACCGGGAATCTGGCTGTTGCGACGCTGGCGGGAGGGTGTTTCTGGTGCCTCGAAGCCGTTTTTGCCGATCTGGAGGGCGTGGTTTCCGTTCAGCCCGGTTATACCGGCGGGCATGTGGAAAATCCTTCCTATGAGCAGGTCTGTCGAGGGGATACCGGCCATGCCGAGGCGGTGCAGATTCACTTCGACCCGCAGGTGATTTCTTACCGCGAATTGCTGGAAATCTTCTTTGCCGTTCACGATCCGACCACGCTCAACCGGCAGGGGCCGGATGTGGGCACGCAGTATCGCTCGGCCATTTTTTACCATGACGAGGCGCAGCGCGCCCTGGCCACGGCGTTGATCGCCGAACTGACAGCGCAGGGCATCTGGGAGCGCCCGATTGTGACCGAGGTGACGCGCTTCGAACGCTTTTATCCGGCTGAGGAGTACCATCGCCAGTATTTTGCCCGTCATCCCGAACAGCCTTACTGTCAGGCGGTGATTGCGCCCAAGGTGGCCAGATTCCGTCAGCGCTTTGGGGAACGATTGAAATCTGCCGATCGGGGAAGGTAGAATGCGGAGGATGGCAGAGGGTGCACTCCAGAGTTCTGGCGCGCCATACGAAAACCCTGGGATGTTGCCGGTTTTTGACATTCACAGGCTCTGTGGCGATGATGTCATGGCGAGCCGCCCAGGCGGCGAAGCAATCCCCTTGCCTGCCGGGAGACTGCTTTCCTACGCTCCGCTCCACCACGCTCCGCTCGTGGCAGGCGGGACATGCGCTTCGCTTGCAGGGACATACGTTGAGAGTGTTTGTCACAGAGCAACATTCGTACTCCACTCTTGCGTGGACACATCGAACAGGGTACGGCACATTTTTCGGCGAAAACGTCATTCCCTGCCGTGATCGTATTGAAGGGTGAACCGTCAACGAATGCCTGACCACGAATAAACGAATGTCCGCGCCGCATTCGTTGATTCGTTTTTCCCTGACAGGCTGGAAAGCCTGTCCTACGGGGCGTTCGCTCTGCATTCGTTGATTCGTTTCCCCAATTCGTGGACGGTCTGCTCTATTCCGGATGCGTCGCAAACCTGTGACAGGCAGTTGCCCTCAATGTGCTACAATAACCTCAGGTAGCCATGCGCATACGTGGGGTTTTCCTCCTGCTGACGGTATGCCTGACGCTGGCATCGGGCATGCTCCTCCCCGTCCATGCCCAGGGCGGTGACCTGCGCTTCACCCACCTCACCAGCGCCGACGGCCTGGCGCATGACATGGTCAACTGCGTCTTGCAGGATCATATCGGCTACCTCTGGTTCGGCACCCAGGGCGGATTGAGCCGCTACGACGGCTACACCTTCACCAACTTTCACCATCGCCGCTCCGACCCCGACTCGCTAACCAACGACACGGTCAACGCCCTCTACGAAGACGGCCGCGGCAACCTGTGGGTAGGCACCGTCAGCGGCCTCGACCGCTACGACCCTGCCACAGGCCGCTTCGTCCACTATCCCGCTGTCTACGAATCGGTGCGCGCTTTTGCCGAAGACGCGGCCGGGAATGTGTGGATCGGCACCGCCGGCAGCGGTCTTTTCCGCTACGATGCCGCCAGTGGCGCTTTCAGCCAGTACCTGCATGACCCCGCCGACCCGGCCAGCCTGCCCGATGACCACGTCAACGCCCTGCTCTTCGACCCCGACGGCACGCTCTGGATCGGGACCGAGTACGGTGGCCTGGCGGCCCTCGACCCGCGCAGCGGCCGCTTCGCCTCCTTCCCGGACCCGCCGCCGGGCGCGCCGACCCTGGAGCGCGTCACGGCCCTGACGCTCGCCCCCGACGGCGACCTGTGGGTCGGCGCGGGCAACTACCATCAGCCCGAAGAGGGCGGCCTGGTGCGCTTCGACCGCGCCCGCCGCGTCTTCACCACGTTCTACGAGCCGCTGCGCAACCATCACGTCACTGCCCTGCTCGCCGAGGGCGAGACGCTCTGGATCGGCGCTCAGGACGGCCTCTACCGCTACGACCAAAGGTACAGCCGCCTGGAAACTTTCCGCCACGATGCGCTCGACCCCTTCAGCCTGGGCGATGACCAGGTGACCGCCATGCTCTTCGACCGCAGCGGCAATTTGTGGATCGCCACCGACGGCGGCGGCGTCAGCCAGTACCCGCGCCCGCGCCTGCGCTTCGACCTCTACACCGCCCGCCCCGGCGACCCGAACACGCTGGCCGCGCCCACCGTCGGCGCGGTTCTGAAGGACCACCAGGGCTTCGTCTGGGTGGGACTGCACGATCACGGCCTCGACCGTCTCGACCGCCGCACCGGCCAGGTGACCCACTTCCGCCACGACCCCGCCGACCCCTCCAGCCTGGCCCACGATCACGTCACCGCCCTCTACGAAGACCGTCGCGGCGACCTGTGGATCGGCACGCAGGTTGGCCTCGACCGCCTCGACCGCCGCACCGACCGCTTCGAGCATTTCACCTGGGAAGGGGGCGGCGCAGTCAAGGTCATCGTGGAAGATAGCGACGGCGCGCTCTGGATCGGCACCGAGGAGCCGGGGGCGCTGCTGCGCTTCGATCCGCAAACGCGCGCCTTCGTCCGCTACGCCTTCGAGGGCGAGGACGGCAGTTTCCCGAACACCTACGGCGTCCGCGCCCTGCTCGCCGACCGCGACGGCGCTCTCTGGCTGGGCACGTACAACGGTCTGGTGCGCTTCGACCCTTCGCCAGGCTCAGCGCAGCGCCCACAAACCGCAACCTTCACCCAGTACCGCCCCGACCCGGCCAACCCCAACAGTTTGAGCCACGATTTCGTCTGGTCGCTCTATCAGGACCCCGGCGGCGCGCTCTGGGTCGGGACGCATGGCGGGCTGGACCGCCTCGACTGGCCGTGCGGCGAACCGTTAGCCTGTGAGCCGTCCTTCACCGCTTTCACCACCGAGAACGGCCTGCCCGATGATTCGATTGTCGCCATCCAGGGCGATGGGCAGGGGCGTCTGTGGCTGGCGACCATGAGCAACGGGCTGGCGGTCTTCGACCCGGCCAGCGGGGCGGTGCGCGCCTACAGCGAGAGCGACGGCCTGCAAGGGCGCGCCTTCATCATCGGCGCGGCCTCGCGCGCTCCCGATGGCGAACTGTTCTTCGGCGGCCTCAACGGATTCAACGCTTTCTACCCGGAGCGCCTGAGCGGCAACGCCGTCCCGCCGCCGGTGGTGCTGACCGCCTTCCGCGTCTTCGACCAACCGCGTACCTTCGCCGGCGGCCTGCAAAACGTGGACGAGATTCACCTTTCCTCGCGCGAGAACTTCTTTGCCTTCGAGTTCGCCGCCCTCGATTTCACCGACCCGGCGCGCAATCAGTACGCCTACCGTCTCGAAGGCTTCGACCCCGACTGGGTCTATTGCGGGACGCGCCGTTACGCCGGTTACACCAACCTGCCGCCCGGCCGCTACGTCTTCCGCGTCAAGGCCAGCAACAACGATGGCGTCTGGAACGAGACGGGCGTGAGCGTGGCGCTGGTCATCGAGCCGGCCTTCTGGCAGACTCTCTGGTTCCGCCTGCTGCTTGGGCTGGCTGCGGCCGGCCTGGTCTCGCTCTACGTCGGCGGACGGATGCGCGCCGTAGCCGCCCTGCGCCGCAGCGAGGAACGCTTCCGCACCCTGTTCGAGAACGCGCCGCTCGGCGTCTGCGAGGCCGATTTCAGCCAGACCCCGCCGCGCTTGCTCCATCTCAACCCGCGCTGGCGGACGCTTTTCGCCTGCGCCGAAGAGACGACCGCCCGCCTGGACGCCTTCCTGCCCGCCGAGACGCTCGAAACCTGCCGCTCGCGCCTGGCCGCCGCTGAGACGGTCACCCTCGAGACGAGCGGCCGCCGCTGTGACGGGAGCGAGTTTCCCCTGCGTCTGAGCGCCGCTTCCGCCGCCCCGCGCGACCTGCGGCGCTGCATCCTGGCTGTGGAGGATGTCACCGCCGAGAAGGCGCGCCGCTCGGAGGAAGAGGCCATTGCCGAGGAGCGCCGCCGCATCGCCCGCGAGATTCACGATGGCCTGGCGCAAGACCTGGCCGCGTTGCGCTTCCAGGTGCGCCGCTGGCAGGCGTTGATCGAGCGCGACCCGGCCCAGGCCAAAACGGAACTGGAGGAGTTGCATCGCATCCTGGGCGAGAAAATCCGCGAAGTGCGCCGCGCCATTTTTGCCCTGCGTCCGGTGGCGCTGGACGAGCAGGGTTTCTGGCCGGCGCTGGAGCATTTCCTGGACGAATTCGGCGAGCAGAACGGCCTGCAGACCTCGCTGGAGGTGCAAGGGGAGCGCGAGCGTCTGCCGGCGGCGCTGGAGCCGGTCCTCTTCCGCATCGTGCAGGAGGCGCTGCACAACGTCGCCCGTCACGCTCAGGCAAGCCGCGTCTGGGTGACGCTCAACCTGACGGCCGGCCTCCTCCTGCGAGTGCGCGATGACGGCCTGGGTTTCGATCCCGCGACCCTGCCGCGCCTGGCGCAGGAGGGTCACCTCGGCCTGCGTCAGATGCGCGAACGCGTCGAGGCCCTCGGCGGCACGCTCGAGGTCCGCTCCGCCCCCGGCCAGGGGACGGAGGTGGAGGTGAGGTTGTAGCCGACATGCTCGAAATCATGGGACACGGACAAAAACGGATGAACGCAGAATGAGATGGAGGTGGAATCATGCTGATTAAGCATGAGCAGTTGACGGAGCGGATCATCCAGGCTTTTTATACTGTCTATCACACCCTGGGCTATGGTTTTTTGGAGAAGGTTTACGAAAATTCATTAACCATTGAACTGCGTAAGATGGGGCTGGTAGTCGTACAGCAAGCGGAAATCAAGGTTTATTACACTGGGGTTGTGGTAGGCGAGTATTATGCTGACCTGCTTGTTGCGGACGCTGTTATTGTAGAGCTTAAAGCAGCACAAGCGTTGCTTGCAGAACATGAGGCCCAATTACTGAACTATCTGAAGGCGACGCCTTACGAGGTAGGTTTGTTGCTCAACTTTGGCCCAAAGCCGGAGATCAGGCGCAAAGTGTACGACAATGAGCGTAAAGGTGGAACAGGACGCGGACAAACACGGACCAACACGGACTTGAGTCAATTCGGGATAAACAGCACAAACGTTCCGGAGGTTGAATCTGACACCTGAAATTGCGCTCTATCAAAACCTTCGGAACGTTTCAACAGCCTTCATGAACTCAGTTAAAAAACTCCGCGTTTTTCCGTGTTCGTCTGTGTGCCCCAACAGGAGACTCGCATGACAATTCGTGTGCTGATCGCCGATGACCACCGCCTCTTCCGTCAAGGGGTGCGGCATGTGTGCGAATCGGCCGGCGACATCCAGGTCGTGGCCGAGGCCGAAAACGGCGCCGAGGCCGTGCGTCTGGCGCGGGAAATGCAGCCCGATGTCGCTCTGATGGACATCCAGATGCCGCTTCTGGACGGTGTGGAGGCCACCCGTCAAATCACGGAGACCTGCCCGCAGACGCGCGTCATCGTCCTGACCATGTTCCGCGACGACCGCTACGTCTTCGAGGCGGTCAAGGCTGGGGCGGAGGGCTATCTGCTCAAGGATACCGACGAGCGCGACCTGATTGCTGCCATCCGCGCCGTAGCGCACGGCGAAGCGCTCCTCGACCCGGGGCTGGCCGCCCGTCTCCTGGACGAATTCCGCCGCCTGAGCCGCGCCGCCGACCGCGCCGAGGGCCTCGAAGACCTGACGGAGGGCGAGATGCAGGTGCTGCGGCTGGTGGCGCAGGGCGCCGATAACAAGACCGTAGCCGCCAAACTGCACCTCTCCGGCCGGACGGTGGCCAACCGCCTGAGCGAAATCTACCACAAACTGCACGTTAACAGCCGCACCCAGGCCGCGCTGCTGGCCCTCAAACGTGGCTGGGCCTCGCTGGAGGAGAGGAAAGAATAAATCTCCTCGCGCTCCAACCTCTGACAGGAAAAGTACCTCTGCGGAGGTACTTTTTTCTTTTCACAGACGGTAATTTTCTCTCTTGCCAGTGGCTTGCCCTGCGTTCATACTGGAACTGTTCCGGTCAAGCCGTTGTTTGTTTTTGCCTGTCAAAGCGAAGGTGATGATGAAACAGAAACTTTTCCTTCTCTTACTTGGATTGGGCCTGATGTTATCCTGTAATCTGCCTGGTTTGAGCAGTCCTCCCACGCCCGATGGGAACGGCGCGACGCTTGTCTTTCAAGCCAGGCAAACCCTGACGGCGCAAAGCATTTCGCCAGCCGCGCCTCAGACTTTAACGGCCACGCTTGTATCAGAGCCTGCGCTGACCGCGACCCCGACGCTGGTACACACTCTGCGGCCGGTAGAGAGCGTCGTCGTGCAAGCCTTTATCGCCGACACGATTTCGGGCGATACCGCTGTCCAGGGACAACCTAACCAGCCGCCCGGCGGAGACGAATATCTGTATAACCTGTACGAGCGTCCCTTCAACGCCAAGATCATGGATGTTTTCTTCCCAGAACTGGACATCCGCAAGGCTGAACTGGGCCATGAGACCACGTGGATGTTGGCGACGATTTACCTGTACGGCCTGGACGCGGCCACCAATACCTTGCCGGCTGCCTATCGCCTTGAACTCGATCTTGACCTGGATGGCCGCGGCGACTGGCTGTTTGAGGCACGCCCGCCATTTCAGACAGGGTGGTCCGTCGAAGGAGTACGCGTCTGGCAGGATACCGACAACGACGTCGGCGGTGCAAGTCCCTGTTATGCTGACCCGCCACAAATCGAAAACAGTTACGACCTGCTTGTCTTCGACCAGGGCTATCAAAACCCCGACCCCGACCTGGCCTGGGCACGCTTCCGCCCCGGCACACCACCCGCTATTCAGATTGCTTTCAAATACACCCTCATTGCCCGCGACGATCACTTCATGTGGGGCGTTTGGGCCGATCGTGGCGTGGATCAACCGCAATGGTACGACTATCACGACCACTTCACGCAAGAAGAGGCCGGTTCGCCTTATCGGACCAGCCGCGATTACCCCATTCAGTTGATTGCTGAAGTGGACAACACCTGTCGGTGGACCTACGGCTTCAATCCGACCGGCAATGAGCCCTGTTTGTGCGCCGGCGGGCGTCCCACTCCTACCCCTACGTCTGCGCCTGGTGGATTGGCAGGCTGGGTATTCAAGAAAAAGACGACCTCCTCCTGCACGCGCGAGGCCGGGGACGGCGGTTTCCGCGGCTTCCCCGTCACCGTGCGCGCCGGCGCCTGCCCGGGCGGGGCCGTGGTTGCCACCGCTGTGACCGGCGACTATGGCCGCTACTCGGTCTCGGGCCTGCCCGCTGGTGACTATTGCGTCTACCCGCCGGATGTCGGCGTGCCGCTCACGCCCTCCTCAGCTACCGTACACGTCAATCCCGGCAGTGTAACAGACGACGTGAATTTCGGTTACTGTCCATGAGTAAAGTCTTTCGGGTTTCAGGAGTAGCGTATGAAAACCAGGTTCCTCTCTCTTTGCCTCGTCCTCACCCTGCTTGTCGGTTGTGCTTTCAATTCAGTTTGGAAAATCGAGCCTGAAGTAGCGCTTGATGCCCCTTCGACCGACCTCACCATTCCTCTGGGCACGCCCATCGTAGTTCATGCGCACAGCATTTTTGTGGATGAAACAGATGGAATCCGCATGGACATGATGTACAGCGATGGTGACCATACCTTTTCCCAGCCCATGAACGTCTTGCTGCAAGATACAGAGAACGTTCTTTGGGTTGGCGATACACAATGGCTTGCTCCACAGCCGGGCGAATATGAGCTGTACGTTGTGTTGACCACCCCCCAGGAGAATGCAGAAAGCGAACATGTGGAAGTGACCGTCCTGGCCGGCCCCCCTAGCGCGACGCTCACCCCAGCCGCTATTCCCCCCTCCCCTCTCCTTACCCTGACGGCAGACAAAACCTCACTCATTGCGGGCGAATGCACCTACCTGCGCTGGAGTGTTGCCAACCTGCAGCCGCAAAGCATAGACCTGAACGGCCAGCCGGTTCCGCCGCAGGGCGAGATGCAAATCTGCCCCTGCCAGACCATGACCTATGACCTGATCGTCTTTGCCGGCGACAAATATGCCCAGAGTGTCACTGTTCAGGTCAGCGGATCGTGCGCCATGCCCACTGTGACGCCCATCCCTGCTCCCGTCATCCAGTTCTGGGCCGATACCAATCCCCTGAAGGCAGGCTCCTGCACCTTCCTGCACTGGGCCGTGAGCAACGCCTCCCAGGTCTTTCTAAACGGGAATCAGACAGCGCAAACAGGTCAGCAGCAAGTCTGCCTGTGCTCCTCCACGACGTATGTTCTGGAGGTGATTGGGCAAGATGGGAACAAATATCAGCAGACGCGTACCATTGACGTCTCTGGTTCTTGCGTTACACCACCTCCGCCGCAGGATACGACCCCTCCACCTGTCCCCACCCCGCTCAGTCCGGGCAATCTCGACCCCAATACCACCCCTGTCACCGCCTACTGCCCCCTCACGCTGCGCTGGCAGGCCGTTTCAGACCCCAGCGGGGTCACATACAGCGTTATTTTGCAGGAAAAGGCGCCCAATGGTGAATGGACGACCGTCGGCTCGTGGGATAACCTGACCACCGCCCAAAAAGATATCCATGGAGTCGCCGAGTGCGATTACAGCGCTCACCGCTGGCGCGTGCGTGCCCGCGATGGGGCCGGCAACTGGAGCAACTGGTCGTCGTGGATGTATTACGTGTCTCCCGTACCGTAGGAGCGTTCTCCTCCCTTTGTCAGAAAAGGTGTCCTTGAAAGGAGGCCATGATGAAATCTCAAAAAGGTTGTCTGGTGATAGCCGCAATCGTACTCCTCTTGTTGCTCATAGCAGGCGGTTTGATGATCTTGTTCACTCCTGGCACGGCGAAGAGCGGGGGAGGAGAAAAGCCCGTTCTTCAGGTACTTCAACCGCAGCCAAATACGCCTGTCTATGCTTATGTCTCGCTACCGGTGCAGGCGACGGCGAGCGGACAAAAAGTCTCCATTCTCTGGTTGCGCTTTTACGTAGACGACCTGCTCGCCGGCGAACAACAAGGAAATGGCCTGCAACTTATCGGCACCTGGTCCTGGATTCCGCTCTCTGCTGGTCAGCACACCCTGGCCTTTGTCGCCAGAAATGAACAGGGACAGGAAAACATCGTCACCCTGCCGGTAATTGTCTTGCCCACCGCCGACCGCGATGCCGACACGGTAACTGACAATCAGGACGCCTGCCCCGATCAGGCCGGTGCGGCCCTCAGGCAGGGCTGTCCCATCGCCAATGACGCTGACAACGATGGCCTCAACGATGACCAGGATGCCTGCCCACAAGAGGCCGGTTTGCCCGACCTGCGCGGCTGCCAGCCCTGGAATCAACCCGATCAAGATGGCGATGGCGTGGCCGATTGGGCGGATCACTGTCCCGGCACCATCGGCTGGCCAGAGCAGAACGGTTGTCCGCAAGAAGCCTGGCTTCAGGATGGAGACGCCGACGGGGTGAGCGACATTGCCGATTCCTGCCCGCAGCAGGCGGGTCCGGCAGAGAATGGAGGCTGCCCGCTCCCGCAAGAATCCGACCAGGACGGGGACAGCATCCCCAATGGGCAGGATGCCTGCGCCGACCAGGCCGGCTCGCCCCTGAACAGTGGCTGCCCTCTCTCCCAAGACCGGGATGGGGACGGAATTCCCGATGAACAGGATCAGTGTCCCGATAGCGCCGGTTGGTCAGGCTTCAACGGTTGCCTGCCGGCAGGCTGGAACGTAGATACGGACGGCGATGGTGTTCTGAACTTTCTCGATCGCTGTGACAATGAACAAGGCCCGGCAGAAAATCTCGGCTGCCCAATGCCTGACGACAACGACGGAGATGGCGTTCCCAATGACCAGGATAACTGTCGCGACCGTTACGGTCCAGCTCACCGTCAGGGTTGCCCTGCTGAAAGGAACTTGCCAGTCGTCGTGGAACGAACCTGCCGCTTCCCCTGGTTGTGTTCTTATCCCGATGCGGAGCAATCCACCAATGTCAACCAGATGCCAGCCTGTCCGGGCGATCAGGATTGTGACGGTATCACAGATGACGCGGATGATTGCCCCTCTCAATTTGGGATTTTCGAACTTTATGGGAACGATTTATTGCGAGGGTGCCCCGGAGATGCAAACGGCAACGGCCAGGCAGATGAGGTGGATAGCGACTCCGACGGTCTCCCGGATACCTGGGATGCCTGCCCGACCCAAATCGGGGCGGAGGACAATGGCGGCTGTCCCTGGCCCCATGATGAGGAGGTCGAACTGGAAATTCATCTGTTTGGAGTTTACACTCCCCAGCCCTATGACAACTTTTATTGCTATGCCCGGCTGCAAAACTGGCCATGGTGGATGCGTCTACCGGAAGATGGGCCCCTCCCTCGCGCAGGAAATGTCTACAGGGTCGAGGAGAAAATTTCGATAAACCTGGTCGGAGATGAAGCGTTGCAGATTGAAATGTTTTGTGAGGGACAGACGGATGCCAGCGCGAGCATCCAGGGTCTTGGCTATATTCGCAGAGAACTTGGATCGCAGTTCTGGCACGGCGGCGTCTTAGACATCTGGTCGGATACCGCTGGTTTTTTGGCCGAGTTGTATATTCGCACGCGGAGGTAACTGATGAGCAGGCGAAACGTTTTTCTCTTGTTGAGCATCGGCCTGTGGGTGATCCTGGCTTGCAATCTTCCCTTATCCGCCACCCCTGTCTCATCGGCGGTGGCCATGACTGCTGCGGCGCAAACGCTGACCGCTTTGCCCTTGCAGAGCACTCTCCTCGCCGCCACGCCGCTCTCTCCTCCCTTGACCCCTCTCGTGGTCTCCGAAACGCCTTCTTTCACTCCCATCGTCTCCCCCACCTCATCAGCAGTACTCCTGACTGTCTCGGCAGCCACCAATTGCCGCACCGGGCCAGACACGGTCTATGATCGTCTGAGCGTGCTGGACGTGGGCCAAACCGCTGAGGCGGTGGGCCGTTACTCCCCCTCCAACTATTGGATTATCCGCAATCCGGCAGGGAACGGCACATGCTGGCTGTGGGGCGAATATGTTACGGTTGTGGCCGGCGACCCGCACAACTTGCCTGAAATGACGCCGCCCCCCTCTCCCACCCCAGCAGCCGGCGGCATTGTTGGCTACTTCTACCACGACAACAATCGCAATGGTATCATGGATGCCGGCGATACTCCCTATCCAGGCTTTCCTGTCTATCTCAGCCTGGTAGAAGCAGGACCACTCATTCAGGAAACCTCTACGGATGCCAGTGGCTATTACGCCTTCAATGTCACTGCCGGTCAATACTGGCTGAGTCATGCCGGCGGACCGCCGATTTGCCCCGCCGATGACATACAAATCACCGTCAGCGCCGGGCAGACCGTGCACCAGGATTTCGGCGTGTTGCCATGCAGTCCTATGGAAGCCGGTTGTTCTTGCTCCTCTACTCCCTTCACTCCCCTCGCGGTGACTTCCGTGCGCGCCTACGTTCCCTCCGAACCCTGGCAGGGCACTTGCCCCCATACGTTCCGCGTCTGGGCCACCATCACGCTGAGCGGTGACGGCAGCGGCACCCTGCGTTACCGCTGGCATCGCAGCGATGGTTTCATCGGCCCGGAGCATACGCTCGCCGTCAGCGCCGGGACGTATACGGTGGAGGGGGAGTGGAAAGTGACCGGGGACGGTAGTTACCGCATTCAAATCGAGATTCTGGAGCCAACGACCATCACGTCGAATTGGAGCGGCCTCCATGTTGTCGATTGCCGATAATCCCATTTTCACGGAGGAACCTCTCATGCCAACCCACGGGAAAACTTTCTTCTCATTGTTGTGCCTGTTTCTCCTGGCGGCCTGTAGCCTGCCCTCGCCTGCCTCTTCTGTTGCCAGCGGGACAGAGACGCCTGCGACCGGCATGGCCTCCCCCTTCCCCGCCGGCCCCGGCCAGACCTACTACGTGGCCCCGCACGGCTCAGACTCCAACCCCGGCACGCGCGAGCAGCCCTGGGCCAGCCCCGGCTACGGGTCGCGTCAACTCCGCCCCGGCGATACGCTCATCATCCTCGGCGGGCGCTACGTCCTGAGCGAGTACGACGCCGACATCCTCACCCCTCCCTCCGGAACCCCCAAAGCCTGGATCACCATCCAGGGCGAGCCGGGCAACCGTCCCATCCTGGCCGGGCGCGATGACCTGTTGACCGCCATCAACCTGAGCGGCGTCCAGTACGTGCGCATCGCCAACCTGGAGATCACCCACGACGACCAGGCGCAAGGCGAGGCGGCCTGGTTCCGCGAGGGGGTCGAAATCCTCGGCGCGCCTGCGGCCCATATCATTCTGCTGGACCTCTACATCCACCACGTGGACGAGTTCGGCATGAACCTTCAGGACGTGGAAGACCTGCAAATCCTGAACACGCGCATCGAGTACGCCGGTTTCGGCGCGCTGGGCGGCCCGGCCGGGGAACACGGCGGCTGGCGGGACGTGGTCATCCGCGGCGCGTCGCTCTCCTGGAGCGGACACTATTACCAGGGCGGCAATGGTTCCAACCGCCCCTACGACCGCCCCGACGGCTTCGGCATCGAACCCTCGCAGGGACCAATTCTCATCGAAGATACCGTAGTCGCACACAACTACGGCGACGGGCTGGATTCCAAGGCCGCTAACACCACCGTTCGTAACACCATCGTGGCGAACAACTCCTGTGACGGCGTCAAACTGTGGGGAGCGGACAGCCGCATCGAGAACAGCCTCATCTACGGGCGCGGCGACGGGGATCCCGAACCTTCGCCCTGGGCGGCCATCGTCATCGCCCCCGAAGAGCAGGCCGACGCGCACTTCGAGATCGTCAACGTCACCGTGGACGATTTCCTCGGCCAGAACTACCTGATGTACGTGCAGTACGACTATCCGAATGTCCCGGCCCATGTGACCGTGCGCAACGTCATCTTCAGCAGCCGTGGGCCGGAAGCGCCCATCTACCTCGCCCCGGCCAGCACGCTGACCCTCGACCACACCCTGTTCTTCTTCCCGCAGAATGAAATTTTGCTGATGCACGGCGACCAGACCTACACCTGCGCCACCCTCGCCTCGCTCGGCGCAGGCAACCTGTGCGGCGACCCACGCTTCATCCGCCCGGCCTGGGGCGAGAGCGGCGACTATCACCTGCGAGCCGGCAGCCCGGCCCTGGACGCCGGCACGCCGCAGGGCGCTCCCGCCGAAGACCTGGAGGGCCGTCCGCGCCAGGACCCGCCCGACCTGGGCGCGTATGAACAGTGAACCAGTGATTGACAACTTGCCGGCAGAATGAAGCCGGCAAGTTTCGGGATTTAATTACCTGCCCGTTGTCATGGCGAGCCATCTGGGCGGCGAAGCAATCCGCTTGCCTGCCGGGGGATTGCTTTCTCTACGCTCCGCTCGTGGCAGGCGGGACATGCGCTTCGGTCGCAGAGACATACGTTGAGAGTGTTTGCAAAGGTTACTCCATGCCTCGTTCTCCTAACGTCGCACCTGAAAGGCAGCGCGTACGGAAGTGACGTTCCCGGCGCGGTCGGTGGCCACCAGATGCAGGCTGTGCCGGCCCGGCGTCCCTGCCCAGAGTACTTCGAAGGGGGCTTCTGTCAGCTCCGCCAGCAGATTCCCGTCCATATAGAAGGACACCTTTGCCAGCCCGCTGTCATTGACCTCGGCGCGCAGGAGCATGGCTTCGCCTTCTGCCAGAGTGACGGTTGCGCCTGACGCTGGAGACAGAAGGGTTACCTGCGGTGGGGTGTTATCCAGCAGCAACGCCACGGTGGCCTGTTCCAGGCGTCCGTCAACGTGGGCTACCAGCAAGCGCAGGATGTACAGGCCGTTCAGGTCGCGCGTGTCCCATTCTGCCAGCAGTCCTTCCCGGACGGGCGTGCTCACGTCATTGCCGATCCGAATCCAGCGCGCCGGGTTCAGGCCGCTCCCATACTCCAGACGATAAAACGCGAAGTCATCCCCTGTCGCGCTGCCGACAATCGGGACGGTGCCGCGTCCATCGGCGAAAAGGGTAGGGGAGGTAATGTGCACCTCCGGGTTGACTGGGGGGAGGGTGATCGTGTCGTAGGCGGTTGGCGGCGCGGGAATGCCTGCCGCCTCTGCCCAGGCGCGCGCTTGCGGCGGGATCATCAGGTACACACGCTCTTCCACCAGTTCGGGCGGCGTGAAGACGGTAGCCAGCAATCCACTTTCGCGATTGATGGCCAGGGCCTGATACAGGGTGTCCTCTTGTTGCGGCTCATTGCCGCTGAGAAAGATTTCTGGTACTACATTGGGACAGGCAGGCGATGGCAACATGCCGGAGGGGTCGCAGACCTCACGTTGGACAATTCCCGCCGGCGCGGCCCAGGATTCAGCCGGCAGGTCTTGCAAGGCATATTGCATCAACGCTCGCCAGAGTCCTGCGCCCAGCGTCAGAGCGGCGTCTGTTTCACCGGACGCGGACGGTTGGGCTTCCCCCTGCGTTTCTACCCAGACCACAATCAATCGCTGAGGAGTGTAGCCGACAATCCAGACGCCGTTCGTCTGGAACGGGCGCCCCACCTTGACGGCCAGCGGACGCCCAAGCGCAAAGGCATTCGTCAGCGTCGCGGGCATCCGCCGCGCGCTATCATCGCTCAACACATGGTTGACAAGGTAAGCCAACGGCGGGCTGACCACCGGTCGGCTGTCTGGTGTGCTCCAGTCGGCCCAGATAGCGTGGTCCACTCCCAGGATGCGCCATACCAGGACGGGCGTCACTGCCTCTCCTGTCAGGCGTTGACCGGTGCTCATGCCCTGATTGGCAAAAACGGCATAGGCAGAAGCAATCTGGTACGGCGAGAGAAAAATCGTGTCGGAGAAAAAGTCAGCCGCCGGGGAGAACTCCAGACCGAACGAAGTTGCCACGCGCTGCACCTCCGGCAGCCCCATCTGTTCCAGAAGGACGGCTGCCGGCGGCAGGTAATCGTTGACCAGCGCCAGCCGCAGACGCACCGGCCCATGATAGGTGCCATCGAAGTTGGCCACCTCGCCGGGAATATCCCAGGCCAGAGAAGCCGGGCCGAAGCCACGCGTGAAGGCGGTCAGGTAGAGGAACGGCGTCAGCAGTGTGCCGGCGGGGTGCGCCAGCAGGTAATTCCCTGTGTTATCGTGGCTGCTGTCCCCAACGATGGCCAGCACCTGACCGGCGCGCGGGTCAAGAATCAACGCGCTGGCCGTGACCCGGGGCGCCGAAAAGCCCGGCGGAAGGGAGGGCAGGAAACGCGCTGCCAGGCAGGGCGAGCCATCGTGGGCGCGAATCTCTTGATGATTGCCCGTTGCCTGCTGCAAGAGGGTTTGTAACGTGCAAACGGCTTGTTGTTGTAATGCATAATCGAGGGTGGTGAAGACGTTGACGCCGCCGCGAGCGACACGTTCCTGAGCAAAACGCTGATTCAACTGCGCGAGAGTCAGGTTGAGAAAGGCTGGGGCGAGGGTCTCGCCGTCGGAAACGGCTGCTGGCGGCGCGGCATAGACCGGGGGCGGAGTCAGGGCCGCCGCGGGGTCCACCATGCCGAGCAAGGCCATGGTTTGCAGCACCTGGACGCGTTCGTTTTCCGCCGCCTGAGGCGCATCGAATGGATTGAGCGCCGGCGCGCGCGTGAGGGCGGCCAGCAAAGCGGCCTCGCTGACGTTCACCTGGCTGGCTGATTTGCCCAGATAGAGGCGCGCCGCGCTTTCTACGCCCCAGGCCTGATTCCCGAAATAAGCGCTGTTGAGGTACCATTCAAGCACTTGCGCGCGGCCATAGCGCGCAGTGATTTGCGCTGCCAGGATACGTTCGCGTATCGCCCGGCGCACCGACGGTGGCTCGTTCCAGAGCAACAGATCGGCGGCTAACTGCTGCGCCAGCGTGGGATGCAGCAATGGGTCGCGCCAGCCATTTAGCGTATAGCCATTGTGTTCCCAGAATTGGGGGTCGGCAACCGCAATGACCGCGTTGACCAGGACAGAAGGAATCTGGTTGTAGGGTAGATAGGGGCGTCGGGCGTTTTCCGGCGCCAGGGTCAGCAGCAAGTGTTGTCCTGTGCGATCGTAGAGGCGCGTTGGCTCCAGCAGGGAACCATCGGAAGGGTTGAGCAAAAGCGGCAGTTGTTCGATGGAAGGGAGATCGTGGACGGTATCGGCATAGGCCAGGGCCAGGACGAGGGTAGCCCCGGCCAGGCAGGCTACCAGCAGAAAGATACCCCCCAGTGCCAGACGGCGCGCCTGGTGATCGAGACGGCGGCTCAGGCTTGTACGGCGCTGATGCCGGTGACGGATGAGAAGCAAGGGGGAAGGCATGGTCGCGTTGAGCAGAATTAGCGCACAATCGCATCGGCCATGCGGGCCACGCGTACCATGAATGGGACATCGTGCACACGGACGATGTCGGCGCCGCGCGCAATGCCAATCGCGACCGCGGCGGCTGTCCCCTCCAGACGCTGGTCAGGAGGCAGGTTGAGGGTATAGCCGATGAACGACTTGCGCGATGGTCCGATCAACACCGGGTAGCCCAGGGCACGGATTTCGTCCAGGCGGTTGAGCAGTTCCAGATTCTGAGCCACGCTTTTGCCGAAGCCCAGCCCGGGGTCCAGGATAATGTAGTCGTCGGGAACGCCGGCCGCGCGCGCCAGAGCGATTGAGGCGCGCAGGTCGCGTTTAACATCCTCGAGCAGGTTCTCGTACTCCGCGCCCTGATAGGCCGCCCCCAGGCGTTCACGCACCTCAACGCTGAGCGGATTGCTGCGGTTGTGCATCAACACCAGGCCGGCGCGATAACGGGCCACTACCTCGGCCATCTGGGGGTCGGCGCGCAAGGCCCAGACATCGTTGACCAGGCGCGCTCCTGCCTGCAACGCGGCCTCGGCCACCGGGGCTTTGTAAGTGTCAACGGAAATCAATGCCTCGGGGAATTGCCGTGCGATGGCCTGGATGATCGGCAGGACGCGCTGCATTTCTTCCTCGGCGGTTACCGGTCGCGAGCCGGGGCGGGTTGATTCGCCGCCCACGTCGAGAATATCCGCTCCGGCCTGTAGAAACCGTTGTGCCTGTGTAATGGCCTCGCGTGGCGGATCGCAGGCATTCAGCAGACCGTCACCCGAAAAACTATCGGGCGTGACGTTCAGGATGCCCATGATGAAGGTGCGTTCACCCCAGGCCAGGGGAAAGGTGGCCATGGCTGCTCACTCCAGACCGGCGGTGGCTCAGACAATCTGGTCCAGCGGACGCGCCAGCCAGGCCTCGGCCTCGGCGATGTCGGTGAAAATCTTAATCGCCGCGCCCGTGGGGGGCGAGGAGAGGGCGGCGATTTCGGTAATGGCTTGTTTGACTTTCTCATTGGCCACCACAACCGCCAGACGAATGTTGCGCGTGGAGGGGTCACTGTTGACCTCCACCGCCAGGCGGATGGCCTTTTCGGGAATCTCGGCTACCTGGCGCAGGTCGTACAGATTGCGCGTCAGGCGATCGGCGCCCATCAGATGCTCGAGGGCAAAATCATGCCAGTGTTTCAAGGTGGCGTCCGAGAGATCGGTGAAAGTCAGCGTCATTCCACCATCGGGCCGGCGGACGACGGTGTAACCGATGCCGGGTTCTGGCTTCCAGTGGAGAGGTTTCAATTCAGCCATCGCGTCCTCCTTGAGAGAGAAAATCTGCTTCAAATGTAACGATTTAGCCCTGTCTCAAAACCGTTGTGGATGTCATGGCGAGGGCGTTCTCTGCCCGAAGCAATCCCCTGGTAATTGGGAGACTGCTTACCTTGAGATTCGCAAGGAGATTGCTTCGGCGGCTATCGCCGCCTCGCAATGACAAGGGACAGGTAATCTAACATTGTCGAGGTAGTTACCTTCAAATTATACCTGCGACGGGCGCCGAATCAGGCATAGGAATCGTACAGCGAGCGTAGCCGCAGCGCCTGGCGCAGACGCTCTCCATCCCAACCTGCGGGCAATGGCACGCTCACGCGCCGCTCACGGTTGGGAGAGAGGTCGAAGTAGTTGTCGCTGAATACGGCGTCGGTCTCTGCCAGTGAAAGTTCCACGAAGCGCGCCAGCGAGGCCGCGCGCAGTCGAATCACTGCCTGGTCATGCTCTGTTGCCACCTCCCATTGCAGGTGGGGATTGGTTAGCATCAAATGCTTGTTCGGGACGAAGGTTGCCAGGCTTTGGCCGATGAGTTCGTTATCTTGCCAGAGTTCGGCGATCAAGACGACCTCTCGCCGTTCGGCTTCTGTGAGGCGTGCCGAGAAGTCGAGCGACGCGACAAGGCTATCGCGCTGCGGCGGCGCGGTCACTGGAAGTTCGTCCTGTTCCAGAACGTGCCCCGCCAGCGTTTCCAGTCGCCAGGCTACCCTGCCTTGCCAGGGCTGGAGCAAATCGCTGGTCAGGTGAAGGTCCAGGCGCAGGTCGTTTTCCTCCATCGAAAGCAGGAGAGGGGCATAGAAGCGGCGCGCCAGATAGTGCAGCGCCTTCCAGCGCCCGAAATAGTCTATGCTCGACCAGGAGGCTACAGGCCAGCAATCGTTCAATTGCCAGTAAAGCGTTCCGCTCACGCGCTGACGGTTGCGTCGCCAGTGTTCTACGCCATAGCGAATCCCTTCGGCCTGCAAGACCATGCTCACGTAGACGAACGAGGCAAAATCCTTCGGCAGGCGGAACTGGTCGGTCATCTGGGATACCATCAGGCTGTTGCCGGAAGGGGAACGCTGATGGTGCTCCATGATGTAAGAGGTAATGTTTTGCTCTTCTGGGGGGGCGTAGGTCTGAATGGTTGCCAGTGGCGGCAACGATTGAAACCCAAACTCACTCATGAAACGCGGGTATTGCTGGCGATAGGCGGTAAACGGTTTGCGTCCATGCCAGACATCCCAGTAGTGCGTATCGCCGCGCTGCTGACCGTTGGGATGATCGAACGGGATGCCGGAGGAGGGTGAAGAAGGCCAGTAGGGGCGGTCTGGGTCTTCGTCTGCAACGATGGCCGGCAACAGGTGATGGAACATGCGGTCATAGGCGGCTTTCAGTCGGCGATTGGTGTGGTCGGTTGGATCATCCCAATGCCAGTTCACCCAGCCTTCTTCCATCTCGTTATTGCCACACCACAGCGCCAGGCTGGGATGATGGCGCAGACGGCGGATGTTCTCCATAGCCTCCTGGCGCACGTTGTCGAAGAAGGCCTCGTCATCCGGGTAGATGCCGCAGGAAAAGATGAAATCTTGCCAGACGAGAATGCCGTAACGGTCGCACAGGTCGTAGAAGCGATCTTCGGGGTAAAAGCCTCCACCCCAGGCGCGCAGCATGTTCATGTGCGCCTCGGCGGCGCTGCGGATGAGCCATTCCAGGTGGGCATCCTGAACGCGCGTTGGGAATGAATCGGCGGGAATCCAGTTAGCGCCTTTGGCGAAAATGGGAACGCCATTGACGACGAACTGGAACGATTCGCCCCACTCGTCTGCTTCGCGTCGCAGTTCCAGGGTACGCAATCCCAGCCGACAGGTGCGACGATCCAGCTGCTTCTGACCCTGCCACAACGCGACGTCCACTTCATACAGCGGCTGTGCGCCGTAACCGTTGGGCCACCAGCGCTGCGGCTGATGGATGATCGTTTGCAACAGACAGGCCGAAGGGCGGTCATGCTCACCGCCTGGCTTGCCTTGCACGACCTGAGTCGCGCCGTCGGGCGCGGTGACCTGCAAGGTGACCTGCAGGTCAGCCTCCTGCCATTGCTCGAGGCGGATGGCTGCGTGGAGGGTAACCTGATCCCCGGCGTGTCTCTGGCGGAGGTGAATGTCTTCCAGGCGGGCGGTTGTGTAGCCCTCCAGACGGATGTCTTTCCAGATGCCGATGGGTGGGAGTTTGGGCCCCCAATCCCAGCCCCACTGACAGGGCGCTTTGCGCAGGTGGGGCCCGCCGGGAATATCGCCCCCGCCCCGCAATGGCTTTTCTGCCTGACGGGCGCGCAGGAAGGCCAGCGGCGAATGAAAAACCACGCGCAATTCATTCTCGCCTGCCTTCAGCCGTTCGCTCACCTCCCAGTGGTACTGACGGAACATGTTATGGCTTTCGCCCAGCAGATGACCATTCAACGTCACGGTTGCCAGCGTGTCCAGGCCATCGCAAACTAGAAACACCTTGTCTTCCTGAAGCAAGGCTGATGCCGGGGAGAAGATCAGACGATATTCCCAATCGTTTTCGGCTACCCATTGCACGGCATGTTCATTATCTGCCACAAAGGGATCCGGAATGCGCTTCAAGGCGAGCAAATCAGTGTGTACGCCGCCAGGGACACTGGCGGGCAGCCACTCTGACTCGCCCAGGCGGCGAAATTGCCAGGTGCCGTTCAGACTTTGCTGGAACATGGCGAACTCCTGATCGCATGGCGGGTTGTTGTCATGTGGCGCGCCAGGGGGCAAGTTTGACCGGCCGCCCTGTTTGCGCCGATTCGAACAGGGCGCGGATGGCGCGCACATTGGCCAGGCTATCCTCCAGACTGACGGCTGGCGGTTTGCCGAGCAAAATTGCCTCGGCCATGTCCTCCACCTCGCTCTGGTAAGGCACCGTGCCGTGAATCGTTATCGTGTGCCTGCGCCCGTTGCGCGTCAGGTACACGTGTTCTCGCCGTCCCGGGTTGAAGGGGTTGGGGATATACAGCCTGCCCTCTGTGCCGACAAATTCCATGAAGACGAAGTAGGGCAGGGAGAAACTGCTATAGAACTGAGCGAAGCACGGGCCGGGGAAATGTAACTGGGCGACAAACGTCGCATCAATCCCGTTCGCGCCGGTGATCTGCTGTCCGAAGACCTCTTGCGGTTCTGCACCGAGCACAGCGCGCGTATAGCTCAGCGGATAACAGCCCACATCCCAAAGGCTGCCGCCGCCCTGTTCAGGATGCAGGCGGTAATCCTCCTGCCGTTCCAGGCGGAAGGAGAATGCTCCGCGCACCATCCTGATCTCGCCGAGCAGGCCACTGGCCACGATTTCCCGCACCTTTTGCGTTTGAGCATGGCTGCGGTACATGAAGGCTTCGGCGACCACCCGTTGATGTTCTCTGGCCGCGACCATGATGGCGGTTACTTCCTGTTCCGAGAGCGCCAGCGGCTTCTCGCACAACACGTGTTTCCCGGCCTTCAGGGCGCGGATGGTCCATTCCGCATGGAGGTGATTGGGCAGGGGATTGTAGATAACGTCAATCTCGGCGTCGGCAAGCAGCGCCTCGTATGAACCCCATGCGCGCGGAATGTGGTACTGCCGCGCGTAGGCTTCGGCCTTCTCCTGGCTGCGGCTGGCGACCGCTACCAGGCAGTTCCGTCTGGAGCGGCGCAAAGGGGTCAGCAAGGCGCGGTTAATACGCGCCGTGCTCAGCAGGCCCCAGCGTAATGCTTGTGTCTTCATTTGCTATCTCCTCTGTGCGGCTAAAAGTGGCCAACGGCCGCAGTCAGGTTGTCGAAAATCTTGAAGAGGGGGGTAAAACCGGTCAGGTCCAGCGCCTCGCGCAGGCGTGGCGGAACGTTTGCCAGCACAATCTCACCACGATTGTAGCGTTTGCAATTCCGCTGCCCGATCAACAGGGCGCGAAAACCAGCGCTGGACATGAAATCTACCTCGCTCAGGTTCAAGACGAGTTTAAAAATTCCCTCCTGGTTGAGGGCCTCGATGGCCTCCGTGAGTTGTGGCGCGGTGTAGGAATCAACCCGTCCACGAAGGTGCAAGACAGCACAGTGCTTGTAACGATCGGTGGCAATTTCCATACCTGACCTCCAGAAATTAACGTGGTGCGAACCTGTATGGAGGCAAGTGCTTGATCCGTTTTTCCCCTGCCATGCCTCTTCTGTCTTCGGGACATTTCCGTTGTTTATCCCGAGTTGACCTTAATTATACCCACGAAACCGCCTCTGCTGTAGCATAAAGGCCATCATTGGACTTATTTCCACAGCCTCAAACAGGGGGAAGGGATAAGAGGGCATGGTTTTCTCACCGCACAAGAAAGCGTGTCTGGCAGTTTTTGCGCTACAATAAACGAAAACCCCGCCGCTGAACCCGGCGAGGCTTGCTATGCGACGCGGTGACGGCGCGTAGCGGTGGAGGCACTCTCTCGCCGCCTGCGTCCGCCCGCGAGGCAGGTGGTTGCGTTTTTCAGGAGAAGCATAGACTTGGACGCTCTCTCTATCCGTGCCGGTGACGTTGTCGAAGGGTCGCGCTGGCCCGAACCGCTCCAGATAGACCTGATCGAGCCGGTCGGGAAGGGCCACGTGCGCCTGGTCGGGGCGCTGCTCCACAGCCAATCCCATATTGACCAGGTCTTGCCGCTACAAGAGGCGGCGCATTTGCGCCCGCTTCGGCTGCAGAAGGGATTCAGCGCTGATCCGCGTCAGGTTTTCCTGGCATTGGAAGCCCGCCGCTACCGCTACGCCTCCCTGTACGACCCCCTACTGGCGATGAACATCTCCAAAGTGGACCCGCTGCCCCACCAGATCGAAGCCGTTTACGGCTACATCCTTCATCAGCCACGGGTGCGTTTCTTGATTGCCGATGACCCCGGCGCCGGTAAAACCATCATGGCCGGGCTGGTCATCAAGGAGATGAAACTACGCGGGCTGGTGCGGCGCATCTTGATTGTGGCTCCCGGCCACCTAAAAGACCAGTGGCAGCGTGAATTGAAAGAGCGCTTCGACGAGCGTTTTACGCTCATTGATCGCCAGACGATGCGCAACCGCTTTGGCGAGAACGCCTGGGAGGACGAATTCCAGGTCATTACCTCGCTCGATTTTGCCCGCCAGGAAGATGTCATGCAGGCCCTGGCCAGCGTGCATTGGGACCTGACCATCGTGGATGAGGCCCATAAGATGGCCGCCTATAAATATGGCGACAAAACGGAAAAGACCAAACGCTACCGCCTGGGCGAACTCCTCTCACGCAACAGCACGCAACTCTTGTTCCTCACCGCCACTCCCCATCGCGGCGACCCGGAGAACTTTCGCCTCTTCCTGGATTTGCTCCAGCCGGGCGCTTTTGCCACAGTGGAGATGCTGGAGGCTTCCATTCGCGCGGGCGACAACCCCCTCTTCATCCGCCGCCTGAAGGAAGACCTGAAAGACTTCGATGGCAAGCCGCTCTTCCTGCCGCGCCAGGTGAAAACGATGGCTTTCCACCTGGGTACTGAGTCGCCCGCTGAAAAAGAACTGTATAACGCCCTTTCTCGTTACGTCGAGGAACAGTACAACAAAGCCCTGGCCAGCGACAAACGCCGCAACATCGCCTTTGCCATGGTCATCTTGCAGCGACGTCTGGCTTCCAGCACGTATGCGCTATATCGCTCACTGGAACGACGCAAGAAACGGCTGGAGGAGTTGCGCCAGCAGGCCGATGCTTTTCGAGAGGGGCGGATCGCTGTCCCTAGCGAGGCCTTTTCTCTGGACGAAGTGGAGGAATTGAGCGAAGAAGAGCGTTGGGAACAGGAGGCGCTGTGGGAAACGCTTAGCAGCGCCGAAAACCGCGCCGAACTGGAAGCGGAAATCCAGACCCTCGAACAGCTGCTCCAGAAGGCGCGGGCGATCATCGAGAAAGGCGACGAAGTCAAATTGCGCCACTTCCGTGTTGCGTTGGATGAACTGATGAATGGGACACGGATGAACACGGATGCAACGGATGGACATGGATTTTCTGAAGATAAAACTATCCGTGAAAATCCGTCGCATCCGCGCAAATCCGTCTCCGATTCCCCCAAGGTATTGGTGTTCACCGAGTCGCGCGATACGCTGGAGTACCTCGAAAAGCGGCTGCGGGAGTGGGGCTATCGCGTCGTCACCATTCACGGCGGGATGCCGCTGGAGGCCCGCATCGCCGCCGAAAAGACCTTCAAAAGCGAAGCCCAGGTGATGGTCGCGACGGAGGCCGCTGGCGAGGGCATCAACCTGCAATTCTGTCACCTGATGCTCAACTACGACATCCCCTGGAACCCCAACCGCCTCGAACAGCGCATGGGCCGCATTCACCGCTACGGGCAGACCCGCGAGGTGACCATCTTCAACCTGGTGGCCGCCGATACCCGCGAAGGCCGCGTGCTCCACCGCTTGTTCGAAAAACTGGACGAGATCCGCGCCGCCCTCGGCAGCGACAAAGTCTTCGATGTGATTGACGAACTCTTCCCTGGCCGTGACCTGGCCCAACTGCTGACCGAAGCCGCCGCCAATGCGCGCACGCTGGAGGACATCCTGCGCGAAATCGAAATCCATGTGGATGAAGACTACCTGCGCCAGGTGCGCCTCAGCCTGGGCGAAAGCCTGGCCACCCGCTACATTGACTACACCCGCATTCAGGAGATGAACGCCCGTGCCCGCGAGCGACGCCTGATTCCCGAATATACCCAGGCCTTCTTCCAGAAAGCCTGGGAGCATCTGGGCGGCGAGATGCGTCCGCGCACCGACCGCCCCGGCTTTTTCAGCCTGGACAAAGTCCCCTCGGCGTTGCGCGCCCTGGCCGAAGAGGAGGTCTTCAAAAAACGCTTTGGCCTGCTGCAAAGGCGCTATCCGTTGGTCACCTTCGACAAACAACTGGCGATGAAGGACTCTCTGGCGGAATTCGTCTCCTTCGGGCATCCGCTCTTCGAGGCCGTCTTGCAGTGGGCTGAGCGCCATCTCACCGCCGCCCTGCAACAAGGCGCTGCCTTCCTCGATCCCGATGGCCGCCTGGATGGGGTGCTGCTCTTCTATGAAGGGCAGATTACCGATGGTCTGGGCGAAGTGGCCGGAAAACGCCTGTTTTCGCTCTTCCTCCCGCGTTCGGGCGAAGCGCCGCAGAGGATGGACCCGGCTATCCTGTGGGACCTGGCCCCCGCCGAGGCTGCCGCGCCCGCGGACGGTCTCGACCTGGAAGCGCTGAAGCGACAAGGGGTTGCCTGGCTCATTCCGCTTCTGGAAGCCTATCAAGAAGAACTGCGCGCTGCACGCCAGCACGAGGCTGAAATCAAACGCCGATATGGCCTGGAATCGCTGCGTTACCTGATTCTCGATCTGGATGACGATTTGGTTCGCCTGCAAGAGCGCGCCCAGAACGGCGAGGACGTCTCGCTGGTGATGCGCAACAAGGAACAGCAAAAGGAAAGTTACCGCCAGGCGCTGAGCGACCTGACAAACCGCCTGGAACGCGAACAGCAGTTGACGCTGGAGACGCCGCGCTTCCTGGCTGCCGTGCGCGTGATCCCGATGGTCGTCCCGGCGGAGCAGGCGGAAGCCGAGATGCAGCGCGACGCCGAAATCGAACAAATCGGGATGGAGGTGACCTTGCGCTACGAGCGCGAGCATGGCCGCCAGCCGCAGGACGTGGCTGCCGAGAACCTGGGCTACGACGTCCGTTCATCCGACCCCGTCAGCGGGGCAATACGCTATATCGAAGTCAAAGCCCGCGCCGGGTCCGGCCGCGTGGCGTTGACGCAGAACGAGTGGTTCAATGCGAATCGTTTTGGCGAAGAGTATTTCCTGTATGTGGTGTTGAACGCCGACAGTCAGCCGGTTTTATACCGTATTCAGAACCCGGCGGCTGTGCTTGTTCCAGATGAAAAAGTAGAAGTAAGGTATTTTGTCCCATTGAACGCCATCCTGACTTATGCGCAGCCGTCATAGAAAACGATTCGTTTCGCAAGGAGTTTCTCATGTTTAGTAAAATTGAAGTTGCACGTTACAAGTGCCTCAAGCGCGCCGACATTTCATTGATGCCTTTCAATATCTTAATTGGGCCCAACGCGAGCGGGAAAAGCACGCTTCTGGACAGTATAGCGTTCATCCGGGATGCGCTCGAAACGGACGTAGAAAAAGCAGTGCGAAAACGCGCCAATTCTCTGCGCGAATTGGTCTGGAAAAACGAAGAGGCACGCAATGGTTTTGAAATTGCTATCGAGGCAGTTTTGCCGCAAACGTTGAAATCGAACGGTTACGACCGGGTGCGCTACGAAATTGGCGTTGGGCTGGACGACGCGGGCGCGATTGCCGTTTCGGGGGAGACGCTCTATCTGGTCGATTCCAGCCTGGCTAAACCACCTGCGCCGGTCATGCCATCCCTTTTCCCCATGGAACCCCCCGACAGTGGAGATGTGGTGCATCCGGCGCGCTCCAGATCGCCGCAGGGGTATCGCGTGGTGGTGCGCAAGGTTTCCGAAAGCGGCAACGACTACTTTCGCTCTGAAAAAACCGACTGGAACATCACGCTGCGCTTTTCTCCACAGCGGCTGGCGCTCACCGGCATTCCTGAAGACAAAGACCGGTTTCCATTAACTCTTTGGTTCAAGCAAGCCATTTTACAGAATGTGCAGGTATTACAACTGAACAGCGCGCTGATGCGCCGCACCTGTCCCTCGGACGCGCCGCGCGTCTTCCAGCCTGATGGCTCGAACTTGCCTATCATGGTCAAAGTGTTGCAAACCGACTCACAGCGCTTCAGATGGTGGGTGCAGCACCTTCAAACCATCCTGGAAGACCTCGTGGATGTGGAAGTCGCTGAACGTCCTGAAGACCGTTCGTACTATCTGATGGTGACCTATCGAAACGGCATTTCGGTACCTGCCTGGCTGCTCTCCGATGGAACCCTGCGCCTGCTGGCGCTGACGTTGATTGCCTACCTGCCCAACAATCAGCAAGTGTTCGTCATCGAAGAGCCGGAGAACGGCATTCACCCCAAAGCCATCGAGGCGGTTTTCAGGTCACTGAGTTCTGTTTATGACGGCCAGGTTTTCATGGCTACCCATTCGCCGTTGATCCTGGCGCTGGCAGAGCCAAAAGATTTGCTGGTGTTTGCCAAAACGCCCAACGGCGCAACGGCAGTGGTGAACGGACAAAACCATCCGGCGTTGCGCGAATGGCGGCATGAAACACCGCTCGAAACATTGTTTGCCGCGGGGGTGCTGGGATGAGTTTCGAGTATGACCTGATTGTCCTGGTGGCCGATGCCGATGCGGAATGGACGATACGCACGCTGCTCGATATGCGCGCACCTGCCCTTCACATTCGTCAAATAAACAGTAAAGTCATTCGAGACCCCGGCCGCGACCCGGGCGTGTACCTGCGCGCCCAGGATTTGCTGCGACCTTACTTGAATCAGGCAGCGTATGTGCTGGCGATATTAGACCGTGAAGGTTCAGGGCGGGAAGCAAGGATGTCTGCGCCCGAAATGGAGCAAAACCTGGAAAATCGCCTGCAAGAGAGCGGATGGCGCACGCTGGATGGACAGCCCCGCGCCGCCGCGGTGGTACTCGACCCGGAATTGGAAGTTTGGGTCTGGTCACGCTCACCGCACGTTGCCGCCGCCCTGGGGCTGGATGAACATAGCCTTGCGGCATTGCTTCAACAGGTTGACCGCCTGCCCAACGGCAAGCCGAAACGCCCCAAAGAAGCCATGCTGACCGCCCTGCGCGCCGGAAGAAAGCCTCACTCGCCCCAGGTTTTTCAGGAACTGGCACGCAGCGTCAGCCTGCAAGCCCACGAACGCGCTTTTGACAAATTGCGCCATACCCTGCAAACCTGGTTTCCCCTTCAAGAAGGTGCCGAATGACCCAGCCCGATCGCCGTTTTATCGAAGAGACCTTTCCCGTCAAAGACGTCAGCCAACATGCGGCCAAAGAGAAGAACATCCGTCACGGCCACATCAGCACGCTGCACATCTGGTGGGCGCGCCGTCCGCTGGCCGCCTCGCGCGCCACTGCCTACGCCGCGCTCATCCCGGCCACCCAGGACATTCTGGAATGGCAGAAACAGCGCGGCTTTATCGTAGAACTGTGCCGATGGGAGAATTCGTTGAACCTCCCCTTGCTGGAGCGCGCCCGCCGCGCCCTCTACGCCGCTCACGCCGAGCGGTTGAGCGCCGAACTGGGCCGACCGGTGAGCGTGGACGACATCGTGGCCGGGCGCGTGCCCCCGCCGCGCGTGCTCGATCCTTTCTCCGGCGGCGGTTCCTACCCGCTGGAGGCGCTGCGCCTGGGCTGCGAAGTCTATGCCAACGACTATAACCCGGTGGCGGTGCTCATCCTCAAGGCCACGCTGGAGTACCCGCAGCAGTACGGCCATCCCTTTGCGGGGATGCCGGAGCATTTGTGGCGCAAGGGAAAGACCCGCGCATCGCACGCGGCCGGACAGATGGTCTTCGATCTGAATGATTCCACGCCGACCGACGCCCCGCCGCCGAACTTCAACCCCCTGCTGGAGGCGGTGAAGGAATGGGGCGAGTGGGTGCTGAACGAGGCGCGCACAGAACTGGCGGGCTTTTACGCCGGGCCAAACGGCGAGACGGCAGTGGGCTACATTTGGGCGCGCACCCTGCCCTGCCAGAACCCGGCTTGCGGCGTGGAAATCCCGCTCATGCGCCAGTTCTGGCTGGCGAAGAAGGACAAGAAAAAGGTGGCGCTGTGGATAGATGGCACACGGATGGAGACGGATGCGACGGATGAACACGGATTTTCACGGGATAAAAATATCCGTGCCAACCCGTCCAATCGGCGTGCAGCCGTGTCCTTTTCGATTGTCGGCGATGGCTATGCTCCCTGGCCGAAGGACTTCGACCCCGAGCGCGGCACGGTCAAGGGCGCCGTGGTGACCTGCCCGGCCTGCGGCGCGAGCATAGACGCCAAGGCCACCCGCCGCCTGTTCCGTGAAGGCAAAGCGGGCCAGCGCCTGGTGGCTGTCGTCCTCTCCCCTCGCCTGCAAGGCGGGAGAGGGGCCGGGGGTGGGGGCCTCCCCTCTCCCTCTGGGAGAGGGGCCGGGGGTGAGGGCAAAACCTACCGCCTCCCCACCGAAGCCGACCTGGCCGCCTACCGCGCCGCCGAACAGGCCCTGCAGGCCAAACGCGAACGCCTGCGCGCCGCCTGGGGCATGGAACCCCTGCCGGATGAGCCTTTACCGCCGCAGGGCACATTGGGCTTTCGCGTTCAGGGCTACGGCATAAGTACTTGGAGCGACCTGTTCAACCCGCGCCAGGCGCTGGCCCTGCTCACCTTTGCCGACGCCGTGCGCCGCGCTCACGCCGAAATGCTCGCCCAGGGCTACCCGGAAGACTTCGCCCGCGCCGTGGCGACGTATTTGGCTCAAGTTCTCGATAGGTTGGCTGATTCCAATTCAAAGCAATGTTGGTGGCAGAGCACTTGGGAAAAGGAGGCTATTACCTTTGCTCGTCAAGCTTTGCAAATGACGTGGGACTACTTTGAACTATGTCCTTTTGGGGATAAAGGCTACCGTTGGCAAGGATTTTTAGAGTCTATGTTGCGTGCTCTTGATCATCTCACCCACATTCCTGTTGTGCCGGGCGGGGAGGGCCCCCACTCCCAACCCCTCCCCCATAAAGGGGGAGGGGAGACTCCCCCCTCTCCACTCGTGGGAGAGGGGGGCCGGGGGGGTGAGGGGGTGCGGGTCACCCATGCCTCCGCCACGCGCCTGCCCTATCCCGATGCCTTCTTCGACGCCGTCCTCACCGACCCGCCCTACTACGACAACGTGCCTTATTCCTATCTTTCCGACTTTTTCTATGTCTGGCTCAAGCGCAACGTAGGGCACCTCTACCCCGACCTGTTCATCACGCCGCTCACGCCCAAGTCTGGCGAGATCGTCGCCTATTCCCAGAGTGAGGGCGGCTTCGAGGCGGGCAAACGCTTCTTCGAGGAGCAACTGGCCGCCGCCTTCCGCGAGAGCGCCCGTGTGCTCAAGCCGGGCGGCGTGGCGGTGGTGGTCTACGCCCACAAATCCACCGCCGGTTGGGAGACGGTCATCAATGCCCTGCTCGATTCCGGGCTGGTGGTCAGCGCCGCCTGGCCGCTCAACACCGAGATGGAGTCGCGCCTGCGCGCCAACGAATCCGCCGCGCTGGCTTCGTCCATCTACATCCTCGCCCGCAAAGCGGCGCGGCAGGGGCTGGGCTTCTATCACGAGGTGCGCGCCGAACTGCGCCGTCACCTGGATGAGCGCCTACAGCGTCTGTGGGAGGAAGGCGTCGGCGGGGCGGATTTCTTCATCGCCGCCATCGGCTCGGCCATCGAGGTTTTCGGCAAGTACGAGCAGGTGATGGACCTGGAGGGCAACGTCATCCGCGGCGAGGCGCTGCTGGATGAAGTCCGCAGCCTGGCCACTGACTTCGCCGTGCGCCAGATTCTGCACAACGGTTTTGCCGCCGAAATCAGCGACCGGGCGCGCTTCTACGTCCTGTGGCGCTGGAACTACGGCGAGGCGCGCGTCCCCTTTGACGAAGCCCGCAAACTGGCCCAATCCTGCGGGCTGGACCTGGCCGAAGAGTGGTCGCGGCGCGGCGGGGTGGTCAAGAAAGAGCAGGAATTCGTCCGCCTGCTGGGACCGCATCAACGCGAGATGGAGCATCTGGCCGCCGGGCGCGAACTGATTGACGTCCTGCATCACGCCCTGCGGCTGTGGGAAAAGAGCGACCGCGCCGCGCTCATCCAACGCCTGGCCGAAAGCGGCTACGGTCGCAGCGAAGCCTTCTACCGCGTCGCCCAGGCCATCTCCGAATGCCTGCCCAACGAGAGCAAGGAAAAGAAACTGCTCGACGGCCTGCTCACCGGTCGGTCGCGCCTGCAGGAGGAAGTCGGGCAGGCGAGGTTGTTGTAACACCGTAGAGGAGGTCTCTCATGGATCTGAAACAACGCATTGCCGCCGGAGAAAGCGAGCGTCAGGAATTCAAAAGCAGTTTGCAATGGGATGTGCGCCAGCAAAAACACAATCCCGATTTACGCCACAGCGTCCTGAAAAGCCTGGCAGCCTTCCTCAACACGGAGGGCGGGACGCTGCTCATCGGCGTCGAAGACAACGGCAGCATTCTGGGATTGGAGAAAGACCTGGAACTGATGGGCAATTCGCGCGATAAGTTCGAGCAATTGCTGGCCAATCTCATCAGCGAACATTTGGGCAGCCAGTATTCCCCCCTTCTCCAAGGGCATTTCGAAGAGGCAGAGGGAAAGACGGTCTATGTCTTCGAAATTCGCCCTTCGTCCGAACCTGTCTATCTGCAAGAGAAGGGGAGCAAAAAGAAGCAATTCTATATTCGGCTTCATACCACTACCCAAGATCTCGACCCGCAAGAAACGGTAAAATACATCCAAAATCATTGGGGCAAGACAGGGAGCGGATCGATCACGCCATCTTCTGAAGCGAGGACAATCATGAAACCTTTTCATACCATTGCCGTTCCGCACGATGACATCCTCCAGGGACGTCTGACCCTGGACGTGTTCGCCGCTGACCTGTGGGAGGTCCATCAGGGGCGCGGGCCAGAAGAGTACCGCGACCCCGAACTGTTCTTCCAAAAAACCTACCTGACCGACGGCCTGCAGAATCTCTTCGCCGTGGTCGAAAAACGCCTGCAGGGCCAGGGCGGCGACCCGGTCATCCAGATGCAAACCCCGTTCGGCGGCGGCAAGACCCATGCGCTGATCGCCCTGTACCATAAGGCGCGCGAATGGGGTGTCAAGACGGCGGTCATCGTCGGCACGCCACTTGCCGCCGACGAAACGCTGTGGGGCTTACTGGCCGAACAACTGACCGGTTCCCGCTCCGGCTTCGAAGGGCATAGCGCCCCAGGCCGCGAGGCCCTTCGGGAACTGCTCGGCGCCCATCAGCCGCTGCTGATCCTGATGGACGAAGTGCTCGAATATGTGGTCAAGGCCGCCGCCGTGACGGTTGGCCAGTCCACCCTGGCCGCGCAAACCCTGGCCTTCATGCAGGAACTGACCGAGGCCGCCGCCATTCAGGAGCGCGTCGCCCTGGTCGTTACGCTGCCCTCCAGCACGCTCGAACACTACGACGAGCATGGCACGCGCCTGTTCGAGCAACTCAAGAAAATCAGCGGGCGGGTGGAAAAGATTTTCACGCCGGTCAAGGATGAAGAAATCGGCGCCATCCTCCGCCGCCGTCTTTTTGCCCAGGTGGACGAGAAAGCCGCGGCCCAGGTGGTCAACGCTTATATCGAACAGGCTGAGCAGGAGGCTTTGCTGGCGCATGGGGAGGAAAGCGCCGCTTATCGCGCCCGTTTCAAGCAGACCTATCCCTTCCTGCCCGAAGTGGTGGACGTGCTCTATCACCGCTGGGGCAGTTTCCCCAATTTCCAGCGCACACGCGGCACCCTGCGTCTGCTGGGGCTGGTGGTCCACGCCCTCAAAAACGCCTCACGGCCCTACATCACCCTGGCCGACTTTCCCTTGCAAGAAGATGAGATTCGCCGCGAGTTGCTCAAACACATCGGCAACGAATATGATAGCGTGCTGGCCGCAGATCTGCTCAGTCCCGAGGCGGGCGCGCCCAAAGCCAACCTGGAAATCGGCAAAGCTTATCAAGGGCTGGGGCTGGGCGAACGCATCGCCACCACCATTTTCCTATACTCCTTCATAGGCGGTGGAGGCGATGCAGGCGCCACCCCCAACGAAATCAAGCGCAACACCCTCACCCCTGACCTTCCGTCCAGCGTCATTGCTGAAGTATTGAACAGGCTCAGCAGCCGTCTGCTCTTCTACCTGCATGAAGAGGGCGGACGCTACTACTTCTCGACCACCGCCAACCTGAACCGCGCCCTGACCATCCGCATGGAAAACGTCACCGCCGAGGAACTGCGCGCTGCCGAACAGGAGGCGTTGCGCAAACAAGTACGCGGTCAAAAAATGAAGACCTTCCTCTGGCCGACCAGTCCCAGCGATATTCCCGACGATCCGGCGCCTAAATTGATTATCCTGTCTGATGCAGATACGACCCTCATGCAGCGCTTCCTCACCGAAAAGGGACAGGCCCCGCGCGTGCACCGCAACACGCTCTTTTTCCTCGTCCCCTTGATGGCTCAGCGCACTTCGTTCGAAAACCTGTTGCGCCGCCACCTGGCCCTGACTGGCCTGTTGAGCGCCAAGACACTGTCCCTGACCCCCGATCAGCGCCAGGCATTGCAGGAGCAAGAAAAACAATCTGCCAAAGACTTGCAGGAACAAATCGGTATGCTCTATCGCCTGCTCTACGTGCCGGGCCAAAATGACCTGAGTTCTCTCGACCTGGGCGCTCCCACCTATGGCGGTGAATCATACCTGGAGGAACGCGTCTACGAGCGTCTGCGCATGGAGGGGCGTCTGGTGGAGAGACTGGCTCCGCTCGTGATCAAACAACGCTATCTGCAAGATCGCGATTTTGTCGAAACCCAGCAACTGGCCGAGAGCGGTTCGCGCACGCCAGGCGAAATCCTGGCCATCGGGCGCCATGTCTGGGAGAATTGCATTGCCGAGGGCGTGCGCCAGGGTCTCTTCGGCCTGGGCGAACTGGACGAAAACCATCAGCCCCAATGCCGGTATTTCAAGGAGGAGGTCACTCCCGGCCTGCAAAACGGGGAAGTGCTCATCCGCGCCCAGATCTGCGAACAGCAGAAAGCGCAGACCGGGACAGCCTACACACCTCCCGGCATCGCTTTTCCTGCTGGAAATGTGGCTGAGACTGCGCCTGTTGCTGCCCCAACGGTCTCCCCCACGACCTGGCAGGTTGCGCCGGGGTCGCCGACGACGCGCAGCGCGCTGCGTCTGCGATTCATCCTGCCGCTTGGCAAAGCCTCCGACCTGTTCGGTTTGCTGCGCCTGCTGCAGGAACGTTTCCGCAAGTTGGAAATCACCCTCGAAGCCAGCGATGGCGCCATCAACGAAGCCGACATCGAAGAGAAGGTGCGCGAAACCTTCCGCCAGATGGGAACGGAGGTAGACATCGAATAGAAATCCGCCCGCGAGACAGGCGGTATGTGCCTTGATGCCCAGAAAACCTGCTTGTTGGGCATCAACACGGCGCGTCGGCTTGTGGTATGTCATTCTGGCGAAGAGGAGTACATGGCAGGGTAGCGTATGGACTCTGAACTTCGCTTTTTCTCTGCAAACGCTGCGGCACTTCACTGCATTCAAGCCACGCTCCAAAATGCCAGCGAAGTGCGGATTGCGACCGCTTATTTCGATGCGTCCGGTTATCAAGCCTTGCAGGAAACCTTACGCGGCAAGCGGGTACGCCTGCTGGTCGGTCGTCCTGAAGGGGGCGAAGACCGTGCCAGAGAAATGCTGGAAGAATTCATCCGCGAACTCTCGCAAGGCTCACAAGAAGGGCGCACGCGCGCCATGAAACAACTTTTGGAAGCCCTTGAGCAAGGGTGGATGGTCGTGTCTGTGGGCAAATCCGGGGAGGAGCAGCTTGCCTGGCTGGAGGCTCGCTATATTTATCACCATGCCAAACTTTATATTGCCGATGTATCTGCCGCAGTGGTGACTTCGGCAAATTTCTCCTATCATGGCTTGTGTACCAGCCGCGAAGCAGGCTATGTCGTGACCAACCCCGACGATGTGGCTTTTTTCGTTGAGCGCTTCGACCATTATTTTGAACAAGCGACCTCCATTACGCAAGAACTGATTGAAGCCCTCAAACAATGGTTGGCAGAATACGACCCTTACATCATTTATGCTCGCGCGCTGCTGGAATTGTATGGCCTGCCTGATGAGGAGGTGCCGCCCAAACTTCCTCCGCTGGCAGAATATCAAAAGGGCGTGGCATCGAGCGTTTTGCGCTCTTTGCTGGAGCATGATGGGGCGTTTCTGGTCGCTTCTACAGGGTTGGGGAAGACGATTATTGCTGCGCATGTGGCCGCATATTTGCGAATGCGCTCGGAAGTGCAAACTGCTATTGTGATTTGTCCGGCCGGAATGCGTGAAACCTGGCGACGATGGATGAGAGCGGCGCATCTTTCCAGTGTTGAATTTTCATATCATACACTGGGGCGTCAGGATGGAGATAGCAATTTACCCATTCTGGAACACGAACTGCGCGGAGTAACGGAAGAAACGCTGGTTGTTCTGGATGAATCTCATCATTTACGTAACGAAGACGGCAATGACGGCGATTTACGCATCAGCAATGAGCGCATTCAAAAGGCGATACGGGAAAATAAAGGCAGGGTTTTGCTGCTCACGGCAACCCCTTATGGGAAAGGCATTGAGGAAGTGCAAAGCCAGTTGAACCTTTTGCCACCGCCAAAAGCCAATGTGAGAACGGCGCTTGGTTTGGCAGTCAAGGACGAGGCATGGCGCGTGACCAGGCTCAAAGAGCTGGCAGAGTTACCTGTTTGTACAGTTTTGAATACGCCAGATGTCGTTCGTCATTTTGGAGAAAAAGACGAAAATGGTGAGCAATTTGTCCGCTTTGGTGAAGAGAAACGCTATTTCCCGCGCCGCATCCGATTGGAGACGATTCGCTACGATAATCCTTTCGATGATTTCTTTGCAGAACTTCTGGAAAGCAAATTGCTCTACAAAGCCGCCGATTCTGAGGAGAGACGCTGCACCACGCAAAAAGAAACACTGTTTGACCTGCCCAACCCAGAAGGGGAACGCCTGCCCCTTCAAGAAGCATTGTTTCTCCATCAATTTTGTTCATCGCCTGAACAAGTGTGGGATGTATGCCAGAAGATGAAACAGGGCGCCTATTCCTATTCGTTCGCTCGTCAGGCAGAGCTTACCGCGTTTATCGAACGTCGGGAAAAAGAGCTCCGTCGTCTGAAAAATCCTAAAAGAGACCCAAAAATCCAAAAACTGGCAGAAATTGTTCGCTCAGCAGGAAATCAAAAGGTGGTGGTCTTTTGTGAATACCATCATACGGCGCGCTATGTTACGGATTCGTTGAGGAAACTCCTGCGCAACAGCAAAAGGGTCGAAACAGCCGTAGAGCAAAGTGCTACCGATTTAGACGGAATTTTGCGCCGCTTTGCGCCCATTGCCAACGAAGTGTTGCCAGAAAACAGAAAACCGGACGAGGAAATTCAGGTTCTGGTTGCCAGCCGTGCCATTTCGGAAGGGTATAACCTGCAAGATGCGTCTATTCTGGTGAACTATGACTTGCCCTGGACAGTTTTGCAACTGGCGCAGCGCATGGGGCGCATCCTGCGTCCCTGGGAAGAGCCGCGCGACATCACCATTTACAATTTTGTCCCTTCTACGATGAACAATGAGCGTATCCGCCATGCCCGCAACTGGCAGGAGCGCTTGAAAAAACGCAGTCAAGAACATCGCTCACTGGCGCAAATCCCGGTCATGGTATATGACGAGAGCAAGCGCGAAAACCTGAGCCGTGAATTTGAAATGGAAACATTAGGACGAGAACTTTATCTTGCTGCTGAGACCAGCGCGGACCTGAATCTCGATGAAGTCATGCAATTTGTCAATCAGGTGGATGAACTCACGACCAGCACCTTCTATAAAGATTTGGCAGAAATTCGCAATCCCGATGAAATTCGTCACTTGCCTTACGGTATTCGCAGTGCAACGAAAAAGCCAGGCGAAAAGCGATTATTCCTGCTGTTCAAACAAGGACGCAACCTTCACACAGTGATTGCTGACGGGGATGGTAATCCGCTCCCAGAAAGTCTTCGCCGCGATGAAGTCATGCGTCTGATACGCTGCCTGCCTGAAACGCCCAAAGCACCCTTCGACGAGTACCCCGAAGATGACAATTTCGACCAGTGGATTGAACGTTCCCGCCAGAAATGGGCAGAGAAGCTGGCAATCTCAGCCCAACGGCTTCAAATCGTTTGCGCATTGGCATTGGTATAGTTCTTACCCGCCCCAAGTCTTCGGCGGATGACCCTTCCCTCATTTGCATTCCCCGAAAGGAGCCTCACATGGACCCTCACCTCCCCGCACAACTCGCTCAACTCCTCGCCCCCTTACTGTGCCGGAGGGTGAAAGTCACTCTTGCCGCATTCGTGGAGGGGGCATTGAGATAGACCGTCAACGAATGGGGTCGACGAATGCACGAATGCCTGCCATCATTCGTTGACGGTTCGCCCCACTGAAAGGAGCCTGCCATAGACCCTCAATTCCCCGCACAACTCGCTCAACTCCTCGTCCCCTTCCTGCCCTACCTGCTCAAAGGCCTCAAACTCGCCGGGCAGGAGGCGGCCAGAAAACTCGGCGAAAAGGCCAGTGAGCAGGGCTTCGACCCCGCCAAAGCCCTGTCCAACGCCTGCGCCAGACCTTCGATATGGGCTTTCAACGTCTTCGTTTGCTCCTGAACAAAACGACCGCAATCCTTCGACAGCAGAGAGATACGCTCCCAAGGCGCCCTTTGATCTTGCTTTGTGGTTGCGGCTGGAGGCCAGCGTTATGCTATAATGATAACGTATTACTGAAATTGCTCAAACGGGAGAACGTAAGAAATGTTTACCACGACTATTTCCACAAAGTATCAGGTTGTCATTCCCCGAGAAGTGCGCAAACAATTCGACTTGCGCCCCGGCCAAAGGGTTGTCTTTATCCCACACAAAAAGACTCTGCGCATGGTAATTCTCCCGCCTATTGAACAAGCAGAAGGGTTTCTGCCAGGCATAGATACCGACCCGCAGCGCGAAGAAGAGGACGAAGAACGATGAATGTGGTTGATTCGAGCGGCTGGCTGGAGTATTTTGCCAAAGCCTCCAACGCGGCTTTCTTTCGTCCGGCCATTCACGACACCCAGGCATTACTGGTTCCCACGATCTGCATTTACGAAGTCTATAAACGCATTACCGCGCAGCGTGACGAGGAGGAGGCTCTGGCAGCCGTTGCCTGGATGTCTGTTGGGCAAGTGGTAGACATGACCCAGCAAATTGCCTTGCTGGCGGCTGACCTTTCGCTTGAACATGGTTTGGCCATGGCAGACAGTGTGATTTATGCAACTGCCCGTATTCACCATGCCACACTGTGGACGCAAGACGCGCACTTTGCCGGGTTGGAAGGCGTGCGCTATGTGAAGAAATAGGTCAGATGCCGTGGAACTGCCAATCCATATTTCCCTTTGAGAGGAAAATAATTCACATTATGCTTCTTATTGAGACCGTCCGCTGGAGGAACAAATTCGCGCTGCCCCCGAAGTGTTCGGCGGGTGAGCCTGACTTGCATTTGTATCCCCGAAAGGGCCTCCCATGGACCCTCACCTCCCCGCCCAACTCGTTCAATTCCTTGCCCCTCGATAACAGAAGGCATTTTCCAGCCCACACGTTTGTGCTATCGTATCCGTAGCGCGGGATTTATCCCGCAGCCCAATGCGGCATGAATGCCGTGCTACAAAATCCTCGACACCAGGCTCAGGAGCCCGCCATGCCCACTTCTTTCGGACAAACCCTCTCCCTGACCTGCCCGCGCTGCGGACAATCCTTCCAGGCCGCAATCTGGCTCATCGTGGACGCTGCCGAGCGCCCCGACCTGCTCGAAAAAATCCAGGCCGGGACGCTGCACCAGGTGGTTTGCCCGCATTGCCAGTTTCAGGCGGAAGTAGACGCGCCCCTGCTGCTGTATTTCTCCGATTCCCCTCTTCCATCGGGAGCCCCATTCGGGGATGATAAGGGGCCAGGGGTGAGGGTACTCTTCTCCCCCGCCCAACGCACGACTGCCGAACAAGACCAGGAACAGGCGCGTGCCCTGCTGGAACGCTTGCAGCAAAGCCTGGGCGACGCCTGGCAGGACGACTGGCTGAGCCGCGGACTGCCTGCCGTACCCCGCCCGCTCCTGCCGCTGGC